>Ga0116180_1003593_pt1 | contig 11634 bp, 10 predicted proteins | sample AD_UKC073_MetaG_FD_89804 | JGI IMG/M metagenome (GOLD analysis project Ga0116180, IMG submission 89804) | Active sludge microbial communities of municipal wastewater-treating anaerobic digesters from USA - AD_UKC073_MetaG | ecosystem: Engineered > Bioreactor > Anaerobic > Digestate | place: USA... | reverse complement strand
GGCCTTCACGAGGAGCCGCTCACCACGAGCAGGGGCACCTCCATCTCGGCGGGCGTCAGGGAGCCGTGCATCCCCACCAGGCCGAACTCCCCCGGCGTGCGCCGGGTCATGACCGCGAAGTCCTCGGTCATGGCGGCCACGACGTCGCCGATCCGGGCGGCGCTGAGCGCCGTGACCAGCGGGCCGAACCAGCCGGCCTCGATCGCCTCCTCGCGGCGCAGCACCGAGGCGCGCTCGCCGAGCACCGTCGTCCACGCCCAGGCGAGCGCCCGGGGATCGTCGCCGTAGACGTGGCGGAAGCGCGGCTCGCCCCCGACGGCGGAGTGGCCGACGAGCCGCGGCTCGTCCTCGAGGGTCAGGCGCGACGGCTCTGGCACGTTGATCATGCCGTGGTCGCCGGTGATCAGGAGGCAGGCGTCGGCGGGGAGCGACCGCTCGAGGTGCGCGACGAGGTCGTCGACCTGAGCGAGGCGCTCCAGCCACTGCCAGGAGCCCACGCCGAAGCCGTGCCCCGTGTGGTCGAGCATCCGCTCGTAGCAGTAGACGACGCGGCTGTGGGTCAGCGCCTCGTCGACGAGGCCGCCCACCTGTTCCAGGCTGCCCTCCTCCGTGACGGGGAGCAGCGTGGTGCCGGCGAAGGCCAGCCTCGTCAGCGCGCTGTTCGCGAACCGCGCCAGCGTGACCGCCGAGCTCTGGTGGCCCTCGCTGGCGAGGCGCTCGAAGACGGTTGGCGCCTGAGCGAAGCCGTAGACGTCGTCGGGGCCGCCCTCCCAGGTCAGCGCGTTGATGACGCGGTCGACGCTGGGCTCGCGGAAGCTGTAGCCGACGACGCCGTGCTCGCCGGGCGGGAGCCCGCAGCCGAGCGAGGTGAGCGAGGTCGCGGTCGTCGACGGCGCCCCGCAGGTGAGGCGCAGCGCGCGCGGGAGGTGCGCGGCCATGGTCTCGGCGTGGTCCGCGTGCTCCGCGAGCTGGTGCCAGCCGAGGCCGTCGACGAGCAGGACGACGTAGCGCTCGGCCTCCGGCAGCGGGATCGTCGGCTCGGCGGGCCTCAGGCGCGCGGCGACGCTGGGCAACAGGTTGTTGAGGGCGAGGCCCGAGTAGCGCGGGGTGAGGAAGGTCGAACTCATCAGCCGACCACGCCCTGCAACCGCAGTCCGAAGGCCACGAGCTTGCGGGCGTTGTCGCCGTCGGCCTGGGGGCTCATCCGCACGGTGATGTCGTCCGGCTGCACAACGCCCGTGTACCCGTGGTCCGCCTCGCAGTGTGGGTCCTCGCAGGCGGCCGGGCCGAGGTCGACGCGGCGCGCGGCGCCCCAGACGATCGACAGCCACGCCTCGGTCAGGCCGGTCAGGTTCTCGGGGTCGGCCAGCGCGCGGGTGACCACCACGGAGCTCACCGCGCGGAGAGCGACGATCTCCGAGGTGGCGAGGGCGTCGGTGCGCCCGCCCTCGCCCTCGTCGATGTGGCAGATCAGCAGCTGGGTCTCGGTGCGCACGAGGACCGTGAGGTGGCGGTGCAGCTCGCCGCTGGCGAACGTGGCCTCGTGCTGCACGAGGTGATCGAGCGCCTCGCGCCCGCCGAGGCCCATCGCGACGGTCTCCGCGACCAGGTTCGGATAGAACCCGCATTCGGCGATCTCGGCGGCCAACGTGGGCGGCAGGACGAGCGTGGGATCGGCGGGCAGAGTCACCCACCCATCATGTCATGGGTTCAGTTTCGACGTGACTCGGCAGGGACACGCCGTTAGGTTAGGGGCCATGCCGTCGCGCACCTTCATCGCCGCCCGAGTCGAGGACGGGTTCAACCGCCTCCTCAACCGCGCGCTGATCCGGCGCGGCTGGCAGGAGTCGATCCTCGCGTTCACGGGCTACGGCAACGGCGAGCAGCTGCGCCTCCTCGCCCGCGTCGTCCTCCGCCCGCCGCAGTCCGACGCCCTCGTTCAGGCGGCCGCCGCGATGCTCGAGCGGCGCGGCTGGCACAACTTCATGAACGCGGCGCGGGTCGGGGCTCGGGTCACCGTCGTCGTCGGGGACGCCCGGGTCGAGGTGGAGGCCGACCGCGGCGGCTACGTCGACGTCCGCGTCCGCAACCCCGGGCTGGCTCCGGGCTGGCACGACGTGCGGCTGGAGGGGGCGGGCGGCGCCGTCGCGGAGGCGCCCGTGCAGGTCGTCGCCGACGACGTGACCTTCGGCATCGTCAGCGACATCGACGACACCATCCTCTCGACGTCGCTCCCCCGCCCCCTCGTCGCGGCCTGGAACTCCTTCGTGCTGCGCGAGCAGGCCCGGCAGGCCGTCGAGGGCATGGCGCGGCTCTATCAACAGCTGCTCGCGGACAACCCGGGGGCTCCCATCATCTTCGTCTCGACCGGATCCTGGAACACCTACCCCATGGTCCACCGCTTCATGGCCCGCCACGGCATCCCCCAAGGCGCGATGCTGCTCACCGACTGGGGCCCGACCAACACGGGGTGGTTCCGCAGCGGCCCCGACCACAAGCGCCGCTGCCTCCGGGAGCTGGCCCGCGACCTGCCGAACATCCGCTGGCTGCTCGTGGGCGACGACGGCCAGCACGACCCGGACCTGTACGCGGAGTTCGCCGCCCTGCAGCCCCGCCACGTGCGCGCCCGGGCCATCCGCCAGCTCACGCCCGGCGAGCACACGCTCGCGCACGGCCTCCCGATGGAGATGGCCTCCCCGGACCACCGCTGGGAGCCGAAGACGGCCCCCGAGGTCCGCGCCCCCGACGGCGACGGCCTCGGCGACGCGCTCCGGCGCGTGCTGTAGGTGGGCCGAGGCCGCGCTGGGCTAAGCTTCGCGCGGTTGACATTCCGACGACTGAGGAGGCGGCACGTGGCGAAGCAGCCGGCGATCGACGAGGAGCTCGAGGAGCACATCGTCGACATCGACGTGACGCAGGAGATGGAGACCAGCTTCCTCGAATACGCCTACTCCGTCATCTACTCCCGTGCCCTGCCCGACGCCCGCGACGGCCTGAAGCCCGTCCAGCGCCGCATCCTGTTCTCGATGGACGAGATGGGCATCCGCCCCGACAAGGGGCACGTCAAGTGCGCCCGCGTCGTCGGCCAGGTGATGGGCGTGCTGCACCCGCACGGCGACGTCGCCATCTACGACGCGCTCGTGCGCATGGGGCAGCCGTGGGCGATGCGCCTGCCGCTCGTCGACGGCCACGGCAACTTCGGCTCGCTCGACGCCGGCCCCGCGGCCATGCGCTACACCGAGTGCCGCATGGATCACCCGGCGCTCGCCATGACCCGCGGGCTCGCCGAGGACACCGTCGACTTCAAGCCCAACTACGACGGCAAGGAGGCCGAGCCGGTCGTCCTGCCCGCCGCGTTCCCGAACCTGCTGGTCAACGGCGCCACGGGGATCGCCGTCGGCATGGCCACCAACATCGCGCCGCACAACCTGGTCGAGGTCGTCGCCGCCCTGCAGCAGCTGCTGCGCAACCCGCGCATCGGGCTGGACGACCTGATGCGCCACGTCCCCGGCCCCGACTTCCCCACCGGCGGCAAGATCGTCGGCCTCGACGGCATCCGCGACGCGTACGCCACCGGCCGCGGCACGTTCCGGATCCGCGCGACGACGCGCATTGAGAAGGTCTCGCCGCGGCGGATGGGCATCGTCGTCACCGAGCTGCCGTACATGGTGGGCCCGGAGAGGATCATCGAGCAGATCAAGAAGGGCGTGGGCGACAAGAAGCTGACCGGCATCGCCGACGTCAAGGACCTGACCGACCTCGCCAACGGCATGCGGCTGATCATCGAGGTCAAGAACGGCATCAACCCCGACGCGCTGCTCGAACAGCTCTACAAGGTCACCAAGCTCGAGGACACGTTCGCGATCAACGCCGTCGCGCTCGTGGACGGCCAGCCCCGGACGCTCGGGCTGAAGGAGATGCTGGAGGTCTACCTCGCCCACCGCCTCGAGGTGACGCTGCGCCGCAGCAGGCACAAGCTCGCGAAGGCCGAGGAGCGGCTGCACCTCGTGCGCGGCCTGATCATCGCGATCGCCGACATCGACGACGTCATCGCCATCATCCGCAGCTCCGCCGACGCCGCCGAGGCTCGCGAGCGCCTCATGGGCGCCTTCGACCTGACCGAGACGCAGGCCACCTACATCCTCGACATGCAGCTGCGGCGGCTGACCAAGTTCTCCACCATCGAGCTGGAGAAGGAGGCCGACGAGCTGGGCGGCATCATCGCGGGCCTGCGCGAGATCGTCGACAACGACGCGGTGCTGCGCCGGGTCGTCGGCGAGGAGTTGGCCCAGGTCGCCAAGGAGTTCGGGACGCCCCGACGCACCGTGCTGCTGGCCTCCGCGGGCGCGCCCGTCGCGCAACGCGCGCCGCTGGAGGTGCCCGACGCCCCCTGTTGGGTGCTGCTCAGCGGCTCCGGCCTCGTGGCCCGCACGGACTCTCTCGGCGAGCTGTCCCCCGACGGCCGCTCCGCGCACGACGTGGTCGTCGCGAAGGTCAGGACGACGGCTCAGGGCGAGTTCGGCGTCCTCACCAACCGCGGCCGCCTCCTGCGTTGCCCGGCCATCGAGCTGCACACCGTCCCGTTGACCGCGTCGGCCCCCAGCCTGCAGGGCGGCAGCCTCGCCAACGAGCTGTGGCCGCTGGAGCCGGGCGAGCGCCCGCTCGGGTTGACCACACTGTCGCTGGACTCTCCGGGCCTCGCGCTCGGCACCCGCCGCGGCGTGGTCAAGCGGGTTAATCCCGAGGTCATCGGCAAGGACGCCTGGGACGTCATCCGTCTCGACGACGGCGACGAGGTCGTGGGCGCGGTCGAGCTGATCGACGAGTCCGCGGATCTCGCCTTCGTCACCACCGACGCGCAACTCCTGCACTTCCCGGCCTCCTCCGTGCGGCCGCAAGGCCGATCTGGCGGCGGCATGGCGGGCATCAAGCTAGCGCCCCGGGCATCGGTGGTGTTCTTCGGCGCGGTGCACCCCGCGACCGACGACGTGGTCACCATCGCCGGCGCGTCCTCGTCGCTGCCGGGGACCGAGGCGGGATCGGCGAAGGTGACGCCGCTCGCGGAGTACCCGGCGAAGGGCAGGGCCACCGGCGGCGTGCGCGCCCACCGCTTCCTGAAGGGCGAGGACACGCTGCTCCTCGCCGCCATCGGCCCGCGCCCCGTCGTGGCCGCCGCCGCGAGCGGATCGCCGGTCGATCTTCCCCCCACGGATGGCCGCCGCGACGGCTCCGGCACCCCCCTCGCGCAGCCGGTCGCCATGCTCGCCGGCCGGGCGGGCCCCGTCGCCGCACCCCCACCCGCGGTGGAAGTCGACGCGGGCGGCGACACGCTTTTCGACTAGTCTCTCCACCGAGAACACCCGGAAGGACTCGCATGAGCTTCGACGACCTGCTCGCCGCCAACGCCGAATTCGGTGCCACGTTCACCGACGGCTACTTCGACGGCATCGCGAAGGCAGGCGTCGCGCTGGTGACCTGCATGGACTCGCGGATCGAGCCGCTGCGCATGCTCGGGCTGAGGCTAGGCGACGCCAAGATCCTGCGCTCGCCCGGCGGCCGCGTCTCCGCGGAGGTCCTCACGGGGTGCGTGCTCAGCGTGCAGTTGCTCCAGGTCAACCGGATCATGATCGTCCCGCACACCCGGTGCGCGATGGCGTCGGGCACCGACGCCGACATCCGTCGCAAGATCGCCGAGAAGACCGGCGAGGACACCAGCTGGATCTCGTTCGGCGCGAACCCCGATCAGATGGGCAGGCTGCGCGAGGACGTCGACATGGTCTCGCGCCACCCGCTGATCAGGGGCGAGGCCGAGGTCGGCGGGTTCATGTACGACGTCGACACGGGCCTGCTGCGCCAGATCATGTGACCCTCAGCCCAGGAGGACGCGGTGTGCCTCCCGGATGTGCCGGTCGACGCGCTCGGCCGCGAGGTCGCCGTCGCCCTGCCTGATCGCCTCCAGGATCGCCCGGTGCTGCTGGTTCAACCGGTCGCGGAACCTGGGCCAGGCGTCCAGTTCACGCTCGGCCACGAGGATGCGTTCCGCGACGGCCTCGCGGATGGCGACCGTGATGTCGCGCATCAGGCGGTTCGCACCCGAACCGGCGATGGCCAGATGGAACGCGGTGTCGAGCTCGTTGAAGGTGCGCTCGTCGGAGTTGGCAACCATCTCGGCGAGCAGCCGCTCCAACTCGGCGATGTCGGCGGCGCCGGCCTTCCCCGCCGCGGCCCTCGCCGCGCCCCGTTCCAGGAGGACCCGCGTCTCGGTCAGTTCATCGAACGAGACCGCGCCCAAGGCCACGTGCAGCCGGAGCATCCTTCCCAGCGCGACGCCCTGGCCCGTCGCCACCCTCGTGCCCCCGCCCGGGCCCGCCTGCGACGTGAGCACGCCCTGCGCCTGTAGCACCTTGATCGCCTCGCGCACCGCGCTCCTGCTCGCCCCCAGCCGCGTCGCCAGGTCGCGTTCGGTGGGCAGTCGCTCCCCCGGCACGACGCGCCCGTCCAGGATCTCGCCGGTCAGATGGTCGAGTACGGCGTCGAATCCTCCGGTGGTCATCAGGCCATTCTCCCCCATGGCGAGGGCCTGCCGGCCGTGTGGCCGCTTCCGTGACACCCTTAACGGGGGGTTGGTCTGACCAGAGGACGCCGCTCTGCTAGGTTGGTCAGACGAGTTCTATAACGAACACCCGACACTGGAGTCAGACCATGTACGAACCCGTACTCGCGCCCTTGGGAAACTTGACGCTCTCTGCGTTGGTGGCGCTCATCCCCCTTCTCGTGATGTTCTTCACGCTCGGCGTGCTCAAGTGGAAGGCTCATTGGGCCGGCCTCGCCGCGCTCGCCTCGGCGCTCGTCGTCGCCGTCGTCGCCTTCAAGATGCCCGTCCAGCTCGCCCTTCTCGCCGGCACCCAGGGCGCCGTCTTCGGCCTGTTCCCGATCACGTGGATCGTGCTCACCGCCATCTGGATGTACCAGGTGACGGTGGTCAGCGGTCGCTTCGAGGACCTCCGCTCCACCTTCCACCTGATCTCCGACGACCCGCGCGTCGTCGCCATCCTGATCGCCTTCTGCTTCGGCGGCCTGATGGAGGCCCTCGCGGGCTTCGGCGCGCCCGTCGCGATCACCGGCGTGATGCTGATGTCGATCGGGTTCTCGGCCTTCCGCGCGGCCATGGTCGTGCTGCTGGCCAACACCGCGCCCGTGGCGTTCGGCGCCGTCGCCATCCCCATCATCACCGCCGGTAACCTGACCGGCATCCCCTACCGCGAGATCGGCGCCTACGTGGGCCACCAGTCCCCCGTCCTCGCGCTGTTCGTCCCGCTGCTGCTGGTGCTCCTCGCCGACGGCAAGCGGGGGCTGAAGCAGACCTGGCCCGTCGCGGTCGTCATCGGCTTCGCCTTCGCCGTCGCGCAGTGGCTGTCGGCGACCTACTTCTCCGTGGAGCTCACCGACGTCGTCGCCTCGCTGGTGGCGCTCGGCGCCGGCGTCGTGTTCCTCCGCTTCTGGCAGCCGAAGGGCGGCGAGGAGGCCCTCGAGCGCCTGGCCGCCGAGCGCACCCGCGAGAACGTCGTCGGCACCCCGGAGCCGGCACCCCACGCCGCCGACACGCTGACCGGCGGCCGGATCTTCATGGCGCTGTTCCCCTACCTGCTCGTCATCGTGATCTTCTCGGTCGCGAAGCTCGTCCCCGCCGTCGTGAAGTTCCTCGCCGCCACGGACCTCAAGGTGCGCTGGCCCGGCCTCTTCGGCAACCTGCTCAAGAACGGCGAGCCGAGCTCCTCGGCGATCTACAACTTCCAGTGGCTCTCCAGCCCCGGCACCCTGCTCGTCATCACCACCATCATCGTGGCCCTCGTGTACCGGGTCTCCGCCTCCGCGGTGTTCGGCGAGCTCAAGGCGACGGTGTTCAAGATGCGCTGGTCCGCACTCACCATCGCGTCGGTGCTGTCGCTGGCCTACGTCATGAACCACTCCGGGCAGACCATCACGATCGGCGCGTGGATCGCCGGCGTCGGCGCCGCATTCGCGTTCTTCTCGCCCATCCTCGGCTGGATCGGGACGGCCGTGACCGGCTCCGACACCTCCGCCAACGCGCTGTTCGCCACGCTGCAGCAGACGACCGCCGAGAAGGTCGGGCTCGATCCCACCCTCCTGGTGGCCGCCAACACCACCGGTGGCGTCGTCGGCAAGATGATCAGCCCGCAGAACCTGGCGATCGCCTGCTCCGCCGTCGGGCTGCTCGGCTCGGAATCCGAGCTGTTCCGCCGCGTCATCTGGTGGAGCATCGGGCTGCTGGTCGTACTGTGTCTTCTTGTCGGGTTGCAGTCCACGCCAGTGCTCAGCTGGATGCTCCCGCACTTCGGCTGAGGAGAACGCCATGTCCCCAGGAAGCGGAAAGACCGTGGCGCTGTTCGCCACCTGCATCAACGACACCATGAAGCCGTCGATCCCCATCGCGACGGTGACGGTCCTCGAGCGGCTCGGCTGCCGGGTCGTCTATCCCCCCAGGCAGACGTGTTGCGGCCAGATCATGACCAACACGGGCTACTGGAAGGAGGCGCTGCCGACGGTGCGCAACTACGTTTCGTCCTTCGGCGACTACGACTACGTCGTCGGGCCGTCCGGCTCGTGCGTCGGCTCCGTGCGCCACCAGCACGAGATGCTGGCGCGCCATGCCGGCGACGAGCCGCTCGCCGAGGACGCCAAGGCCGTCGCGTCGCGCAGCTACGAGCTGAGCGAGTTCCTGATCGACGTGCTGGGCGTCACCGACGTCGGCGCCTACTTCCCCCATCGGGTCACCTACCACCCGACCTGCCACTCGATCCGGGTGGCGAAGGTCGGCGACCGGCCGCTCCGGCTGTTGCGCGCCGTCGGCGGGATCGAACTGCTCGACCTGCCCGGGGCCGAGCAGTGCTGCGGGTTCGGCGGCACGTTCTCGATCAAGAACCCCGACGTGTCGATCGCCATGGCCACGGACAAGGCGCGCAACGTGACCTCGACCGGCGCCGAGTATCTCGTCGCCGGCGACCAGGCGTGCCTGATGAACATCGGCGGGGTGCTGCACCGCGACCACGAACCGGTCCGCACCATCCACCTCGCCGAGATCCTTGCGAGCACAGAGGAGAACCCGCGATGAGCGCCACCATGGAGCGACGCACGCCCGAACCCGGCACGTGGCTCGGCATCCCCGAGTTCCCCAAGGCCGCCAAGGTCGGCCTGGCGAACGCCCAACTGCGCAAGAACCTCGCCCACGCGACGACGACGATCCGGGCCAAGCGCGTCGTCCGCGCCTCGGAGGTCCCCGACTGGGAGGAGCTGCGCACCGCCGCCGCCCAGATCAAGGACCGCGTCGGCCGCCACCTGGACACCTACCTGCTGCAGGCCGAGGCCGCCATGACAGCCGCGGGCATCACGGTGCACTGGGCGCGCGACGCCGCCGATGCCAACCGCATCGTCGCCGACATCGCGAAGGCCAAGGGCGTCGACGAGGTCGTGAAGATCAAGTCGATGGTGACCCAGGAGATCGACCTCAACGAGGCGCTCGAGGCCGAGGGGATCGCGGCCTGGGAGACGGACCTGGCCGAACTCATCGTGCAGCTCGGCCACGACCTGCCCAGCCACATCCTCGTGCCCGCGATCCACCGCAACCGCCGCGAGGTGCGCGAGATCTTCGTAGAGGAGATGGGGCGCTACGGCACGCCCGCTCCCGAGGGCATCTCGGACAACCCGCCCGAGCTGGCCGAGGCGGCGCGCGTCCACCTGCGCGAGAAGTTCCTGCGCGCCGAGATGGCCGTCTCCGGCGGCAACTTCATCGTCGCCGAGACGGGCACGCTGGTCATCGTCGAGTCGGAGGGCAACGGACGGATGTGCCTGACGTTGCCGAAGACGCTGGTGTCGGTCGTCGGCATCGAGAAGATCGTGCCGACGATCGAGGACCTGGAGGTCTTCCTGAAGCTGCTTCCGCGGTCCTCGACCGGCGAGCGGATGAACCCTTACACGTCCCTGTGGACCGGCGTGACCGACGGCGACGGCCCCCAGGACCTGCACGTGGTGCTGCTCGACAACGGCCGTAGCCGCGTGCTCTCGGACCCGACGGGCAGGGCGGCGCTGCGGTGCATCCGCTGCTCCGCGTGCCTCAACATCTGCCCCGTGTACGAGCGGGTCGGCGGGCACGCCTACGGCTCGCCCTACCCCGGCCCGATCGGCGCGATCCTCGGCCCGCAGCTCCGCGGCCTCGAGGACGCGCGCGACCGCGCCCTGCCGTTCGCCTCGACGCTGTGCGGCGCCTGCAACGACGTCTGCCCGGTGAAGATCCCGTTCACGGACATCCTGGTGCACCTGCGCAACAAGGTGGTCGAGTACAAGACCGCCGACCATGCCACGGGCGAGCAGGCGCTCATGAAGACGGCCGCCTGGGTGATGTCCGACGGCAAGCACCTGGCGGAGGCGCAGCTGGCGACCCGCGCGGCAGGCGGGGTGTTCGGGAAGAGGTGGCTCGGGAAGCTGCCCATCCCCATCGCCTCGCGCTGGCTTCGCGCCCGCGACGTCGAGGCGCCGCCCACGCAGACGTTCCGCCAGTGGTGGAAGAAGAACCGCGAAGGAGAGGGACGATGAACCCGGTGAGGAGCGAGGTCGCGGAGACGCGGAGCACGGCCAGGGACGAGGTCCTGCGGAGGGTGCGGGCGGCGATCGCCGATGTCCCGGAGCCGGACGCGGCCGTCGACGTGCCCGTGACGTGGGTCTACGGGAGGCCGTTGGGGACCGCCGACGTCCTCGCCGACTTCGTCGAGAAGGTCGAGGACTACAAGGCGGGCGTGACGCGGTGTCAGCCGGGCGAGGTGCCGGCCGCGCTGGTCGCCGCGCTGGCGTCGTTCGGCGTCGCGAGCGTGGTCCTGCCCGCGGGGATTCCCTTGGAGTGGGCCGACGCCGTCGAGGCGGCGGGCCTCGAGATCCGTCGCGACGATCCACCGCTGACCTCGCAGCAGCTGAACGGGATCGACGCCGTCGTCACGACGGCCGCCGTCGGCATGGCGGACTCGGGCACCATCGCGCTCGATCACGGCGCGGGCCAGGGTCGGCGCGCGCTGACCCTGCTCCCGGACGTGCACATCTGCGTGATCGCCGCGGACCAGGTCGTCAGCGACGTCCCCGAGGGCATCGCGCGCCTCGCCCCCGCCCTTCGCGCGCGTCGGCCGGTGACATGGCTGAGCGGCGGATCGGCGACGAGCGACATCGAGCTCGACCGCGTCGAGGGCGTTCACGGCCCGCGCCACCTCGCCGTGATCCTCGTCGAAGGCTAGGAGCCCGCTGATCAGGCGTCGATACGATCCGCGTCGAGGGCGTAGGCGCCCTCGATGATGAACTCCTTGCGCGGGGCGACGTCGCCGCCCATGAGCATCTCGAACACGTGCTCTGCCGCGTTGGCGTCGTCGACGGTGATCCGGCGGAGCGTGCGGTGGGCCGGGCTCATGGTCGTCTCCGCGAGCTGCGAGGCGTCCATCTCGCCGAGGCCCTTGTAGCGCTGCGGTTCCTTGAACTTCTGCCCGCGCTTGGTCAGCTCGGCCAGCTTCCTCTGGTACTCGGCGTCGGAGTAGGTGTAGATGTACTTGTCCTGGCCCCTCCGCGGGTTGGTCAGCT
>Ga0116180_1003584_pt1 | contig 11650 bp, 10 predicted proteins | sample AD_UKC073_MetaG_FD_89804 | JGI IMG/M metagenome (GOLD analysis project Ga0116180, IMG submission 89804) | Active sludge microbial communities of municipal wastewater-treating anaerobic digesters from USA - AD_UKC073_MetaG | ecosystem: Engineered > Bioreactor > Anaerobic > Digestate | place: USA... | reverse complement strand
CCGGGAGTCCAGCGGCGCCCCTGCGACAATCGAGGCGTGACGAGACCGGCGCCCCGCCAAGACGCCGACTCAGACCCGTCCTCCGAAGCCGACGCTGGCGCGGGCTCCGCCGCCACGGCCAAGGCCACGGTCGGCGGGAGCCTGGGCCGCCGCGTCCTCGGGTTGGCGCTGCCCGCCCTGGGGGCGTTGATCGCCGAACCGCTGTTCCTCATGGCCGACAGCGCAATCGTCGGCCACCTCGGCGTCGCCGAGCTCGCCGGGGCTGGCCTCGGCATGACCGTCGTCCACACGGCGATCGGTCTGATGATCTTCCTCGCCTACTCGACGACACCCGCAGTGGCCCGGCGCGCCGGTGCGGGAGACCTGCCCGGCGCTCTCGCCGCGGGCCGGGATGGGCTCTGGCTTGCCGTGGGTCTGGGCGCGGTGGTGGTCGCGGCTGGCGCGGTCGGGGCTGGTCCGCTGATCCGAGGCCTGGGCGGTTCCGGCGAGGTGGAGGTCCATGCCACGGCGTACGTGCTGGGGTCCTTGCCAGGGATGCCCGCCATGCTGATGGTGCTTGCCGCGACGGGAATGCTGCGCGGCCTGCTCGACACCCGTACACCACTGGTGGTGGCCGCGGTCGGCTGCGGCGTCAACGTGGTGCTGAACCTCGCGCTCGTGTACGGCGCAGGGCTCGGCGTGCTCGGATCAGCCATCGGCACCTCGATCACGCAGTGGCTGATGGCGGTCGCCTACCTGGCGATCCTGCTGCCACGGCTCCGGCGGTTGGAGGTGTCGCTGCGGCCTGACCGGGGAGGGGTGCTGCGTACGGCACAGGTGGGCTCGTGGCTGATGCTGCGGACGGTGACCCTCCGGGTCGCGCTGATCGCCACGGTCGCGGTGGCCACGCACGCTGGCACGCTCACCCTCGCCGCTCACCAGCTCGTGTTCACGATGTTCGGCACCCTCGCCTTCGCCCTCGACTCGCTCGCGATCGCTGCGCAGGCGCTGATCGGAAACGAGCTGGGCGCACGGAACCTGGCGGGAGCGCGGCTGCTGACCCGCACCCTGACCCGCTGGGGGCTGGGGTTCGGGGTGGTCGTCGGGGCGGTGCTCGCCGGGCTGGCACCGTTCATCGCACCGCTGTTCACCCCCGACCCGGCGGTGCAGCACGCATTCGTCGCCGGAATGTGGGTGCTGGCGATCGCCCAGCCGCTGTGTGGGTACGTGTTCGTCCTTGATGGCGTGCTGATCGGGGCAGGGGACGCGCGCTACCTGGCGCTCGCCGGCTGCCTGACCCTTGTGCCCTACCTGCCCGCGCTGGTGGCGGTCTCGATGGCTGGGTTCGGCGACGGGGTCGGCGCGATCGTGCCGTTATGGCTCGCGTTCGGGCTGGTGCTGATGGGCGCCCGGGCGCTCACTTTGGGGCTGCGGGCCCGTACGGACGGGTGGATGCGGTGACCACGGGCAACACGGTGGGTGGCGGCGTACACAACCCCTGACATGCGTGCAGGATCGCCCCACGAGGCCGGACCTCTGCACGTATGTCAGGGGTTGTGTACATCAGTCGCGCGGCACGTCCTCCAGGTCGGCCAGCCAGACCGTCGCGTTCCCGTCGGACGGGGCCCGCCAGTCCCCGCGCGGCGAGAGTGCCCCGCCAGCCGACACCTTGGGTCCGTTCGGCAGCGCCGAGCGCTTGAACTGCGAGAAGCCGAAGAAGCGCCTGATGAACACCTCGAGCCACTGCCGCACCTCGGCCAGGTCGTATGCGACCTTCTCGTCGTCGCCGATCCCCGCCGGCCACGCCCCGTCGCTCGCGTCGCGCCACGCGTTCCAGGCCAGGTAGGCGATCTTGCGGGGGCGCAGGCCGTACCGCAGCGTCCAGTAGAGCGAGAAGTCCTGCAGGTTGTACGGCCCGATCGACGCCTGGGTGGACTGCGGCTTGGCGTCGCCCACGGTTGGCACGAGCTCGGGGGTGATCTCGGTGTCGAGCACGCTGCGCAGCACCTCGTTGACCTCGCCGGAGAACAGGTGCTCGCTGATCACCCAGCGGATCAGGTGCTGGATCAGCGTCTTCGGGATGCCGGCGTTGACGGTGTAGTGGCTCATGTGGTCGCCGACGCCGTACGTGCACCAGCCGAGCGCCAGCTCCGACAGGTCACCGGTGCCGAGCACGATGCCGCCGCGTTGGTTGGCGGCGCGGAAGAGGTAGTCCGTACGGAGCCCGGCTTGCACGTTCTCGAACGTGACGTCGAAGACCGGCTTGCCGTCGGCGAACGGGTGCTTGAGGTCGCGCAGCATCTGCTCAGCGGCGGGCACGATCGAGAGCTCCTCGAATGTCACCCCTAGTGCCTCCGCGAGTCGGGTGGCGTTGTTCTTGGTGTGGTCGGTGGTGGCGAAGCCGGGCATGGTGAAGGCGAGGATGTCGGTCCGGGGCCGGTTCATCCGGTCCATCACCCGAGCGGCGACGATCAGCGCGTGGGTCGAGTCGAGACCGCCAGAGACACCGATCACGATCTTCGGCTGGCCGATTGCCTTCAGCCGCTGCTCGAGGCCGGAGACCTGGATCGAGTACGCCTCGTAGCAGTCCAGCGCGAGCCGGGCCGGGTCGTTGGGCACGAAGGGATAGCGGTCGTGGGGCCGCTTGAGCCCGATGTCGTGCCGCGGGGGGTCGAGGGTGAACTCAACCACTTCCCCGTACGAGCCCTCGGCGAGCCGGTTGTCGTCGAACGTGCCCTGGCGGAGGCGCTCTTGACGGAGCAGGTCGAGGTCGATGTCGGCGACCGCGCGGCGGGCGCCCTCGGGGAAACGTTCGGTCTCGGCGAGCAGGGCACCGTTCTCGTGGATCATCGTCTGGCCGTCCCAGGACAGGTCGGTCGTCGACTCGCCCTCCCCAGCTGCGGCGAAGACGTACGCGGCGAGACAGCGCATCGAGGCTGTACGGCAGAGGTCGCGGCGGGACTCGGCCTTCGTCACGGTGATCGGTGAGCCAGAGAGGTTGGCCAGGATGGTCGCCCCGGCAAGCGCCGCGTGGGTCGACGGTGGGATCGGTACCCACATGTCCTCGCAGATCTCGACGTGAAGGGTCAGGCCCGGCACGTCGATCGCGCGGAACAGCAGCGAGGTGCCGAAGGGAATCTCGTCGTCGCCGTTGATCTCGATGAACCCATCGGTCCCCGCGCCTGCGGCGTAGTGGCGGCCCTCGTAGAACTCGCGGTAGGTGGGGATGTACGACTTCGGCACCGCTCCCAGCACCACGCCGCGATGGATGACGAGGGCGCAGTTGTAGAGGCGGCCGTCGTGGGCGAGCGGAGCCCCGATGACGATCACGGGGAGCAGGTCGAGGGAGGCGTCCCGAACGGTTTCGATCGCCTCGAGCGCCGCGTCGAGTACGGCGTCCTGCAGCACGAGGTCGTCGATCGCGTACCCGGTCAGGCACAGCTCAGGGAAGACCGCGACCGCGACGCCCTCGTCGGAGCACTCCTGTGCAATCTCGAGCACCGTCGCGGCGTTGGTGGCTGGGTCGGCGATCGCTACCGGCATCGTGCACGCGGCGACGCGCGCGAAGCCCTGGTCATAGGCGGAGTAGAAGTCCACGGCAGCAGTCTTGCGCACCGGGGCGCCGTCGACCGTCCCGAAGGTGCCGAAAGGCACCATAGTCGTCACCGCCCGCCGTTGATTTTCGTGCCGAAAGGCACCATAGTCACCGCCCGCCGTTGATTTTCGTGCCGAAAGGCACCATAGTCACCTCCCGCCGTTGATTTTCGTGCCGAAAGGCACCATAGTCACCTCCCGCCGTTGATTTTCGTGCCGAAAGGCATCGCAGTCTCCGACGGGCGTTGATTTCGGTGCCTTTCGGCACGGTGGGTGGGCAGTGTTTCGCCCACGTGGGCGACCGGGGGTGGGGCTAGGCCGTCGCCAGCGTCGCCAGCACGCCCGCGAGTTCTTGCCGTACGGTTCCACTCATGTCTCGCGCCGGGGCGAAGCAGAAGCCCGCATCGACGCCCCGCATCCGCAGGCCCTCCTTGAGCACGACCGGGAAGGTGGCGCGGTCGAGGAGGTTCCGCAGCGGGGTGAGGGCGTCCTGCCGTACCCGGGCGAGCTGCAGGTCGCCGGCGGCGAACGCGTCGTAGATGCCGGCCACCAGCTCGGGCGCCACGTTGGCGGTCGAGGCGATCGCTCCTTCGGCGCCAGCGATCAGGGCGTCGAGGATCAGGGTGTCGCGGCCCATCAGCACCACGAACCCCTCCGGCCGCTGGGAGAGCAGCGCCTGGGTGTCGGCCAGGATGCCTGCGGAGTCCTTCAGCCCGACGATGTTCGGTACGGTCGCCAGCTCGAGCACGGTGTCGAGGGCGAGGCGCACCTGGGTCCGGCCCGGGTTCGTGTAGAGCAGCACCGGCAGCGGGGTCGACTCGGCGATGGCGCGGTAGTGCTCCACCAGCTCGGCCTGGGTCGGCGTCATGAAGTACGGGGTCAGCACCGACAGTCCGGCCACGCCGCCGATCTTCTCCACCATCGCTGCCGTGGCGATGCAGTCACGCGTGGTGATCTCGCTCGCTCCGGCGTAGATCGGTACCCGGCCAGCCACGTGCTCGACCGTGATCTCGACCACGCTCCGCTTCTGCTCGTTCGACAGGCCGTAGATCTCACCCGACGAACCGAGCACGAAGATGCCATGCACCCCACCGTCGATGACGAAGTCGAGAACATCGCGCAGACCCTGCTCGAACAGTTCACCCTCGGCCGTCAGAGGGGTCACGAGGGCGGGAATCGTCCCGTACGTCGGAGGCATCATTGTCCTGTCGGTCGTAGGTTGGGTTCATCCTCCCACGCAGGATCGGGAGCGACGCGGGAGTCCAGCAGACCGGTGACGGCGCGAGCTTGCACAAGGACACAGTCGCGCGATATGATTGAATCCTCAACTACTTAGGAGTGACCATGAGCCTCAAGGACCTGACCGGCACATACGTGATCGACCCCAGCCACACGCGGATCGGCTTCTCTGCCCGGCACGCCATGGTGACCAAGGTGCGCGGCGCCTTCACCGAGGTCGAGGGCCTCGCCCATGTCGACGGCGCCAACCCGAGCGCGTCCAATGTGACGGTGACGATCCAGGTCGCCAGCTTCGACACCCGCAACGAGGGCCGCGACGCCCACGTCAAGAGCGCCGACTTCCTCGACGCTGAGAAGTACCCCACCATCACCTTCGTGTCGACCAACGTCGAGCAGACCGGCGACGACACCGTCGAGATCACCGGCGACCTGACCATCAAGGACCAGACCCGCCAGATCACCATTCCGTTCACCTTCGAGGGCGAGGCCACCGACCCGTTCGGCAACCACCGGATCGGCTTCGAGGGCGGAACCTCGATCTCCCGCGCCGACTACGGCATCACCTGGAACGCGGCCCTCGAGTCCGGCGGCGTCCTGGTCAGCGACAAGGTCGCCCTCGAGTTCGAGATCTCAGCCATCAAGCAGAGCTGATCCAGCGCGGACCACCCCGTAGGGCGGGTCCGACCGGCCCCGTCCGCCACACTCGGACGGGGCCTTCGCATGTTCCGGTACGAACGCTCCGCGTAGACGACTCAGTGCCGGTTGCGGGAGCGAAACCAAGCGAGTACCGCCAGAGCCGCCGCCAGGATGAGCAGTGCCGACACCACACAGGCGACTCCGACGAGGTAGGCCCGAGGTTGGCCGAGCAGTCGCCCGTACGCCACCGCGAACAGCCCCCAGGCGACCGCGCCGCCGATGAAGAGGCGGCCCGGGAGATAGCGCACCAGCGCCATCGCCACCGCCAGCACCGCCACGACCCCCATCACCCACCAGGTCTCCGGCGGTACCTGCCACGGCCTGAACCCCCACACCCGGGCGATGACGGCCAGGTTCGCCGCGCCCATCACCGTCATCCAGCCGAGGAGGACGGCGTACGGGAGTTGGCTCACCTGCCGGTCGATGATCCCCACAGCCTGGGACCGCGACGACTGTGCCAAGGTGACCACCAGGGCCGTCCAGGCAGCGATCACGAGCACGACGCTCAGCCTCAGCTTCCCCGCCTCGATCGCCCACAACCAGGCAGACATCAGCAGGATCGCGGCCGTCGCCGGGTAGGCCGTGACCGCCACCCGGCGGCTCCGCAGCGAGAACGGCAGCCACACCCAGACCACGTAGCAGAGCACCAGCACCAGGGCCGGCACCCAGATCAGGTGGGCGTACCTCGCCGGTGACAACGGTGTCGTGTCAGCACGCAACAGACCGCTCGTCGCCGCTGGCAAGCCGCCCGGCTGGTTCATCACCTTGATCAGGATGACCCCCGCGAGCACTCCCGCCAGGAGAACCGCGAGGCGCCGGGCAAAGTCGGAGCGAGCGAACGCCCGTACCTCCCGCCACGTGAAGGCCGGTTGGTCACGCGGAGCACGCCCGAGACGCCCCGTACCGGGCTTCGGTGCGTTGTCGGTCAACTCCGTCTCCTGCGTGGTTGGGTCGCTCCCACCCTAGCCCGCGACCCTCGTGAGCCCGTCCGGCCACACATCGCACGATTCAACGCCACGGTTGAGCCCCCGGACCCATTGCTTGTTGTCAAGCCCGACACGCACAATGGAGGTGTCAGCCCCCGACATTGGAGTGAGAGGGATCTGACGACCGCTGCGGGATGGAGGTGACCACCCATGAGCCTGGATTTCATCGCCTATGCCGGACGCCCCTGGCCGATCGACCAAGTGTCGGACGCTCTGAGGCAGGTCGGCTACTTCGACAGTTTGACGGAGGCCTGTCTGGCCTTCGGCTCGATCGAGTTCGTCCAGCTACCCACCCTGGCCGGACGGATGCGTTGGCGGGGCTGGAGCCCCCAGCAGGGCTTGATCGTGCAGATCGAACGGCCGCTGTTCAGCGACGGCCTGCTGCGCGTCGCCAGCTGACCGCCGGGAGTCGCTGCCCGGCACAACGAGGCTGGTAGCGTGCCCGGCGGGGGCCGCCCGGATGTGACGCGGCCCGTGGTGACAGGAGGGCCTCGATGCTGCCGTTGAGCCTGATCGGAGCGCCGACCGACGTCGGGGCGAGCCAGATCGGCTGCCGACTCGGCCCCGGTGGGCTGCGGGTAGCCGGCCTGGACGACTCCCTCGTGGCTGCCGGCTTCGACGTACGGGACTGCGGCGACCTGACCGGCCCCGCCAACCCCGGCCTGCCGCCAGTCAACGGCTACCGCCACCTCTCCGAGGTCGCCGAGTGGAACCGGAGCCTGTACGACGCCGTCCTCACTGAGCTGGCCGACGGCCGCCTTCCAATCGTGATGGGTGGCGACCACTGCCTCGCGATCGGCTCGATCTCGGCTGTCGCCGACCACTGCCGGACAGCCGGCAAGCAGCTCCTCGTGCTCTGGTTCGACGCCCACGCCGACTTCAATACCGCCGAGCTCACCCCCTCGGGCAACATCCACGGCATGCCCGTCGCCTGCCTGACCGGCCACGGCCCCGACGAGCTGACCTCGATCGGTACGACCACCCCGGCCATCGACGCCAGCCAGGTGCGCCAGATCGGCCTGCGGAGCGTCGACCCCGGCGAGAAGCGCTTCCTCGTCGAGGAGGGAGTACAGGTCTACGACATGCGCTTCCTCGACGAAGCTGGCGTGCGGGAGACCATGGAGCTCGCCCTGTCCGGCATCACGGCCGACACCCACCTCCACGTCTCCCTCGACCTCGACTTCGTCGACCCAGGCATCGCGCCCGGCGTCGGCACCCCCGTCCGCGGCGGCGCCACCTACCGCGAGGCCCAGCTCTGCATGGAGATGGTCGCCGACTCCGGACTGCTCGGCTCCCTCGACGTGGTCGAGCTCAACCCCGCCCTCGACGAACGCAACACCACCGCCGAGCTGGCCGTCGACCTGGTGGAATCGCTGTTTGGAAAGTCGACTCTGCTGCGCATGAGGTGATGGGTCAAGGGCGCGCCCCCACCGTTCCCTGAGCTTGTCGAAGGGCGGTCCCCGATCTGGCTAGGCTGATCGCCATGTCTCTGCCTGTTCTGCTTGCCATCGTGTGCTCCACTCGGCCTGGGCGGGTTGGTCGGCCGATTGGTGACTGGTTCGTGGCGGCTGCCTCAGCAGTGGGTACGTTTGATGTGCGGCTGGTCGACCTGGCCGAACTGAACCTGCCACTGATGGATGAGCCGAAGCATCCTCGGCTGCACGCCTACACCCACGAGCACACTAAGGCGTGGTCCCGTACGGTGGCTGGCGCTGACGCCGTCGTCTGGGTGCAGCCGGAGTACAACTTCTCGATGTGCGCGCCGCAGAAGAACGCGATCGACTACCTCGCGATCGAATGGTCGCTGCTGCCGACCGGGTTCGTCTCGTACGGCGGCATCTCCGGCGGGCTTCGCGGGATGGAGCACGCCAAGCAGCCGCTGGCCGCCGTACGGTCAGTCTTCGCCAACCCGAATGTCGCCGTACCGATGGGTCCCTCGATGGTCTCCGACGGCACCTTCACCCCGCCCGAGCCGGTGGAGAAGTCCGTTGCGCCGATGCTGGCTGACCTCGCCACCCTGCACGGGGCCCTCGGCGATGCTCGGCGCGAGAAGCTCGCCCCGCTGGGGTACTGACCCCTATGGCACCCGGCGTCGGCACAGAACCGCCTCGCATCCACGGGCTGACCTTCGTCAGCTGGCTGGGTCGGGGCGGGTTCGCCGACGTCTTCCTCTACCAGCAGACGTCTCCGCAGCGCCGCGTCGCCGTCAAGGTGCTGCGCGACCCGTCGATCTCAGACCTGGCCGTACGGGCGTTCCAGGCCGAGGCCGACGCGATGGCTCGCCTTGAGCACCCGCACATCGTGCCGGTGTTTGCGACGGGCACGACCGACGACCATCGCCCGTACATCGTGATGATGTACTACCCCCAGCCGAGCCTGGCCGACCGGATCACGTCACGCCCGCTCGGTGTCGAGGACACCCTTCGGCTCGGGATCCAGATCGGGTCTGCCGTCGAGACCGCGCATCGGGCCGGCATCCTGCACCGCGACATCAAGCCAGCCAACGTCCTGACGAACGCGTACGGGATCCCTGGGCTGACCGACTTCGGCATCGCCGGCAGGATCTCCGACACCGACAGCATCGGCCTCTCCATCCCCTGGGCGGCGCCCGAGCTGATCGCCCGTACCGCGCCGCCGTCGATCGAGTCCGACGTCTATGCCCTGGCCGCCACGCTGTGGCAGGCGCTGACGGGACGGTTCCCGCATGCCCGGGAGGGGGACAACTCCCCGACCGCGATGATGCTGCGGATCCGTACCCAAGCGGCCGAGCCGACCGGACGACCCGACGTGCCTGCCGCGCTCGACCAGATCCTGCTCGCCGGGCTGAACCCCGACGCCACGAACCGACCCTCCAGCGTGCGCGAGTTGATCACCTCCCTCCAGCACGTCGAGCGCGACCTCGGCCTCACGCCCACCGTCGCCCAGCTGGTCTCCGAGGAGTGGGGTCCCCAGCCGGTGCCAGGCCAGGACCTGGGCGACCGCGCCGACATGACCCGGACGCACCTGGTGAAGCAGTACCTGGAGGTGTCGCAGCCGAAACCGACAGGTGCCCCCTCGGCCGCGAAGCCAACCTGGCGGTACGGCCCGCCGCCAGCGCCGCGCCTCCCCCTCAGCCAGCGCCTCCCCCTCGGCCGGCGGCCTCCCCTCCGAGCGGGGCTGACGCTCCGGCGGCGCTGCTGCGACAGGAGGCAGTCGAGCCGACGCGGGTGGTGACACCGCCGCGTACTCTCCCCGAAGGCCGGCTGCCCGAGCGGCACATGACCGAGATGGTGCAGACGAATGTCCGTCCGGCCCGCGCCGTTCCGGCGGACCCGGAGGACCCGCGCGCGGAGCTGGAGCCGGAGGACGCGCTGGCCGGCGGGCAGAGCAAGCGGTCTGGCCTCGGTGCGCCGGTCGGCCTTGGCCTTCTGATCGGTCTGTTGGCGGGGGTGGTGGCGCTCGCCGTCGTCATAGCCGGGGTGTTCATCTCCAGCAGAAAGCCCACGCTGGACGTGACCTTGAGGAGCCGCGACAACTACTCAGCGCAAGTCAGCATCCAGGTTGGAGCGCCGATCACCGATCCGGCCAAGCTGCGAGATCTCGGCCAGAACATGCACTCAGTGGTCGACTACTGCCAAGAGGACCCCGCCACCGTCGTCGTGGTGCCCATCAGGGCGACCTGGACGAACCGGACGGTCAGCGGGTATCCGATCGGGCCCAACTTCACGCTCGTGGCCACCCATGAGCCAGGGGTCCGGTGGGGAGCCATGTTCACGGGCGGGCCGCAGTGTCGCCCGGTCTCCTCCCCCATGGAGTTCGTGCTCGGCTCGGAGTCCAACCAAACAGGCCAGCAGGTGGTGACGGAGTTCTACGTCTACCTCCACGATGCGAAGGCCGACTACCAGTCCCGGCTGGATAACGTACAGATCCGCGCCGTCATGGCCAGCACCCGCAACAGCCCCGGCGGCCAGACCATGTACCCCACCGAGATCTCGAGGTCGATCAGTCTCGACGGCACCATCCGCTGACTTGTCGATCTCCGAAGCTCGACCTCAGCCAGCGACCGGGGCCGAGCGTCGGTTCTCGACGCCCGCGAGCCCCCACCGTACGGCCGCGGTCCCGAACGAGCCGAGGGGCCCGAGCGCCAGGTCGACGGGGCCGGGCAGGTCCAGCTCCAGCGCTTCTCGCGCCCAGTCCGGCAGAAGCGCCACCCCGCCGGCCGCCAGCGTCCAGTAGCCAGGCCGTGCCGCCCACGACAGCGGCGGCTGCCGCAGCAGGAAGGTAGCGGCCTCGATCGCCGGGGGGCTCGGCTCGAGCTCATCGCGGTACGACGCCAGCACCTCAGCCAGCTCCGCCACCGAGCGCGGCGGGTCAACCACGCCCAGCAGCCGGGCAGGGATGCCAGCCTGGGCCACGTACTCGTCGGCCTGCTCGGGGCTGATCGGCTCAGGGCCGTACGCCTGGTAGGCGCGCAGGAACGAGTCGATCTCGGCGGCGTGCACCCACGCCAGCAGATGCGGGTCGGAGGCACGGTACGGGCGGCCGCGGTAGTCCTTGCCCCGCACCCGGGCGTGTGCGGTCTTGACCCGCTCGATCACAGCGGTGGCGTCCTCGATCGTGGCGTAGGTCGTGGCGGCGATGTAGTTCGACGTTCGCTGCAGCCTGCCCCACGGGTCGGACTTGTAGCCCGAGTGACCAGCCACGCCCGCCATGGCCAGCGGATGGAGCGACTGAAGCAACAGGGCCGTCACCCCGCCAGCGAACATCGACGCGTCGCCGTGCACCTTCCAGATCGGGTCGTTATCCGCGAACCAGCGCGGACCGACGGTACCCCAGATCTGCTTGCCCCGCTCGTCAGCATCGGAGCCCGCAACCCGAGACCGCAGCGCGTTGCCGAGCGCCCGCTGCGCGGGCTTCAGCAGGTTGTCGAGGCTCACCCGCCCAGGCTACCTAGCCGGCCAAGACGCCGACGGCTCGGCTCGCCGCCTGTCACGTTGCGATACTCACAGCCGCGGGCAAGCCCATAGAGAGCCTCCCCGAGGCTGTGCGTATCGCAAAGTCACGCTGCGCCGTCTCCATCAACCCTTCTTGCGGTCCTTGGGTCGGCCAGGGCATCCATCTCGGCCCATCTCGTGTCGCTTCGGGTCGTCGATCTCGGCCACGTACTAGTCCACTGT
>Ga0116180_1003582_pt1 | contig 11654 bp, 11 predicted proteins | sample AD_UKC073_MetaG_FD_89804 | JGI IMG/M metagenome (GOLD analysis project Ga0116180, IMG submission 89804) | Active sludge microbial communities of municipal wastewater-treating anaerobic digesters from USA - AD_UKC073_MetaG | ecosystem: Engineered > Bioreactor > Anaerobic > Digestate | place: USA... | reverse complement strand
GCGCAGGCCTTCTGCTGGCTCTCGGCGCCGTAGCGGTCCATGCGCTCCTTGGGCACGTTGTAGCGCTTGGCCACCTGCTCGGCGGTCTGCAGCATGTTCCAGTAGATCTCCGGTTTCATCTTCTGCAGCGCCGGGTCCACCATCATGTGGGTGTTCATCTCCTGCTGCACGCAGGAAATGCTCTCCACACCGCCGGCCACGTAGACATCGCCCTCGCCGGCGATGATGCGCTGCGCCGCCATGGCGATGGTCTGCAGGCCGCTGGAGCAGAAGCGGTTGACGGTGGCGCCGCTCACCGTGATGGGCAGGCCGGCGCGCAGGAGGGCCTGGCGGGCGATGTTCATGCCGGTCGCGCCCTCGGGGTTGGCGCAGCCCATCAGCACGTCGTCGACCTCGGCGCCATCGATGCCGGCGCGCTGCACCGCGTGGGCGATGGCATGGCCGCCCAGCGTGGCGCCATGGGTCATGTTGAAGGCGCCTTTCCAGCTCTTGCAGAGCGGCGTGCGGGCGGTGGAAACGATGACGGCGTCGGTCATGGAAAGCTCCTGGAAATCGGGAAGGGTCGGGTCAGGCCGTGGCGCCAGCGATGGTGCTGGAGTCCTTGTAGACGCTGCGCTTCACCTCGGCGAACACGCGGCGCACCATCGGCTCGAACTCGCTGATGGGCAGCGTCTCGCCCTTGGGGTCGAAGGCGGGGTTGTCGTAGAGCGCGCAGAACTCGGCCGTGCGCTCGTAGTGCGGGTGACCGGCGAACTGGTCGCGCATGTTCCGGTCCAGCCCGATGTGGTGGAAGAAGTAGTAGCCCTGGAAGATGCCGTGGTTCTGCACCATCCACAGGTTGGCGTCGCTGACGAAGGGCTTGAGGATGGCCGCGGCAATGTCGAAGTGGTTGTAGCAACCCAGCGTGTCGCCGATGTCGTGCAGCAGCGCGCAGACCACGTACTCCTCGTCCTTGCCGTCCTTCAGCGCCCGGGTGGCCGTCTGCAGCGAATGCTGGTAGCGGTCGATCGGAAAGCCGCCCATGTCGCCGTCCAGCAGCTTCAGGTGGGCCAGCACGCGGTCGGGCAGCGTGCGGGCCGTCGCCGGGAACTCGGCACCAATGGCCTGCCAGTCGGCGGGCGTGCTCAGTTCCATGCTGGTGAAGGTGGCGCGTGCATTCAAGGTCGGCTCCTCGGGTTGATCAGCTGAAGCGCTTGCCTTCGGCGGCCAGCCTGGCCAGCAGCGGCGCGGGCTGCCAGAAGGCGGCGTCGTCGTTGGGGTTCTGCGCGAAGCGGTTCATCGCCAGCACCACGTTGTACAGCCCCACCTGGTCGGCGTAGCACAGCGGGCCGCCGCGCCACAGCGGGAAGCCGTAGCCGGTCAGGTAGATCATGTCCACGTCGCTGGCCTTGTTGGCGATGCCCTCTTCCAGGATGTGGGCAGCCTCGTTGACCAGGGCGAAGACCAGGCGCTGCACGATCTCCTCGTCGCTGATCTTGCGCGGCGTGATGCCCAGTTCCTTGCGGTGGTCGGCCACCATCTGGTCGACCACGGCGCTCGGGATCGCATCGCGCTTGCCGGGCTGGTAGTCGTACCAGCCGGCACCGGTCTTCTGGCCGAAGCGGCCCAGTTCGCACAGCAGGTCGGCCGTCTTGCTGTACTTCAGGTTGGCATACTCGACCGCGCGGCGCTTGCGGATCGCCCAGCCGATGTCGTTGCCGGCCAGGTCGCCCATGCGGAACGGGCCCATCGCGAAGCCGAACTTCTCGATCGCCTTGTCCACCTGGGCAGGGGTGCAGCCCTCGTCCAGCAGGAAGCCGGCCTGGCGGCTGTACTGCTCGATCATGCGGTTGCCGATGAAGCCGTCGCACACGCCCGAGACCACCGCGGTCTTCTTGATCTTCTTGCCCACGGCCATCACCGTGGCCAGCACGTCCTTGGCGGTGGCCGCGCCGCGCACCACCTCCAGCAGCTTCATCACGTTGGCCGGGCTGAAGAAGTGCATGCCCACGACATCTTGCGGGCGCTTGGTGAAGTTCGCGATCTTGTTGACGTCGAGGGTCGAGGTGTTCGACGCCAGGATCGCGCCTGGCTTGGCGATCTCATCCAGCTTCTTGAACACTGCTTCCTTGACGCCGATCTCCTCGAACACTGCCTCGATGATCAGGTCGGCGTCCTTCAGGTCGTCGTAGCTCAGCGTGGTGGTCAGGAGCGCCATGCGCTGCTCGTACTTGTCCTGCTTCAGCTTGCCCTTCTTGACCTGGGCCTCGTAGTTCTTGCGGATGGTGGCGACGCCGCGGTCCAGCGCCTCCTGCTTCATCTCCAGCATGGTCACCGGCACGCCGGCGTTCAGGAAGTTCATCGTGATGCCGCCGCCCATGGTGCCGGCGCCGATCACGCCCACCTTGGCGATGGGGCGCTGCGGCGTGCTCTCGGGCACGTCGGGGATCTTGCTGGCCGCACGCTCGGCGAAGAAGGCGTGGCGCAGCGCCACCGCCTCCGGCGAGCCCAGGATGCCCAGGAAGATGCGCCGCTCTTCAGCGATGCCGTCGTCCAGCGTCCGCGCCTTCAGCGACGCCGCCACCGCCTCGACGCAGGCCATCGGCGCCGGGAAGTTCTTGCTCATGCCCTTGACCATGTTGCGCACGAACTGCACGTAGGCGTCGGGGTTCGGGTGCCTGACCTTCAGGTCGCGCACGCTGGGCAGCGGGCGCACATCGGCCACTTCACGGGCAAAGGCGGTGGCGCCGGCCAGCAGGTCGCCGTCGATCATCTTGTCGATCAGCTTCTGGCCCGGCAGGCTGGCCAGCAATTCGCTCTTCACCGGCTCGCCGGTCACGATCATGTTCATCGCAGTCTCGACGCCCAGCACCCGCGGCAGGCGCTGCGTGCCGCCGGCACCGGGGATCACGCCGATCTTCACCTCGGGCAGGCCGATCTGGGCGCCGGGCGCCGCCACGCGGTACTGGCAGGCCAGGGCCAGCTCCAGCCCGCCGCCCATGCAGATGCTGTGGATGGCGGCCACCACCGGCTTGCTGCCCTGCTCGATCATCGCGATCAGGGTCATCAGGTTGGGGTCGGCCAGCGCCTTCGGCCCGTTCAGTTCGGTGATGTCGGCGCCCGCCGAGAAGGCCCGGCCCGCGCCGGTCAGCACCACGGCCTTCACCGCCGCATCGGCTGCAGCCTTGGTCAAGCCATCGGCGATGCCCACGCGGTTGGCGTAACCCAGGCCGTTGACCGGGGGGTAGTTCATCGTGATCACGGCAATGCCGTCACGGACGTCGTAGCTGGCGCTCATGGCGAACCTTTCGGGGGCAGACGAAAACTCGGAAATCTAAAAAAGCACGGTCGTTCGATTCTAGAAACGCGCCGGGCGGCGGGCCTGTCTCAGCAGAGACAAGGCCGCGCCGCCCGGGCTTCAGGGTTTACCCCTTGGTCATTCTTTGGTCGATACCGGCAGCGGATGCGCCTTGAACTGCTCGCGCAGCTTGTTCTTCTGCATCTTGCCGGTGGCGCCCAGCGGAATGCTGTCGACGAAGACCACGTCGTCGGGGATCTGCCACTTGGCGATGCGGCCGTCGAAGTGCGCCAGGATGTCGGCCGACGTGGCCTCGGCACCCGGCTTCTTCATCACCACCAGCAGCGGCCGCTCGTCCCATTTCGGGTGCGGCACGGCGATGCAGGCGGCCATCGCCACCGCAGGGTGCGCCATCGCGATGTTCTCGACGTCGATGGAGCTGATCCACTCGCCGCCCGACTTGATCACGTCCTTGCTGCGGTCGGTGATCTGCAGGAAGCCGTCACGGTCGATGCTGGCGACGTCGCCGGTCGGGAACCAGCCGCCCGCCACCAGCGGGTTGCCGCCCTCGCCCTTGAAGTAGCTCTGGATGATCCAGGGCCCGCGCACCAGCAGGTCACCGCTCTGCTGGCCGTCCCAGGGCAGTTCGTTGCCGTCGGCGTCGACGATCTTCATGTCCACGCCATAGATCGCCCGGCCCTGCTTGGCCATGATCGCCAGCTGCTGGTCGGCCGGCAGCGCGGTCTGGCGCGGCTTGAGCGTGCACACCGTGCCCAGCGGGCTCATCTCGGTCATGCCCCAGGCGTGCAGCACGGTCACGCCGTAGTCGTCGCGGAAGCTCTGGATCATCGCCGGCGGGCAGGCCGAGCCGCCGATCACCGTGCGGCGCATGGTGCTGAACTTCAGGCCGTTCTGGGCCGTGTGGTTCAGCAGGCCCAGCCAGACGGTAGGCACGCCGGCGGCCATGGTCACGCCCTCGCTCTCGATCAGCTCGTAGACCGACTTGCCGTCCAGCGCCGCGCCGGGAAAGACCAGCTTGGCGCCCGTCATCGCCGCGCCGTACGGCAGGCCCCAGGCGTTGACGTGGAACATCGGCACCACCGGCAGGATGCTGTCGCGGGCCGACAGGTTCAGCGCGTCGGGCAGCGCGCCGGCATAGGCGTGCAGCACGGTGCTGCGGTGGCTGTACAGCGCGCCCTTGGGGTTGCCGGTGGTGCCGCTGGTGTAGCAGAGCGCGGCGGCGTCGCGCTCGTCGAAGCTGGGCCAGGCGTAGTCGGTCGACTCGGCGCCGATCCAGGCCTCGTAGGCCACCAGGTTGGGAATGCCGGTGTCGGCCGGCAGCTTGTCGGCATCGCACAGCGCCACCCACTGGCGCACCGTGCTGCAGTGCTTCCAGATGCCCTTGACGATGGGCAGGAAGGTCATGTCGAAGCACAGCACCTGGTCTTCGGCATGGTTGGCGATCCAGGCGATCTGCTCGGGCAGCAGGCGCGGGTTGATGGTGTGCACCACCCGGCCGCTGCAGGTGATGCCGAAGTACAGCTCCAGGTGGCGGTAGCCGTTCCAGGCCAGGGTGGCCACGCGGTCGCCATGGGCCAGGCTCAGCCGGTCCAGCGCGTTGGCCACCTGCTTGCTGCGCTGGGCGATGGTGGCGTAGTTGCTGCGGTGCAGGTCGCCCTCGACCCGGCGCGAGACGATCTCGCCCTCGGGGTGGTTCCTGGCGGCGTGGTCGATCAGGGTCGAGATCAGCAGCGGGTGGTCTTGCATCTGGCCGAGCATGGTGTCCTCTCTAGGCGCTTGGGGGTCAAAAACCGCAGGATTGTGGCGGCTGGCCGTCCCGCGCCGCCTGGGGTGAATCCCGGCGCGGCGCGGCGGAACCCGGGCGTGGCACCGACAATCCGCGCACTTCCTGACCAGGACCACCCGCCATGAAGCTCTTCGGCCACGACCAACCCGAACCCCATCCCCAGGACGACCCGCGCTACCCGGTGCGCAAGACCGAGGCCGAGTGGCGCGCCCAGCTCGACCCGATGCAGTTCCAGGTGGCGCGCAAGGCCGCCACCGAGCGGCCCTTCACCGGCAAGTACTGGGACCACTGGGCCGACGGCGCCTACCGCTGCGTGGGCTGCGGCCAGGCACTCTTCGAGAGCGAACACAAGTTCGACGCCGGCTGCGGCTGGCCCAGCTGGGACCGCGAGATCGGCGAAGGCCGTGTCGAGCGCATCACCGACACCAGCCACGGCATGGTGCGGGTGGAAGTGCGCTGCGCCGCCTGCGGCACCCACCTGGGCCATGTTTTCCCCGACGGCCCGCGCGAAACCACCGGCGAGCGCTACTGCATCAACTCCGCGGCGATCGATTTCACGCCGCGCAGCTGAAGCCGGTGCGCCGCTGCACGAAGCGGCAACACGCGGTCAGTACACTGCGCCCGCCATGAAACTGCTGCTCGACTTCCTGCCCATCCTGCTGTTCTTCGGCGCCTTCAAGTACGCCGAGGGCCACAAGGACTGGGCCGCTGCCTTCGCCACCGAACACTTCGGCTTCATGGTCTCCGGCGGCCAGGTGGCCGCCAGCGAGGCGCCCGTGCTGCTGGCCACGGTGGTGGTGGTGTTCGCCACGCTGGCCCAGGTGCTGTGGCTGAAGGCGCGGCGGCAGAAGGTCGACATGATGCTGTGGATCAGCCTGGCGCTGGTCACGGTGCTGGGCGGGCTGACGGTGTGGCTGCACAGCGAGACCTTCATCAAGTGGAAGCCCACCGGCCTGTACTGGGCGATGGGCCTGAGCTTCCTGGTCAGCCAGTTCGCCTTCGGCCGCAACCTGCTCAAGCTGATGCTGGGCGAGCAGATGCAGCTGCCCGAGGCCGTGTGGTCGCGGCTGAGCCTGGCCTGGGTCGCCTTCTTCGCCGGCATGGGCGTGCTCAACCTGTGGGTGGCCTTCAACTTCTCCACCGACACCTGGGTCAACTTCAAGCTCTTCGGCGGCATCGGCCTGATGCTGCTGTTCACCCTGGCCCAGGGCCTGTACATCAGCCGGCATCTGCCCGAGGACGAGCCGGCCACGAAGGACAAGCCATGAGCGCGGTCAGTGCCGAACGGATCGACGCCGCCTTGCGCGCCGCCATCACGCCGCTGGACAGCCTGCAGGTGATCAACGAGAGCGAGCAGCACCGCGGCCACGCCGGCTACAGCGATGGCAACACGCATTTCCGCGTCAGGATCGTCAGCCCGTGCATGGCCGGACTGGCCCGGGTGGCCCGGCATCGCCTTGTGTATGATGCCCTGCGCGATGTGATCCCCCAGGGTGTGCATGCCCTGGCGATCGAGGCCCGCAGCCCCGCCGAGGCGGCCGCGCCCACCTGAGCCGATGCCCCCGCGCCGGGCCTGCCGCCCGGCCGCCACGCTTCCCCCCTGCCACCGCCACGGTGCGCGAATCCAGCCCCTTGAAAGCCTTCCCATGACCCGCAAGACCTTCGCTGCCCCGCTGTCGGCCGCCGTCCTGGCCATTGCCGTGCTGTCGCCCCTGGCGGCGCAGGCGCAGAACATCGCCATCGTCAACGGCAAGGCCGTGCCGAAGTCGCGCGTCGACGTGCTGCTGACCCAGGCGCAGCGCGCCGGCCAGCAGATCTCGCCCGAGATGCAGGGCATGGCCAAGGACGAAGTGGTGCGCCGCGAGATCTTCGCCCAGGAAGCCGCCAAGCGCGGCATCGCCCAGCAGGCCGACTACAAGGCGCAGATGGAGCTGGCGCGCGAAAGCATCCTGATCCGCGAGCTGTTCGAGGACCACAAGCGTAAGAACCCGGTCACCGACGCCGAGGCCAAGGCCGAGTACGACAAGTTCAAGGCCCAGAGCGCCGGCACCGAGTACCGCGCCCGCCACATCCTGGTCGAACAGGAAGCCGAGGCCAAGGACCTGATCGCCAAGATCAAGGGCGGCGCCAAGTTCGAGGACCTGGCCAAGGAGAAGAGCAAGGACCCGGGCTCCGGCGCCAACGGCGGCGACCTCGACTTCGCCAAGCCCGAGAACTACGTGCCCGAGTTCGGCCAGGCCATGACCAAGCTGAAGAAGGGCGAGATGACCGAGACGCCCATCAAGACCCAGTTCGGCTGGCACATCATCAAGCTCGAAGAGACGCGCGAGGCGCAGTTCCCCGAGTTCGACGCGGTCAAGGGCGAGCTGCAGAAGCGCATCGGCCAGGCCAAGCTGCAGAAGTTCCAGGAGGAACTGATGAAGGCCGCCAAGACCGACTACAAGTTCGGCGGCCAGTGACCGGCACCGCCGGCTGACACGGCCGGACCAAGCCCGGGCGCTGCGGCGCCCGGTTCAGGACGGGGCGCTGCGGCGCCCCTTCTTCATGGCGGATCCAGGAACAGCGCCGGGTCGACCATGGCCCGGTTCAGGCTCACCGACCAGTGCAGGTGCGGCCCGGTGGCGCGGCCGGTGGCGCCCACGGCGCCCAGGCGGTCGCCGGTCTGCACCGCCTGGCCCGGCTGCACGTCGATGCGACTCAGGTGGCACAGCATCGACAGCAGGCCGCCGCCGTGGTCCATCCACACGGTGTTGCCGTTGAAGAAGTAGTCGGCGGCATCGACCACCTCGCCGGCCAGCGGCGCACGCACCGGCGTGCCGGTGGGCGCCGCGATGTCCATGCCGCTGTGCGGGCTGCGCGGCTGGCCGTTGAAGACCCGCCGCAGCCCGAACGAACTGCTGCGCGGCCCGGGCACCGGCGCCTGCATGCGCAGGCTGGCGGGCAGCGGCTGGCTGAAGCGGGCGACCAGCGTGGCCTGGTGCGCGCGCTCGCGTGCGTGGCGTGCCAGCGCCTCGGGCGACAAATCGACATGGCCGGGCGCCACCTTCAGCCGCTGCTCGGCATAGCGGTGCGGGCTGATGGCGTAATCCAGCGTCGCCGGCAGGCCGTCGCCCTGCAGGCGCAGCGCGGCCTGGCCGGTGGCTGCGTCCAGCGGCACGCCGAGCACCGCCGTCCAGCCGCCGGCATCGCCCAGCACCAGCACCGGCACGTCGCCCTGCCAGGCCAGCGGCCGCCCGGGCGCGGCACCCAGCGCCAGCAGCAGCACGCCGCCCGGCGTCGCGCGCGCCCGCGGCAGGTCGCCCGGCGCCGCGCGCAGCGCCGGCGCCGCCGCGCCGGCGGCCAAGGTGGCGGCCAGGTGCAGCCAGCGGCGGCGCGAGGGGCCACCGCAGCATGCCTTCATGCGACGCGCTCCGTCAGCCGCCCCGCCTCGATGTGCAGCTGGCGGTCGCAGCGCGCGGCGATGCCGCGGTCGTGGGTCACCAGCACCAGGGTCGTGCCCGACTCGCGGTTCATCTCGAACATCAGCGCCATCACCGTCTCGCCGGTGGCGTGGTCCAGGCTGCCGGTGGGCTCGTCGGCCAGCAGCACCGCCGGCTCGACGACGAAGGCCCGCGCAAGCGCCACGCGCTGCTGCTCGCCGCCCGACAGCGTGCGCGGGTAGCGGTGCAGCCGCTCGCCCAGGCCCACGCGCAGCAGCATCGCGGTGGCTCGCTCGCGGGCGTCGCGCCGGCCCAGCAATTCCAGCGGCAGCATCACGTTCTCCAGCGCGCTGAGGTGGCCCAGCAGCTGGAAGCTCTGGAACACGAAGCCCAGCTGGCGGGCACGCAGGCCGGCGCGCTGGTCCTCGTCGAGCGCGAAGATGTCCACGCCGCCGATGCGCACCGTGCCGCTGCTGGGCTTGTCCAGCCCGGCGATCAGGGCCAGCAGCGTGCTCTTGCCCGAACCCGACGCGCCGACGATGGCCGTGGACTGCCGCGCCAGCAGGCGGAAATCGATGTCATGGAGAATCGTCAGCGTGCCGGTGGAATCGGTGACCGAGCGGGTGACATGCTCAACCGCGATGATGGGATCGCTCATGGAATCGATGGTGGCGCGACGCGGGTCGCGCAGGCAATGGCTGTCGCACTGTAGCCTGCTGGCACTGGGCCTCGCGGCGGCAGGGCCGGGGCTGGCGAACTCGCCGGTGCGCCCCCGCAAGGTGCTGGTGGTGGGCGACAGCCTGTCGGCCGAGTACGGCATCGCCCGCGGCAGCGGCTGGGTCGCCCTGCTGGAGCGCCAGCTGGCGCGCGACGGCATCGCCGGCAGCGTGGTCAACGCCAGCATCAGCGGCGACACCACCTCGGGCGGGCGTTCGCGCCTGCCAGCCCTGCTGGCCACCCACAAGCCCAGCCACGTGGTGATCGAGCTGGGCGGCAACGACGCCCTGCGCGGCCTGCCGCTGACCATGACGCGCGACAACCTGGTGGCGATGGCGCGCACCGCCAAGGCCGCCGGGGCCCGCGTGATGCTGGTGGGCATGCAGCTGCCGCCCAACTACGGCGCCCGCTATGCGCAGGACTTCTCCGCCGTGTTCGCCAGCGTGGCCCTGGCCGAAGGCGCGGCCCTGGTGCCCTTCCTGCTGGCCGGCGTGGCCGATGTGGCGGATGCCGAGAAGCTGTTCCAGCCCGACCGCATCCATCCGCTGGCGGCCGCGCATCCGACGATGCTGGCCAATGTGTGGGCCGTGATGCGGCCCTGGCTGAAGTGAGCGGCTGGCTCAGCGGCTCATGTCGCGGTCGTTGACCCGGCCCGGCCCGCTGCGGCGCCCATCGTTGTCGGGTCGCTCCTGGCGTTCCGTGCGCTCGGCCCGTTCCACGCGCTCCGGCCGCTCGGGGCGCGGGGCCGGTTCACGCTCGGCCGCCGGCTGCACCACGCGGGGTTGCGCCGCAGGCACGACCGGACGCGCCGGCTCGGGCACAGGCGCCTGCACCACCGGCGCGGCAGCCCGCTCGGCCGGGCGGGTTGCACGCGGGGCCTCGGGCTGGCGTTCGGCGGGACCCGTCCAGCGTCGCTCGCCCGCGCCGTCGCCCCGAGGCTCGGCGCGGGGCCCGGGGCGATCGTCGCCCCGCCGTTCGCCGTGCCAACGGTCATCACCACGTCGGTCATCACCACGTCGGTCATCACCACGTCGGTCATCCCAGCGCCGCTCGTCCCAGCGCCGACCGTCCAGGCGCCCATGGTCGGCCGGCCGGTCCGGCCGCACCGGCGTGACCACGGCGGGCGGCGGCAGCGGGTGCGGATGCGCGGGCCGCACCACCACCACCGGCACCGTGGGCACCACCACCCGAGGCGGCGGCGGGCGCTGGCCACCGATCTGCACCGTGATGCCCACCGCCGGCCCGCCGACCCAGGCGCCCAGCGCCGGCGCGTAGCGCACACGCGGGTCGCGGTGGCCGCGCCAGTGCGGCTCGACCCGGCCCGGCGACCAGGCCCAGCGGCCGTCGAAGCGCACCCAGCTGCCGTAGTGGAACGGCGCGAAGCCCCAGGGCGCAGCGTCGATCCAGGTCCAGCCCCAGGGCGACACCCAGGCCCAGCGGCCCATCTGGTACGGCGCCCAGCCCACCGGCACCGCCCGCGGCAGCCACAGCGGGCCCTGGTCGCTGTCGGGGATCCAGTCGCCATGGCGGTCCAGGTCCTGCCAGCCGGTGATGCCGGGCGGCACGTAGCGGGCGCTCTGCGGCGCGTCGTCCTGGCGCTCGTCGCGCGCCACCCAGTCGGCGAAGCTGTCGCGCTGCACTGGCGCCCAGGCATAGCGGGTGGCCGAGCGCCGGCCGCCGTCGGGCTTGTCCAGCCACAGGTCGGCACGCCGGCCTTCAGGAATGGTCAGCGCGCTGTCGAAGGCTTCGAACTGCAGCTCGCCGCGCCAGACGCTGGCCTGCGTGGCATCGCTCTCGCGGTCGAAGCGGTAGTGGCCCGGCCGGCGCGGCAGCCAGCGGCCTTCGCGGGTGCGCACCTCCACCGGGCCGAAGGCGTCACCGTCGATGGCGGCCAAGCGCACAGCCAGCGTGCCGTCCTGCAGCTGCAGCACCACCGCCTGGCCATCGAGCTGCTGCAGCCAGAGCTCGGCACCGCTGCCCAGGCGCAGCGTGGTGCTGCCGATGCGCAGGTCGGCGCGGGCGTCGCGGCCACGCAGGCGCAGGCGGTCACCCTCGGCCACCGGCCAGTTGCGCAACGGGCCGGCGTCACCGGCGGCGCTGCCATCCCAGCGGCCGCTGTCGCGGTCCTGCAGCTGCACCTCGCCGGCCAGCACGTTCAGCCGGCCGACCAGGCCCGGCAGTTCACCGGGGAGGTTGCCGGCGCGCACCGGGCCGGCCAGCAACGCTAGCAAACCCAGCAGCGGCAGCCAGGCCAGGCGGCGCAGCGCCGCAAGCGGTGAAGAGGTGGCGAAGCAGGCGGACATCGGGCGACTCCTGCGCCCAGCGTGGACGCACTGCCTGCACAACGCCCGGCGCGGGAGCGCCGCCGACCTGCTGCGGTTTCGCGCTTGTAAAGCCGCGCCGCCGCCGTCAGTCGTCGCTGGCCGGGTCCAGG
>Ga0116180_1003577_pt1 | contig 11670 bp, 10 predicted proteins | sample AD_UKC073_MetaG_FD_89804 | JGI IMG/M metagenome (GOLD analysis project Ga0116180, IMG submission 89804) | Active sludge microbial communities of municipal wastewater-treating anaerobic digesters from USA - AD_UKC073_MetaG | ecosystem: Engineered > Bioreactor > Anaerobic > Digestate | place: USA... | reverse complement strand
GGCAGATTTCCAACCAGCGCGAGCCAGACCGGCCGCAGCAGCCACACCGCCGCCCCCCATATCGCCGCCGCCCCTGCATAGAATGCCGCCACCCCTTCCTTCAGATGGTGGCCCAGGGTCAATGCACTCGATCCGATCCCGACCATGGCGTCGTCCTCGCGGTCCTGGCAGGCATAGATGGTGTCATAGCCGATGCACCACAGCACCGATCCGGCATAAAGCGCGGCCAGCGCGTCCAGCCGGTCACTGCGCAGTGCAACCCAGCCGACCGGCGCGCCCCAGGTGAAGACCAGACCCAGCCAGGCCTGCGGGAAGCCGGTGATCCGCTTCATGAAGGGATAGGCCGCGACCAGCGCCAGGCTGCCCAGCGCGACCAACTGCGCCTCCAGACGCAATTGCAGCAGAACCACCAGCCCGATCAGGCACAGCACCACCAGCCAGATCCAGGCCGCGCGTTTTCGGACCCGCCCGCTCGCCACCGGGCGCGCGGCGGTGCGAGCGACGCGGGCGTCGATATCGGCATCGACGATGTCGTTATAGACGCAGCCCGCCCCGCGCATCGCAATCGAGCCGAGCAGCAACCAACCAAGCAGCGCCCCGGCCCCTTTCCAGCCCAGATCCAGCACTCCGCCAGCCAGCAATACCCCCCAGGCGCAAGGCCAGAACAGCAGCCACCAGCCGATCGGCCGGTCGAACCGGGCGAGCTGGGCATAGTCGCGCAGCGGCTGCGGCAGGGCGGCAACAATCCCGCGGTGCTGGGTATCGGGCACGATTTCGGCAGGGCCAACAGACATGGGCATCTCCTATCCCGCCCCTTCCGGTTCGTCACCCTGAACTTGTTTCAAGGTGACGGGGGTTGCGGGTTGGTTTAGGGGCTAATCCATGCCCGCCACTCCCGCCTGGCCTCCGAAAAGCGCGCCGCGCCTGTTCGTTTCCGTCCCGCTAGACATCGGCGCTTCGGTCGCACTTGATGGCCCGCAGGCGCATTACCTTGGCCGGGTGATGCGGCTGTCAGTGGGCGACGTGGTGCTGCTGTGCGATGACCGGACCGGCGAATGGGCCAGCAACGTCACCCAGGTCGGCAAGCGCGAGATTGCACTTACCGTCGTGGGCCAACTCCGCCCGCGTGAGGACGTGCCCGATTTCACCCTGTGCGCCGCGCTGCTCAAGAAGGACCGGTTCGATCTGGTGCTGGAAAAGGCCTGCGAACTGGGTGTCGCGCGGATCCAGCCGGTGCTGACCCGGCGCTGCGTGGCGGACAAGCTGAACCTTGATCGCGCACGCAGCATTCTGGTTGAGGCGGCCGAGCAATGCGCCCGCACCGCCCTGCCCGAAATCGCCGAGCCGGTGAAGCTGGATGCGCTGCTGAAGGGCTGGGATGCCGGGCGCACCCTGTTCTTCGCCGATGAGAACGGCGGCGAAAATGCTGCGCAGCAATATGCCGCCAATTCCGGCCCCGCCGCTCTGCTGACCGGCCCGGAAGGCGGGTTCGATGCTGCCGAGCGCGCCGCGATCCGCGCCCTTGCCCAGGCCCGCCCGATCACCCTTGGCCCGCGGATTCTGCGCGGCGAAACCGCCGCGCTGGCCGCCACCGCGCTGTGGATGGGGACAAGCGGAGATTGGTGAGCAAGGACACAAATTTGCTGGCGCAGGGGCGAACAAAGCACTAACTCCGGCGCCATGAGCACGAGACAAGTTTCAGATCGCAACGATCCGGTGATCGAAAGCCGTGAGCAGTTGGTGGCGCCGATGATCAAGGGCGAAAAGCCCAAGGATCGCTGGCGGATCGGGACCGAGCATGAGAAGCTGGTCTATTGCACGGGCGATCATCACGCCCCTTCCTATGACGAGCCGGGCGGGATCAGGGACCTGCTGATGGCATTGACCGAGTTCGGCTGGGAGCCGATCGAGGAGGGCGGCAAGGTTATCGCGATGGGCGGCAGCGACGGAACGGTCAGCCTTGAACCGGCCGGTCAGCTTGAACTGTCGGGTGCGCCGCTCGACAATCTGCACCAGACCTGCGCCGAAACCGGGCGTCACCTCGATCAGGTCAAGGCGATCGGTGCCAAGACCGGCAAGGGTTTCCTTGGCCTTGGGATGTGGCCCGACAAGACCCGCGAAGAGCTGCCGATCATGCCCAAGGGCCGCTATGCGATCATGCTGCGGCATATGCCGCGGGTCGGCTCAATGGGGCTCGACATGATGCTGCGGACCTGCACGATCCAGGTCAACCTCGACTATTCGAGCGAGGCTGACATGGTGCAGAAATTCCGCACCAGCCTGGCGCTGCAACCGCTGGCCACTGCGCTGTTCGCCAATTCGCCCTTCACCGAAGGCAAGCCCAACGGCTACCTTTCCTACCGCAGCCACATCTGGACCGATACCGATCCGGCGCGGACCGGGATGCTCGGCTTCGTGTTCGAAGATGGCTTCGGCTATGATCGCTATGTCGAATATATGCTCGACGTGCCGATGTACTTCGTGTTCCGCGACGGCAAATACATCGACGCCGCCGGACAGAGTTTCCGCGATTTCCTTGAAGGCAAGCTTCCCGCCCTGCCCGGCGAACGCCCGACCGAAAGCGACTGGATCGATCATCTTTCCACCGCCTTTCCCGAAGTGCGGCTCAAATCGTTCCTGGAAATGCGCGGCGCCGATGGCGGGCCGTGGAGCCGGATCTGCGCGCTGCCGGCGCTGTGGGTCGGCCTGCTTTACGATCAGACCGCGCTCAATACGGCGTGGGACCTGGTCAAGGACTGGGACATGGAAGGGCGCGAAACGCTGCGCGCCGCGGTGCCGAAGCTGGGGCTGGACGCGCCGATCCCGGGTGGCGGTACGCTGAAGGACATCGCCGCCGAAGTTCTTTCGATCGCACGTTCGGGCCTTGCCGCGCGGGCGCGGCTTAACGGCGTGGGCGACAATGAAACCGGCTTCCTCAACGAACTGGATGAGATCGTGCGGACCGGCAAGGTTCCAGCCCAGGTCCTGCTCGACAAGTACCACGGTGCATGGGGCGGTGACATTTCCCGCGTCTATGAGGAATCGTTCTGATGCCAATCGTCGTGGTCGGCCGGTTCCGCTTTCCGCCCGAGCGGATGGAACAGGCCCGCCCGATGATGCGGCGGGTGATGGAAGCGACCCGGGCCGAGGCAGGCTGCATCGAATACAACTATGGTGAGGACGTGCTTGACCCCGGCCTGATCCGGGTCAGCGAGCTATGGGAAAGCCGTGAGCAGCTGAGCGCCCATATGCAGACCGCGCACATGGCCTCCTGGCAGCGTGAACGGGCCGAACTTGGCCTGACCGACCGGGTCATCACCGTTTACGAAGCGGGTGAAGGCACGCCGCTCTAGCCGCATTGCCGAGGCTTATTCTGCCGGATGCAGGGCCGGGCGGCGAATTTTCAGGCCTGCGCCTAATCGGCCAAAGGTGCGCGTGATCAGCGCGTTGCGGCTCATCCAGGCGTGATATTCGCGGTACTTGGCGTCTTCGGCCAGCAGGTGCTTTTCCTCGGTTTTGGCGCGCCAGAAATAGATCGCGCTGACGCAGGCCAGGAAGAAGGCATTGCGCAGCCCCTCTTCCACCGAACCGCTTTCGACGAAGAACGGCATCGAGGCGCACCACCAGAACAGGTTCTTGGAAAGATAGGCCGGGTGCCGGGTAAAGGCATAGGGGCCGTTGGTGAGCACCCCGCGATAGGTCAGGTTGGAAAAGCGAATCCCGAAGGCCACGGTCGCCCAGGCATAGACCCCGGTCAGGAACACCAGCAGCGCGGCCCAGAGCCACAGCAACGCCGGATAGCCGCCCAGCACGTGGAACCAGTTATCGTCCCCCGGAACCCCGGCCAGATAGAACAGCGGCCGATCGGGCGGGTTCATCAGCTGGAATGGCGGATAGCACAACAGCGCCGCCAGCCACCCGGCGAGGAACGGATTGGCCGACCGGATCTGCGCATCAAGCGGCTTCATCGTCAGGATATAGCCGACCGAGCCGATCTGCTCGTCAATCACGAACATCAGCGTGATCAGCAGGATTGCGATGCCGGGGGGCGAGGTGAGGAAGCTGCTCCAGTCCGGCGCAACCAGATTCTGGAAGCCGCCGGGCACGATCATCAGCATGAACGCGGTGAAGAAGCCCTTTACCGCCCAGGCCCGCAGGTGGTGCCAGATCTGGCCCGGATCCCATGCCTCGCGCCCGATCAGCATCGCGCCCATGTGCCAGGCCCCGTCGCGTGGGTTGACCAGATAGCGATCGAGCCACAGCACATAGGGCACCGAAAGCAGGAACAACGGCACTGCCGCCGCGCCCAGCACCTGCATCGCGAACAGGTAAGGCCCTTCCCAGTACCACCGGCCCAGCCAGTAAAACGCGGCGATCAGGGCCCAGGTCGCCCACAGTCCGGCCAGCTTGGTGATCGAAATGTCGATCACTTCGGATAGGGGACGGCGGTTGGTCCAGTCGATCCCGGTTGAAGCGCGGCGGTGAACCTTATCGACCAGCAGCGACCACGCGATCATTGGTGCTGCGGTGATCACCAGCCCCAGCAGCGCGGCGTTGGGTCCGGTCAGCCGCTCGGCCCGGCTCGGCAGGCCGAAGGTCGTGACGATTTCCGGCCAGAAATGGCAGATCATCAGATAGATGGTGAGCGCGCCCAGCCCCATCCACCCGGTCGGGGCGGAAACGTCACTGACGGGCCGCTGGGCGGGAACCGGAACTTGCGTGGCGCTCATCGCTCCCGGCCCTAGCCCAAAAGGGTTAAGGCCGGGGTAACGCAAGCCGGACAGCTACTTCAGCGCGGTGATCCGGCCGTTGTCATCAAGGATGTAGAGCGTCGATCCGGCCACAATCGGCGCCAGCGAGACCGGCGCCTTGATTTCGGTAACGAGGCTTGGCTGACCGTCGGTGACCGCAGCCGAATAGACCTGGCCGACCGAGTTGACGAACCACAGCCGATCGCCGGCCAGAACCGGACCCGACCAGAACAGCGGGCCCTTCTTCTTCTTCTCGTTCTCAAAATTGGCGAGCTGGGTCAGCCAGCGGACCTTGCCGGTCGAGCGGGCGATGCACAGCAGACGGGCGTCGTCGGTAAGTGTGAAAATCCAGTCCCCGGCCACCGCAGGTGTCGAAATCCCCGCGAGGTTGAGTTCCCAGATCCGCTGGCCTGTGACCAGTTCATAGGCCGCCATGCGTCCGCCCTGCCCCAGCGCATAGACCCGGCCGCGATCGATAATCGGATCGGCGTCAATATCCGTGAGCACGCCCACGGTGGTCGAAAGCGAAGTGCGGGCCAGCGCGTCTGACCAAACTTCGCGGCCATTTTCATAACGATAGGCGATCAGTTCGCCGGTCGAGAACCCGGCGATCACCGTGCCCTGCCCGGCCGCCGGAGCTGCCACCCCGAAAACCCCGGTCTGCCCAACCGAGGCCGCGCGGTTCCACAGCTGGGCCCCGTCAGCGGCGTTCAGCGCATAGAGCTGGTTGGCCTGGGTCATCACGAACACCGCATTGAAAGCGATGGTCGGTGAGCCGCGCAGCGGCCCGGCCGGCTTGACCTTCCAGACCTGGTTGCCGTTGGCCGCTTCAAGCGCCGCGACTTCGCCCATGCCGGTGGTGACATAGACGCGGTCCCCCGCGAAGGAGACCCCGCCGCCATAAACCGAGCTGGCCCCATCGCCCTTGATCTGGAAACCCTTGGTCCAGCGTTCGGCCCCGTTCGCCGCATCGAAGGCATGGACGATGCCATCGGTGTCCATCACGAACAGCATTCCGCCGCCGACCACCGGCGCGGCGGCAAGGCGCTGTTTCTTGGTCGAACCGGCGATCCGCGCGCTCCACACTTGGTGCGGCGTGGCCGACAGCGCCAGGTTGCCATAGGCCTTGCTGGGGGTTCCGCCGGCCTGCGGCCATTCGGCATTTTCGGTGGCCGGGGGCATCACCACCGCGACATCGGCCAGCGCCGGGTCAACCTTGGCGCTGACATCGACCCGGGTCAGGATCGGCACCCGCTTGCCCACGGTCGGGGTAGAGGGCTTGGATTTGCCGCCAAAAGCGCCGCAACCGGCAAGCCCAAGGGCGAGCGCCAGCACCAGCGGGGCGGAAAGGCGGCGGGAAAGAGTAGTGCGCATCGTCGGCGGTTCCTTGTCGGCTGGCCGGGCTTATTGCTTGGCTGGGGCGGAAGCGGCGGGGCTGGCCGAAGCTGCTCCATCGCCCTTGTTTTCTTCAAATTCCGGAATGTCGCTGCCGGCATCATAGCCGAGCCCGCTGGCCAGCTGACGCACGCGCGAACGCAGCGAATCGGGCACGTTCTTGTCCAGCCCGATCTGGGCGAACAGTTTTCCGGCCTCGTCAGTCTTGCCCATTTCGAGATAGGCCATGCCGAGCAGTTCCCCGGCCGAACCGAACATCGCATTGCCCGGCACGGCAAGCGGCTTGAGCTTGGCGACGACATCTTCCGGCTTCATCGTATCAAAGCGCAGCGAAACTTCGCGCACGGTGGCAAGATCGCGGTACATCTGCGGCACCTTGGCGTCGGCGGCGATTGCGCCAAACTGCTTGGCGGCTTCTTCGGCCTTGCCCTGCTTGGCCGCGATCGCGGCAATCTGCATCAGCGCAATCGCCCGCGTTCCATCGCTGCCTTCCTTGGCAAGCACGGCAAAGTCCTTGGCCGCAGCATCCAGCTCACCGGCTTCAAGCCGGTCCATCGCCAGCAGGGTGCGGCGCGAAAGGTCGGTCGCGGCGGCCTTTTCGGTGTGCTGCCAATAGAGGTAGCCGCCAAGCGCCAGCAGCCCGGCAAGCACCACGGCTCCTGCCGGTTTGCCATAGCGCTTGATCGAATTGACCAGCTGCTCTTCGCGCAGCGCCTCATCGACTTCGCGCAGGAAGCCGTCTTGCTGCGCTTCTTCGCGGCTGCCGGGCTTCGGGGACTGGGATTCGGAAGGGGGACGCAGGGCCAAGGTATAATGCCTTCAAATTGACTGTCGGCGGCTGTTTAGCGGATGGACCGGCCTTTTCAACGCCCTTCCATTGCGAATCCCCCGGTGAAGCTGCGCTGAACGGTGCCGATCAGGGAAATGAGGTGCGGCCCATCGCCCGGGCATAGGTCTCGCGGTAGGCGCAAACCATCGCCTCTTCATCGAATTCCGCCCTCGCCCGGGCCTGGTTGGCGCAGCCGACCGCAATGCGGCGGGCCTGATCCGTAGCAGCCTGGGTCATGGCCGCACCCAATGCGGCATCATCGCCGGGGGTGACGATCCAGGGTGCATTGTCTGGCGCAACAATTGCCGCGACATCGCCCACCGCCGGACTGACCACCGCCAGCCCCGCCGCCATCGCTTCGACCACGGAGATCGGGAACTGCTCACTGTCGGAAGACAGCGCGAACAGGTCGAACAGGCCGACCACGGCGGCCGGATCGGGCGCAAAGCCCGGAAGATCGACCCTGCCTGCCACGCCCAGCCGCTCGGCCTCGGCACGGATCGCATCGCGCTCTGGCCCTTCGCCCACGATCACCAGTCGCCACGGTTCAGGCACCTGGGCAAAGGCGCGGACCAGCCGCGGCAGGTTCTTGACCGCCCGCAGCCCGGCCAGGGTCCCGATCCACAGGTCACCCGGTCGCTTTTCCAGACCCGGCAAGGCGCGCGGATCGGCCGGGCCGCCATAGTCCGCAAGCGGCACCCCGTTGGGGATGCGCCGCACCCGGTCCCGATCCTGATGCCAGACGGTCAGCGCGATCCGCTCCAGCAATTGCGAAGGCACCACCAATGCCTGGGCGCCCTGCACCCCGATCCGCCGAAAGGTGTTGCGCCACGGGTTGAGGCGGATCACCTCGTCCTGATTGAACCCGTCCTCGTGATGGACCAGCGGCGGCAGGCCAAGCTGCTTGCCGAACAGCCGGTGGGCCATCACCGCATCCATCCCGCCCCAGTTGTAGGTCAGGACCAGATCGTGGCCGAGCATCGCCCGCGCCAGTGCTTTCAGCCGCCAGGGCGTAGGTCGCCCCGCCAGGGCCGGAAAATCAGCCGGATATTCAACCGCGATCGCCGGATCAATCAGGTCCGCCGCCCCCAGCGCGCCCGGTACGCCCGAAACGATCCGGTGCGATATGCCCGGCCCGAAGCGGTTGATCAGCTTTACCGCGCGGACTTCCTTGCCGCCCGGATTGAAGCTGGAATGCAGGTGCAGGATGCGCAATGCGGCTACTTTACCCGGGCCAGCAGCCGGTCGATCGCGGCGACCGCTTCGGCTTCGCCCAGCATCGGTGCGTGGCCGACATTTGGCACGGTCACGGCTTCGCAATCATCAAGCCGGTCTGCCATCTTTTCAAGCGTCTGCGGCTCGAGAATATCGGAAAGTTCACCGCGCAGCAGCAGCACCGGACGGCCCCGCAGCGCCTCAAACCCCGGCCACAGATCAACCCCGGCCTCTCCGCCGGGCTGGGCGAAGGGCTCGGCGATTTTCATATCGTAATCGAACACGATCCGGCCGTTGCTGCCCACCACCATGCAGCGCTTGGCCATATCGAGCCAATCGCCGATCTCGTAATCGGGAAAAACCGGGCCCTGGCTTTCCTCAAGCGAACGGGCGGCGTGCATCCAGGTCGCAAAGCTGCGTCCCTGGCCAACATAGCTGCGAATCCGGTCCAGCCCTTCAGGGGCAATTTCCGGTCCGACATCGTTGAGCAGAGCGCCGGCCAGCCGCTCGGGCATGGTCATCGCGAAGATCATCGTCAGCAGTCCGCCCAGCGATGTTCCCATCGAAACGAACCGGCCGATCCCTTCCTGTTCGAGCAGGAGAGCCAGATCTTCGGCATATTGCAACGGATTGTAGGTCGCCGAATCCTTGGCATAGGCGCTGTCGCCGCGCCCGCGCAGGTCCGGGCAGATCACCCGCCATTCGCCCGCAAGCCGCTCTGCCAGATCGGAAAAATCGCGCGCATTGCGGGTCAGTCCGGGCAGGCACAGCACCGGCGGCCGGTCGCTCCGCCCCGGATAGTCGCGAAAGTGCAGCTTCAGCCCGTCGCGACTGGTCCAGTAACCATCGACGTAGCCATTTTCGGTGACGGAACCGGGCGACAGGGGGGCGGTTTCGAAGCTCATGATCGGATTGCATTATCACCCGCACCGGCCCGCCGTGCAAGCACCAACGATTACCCGCCCCGAAAGGGTGCATTAACCATTGGGGGATAGTGGAAACCAAGGCTTTCCAAACATCTGACGGACAGCTAAACGCACATCCAATTCCCTGGGTCGCAGCCAAGGGTACGGGACGGGACATCATTTTGAGCAAGGCCGAAGTCATTTCCTTTGAGCCGGCGACCGGCGCCGAACTGTGGCGAGGCAAGCACGGCAATGTTGACGATATCGTCTCTCGCGCACGGCGGGCCTGGCCTGCCTGGGCCGCGCAGCCGCTTGCCAACCGGATGGAACTGGTCCGCCGCTTCGCCAACGAAGTGCGCAAGGAAAATGAAAAACTCGCCACGCTGATCGCGCGCGAAACCGGCAAACCGCTGTGGGAAGCGCGGACCGAAGTCGAAAGCGTCATCAACAAGGTTGAAATCTCTATCCGCGCCTATGCCGAGCGGACGAGCCAGCGCAAGCTCGACAATGCGTTGCAGGGCACGGCGGCGCTGCGCCACAAGCCGCACGGGGTAATGGCGGTGCTTGGCCCCTACAATTTCCCGGCGCACCTGCCCAACGGCCATATCGTTCCCGCGCTGATCGCCGGCAACGCGATCGTCTTCAAGCCAAGCGAAAAGACCCCGGCCACGGCCGAGCTGCTGGTGCAGTGCTTTCACAAGGCCGGGATCTCTGCGGCGGTGGTCCAGCTGCTGATCGGCGGGCCGGAAGAAGGCCAGGCGCTGGTCGGCCACGAAGGGATCGACGGGATCCTGTTCACCGGATCGGCCCATACCGGGATCGCGATCAACCGGCGGCTTGCCACCCGTCCGGACAAGATCGTCGCGCTCGAAATGGGTGGCAACAATCCGCTGGTGGTGTGGGACACGCCCAAGCTGACCGACGCCGCGGCGCTTGTGGTGCAGAGCGCCTTCACCAGCGCCGGGCAGCGCTGTACCGCCGCACGGCGGCTGATCGTCAAGGCCGGGATGTATGAGCCCCTGATCGCCGAGGTGAAGCGCCTGGCGGACCGGATCATCGTTGGCGCGCCGTTTGACGAGCCTGCGCCGTTCATGGGCCCGGTGATCGACAATCAGGCTGCCGACGGCCTGACCGAAAGTTTCCTCTATCTGCTCAGCCACGGCGGCAAGCCGATCAAGCATCTGGTCCGCCCGCGTGAGGATCTGCCGTTCCTGTCCCCCGCGATCATCGATGTGACCGCAGTCAAGGAACGCCCCGATGTGGAGCTGTTCGGCCCGCTGCTGCAGGTCGTCAAGGTTGACGACTTCGACGAGGCGATTGCCGAGGCGAACAACACCCGCTTTGGCCTTTCCGCATCGCTGGTCGGCGGCGGACCGGGGGAATACAACCGCTTCTGGGCCAATATCCGCGCCGGGGTGATCAACTGGAACCGCCCGACCAACGGGGCCAGTTCGTCAGCCCCGTTCGGCGGGGTCGGGCTTTCGGGCAACCATCGCCCGAGCGCTTACTACGCGGCGGACTATTGCGCCTATCCGGTCGCCTCGACCGAGATGGAGCAGCCCCGCGCGCTGATCGGGGTCGGCCTCAAGGAAGAATAGGCGTTATTGCAGGGCGCCAGTTGCAAGATCGACTTCGCTCAGCCCGCCCGGCGCCTGCCGGACATAGACCGCGAACCGGCCCGCGCCCTTGCCGCCCATCACGACCTGGTCCTCCCCTTCGCGCCTGACCTGGGGGGCGAGCCCGGCCTTTTTCGCCATGGCGTGATAGAAATCGATCACCTCGCCGGGCGGCACCGGGGTGACGAACCGCACCACCCGGAGCACGCAGCCGGCATCGTCGGTCCCCGCCGCAACCCGGGCATGGCCGCGCGGATAGATCGGCAGGCTTGCCGGCATCCGCGCCGCCCAGCCGAAACCATAGCCGATCCGCGCCGGGCAGCCCTTCCCACCCAGATCCAGCGCTTCGGCCACGGCCTGAAGGGTGAGCGCCTTGGCCAGCCGGGATTCGGCAAGTGTCTCAACCGGCGGCGGGGCGGGCGTGATCGGGCTGCCCAGCAGATCGCGTGCCGCCTGACGCGCACGATCGGCCTCTTCGGGCGTCGCTTTGTCCAGCGGAATCTCGGCCGTGGCCGGTCCGCCGCCAGACAGCGCGGAATCGCCCCGATTTTGCGAGGTGAGATCGGGATCGGTCATTAGCGGATCGTCAAGCGCGGCGGCGACGGCCGGATCGCGCTCTGCCAGTCCATCCTTGCGCTGCTCCTTGCCGCAACCGGCAAGCAACAGGGTCAGGACAACCAGGGGGACAAGGCGTGGCACGGTGCGGACACTCCGGTTCGGAAATCGGCGCGGTCATGCCGCAACTTGCCCGGCTTGGCCAGATGCCTTGACGGATCCACGGCCCGCTTGCCTTGGTCCGGATCGGCGGCTAGCGGGCGGCGATGGGGCAAGGGCAGGATCAAACGCAGCGCAGCGGTATGCCCGCAGCCATCGCCACCTACGCAATCTGGGGCTTGCTGCCGCTTTACCTGCGCCAGGTGCATGAAGTTCCGCCGATCGAATTCGTCGGCTGGCGGGTT
>Ga0116180_1003568_pt1 | contig 11688 bp, 7 predicted proteins | sample AD_UKC073_MetaG_FD_89804 | JGI IMG/M metagenome (GOLD analysis project Ga0116180, IMG submission 89804) | Active sludge microbial communities of municipal wastewater-treating anaerobic digesters from USA - AD_UKC073_MetaG | ecosystem: Engineered > Bioreactor > Anaerobic > Digestate | place: USA... | reverse complement strand
CGCTGTCTACACGCGCTACGAGGGCAAGGCCGGCTCCGCCGAGGTCGCGCTGCAGATGCTGCCGAAGGGCTGGATCTCGACGCCCGTCATCACCGCGACCCGCCAGTTCGACGCCGTGCACCGCACGCTCGGGCAGGGCGGCCTCATCCTCATCGGAGAGGGCGACCCCGGCCGCCTGAAGGCGCTTCTCGCCAGCGAGAAGAAGAAGCACGAGCAGGTCGCCTACGGCGTGTCCGTCGTCACCATCCAGATGGGCAAGGGCGCGGGTCAGGTTCCGCTCGACCAGCTCGCCAAGCACATCAAGAAGCTGCCGAAGCAACTCACGCCCGCGAAGGTCGGCGAGGTCAATCAGCGCCTCCGCGCGCTCGACGCCATGCGTCCCAAGGCCCCCATCCCGAAGGGCCCCATCAACATGAAGGGCGCCCGGTCCGCGATGCGCGGCCGCTGACGGGTGGCAAATCTCGTCAACCTCGAGGCCGTCACGCACGGCTTCGGGACACGGATCCTGCTCGACGGCGTCTCGCTCGGCCTGGGCGCGGGCGAGGTGATCGGCGTCGTCGGCCGCAACGGCGACGGCAAGACCACCCTGCTGCGCATCCTCACCGGCGACCTCGAGCCCGACGACGGCCGCGTCACCGTCGCGGGCAACGCCAGCATCGGCGTCCTCGCGCAGGACACCATCGGCGACGACGCCGAGACCGTGCGCGACTGGATCGTCGGCGGCGAGCCGGACCACGTCTGGGCCGCCGACGCCTCGCAGCGCGCCGTCGTCGAGGCACTGCTGGCCGACGTCGACCTCGACCGGGCGCTCGGGACCCTGTCCGGAGGCGAGCGGCGCAGGGTCGGCCTGGTCGGCGTGCTGCTCGGCCACCACGACCTCGTGGTCCTCGACGAGCCCACCAACCACCTCGACGTCGAGGCCATCGCCTTCCTCGCCGAGTATCTCCGCGCCCGCACGAGGGCGGGCCTCGCGATGCTGGTCGTCAGCCACGACCGTTGGTTCCTCGACGAGGTCTGCACCCGGATCTGGGAGGTGCACGACGGCGTCGTCGACGCCTACGACGGCGGGTACGCCGCGTACGTGCTGGCGAAGGTCGAGCGGCAGCGCCAGGCCGCGGCCAACGAGGCGCGGCGCAAGAACCTCGCCCGCAAGGAGCTGGCCTGGCTGCGGCGCGGAGCGCCCGCGCGGACGTCGAAGCCAAAATTCCGGATCGACGCCGCCAACGTCCTGATCGCCGACGAGCCTCCCCCGCGCGACACGGTCGCGCTGCAGCAGTTCGCCGTCACCCGGCTCGGCAAGGACGTGTTCGACTTGACATCCGTCGACTACGCCATCCCGGGCCGCACGCTGCTCGACCGGCTGACGTGGTCGATCGGCCCCGGCGACCGGATCGGCCTCGTCGGCGTCAACGGCGCCGGGAAGACGACGCTGCTCGACCTGCTCGCGGACGAGCGCGCGCCGGACCGCGGCAAGATCAAGCGCGGCAAGACGCTGCGGCTCGGCTACCTGTCCCAGACCGTCGGCGAGCTCGACGAGGCCGACCGCGTCCTCGACTCGGTCAAGCGGCTCAAGGAGGAGACCAAGCTCGCGACCGGGCGCGAGGCCAGCGCGTCGTCGCTGCTCGAGGAGTTCGGCTTCACCGGCGACAAGCTGGTGGCCCGCGTCGGGGACCTGTCCGGCGGGGAGCGCCGCCGGCTCCAGTTCCTGCGGCTGCTGCTGACCGAACCAAATGTCCTTGTGCTAGATGAACCTACGAACGATCTCGACATCGACACCCTCACGGTCATCGAGGACTACCTCGACGGCTGGCCGGGAACCCTGATCGTCGTCAGCCACGACCGCTACTTCCTGGAGCGGATCACGGACGTCACCTACGCGCTGTTGGGAGATGGCAGCTGCGTGCTGCTCCCCGGCGGCGTAGAGGAGTACCTGGCCCGACGCCGGGCCGCGGCCGCGCCCGCGCCGTCGCGCTCCTCCTCCGCGCAGCCGAGCCGGTCCGACGCCGCCGCGGAACGCCAACGCAAGAAGGACCTCGCGCGGATCGAGAGTCAGTTGGAGAAGGTCACCGCGGAGATCGACCGGCTGCACGCCGACATGGCGGGCGCGGCCACGGACTTCGCGAGACTGGCCGAAATGGACTCGTCCCTCCGCGCCGCGGAGGCACGGAGGGACGAGCTGGAAGACGCCTGGCTGGAGGCCGCCGAGTAGCGGGCTACCCCTTCGCCTGGGAGGTTGGCTTCTTCGCGGTCTTCTTCTTGGCGTCCTTCTTCGGAGTCGCCTTCTTCTTCGGCGTCTTCTTCACGGGCACCTGGAGCTTGAAGTCGAAGGTCGTGCCGTTGTCGATGATCACCGTCGGCGTGACGAGCACGTTCTGCTTGGAGTACAGGTTCCCACCGGTGCTCTCGTACGCCCGGGTGCGGGCGATCGTGTCGGAGCGGTAGTTGTCGTCCATGCTCGCCAGCAGCGCGTCGAGGCTGTCGACGGGCACCTCGATCGGCACCTGGATCGGCGGCTCGCCGGGGATCTCGCTGGGGATCTCGATGAAGGGCGGCTGCGGCGCGCCGAGGCTCACCGTGATGGTCTTCTTCGCGCCGTTCGGCACGCGCACCGTGAACTCGCGGTACTCCGTGACCTTCTTCGCGCCGGGCATCGGGCTCAGCACCGCGCGGAACGTGTAGGTCTTCCCGCGGCTGACCTTTGTGACGCTGTTCGCGCGGACCTTTGTCCACACGCCCTTCTTCTTCTGCTGCACGCCCGTGACGCGCGCCGCCCGATAGCCGTCGCTGTACCGCGCGGTGATCTTCACGCCGAGGATCTTGACGTTCTCGAACTCGTTGCCCTGGAGCGCGGCGATGTCCGTGGCAACATCCATGCCGACCGCGCTGGGGAAGGCCATCGAGGCCGAGTACCGGTTGGTGTTGGTCAGCGTGCCGCGGACGCCCTTCTTGCGCTTGTAGTCGATCGACCACGTCACCTTGGCGCTGCCCTCCCACGCGTTGTCGAGCATGCGCGTCGCGTCGCTGTCGAGCTGGGCCGCGGCGACATCGGGAACCAGCAGGTCAAGCGAGACGTGGCTGACCGCCTTGCTGCTGTGCGTGCCCACCTTGCTCACCGTGGTGACCGGAACGCTCGGCGCCGGCTTGCCGAGTTTTCCTCGCAGGCCGGCCAGCCTGTCGTCGGTCACCCTGCCCTTCGCCTTGCCGACGGCGCTCACGAGCTTGTAGGAGCCGCCGAGATCCGGGACGATGCGCGCGGTCGAGGCCCCGTGGAAGCTCGCCCCGAGGGTGGAGTTCCAGTTGTTCGGATGGCCGTAGGCGAACACGTCGTTGCCGCAGACGGCGGTGACGGTGCCGACGGTGGCGGACCCGACGGCGCCGTACGCGTAGGAGACGGCGACGTTGCCCCCGGCGACGATCGGGTAGTCCTTGCCGCTCAGCGCGCCGCCCGCGATGGCGAGCCCACCCTGGGCGACCGGCTCGTAGCTCTTGACCCGCTTGGCGAGGCGCGCCGAGATCTTGTCGAACGTATCCGCGGTCGTTCCCATGGAGACCCGAACCGGCTCGATACGCCGGATCTGCGCGGAGGAAACCGTGCGCGTCGGCGAGGCCACGTCGGCGAGCTTGTTGACCTTGCTCTGCGTCGCCGGGCTGGCCTTCGCGGCCTCGGGCAGGTCGCCGATGGCCTTCATGTAGGCGGCGGGGGTCACTCCCGCGACGTCGTCGTCGGGCAGCCAGCTGAAGCCGTAGGACACCGCGCCGATGAGCGCGCCGTCGGCGTCGTAGACGGGCGAGCCGGACGCCCCGGCCCACACCCCGGCCTTGGCGACGGCGTCGCCGCCGAGCTTCATGAGCAGGAGGTCACGGGGCTTGCCGTTGGCGTCGTAGCCCAGCCCGTTGGCGATCTTGCCGACGTACTCGCCCGTGAACTCCGTCGGCTTTGTGCCCTTCACCGTCGAGAGCCACGTCACCGCCTGGCCCTCCTTGAGCCCGGAGATCGGCGAGATCGCGAGCTCCTGGCCAGGCACCTCGCAGAACATGTCCGTCGTGGCCGGTGCCGCGGAGGCCGGCGGCACCAGCGCCAGCGTGCCGACGAGGGCGGCGGCGACGGCCACCCCCAGCACTCGCTTGCTCTTGTTCATTCGCTTCATCGATGCCCCTTGCGCTGGGAAATGTGCTGCATTCACTGGAACCTAGCAGGCATGGGCAGCCCGCGGCATCAGTCCCAGGTCGGAAACCGAGGACGACCTGGGCCCGGGGCGCCGCGGAGCGCGTGGAATACTGGCGCGGTGCATGCCGATCCCCGCGACCCGAGCGTCGATGGCTAGGGACATCGCGGCGCATCCGTCGTCGGCGACGCCCCCGTGGGCACGGCCCGCGGCGCTCGGCTGCACCTGGGTCGGGACGCTGGCCACGGCCGCGCTCCTGGTGCTCGTCGGTCTCGGCATCGACGGCGGCCTCACGCCCGCGCTGACCTGGCTCGGCGGGGCGCTGGTCGCGGTGGCGGCTGCCGCCTCGGCCGCGGGCACCGTCGCCTCGTCGCGGGCCGTCGGGACCGCGGAGGGGCGGCTGCGCCATCGGCTGGTCCGCGCCGTATACGACGCCGGGGTCGCGGGCGCGGGCGCGGGGCCGAGCGGCCAGTTCCTCTCGCTGGCCACCGACGGCGTCGAGAAGGCCGCGCGGTACCGGGCCGGGTTCCTCGGGCCGATCCTCGGGGCGCTCACCACCCCCGTCCTCGCTCTCGGCGTGATGGCCACGTTCGTCGACGCCCGCATCGCCGGGCTGCTCGCGCTCCTCGTCCTGCTGGTGCCCGTCGTGCTCGGCGGGTTCCAGAAGCTGGTGCGCCCCGTCGGCGCGCGGTACCGACGCTCGCTCGGGCGGCTCACCACGGCGTTCCTTGAGGCCGTCCAGGCGCTGGAGACCCTCGCTTACGCCCGCGCGGGGACGCGTGTTGCCGCCGAGCTTGCGCACCGCGGCGAGACGCACCGGCGCGGCATCATGCGCCTGCTGGCCGTCAACCAGCTGCTGATCCTCGTGCTCGACCTGACGTTCTCGCTCACCCTCGTCGTGGCCGCGGCGGGGCTCGCCGTCGGCCGGGTGCACCAGGAGACGCTCACGCTCGGGGAGGGCGTCGCCGTCGTGCTGATCGCGCTGCTGGCCACCGGGCCGGTCGACGTCGTGGGGCAGTTCTTCTACATCGGGGTCGGCGGGCGGGCTGCCGAGGCGCAGCTGGGCGCGCTCATCGGCCGCGAGGCCCCGGCGCCGCGCGCCGCCGCACAGGGCGGCTCGTCGTCCGCGTTGGAGCTGATCGACGTCGCCGCCTCGTGGCCGGGCGGCCCGATGGTGCTCGACGGCCTCTCGCTGGCCGTGCGCGACGGCGAGCGCGTGGCGCTGGTCGGGCCGAGCGGCGCGGGCAAGTCCACCGTCGGCGCCCTGCTACAGGGGCATCTGGTTCCGTCGTCCGGCCGGGTCTTCGTGGGCGGCGTCGACGCCTCGGCCGACCCGGCGGCGGCGCGGGCCCGCCTCGCCGTGGTCGAGCAGCGCACCTTCCTCTTCCTAGGCACGATCGCCGAAAACCTCCGCGTCGCCGACCCCGCCGCGACCGACGCGCGGCTGTGGGAGGTGCTCGGACTGGCCGGGCTGGCCGACGAGGTGGCGGCGATGCCGCGAGGCCTCGACACCCCGGTCGGCGAGCACGGCGCGCTGCTGTCCGGCGGCCAGGCCCAACGGCTCGGCATCGCCCGCGCGTGGCTCCGCGACGCGCCGATCCTGCTGCTCGACGAACCCACCAGCCAGGTGGATCTGGCCGGCGAGGCCGCCATCCTGGGTGCCCTCGACCGGCTCGCGGCCGGTCGCAGCGTGCTGATGATCGCCCATCGGCCGGGCGCGATCCTCTCCGCCGACCGCACCGTCGAGCTCGCCCCGGTTCGAGGGGCGACGGCATGAGTCGGCCGGCCCTCACCCGGTGGCTCCTCGGCCACACCCGCAGCCTCGTGCCCACGCTGGCGCTGGCGGTCGTGGCACGCATCCTCGGCCAGCTCGCCGGGGTCGCGCTGCTCGTCACCGCTGTTTCCGCCGTCGTCGAGGCATGGGTGCAGGCGATGCTGTCGTCCACCAGCGCCGGGGCGAGGACCGCGCTCTCGCCCTGGCCCGTGATCGGCGTGCTCGCCGGCATCGCGCTGGCCAAGGCGGCGCTGCGCTACTCGGAGCACTACGCGGGGCATTGGGTGGCGTTCACCGCGCTGCAGCGGCTGCGCGACCTGTTCTTCGAACGCCTGGTGCCGCAGGCGCCCGCCGCCACGCGCGGCAGGGCCGGGGCCGAGCTGACCCAGCGCGCCACGCGCGACATCGACCGGATCGAGGTCTTCTTCGCCCACACCCTCCCGCCTGCGGTCTCCGCGGTCGTGGTGCCGGCCGTCTCCCTGACCTGGCTCGGCGTCGCCGTCGACGGCGCGCTGGCGATCACCGCCGCGCCGTTCGTCGTCGCGGCGCTCCTGGTTCCCTGGCTCGCGGGCCCCGCGACCTGGGCCGCGGCCCGCCGCACCGCCCGGCGCCGCGGCGCGCTCGCCGCCCACCTCGGCGACGACGTGCAGGGCCTGCGCGAGATCCTCGCCTTCGACCTCGCCGACGCGCGCCTCGCCTCCCTCGACGACGCGAGCGCCGAGCTCGCCGCCGCCCGCCGGGCCTCGGGGCGGGTGCAGGCGCTCCGTGCCGCGCTCGGCACCGGCCTGCAACTGGGATCGCTGGTGGCGCTGCTCGCCGTCGGCTCGCTCGGGAGCGACGTCGCCATCGCGGCCACCGTCGTGGTCGCGCTGTGGAAGCCCACCCAGGGCATCGACGACTTCGTCACCGGGCTGGACGAGTCCTTCGCCGCCGCGGAGCGCGTCCGGGCCGTCATCGAGGCTCCCCCGCGCGTCGCCGATCCCGCGAGTCCGGCGCCCGCGCCGTCGGGGCACGACGTGGCGCTCGACGGCGTCTCGCTGACCTACCCCGGCGCGGCGCGGCCGGCCCTCGACGGCGTCTCGCTCACCTTCCCCTCCGGTTCCTGGAGCGCGGTGGTCGGCGTGTCCGGCGGCGGCAAGTCCACGCTGGCGCACCTGCTCCCCCGCGGCTTCGACCCGACTCCGGAACCGTCCGCCTGGGCGGCGTCGACGTCGCACACCTGTCCCTGGATGAGCTCCGCTCGCGAGTCGGATTCGTGGCGCAACGCCCGACGATGCTCTCGCGAACCCTCGCCGACAACCTCCGTCTCGCCGCCCCGGACGCCCCCGACGACGACCTCGTCGCCGCGCTGCGCATCGCCGCGCTGGACGACTGGCTCGCGGGCCTGCCGGAGGGCCTCGCCACGAGGATCGGCGAGCGCGGCTCGACCCTCTCCGGCGGCCAGCTGCAGCGGATCGCCCTGGCGCGCGCCCTCGTCGCGCGGCCGTCCGTGCTCGTCCTCGATGAGGCGCTCAGCCAGCTCGACGGCCCGACCGCCCGCGTGGTGCGGGACCGGCTGGCAGCCCTCCCGGGCCCGACGACCGTGATCGAGGTGACCCACCGCGTCGACCTCATCGACGACGCCACGTTCGTCGCCGTCCTCGACGCCGGCCGTCTCGTCGCCTCGGGCACCGCGGCCGCGCTGCGGAGGGACAACGAGGCGTTCGCCCTCCTCGAGGCCCGAGGAGCCTGACCCTGCGTCGTCGTTGCCGCCGCATCCGTTCGATCCCGGATCTGCGGTCGTCCAGAATCGCTATTGACAGCGGTCGGGCTCACGGAGGAACGTTAGGCAACTTCATTGGTTGGGGGCACCCGTGGACGAGACGCGCACTCGCGAGTTGTCGCTCGAGGCCGGTCCCCGCGCGGGCGGCGTCGACCCGGCGCGGCTGGTCCTCGCCCGCTACGACCGCGACGCCGACCGGTTCAACGGCCCCCGGCTCGGCGCGTTCTGGGAGTCCGTCGCGCTCGCGCACGAGATGGGGCGCCTCGGGCAGGGGCGCCGGATCGCCGTCATCGACACCGGGTTCGACCGGTCCTTCCCCGTCCTCGCCGCCCAGACGCACCTGTTCGACACCCACCCCCAGGCCCGCACCGCCCACGGCTCGGCGGTGGCCCTGTTGATCCACGCCGTCGCTCCGGCAGCCACCCTGCTGCTGGCGCCCGTCGGCACGGACGAGGGCCTCGACGAGGAGCGCATCGTCGCGGCGATCGGCCTCGCCGTCGAGGCCGGAGCCGACGTCATCAACCTCAGCATGGGCCGCTCGATCCCCTACAAAGAGGCCGTCGACGACGAGGTCACGCGGGCGGCGTACCGCGATCCCGGCGGCGACCCGCTCGTCAACCACGCGGAACACCGGCGCGCCCACCCGGACTGGCGCACCGCGCTGCGCCCGCGTCCCGCCGACCCGCTCGAGCGGGCGGTCGCTGGCGCCATCGCCGCGGGGTGCACCGTCGTCGCGGCCGCGGGCAACAGCCTTTCGCACGTGTACTCGCCGGGCCTGGTCACGGGCGTGGTCTCCGTCGGGTTCGTGAAGGACGTCCGGGCACTCGCCAGAGAAGGCGGCGAGATCTCGCAGGCCGGGAAGCCCACGGGGTTCAGCCAGACGGTGTGGCACGACCTCGGGCTCGTGCAGCCCGCGGGAACCATCGGGACGAGCTTCGCCGCCCCGCTGACCTCGGGTCTCGTCGCGACGATGCCGGACCGCTCCATCATTCCCCGGTATCTCCGGGCCGCGGCCCTGGCCGCGGAGGCGGATCTCCTGGCGACCGTCCCCCAGATGACCGGTCAGCGCTACGAGATCGCCGCGCAGCTCTACGAGGACGCCGTGAACGGCGACCCGCACCGGCACTGGGCATCGGAGCCTTCGTCCATCGGGCCCTGCCCGGAGTGCGCGCTCCTCGCCGGGCCGTCCTATATCAACGGCGGCAGGCACTGGCTGAGGGGCGGGCGCGTGGACGCGGCCGAGCAGGTGCTCCGCGCCGCGGCCGCCTTCGCCCCGCTGAGCCCGCACGCGCACGCCAACCTCGGGGTGACGCTCGCTCTCCGCGCCGAGAGCGTCCGGGTCGCCGGCGACGTCGACGCGGTGGGCCGCCTGCTCGCCGAGGCCCGCGACGAGATGCGGCGCGCCGTCGACCTGCGCCCCGACCACGAGGACTACCGCGGACGGCTCGCCGAGTTCACCCACGGCGCCGCGGACCCGGGGAACTGGGCGTTCCGGCTCAGCTCACCCGACACCCCAGAAGACAACAACCGAGAGGACCCGACATGACGAACATCAGCATCCGCCTGGGACTGGACGACGACGAGGCGCTCGCCGCGGCGCTCGAGGTCGCCGACGCGACGCCCTCCGTCACGGCCGAGGTCGAGAGCATCCCCGGCGGCGAGGCCGGCGCGCTGGTCGAGCCGGTCACCGTCATGCTGATCGGCGCGGGCGTGCTCGCCGCCGCCCAGTTCATCCTCGGCTGGTGGGAGAGGGTGCGGGGCGGGCTGGTGATCGACCAGCGCGAGGGCGCCGAGCGCACCGTCTACCGCGACCGCGACGTGCCGTGGGGGTACGTCGTCGTCTTCCCCGCCGACGGCGGGAAGGTCACGGTCGAGACCAAGGATGCGCCGAAGGACGCCACCGAGCGCCTGATCGGGCAGGTGGTCTCCGGCGTGCTCGGGTCCGCCGACGCCGTCAAGGCCGCCGTCAAGGAGCTGCTCGGCGAGGGCAAGGCGAAGGCAGACCCCGCCCCTGCCGGGTAGCTCACTGCCCTGCGGGGTAGCTCACTGCCGCTCAGCGTGCGCCGCCCAACCGGCCTCCGCGGGGAGCTCGCGGAGGCCCCTCGTCGACGCCGCGAGCATGGTGGCGGCCAGGCAGATCGCCGCGGCAAGGACGAGCGTCCACCCGCGGCCTGCCAGACCCAGGCCGACCCCGGCGATCAGCGGCGCCAGCGGCATCGCGCCCGTGGCGAACACCGTGATGGCACCCGTCGCCCGCCCGATCAGCGCCGACGGCGTCGCCACCATGAAGTAGCCGAGCAGCGCGGCGTTCAGCGCGGGCGCGCCCGCGATCGAGACCGCCATCAGGACGGTGATACCCAGGGGATGGGTGACGAACGGGAGCGCGAGCGTGCCGACGGCGAGCAGGACGAGCCCGCCGATGGCGAGCCGACCCGCGGGAACCCGCGCGACGAGGATGGGGGCGACGAGCGCGCCCGCCAGCATGCCGAGGCCGAGCCCGCCGGAGACCAGCCCGATCACGGTCGGCGACGACCCCGACTGCTGCATCGAGTACACGACGGTGCTCACCGCCGCGTTGAAGCCGAGGTTGATCAGCGTGCTGACGAGCAGCGCGCCGCGCAGGTCCGGGCGCGAGAACACCCAGCGGAAGCCGTCGGCCAGCTCGCCGAGGAAGCGTCGCCCGGGCGCGGTCGGCGGGCCATCAAGACCCTCCTTCGACTCCGGGCCTGTGGCGGCGACGTCCTGACGCGCCCACCTCGACAGCAGCGCCGCGGATCCGGCCGCGACCAGCTGACACGCCACGAGCACGACGCCGAGGACAGGAGCCCCGAGACCCAGTAGGACGCCGCCGAGCGGCGAGCCCGCGAGCGCGATCACGGCGTCGCGCCCCTGGTTCGACGCCTGCGCCCTGCCCAGCGCGTCCGCGGGGACGATGTCCTTCAGCGCCGCCTGCGTGGCCCCGCCGAACAACCCGTTGCGGGCGGCCATCGCGACGTTGAGCGCGAGCAGGGCTGTGAACGTGAGCGACCCCGTCGCCGCCCAGGTGAACAGCAGCGCGATCACGAGGCCGACGGCCGCGCCGGCGAGCATCATGCGGACCCGGTTGTGGCGGTCCGCGAGGACGCCGCCGACCAGCGAGGCGACGACGCGCGTCCCCACCCCCGCGGCGCCGATGACGCCGGCCTTGACCGGGTCGTCGGTGACCATCAACGCGAGCAGCGGGACGGCGAAGCCCGCCAGCGCGGACGACAGCTCGAAGGACGTGTCGCTGACCAGCCACGTGGGGTAGCCCCCGGCCCACAGCCGGGAGGGCGCGGTCGGCCGCGCGTCGGTGGGCTCGATGTATGTGCTCATGGACTCACGATAGATCCGCAACTTCTTTTGCGCAATCTTTTTTGCGCGACTTTTCTCGCGGGTTTCACTAGGATCGCGTCATGACGGACACCGGCAGCGGCCTGCGCCACGCGCCCAGCATGTCGACCGAGGTACTCAAGGCGCTGGCCAACCCCCTGCGGAGGCAGGTGTGGAACGAGGTCACGCGGGCGCGCTACGCCCGCGCCGCCGACCTCGCCAAGCGGCTCGATCAGCCGGCCAACACGCTGAGCTTCCACCTGCGCGTGCTCGCCCAGGCCGGCCTGATCGAGGAAGCGCCCGAGAAGGCGCGCGACAAGCGCGACCGGGTGTGGAAGCCGACGTCGGGCGCGATGTCGCTCGGATCGCCGGAGGACCCGGTCGCCGACCAGGTCTTGGGCGCCGCGGTCATGGCGGGCTTCGTCGACGACGCCCGGTCGCTGCTGACCCGGGTCGCCAACTGGGCCGGCTCCTACGTCACGGGCGAGGACGCGGTGGAGCGGGGCGTCTACACGACGGCGACCCTGCGACTGTCGAGGGAGCGATTCGTCGCGCTCATCGACCAGCTCGACGGCGTCGTCACCAGCTTCCGCGACGACCCCGAGGACGACGAGACCCTGACCTGGACGCTGTCG
>Ga0116180_1003567_pt1 | contig 11691 bp, 9 predicted proteins | sample AD_UKC073_MetaG_FD_89804 | JGI IMG/M metagenome (GOLD analysis project Ga0116180, IMG submission 89804) | Active sludge microbial communities of municipal wastewater-treating anaerobic digesters from USA - AD_UKC073_MetaG | ecosystem: Engineered > Bioreactor > Anaerobic > Digestate | place: USA... | reverse complement strand
TAGCTTCCATCATTAGATTTTCTTCCTTCATAATCCTTCTTACTCGTTTCTCATTGATAACTATATGATAACTATGTTTCTTAGCCGGGCGGTTATCCTTCTATATCCCCAGAAAGGATGAAGAGTCTTGATTTCTTTATCTCTGCATTTTTTTCTTTAACTTTTCTTTCTGCTTTTTCGGTTGTCTGTCTTTTTCAAGATGTGTAATAACTGCTTCTTGCTATACCCAGAGCTTCACAGGCAGCTTTAATTGTATACCCTTCCTTTTTTAGCTCATCCAGATGCTATTTTTATAGTCAACAGTGTAAGGACGACAGGAGCGCTTCTAGTCTTTAAAAGAGCTTAAAATTAAAATTCCAGAGGAAATAGGAATTGTGGGTTTTGATGATTTGGAGTGGACTTCTCTTATGAACCCTCCATTAATAACTATTTCTCAGCCAATATATACCATTGGTTCTGTCGCTGCTCAATTGTTTTTTATTTTTATAGACTACAGACCTTCAAATATTAAGAAGGAGGTGGTAAGCTTATTGCAAGAGAATCAAGTAGGACAATTGCAGGAGTACTTCTTGAAGAAAATACCAGTTACTTTAGAGATTTCATAGGGGTATGAAAAGCTTGAAAAGACAGATGATGAGCTAATGGCAAGCTTAATTTAGTAAAGAAAAAAATGGTAAATTACTTGACCTAAAAGGAGGCGATCTAAAAGTATAAAGCTTTATAGCTTTAAAAAGCAAAAACTACTAATATCAAGTCTTTTTATGAAAGGAGAAGGGAAATGAAAAAATTATTGTTGGTGTTTGAAATTTTAATGGTAAGTGTGATTTTAGTGGTATTTTCTATGGGCCTAAGTGGAAATGCCTTGGCTGCTTCTAAAATCGAAATCACTTTTTGGAATGGGGTAGGCGCTCCGGAGAATGTAGTACTTACTGAGCTCATCTCCAAGTTTAATGAAACCAATGAATATGGAATACATGTCAATGAAGAAATCATGGACTGGAGCACGCTTTACACCAAACTATTGCTTGACTATCGTGTAGGGGCTGCTCCGGATGTGTTGACAATGCAGCAATCAGCTCTTACTCAACAAGCTAGTTTTGGTGTGTTAGCTGATATTGGTAAATTAGCAGAAGAGGTAGGGTTCAAGAAAGAAGATTTTGTAGAAACGGCTTGGGAAGGAACACAACTAAATGGAACAAGATATGCCATTCCTCTCGATATGCATCCTCTTGCCCTATATTACAATACAAAACTCTTTAGAGACGCTGGACTGGATCCTGATAATCCTCCTAAAGATGGGGAAGAATTTTTAAGCTGTGCTCAGAAGCTAACCAAAGACGATCGATATGGGTTTGGTCTTGCTTATAGCGGAGGGATACCTTTCAGGATTTGGATGTCTTTGGTGTGGCAGCATAAGGATGGAAAAATACTTACCGATGATCTTAAGAGAGCAGCATTTGATAACCAAATAGGGATAGAATCTCTGCAATTTTTACAGGACTTAGTATATAAGTATGAAGTTGTTCCGAAAGAGGAAGCATCTCCTGATGATGATTTTGTTAAAGAGATAGTGGCAATGAATATAACAGGTCCTTGGGCTATGTACGATTTTAATAAATACGAAAGTTTAGAATATGGAACTACTCCATTGCCAGTCATATATGACCAGCCAGCAACATGGGGTGATTCACATGTTTTGGTGCTGACAGCTACGGACAATGTTCAAAAAATGGAAGCGGGGATGAAACTTATAAAGTTTCTTTCTGATGAGAGTCTGATCTGGACTCAGAAGGCAGGCCACCTGCCAGTAAGAAAAGAGGTTTTAGAGTCTGAAGAATTCAAAAATCTCAAACTATCGAAAGCTTTTGCGGAATCTCTGCCTTTTACTCACTATTATCCACCGATTGTGAAAAGAGAAGAAGTATTTGGGAGAGAAGCAACTTCACCTTTGGTAGTAATGATTGAATCAGTCATGCTCAACAGAGAAACACCGGAAAATGCGATAAGAAAAGCAGCAGATACAATAAATCAGATTTTGGCAGAGGAATGATTTGAAGCATCTATCAATAGTGAAGCTCGCTCAGTTGAAGATTGGATTAGATTAACCAAGAAAATCTAAAGACTGAGCGAGCTTCGCAGCTCAGAAGGTGGGACACATGAGAGCTAAGGTGGAAGGAAAAACAGCATTCTGGTTTCTCTTGCCGTACTTCTTTCTGTATACATTGTTTTTCCTAATTCCTTTCGTAACCTTAATTCCCATAAGTTTTACTAAGTGGAATATTATAGGAACTCCCAAATTTGTCGGTATAGAAAACTACACTAAACTATTTGGGGATAATTCGTTTTGGAAAGCATTGGGTAATACTGTTTATTACACGGTACTTGTAACAATAGTATTAACAGTATTGGGATTACTCCTTGGAATGCTTTTGAACTTAAAACTGAAAGGTAGGATATTTGCTAGAACCATTGTGCTGTTGCCTTACGTAATATCAAGTGCAGCTGCAGGGATTCTCTGGAAGTGGATATATGATAAAAATTTTGGGATTTTGAATAGTTATCTCCGGATGATAGGTGTTTCTTCACCACCTGGGTGGCTGTCAAACCCCAAATTGGCAATACCATCGATAGTAATTATGAATTCTTGGTGGTCGGTGGCTTTTAATACCATAGTTTATCTCGCAGCATTACAGGGCATTCCTGAAGAGCTCTACGAAGCAGCAGAAATGGATGGAGCAGGTTCTTTGGCTAAATTTCGTTTTATTACCCTGCCTCTCTTGCGATATACGACAGTTTATGTGGTAGTGCTTTGTTGGGCAAATTCGTTCCAAGTATTTGATGAAATTTATATTATGACTCAGGGAGGACCAGTTGAGAGTACTGTAACCCTCGTGTTTAAGATTTTTACCACGGCCTTTAATAATTTTGAAATAGGATATGCCTCAGCTATTTCGGCTATAACATTGATATTGATATTATTGGCTAGTCTGTTTCAACTAAAAATGGGAGTCTTCCAAGATGAAGAAAAATAAGAAAAAAATAAGCCCTGGTATTGTGGCGCTGTATGTAATTTTAGTGATAGTTGTGCTTTACTATTTGATTCCTCTTCTTGTTATGGTTTCAACGTCCTTTAAGGAGGAATCTGAGGCCCTGAAAAAAACGTGGGAGTGGATTCCTAAACCATTCACTTTTGAAAACTATGTATTCATCATTGATCGATATCCTTTTTTACGTTGGACTATCAATAGTATAATTGTGACAGTGGGGACAGTCGCACTTACCTGTTTTACAGCGTTACCTGCTGGCTACGCTTTTGCCCGTCTGAATTTCCGAGGGAAAAACCTTCTGTTTACTATGTGCTTACTTACAATCATGATTCCCTTTTATGCTTATATGCCCCAGCTGTATTTACTTTTCTACCGTCTTAAGATGCTGAATACTTATATAGGCTTAATGATCCCTCTTTCTGTGAATGCATTTGCCATATTTCTCTTCCGGCAGTTTATTGTAGCCGAAATTCCCCGTGATATTGAAGATGCGGCAAAAATAGATGGTTGCAGCTATTGGGGGATACTTTTTAGGATAGTTTTGCCTTTAATTAGACCAGCAATGACTACGGCTGTTCTTTTTACTGCTTTTAAAAGCTGGAATTACCTGATGTGGCCCTTAGTTGCAACTAGCGGTGACAAGGTAAAAACTTTACCAGTGGGACTTGCTGTTAACGTGTTTGGTGTTACTACAGGAATAATGCATCAGCCTCCCTACACTATAGTTATGGCTGGTGCGTTACTTTCTATTATCATTCCTGTGGTGCTTTTTATCTTTTTGCAAAGATTTTTTGTGAGAGGAATAGTAACTAGTGGATTAAAACAATAAATTTAAATAATTAATAAAGGAGAAGGGGTGAGAAAATGGGTGTATTGATAAAACCAATAGAAAAATACTATGAAGAGCTGGAAGATGAAGTCCGAGGAGCTTTGGATGACTGCATAAATAAACTGGTTAAAATAAAGGAAAGTGGCGGTAATATAGTGGTGGCAACTGGGAGTGGGCCCAATATTCATGAAGGAGTCACGACGCTAATAGCAGAGCTAATTAAAAAAGGTGTAATCGATGGTGTCATAACCAGTTCAGCGGTTATCGCTCATGAGCTAGCCGGGACTCTGGACAGAGTTAAGAGGGTGGATGGAAAGAAGCTGGGTCTCAGCACAGATTTTCTTCCTCGAGGAGATGTTTTTGAATTCACTCAAATGACTGCTGAAGAAATAGAAAAACTCGAAAGAGAAATGGTCATCGATAAAGAATTAATAAAGAAAGGTGAGAATTTAGAGGGCGACATCATTATAAAAGCCGCTGGAAATGTGGCCTATCCTATGGGCTTGCGGACAGAAAGGATTTCCCGGGAAATCCTTTCTGTCTCTTTGGCATACGGATTACCTTTTGAGCTTGTCGCAGGATTTGGTTGTGATCAAAGGACAATGTTGGGAATCGGAGCAGAAAAAAATATACCGGTGATGGTTAGTGTGCCTCAATTAATTGGAGGAGGAACAGTAGGGCTTTCGATTGGTGACAGTATACCTATTTCGGAGAGATGTATGCGTATAGCCCTATTGCTTGAGAAGGCTGACGCCGTCATAGAATCAGCAGTTGCTCTCACTCAAGAGATACACGATGGCCCGTTTGAGTGTTATACTGGTCATGGTATCTGGCCAAACTGGGATGGATATAGAACTTACAGTTTGAAGGAAAAGGCGTTAGTAAGGATTGACCTGGACGTTAACCTGAAAGACGCATGGATAAAAGAAAGAGAAGGCGGAATGGTTCAAAAATCCATTAATATGGGGAAGCCAAAAACTAAAGTCCTTGGTGTTCCTTTCCGGATGGAGATGTCTGGATTCGCTCGTCTGGAGCAAAGCGTGCCTATTGTAGGAGACATAGGGGTAATATGGCCCATAATGGCTTGGAAAATCTGTGAAGCACTGAACATCTCCCTTGATTTTATCAGTTATCCTCAGGAATCGGAAGAAGGTAAAAAAATGCGGGAGTGGATAGTAGAGAATGTTAAACCTTTTGATAAGGAAACATTTCTTGAAAAAACTAAAAATGGACTTCCTATAATCCGCGAAGGGAGAAAATAAACATGAAAACTATTGGTGTAATACCTGCTCGTTATAGTTCTACGAGACTACCGGGAAAGCCACTTGTTGATATATGTGGAAAACCAATGATTCAACATGTCTATGAGAGAGCTAAAAAATCGAGTTCATTAAATGATGTTGTAGTTGCAACCGATGATGAAAGGATTGTCCATACAGTTGTAGATTTTGGAGGGAAAGCGGTACTGACATCACCCACTCACCTCTCAGGAACCAGTAGAACTGCAGAAGTGGTTAAAGAAATGGAAGTAGATATAGTTGTTAACATACAGGGAGATGAGCCATTGGTTGATTCTCGAATGATCGATGAAGTAGTAGAAGTCATGGTGAAAGACGAGAATATTCCTATGGCCACGTTGTGTTATGAAATTTCTGAAGGTAACGAGTTTGACAACCCCAACGTGGTTAAGGTGGTGTTTGATAAAAATAATTTTGCTCTGTACTTTTCGCGATCTCTCATTCCTTTTCCCAGAAACCGGGAGAGTTTCAAATGTTACGAGCACATTGGAATATATGTTTATAGAAAACCTTTTCTGATGGAGTATATTGAAGCGGAGGATACGCCACTACATCTGACTGAGTCGTTGGAGCAACTTAAGGCTTTGGAGTTAGGCTATAAAATAAAAGTGGTAGAGACAAAATACCGGTATGAAGGCCTTGGTGTGGATACCGAGGAAGATCTGGAGAAAGTTCGAGAAATATTAAAAAAAGGAGTTGATTAGCAATAACAGAATCCCAGTTTGTTTTCACTAGTACTCAGAAATATCCCACCTGTCACTCTTCTACCATTTGTGAGTTGGCCAACGGAGATTTATTGACAGCATGGTATGCCGGTAGAGAAGAAGGTTCTGAGGATTCAGTGATTTTGGGGAGCAGACTAAAAGCGGGAAATGATCGATGGGAACCCTTCAGTGTTTTAGTTAATGTTGCAGGGCATGCAGCAGGAAATCCCAGGATATTTGTCGGGCCTGATGAAGCAGTGTGGCTTTTAGCCCCTGTAAACTACGGACGGTGGTGCCAAGGAGGCACTTACCTGTTCCTTAAAAGATCCTATGATGATGGTTGCACATGGACGGATTTAGAATTTTTTATAAAGAGGAAAGGAATTTTAGGTAAAAATAAGCCTCTTCACCTCAAGACAAGGCCTGAAGTGTGGATTATACCAGCAGAGTATGAGAAAAAATGGGTAGCTACATTTGTTTGTTCTCATGATGGAGGAAAAAAGTGGAAAATCTATGGAGACATAGGGGAAAGAGAAAGATTATTACTTGACCAGCCCACTATAGTAGAGCTGAGCGATGGTTCTATATTAGCTTACATGCGCTCTTGGGAAGGATGGATTTATAAGTCTTGTTCTCATGATGGAGGAAAAAGCTGGAGCTTTGCAACAAAAACCAGTCTTCCCAATAATAATAGTGCCATAGACATGGTAAAATTGGATTCTGGAGAGTTAGTTTTGGCTTTTAACCCCACAGGATTGGGAGAAGATGGGAAGCAAAGTGTTGGTCAATCTTCTAAAAACATTAGAAATGTAGATACTGGAAAACTGGATAAAGAGAGTCGTAAACAACTAATCCGTGTTATCCGAAAATTATCTCCTTCTCACCAGGACAATAGTGGTCTATATCCTCCTTGGGGGCCTCGAACACCACTGAGTTTGGCAGTGTCAAAAGATGAGGGAGAGTCATGGCAATTGGTTATGGACCTAGAAAACCAAGAGGGAGAATATAGCTATCCGGCAATAATTCAGGATAAAAATAAAAGAATACACATAGTTTATACTTACAACCGACTTGCCATTAAGCATGTGTGCCTTGGGGTGGATGATATTCTTAAATTTAATTTCCATAAGCAAATGGCCAGGAGGATATAATCTCAGGCATAGATATATACCTCTTTTGGAAATCAGGAAGTACTTTTGCCAAAATATAATCAGAAAGGAAGGAAACTAATGAAACATTTAGAAGGAATTAACCCGGCAATCCTTACTTTGTTCAATGAGGATTATTCTGTTGATTATGAAGGAATGAAAGCTCTGTTAGATTTTTTAATGGACGCAAAAGTAAATGGGGTATATGTCTGTGGGACAACTGGAGAATTTCCTCTCCTTGCTTTAGAGGAGAGAAAAAAAATAGCTGAGACAGTGGTAAACCATGTAAAAGGGAAAATTACTGTTTATGTTCACATCGGAAGTATCACAACGGGAGATGCTGTAGCATTAGCTAAACACGCTTACGCTTGTGGAGCTGATGGGATAGGAGCTTTGTCTCCTTATTACTATTCCTATTCAGAAGATGAGCTTTTTAGGTATTTTTCTAAAATAGCCAATTCTCTACCTCAGGATTTTCCGGTCTACCTTTACAATATTCCCCAGCGTACTGGAAACCGGATTGATCTTTCTCTATTTGTTAAACTTGTGGAAAACTGCCCTAATATTGTAGGCATAAAAGACAGCAGTGGGAGTTTAACTACGGTTATGGAGTATCTTTTAGCTTTCCGAGAAAAAGATATAATGATTATCGAGGGAGCAGATGAGCAGCTTTTAAGCGGGTTAAGCGCTGGGTGTAAGGGAAGCATCAGTGGGAATGCCAATGTCTTTCCTGAATTGTTTACTAAATTATGGAAAGAATTCAAGGAAAATAGACTCGAAGAAGCAAGAGAAACTCAGTTAGATATAGCAAAGATAGTTAACGTTCTAAAATATGGTAACATTCCTCTCCTCAAGTATGCTCTTAAGCTACGAGGTATTGGAAATGGCATCTGCAGAGAAGCCTTCAGTACTGTATCAAGCAATGAAACGGTAGAGGGAATAATTAATTGGGCAGAAACTATATTTTAGCTAATAGTTTATGAATGCAGTAGCGGTGAGAGGCAAAGTTTTGTCCCTCACCGCTACTTATTTTTCAAACCCGTTTTTCTTGCTTTCTCTATGTTTTCCGAATAGGATAACAAATTTTGCTACACCGCATCAGCACTCACAGGTGAGAGAAATTGACTCATATAGAGGTCGTAGTAAAAACCACGGGTGGCCATGAGCTCCTCGTGATTTCCCTGTTCTACAATCCGGCCCTGGTTCATAACCAGTATGGTGTCAGCATCGCGGATAGTGGATAATCGGTGAGCAATGACGAAGCTGGTGCGGCCTTGCCTCAGCTCGGCCATGGCTTTCTGGATAAGCATCTCGGTGCGGGTATCTACGGAGCTCGTGGCTTCATCCAGTATCAATATCTTGGGATCAGCTAAAAAAGCCCGGGCTATGGTCAGCAGTTGTTTTTGCCCCTGAGATATATTAGAAGCATCTTCAGTAAGTACAGTATCGTATCCTTGAGGTAGAGTTCTGATAAAGTGGTCTACGTATGCTGCCTGAGCCGCTGCTACTATTTCTTCATCTGTGGCTCCTTCCTTGCCATAGGCAATGTTATCCCTTATAGTGCCATTAAATAGCCAGGTGTCCTGCAGCACCATACCGAAGATCTTGCGCAGGTCGTCTCGCCTCATGTCTCGGATATCTACACCATCTATGGTGATGCGTCCGCTATCTATCTCATAAAAGCGCATGAGCAGATTAACCAGCGTTGTTTTACCAGCTCCGGTGGGGCCTACTATAGCCACAGTTTGGCCGGGCTGGGCATCCAGATTCAAATCCTCGATTAAAGGAGTATCGGGGTGGTAGCTGAAGTATACATGCTCAAATCTTACATGTCCTTTTACGTTTTCCAGCACTACCGGGTTTTCGGTATCCGGTATTTCTTCCTCTTCATCCAGCAGTTCAAACACTCGCTCTGCAGAAGCAACAGTAGATTGCAAAACGTTTGTGATGCTGGCAACCTGAATCACCGGTTGGGTAAACCGTCGGGAATACTGGATGAAAGCTTGCACACCACCCAGAGTGATAAGGCCGGTGGCTACACGTATTCCGCCTACCACACATATTACCACATAATTTACGTTGTTCAGGAAATTTATAGCCGGACGTATGATGCCGGATATAAATTGAGCTTTAAAACTGGCTTCATAAACTCTCTCATTCTCTTCGTCAAAGCGCTCTATGGTTTTATCTTGCTGGTTGAATGCTTCAATGATGTTATGACCGGTAAATGTCTCTTCTATATGACCATTTAAAGCACCGGTGCTGTCCCACTGGGCTATAAAGTATTTCTGAGACCGCCTGACCACAAACATGGTTACCAGAAGTGACAGAGGTATAATGGCCAGCGATATCCATGATAGAAGTGGACTTATGGAAAACATCATAATCAGTACCCCTATGACTGTTACCACAGCGTGTATCACCTGGGTGATACTCTGCTGGAGGGTATGAGCTATATTATCTACATCATTGGTTACGCGGCTTAAGATATCGCCGTGAGGATGGTTGTCGTAATATTTTAAAGGCAACCGGGCAAGTTTGGTATCTATGTCCCGCCGCAGTCGGTATACAGTATTCTGGGCTACGCCGGCCATGGTATATTGCTGCAACCATTGAAAGAAAGCAGCCAGAAGATATACAGTTAAAAGGATAAGCAGTATACGCAGCAAGGCGTTGAAGTCTACCCCTTTCCCCGGGGTTACATCCATTGCCGACAACATCTCGGCTAACTGGTCCTGTCCTTTAGCCTTTAGCTCGGCTATAGCCTGCTCTTTGGTCATGTCAGCGGGTAAATATTTACTCATTACTCCCTCAAATAGCTCATTGGTAGCCTCACCCATTATCCGGGGCACAAATATGGTAAATATCACGCTAAGAGCGGTAAATATTATCACCATTAGTAGCGGCACAGCCTGAGGCTTGAGGTAGGCTATGAGACGCTTGAGAGTTCCTTTGAAGTCTTTGGCTTTTTCAACTGGCATGGCACGGCGACCACCCCCTCCGCCGCGTCGTCTTTGTGGCTTGGTTTCCAGATTATTATTATTTTGATTGTTATTTATACTCATGCTACTTCCTCCTCAGAAAGCTGTGAGTATACTATATCGCGATATACTTCACAGGTCTCCATAAGCTCAGTGTGAGTACCAATTCCCGCTATAGTACCATCATCGTTTAAAGTAACGATCTGATGGGCATCCATGATGGTGCTTACTCGTTGAGCAACAATGATGACTGTAGAATTGACAGTTTCATCTTTAAGTGCTAATCGGAGCTGGGCATCAGTTTGGAAATCCAGGGCCGAAAAGCTGTCGTCAAACACATATATCTCTGGTTTTTTAACCAGTGCTCGAGCAATAGCTAGCCTCTGACGTTGGCCTCCGGAGAAGTTAACCCCTCCTTGTTCCACCGGAGCATACAATTTACCGGGTAACTCCATTACGAAATCCTTGGCCTGGGCTATCTCCAGTGCGTGCCAGAGCTCTTCATCAGTAGCGTTCTCGTTGCCGTAGCGCAGGTTATCAGCTATGGTTCCGCTGAAAAGAAAAGCTTTCTGAGGCACCAGTCCTATCCGGGCTCTCAAGTCTCGCAAGAGCATATCACGGATATCTGTTCCATCTATTTTTATGCTACCGCCAGTTACATCGTAAAAACGAGGTATCAGGTTTACTAAAGTACTCTTTCCGCATCCGGTGCTCCCTATGATGGCGGTGGTCTTGCCTGGTGTTGCTATAAATGATATGTCCCGGAGTACCGGCTCTTCTGCTCCGGGATAGCAAAATTCTACATCACAAAACTCCACATGACCCTTTATATTGCGAGGTACAACAGGTTTGGGAGGATCTTGTATAGATGGTTTGGTATTGAGTACTTCTAATATTCGCTCAGCTGATGCCTCGGCTCTGGGCACCATTATGAACATACTCATGGCGATTGTTACTGATATCATTATCTCCATAATGTAGGACAGAAAAGCAGTTAAATTACCTATGGGCATAGCTCCGCTTTCTATTCGGTGGCCTCCAAACCATATTATACCGATGGTGGAGATATCCATAATAATTATAAGCAACGGTATAGCGAGGGCTATCATTCGATTTACTCTTAATGCGGTGGTGGTGAGGTCCCGGTTGGCTTCATCAAAACGCCGGACTTCGTAATCATTCCTCACAAACGCCCTTATAACTCTCACTCCCATCAGTTTTTCGCGCATAATTTGATTTACCCGGTCTATTTTGACCTGGATAGAGCGAAATAGCGGGGTAGCTTTGGCCAGAAGAATTCCCACCACCGCAGCCATGAGAGGTGCTATGATAACTATAGAAAAAGATAACACCACATCTTGCCGCAGGGCCATTATAACGCCACCTATGCACATAATGGGAGCCATAACCATGAGATTTAAACCTAGATGCACCAGCATCTGCATCTGGTGCACATCATTGGTGTTGCGGGTAATCAACGATGGCGTGCCGAATTTATCGAGGTCAGCCTGGGAGAAGCTTTCTACTTTGTAGAATATGGCTCTTCTCATATCTCGCCCAAAACTCATAGATATTTTAGAGCTCAAATACGAGGAGGCTATGGTGCAGGCCGCGACGAGCAGCGTTACAACCAGCATAAAGCCACCAGTCTTCATGATGTATCTGATATCGCTTTTAGCCACTC
>Ga0116180_1003565_pt1 | contig 11694 bp, 12 predicted proteins | sample AD_UKC073_MetaG_FD_89804 | JGI IMG/M metagenome (GOLD analysis project Ga0116180, IMG submission 89804) | Active sludge microbial communities of municipal wastewater-treating anaerobic digesters from USA - AD_UKC073_MetaG | ecosystem: Engineered > Bioreactor > Anaerobic > Digestate | place: USA... | reverse complement strand
CGGTCACCGACGTGGGCGTTGATCACCACGTTCATGCCACCCTGGCGGTACAGCAGCACCTCGCGCGAACGGTGCCGCGCCACCGGGCGGAAGCCCATCATTTCCAGCACCTGGCCCAGGGCCTGCGGCCGGCTGGTGGCGTATTCGATGAACTCGATGCCGGCCAGGCCCAGCGGGTTGGGCACCTCGCCGATGGCTTCGCGGTCGCGGCCGATGTCTGCGGTCATGCTGGGCTCTCCCGGAGCGAGATTCAGGCGGCGCCGCGCGCGGCGACCATCTGCAGGAAATGGGCGCGCATGCGGCCCTCGTCGGCGCTGCGGCCGGTGAACAGTTCGAACGCACCCACTGCCTGGCCCACGGCCATGCCGCCGCCGTCGCTGACGGGGCAGCCCGCCGCGCGGGCGGCCTTCAGCAGCGCGGTCTCCAGCGGGAAGTACACCACCTCGGCCACCCACAGGCCGGGGCGCAGCAGGTTGGCGTCCAGCGGCAGGCCGGGCAGCTTGGCCATGCCGGTGGGCGTGGCGTGGATCAGGCCGGTGGCCTGGGGCACCACCGCCGCAGCGTCGGTGCCGGCCGTCACCCGGCCCGCGCCGTACGACGCGTTCAGGCTGTCGGCCAGGGCCTGGGCCCGGCCGCCGTCGGTGTCGACCAGGGCCAGGGCCTTGGCGCCCAGCCGCAGCACCGCATGGGCGATGGCCGAGCCGGCGCCGCCGGTGCCCAGCAGCACCACGCGCGACAGGTCGGCACCGGGCAGGGCCCGGGTGAAGCCCCAGGCCCAGCCGCTGCCGTCGGTGTTGTGGCCGATGGCCCGGCCGTCCCGGAACACCACGGTGTTGACCGCACCCATCGCCCGCGCCTCGTCGGACAGACCATCGAGCAGCGGGATCACCGCCTGCTTGCAGGGGTAGGTGATGTTGAGCCCGGCATAACCCATGACCTTGGCGGCCTGGATCAGCCCGGGCAGGGCCTCGACACCCACGCCGGCCTTGTCCAGGTCGATCAGCTGGCAGTGCGCGCGCAGGCCCTGGGCTGCGGCCTCGGTCTCCTGCATCGCCGGGGTCAGCGACTGCTGGATGCCGGCGCCGATGAGTCCCAGCAGCAGCTTGGGTTGGGAAGCGGGCACAGTGCCGCTCACTTGCGGAGCTTGGCCAGCTCGGCCTGGACTTCGGCCACGGTGGCCGAGATCGCCGCACCGTGCTTGGCCACCACCGGCTCCAGCTTGGCGCGCAGCTTGGCCTGCTCGGCGGGGCTGAACTCGGTGACGTTCATGCCGGCCTTCTTCAGCTCCTGCAGGTCGTCGGCCGACTTGTCGCGGTTGACCTTGCGCTGGTAGACGGCGGCTTCCTTGGCGGCGTCCTGGATGATCTTCTGGTCGGCGGCGTTGAGCGTGTCCCAGACCTTCTTGCTGAAGATGATCGACTGCGGGTTGTACTGGTGGTTGGTCACCGCCAGGTTCTTCTGCACTTCATAGAACTTGTTGGCCAGGATCACCGACAGCGGGTTCTCCTGGCCGTCGATGGCCTTCTGCTCCAGGCCGGCATAGACCTCGGGGAAGGCCATCGGCGTGGGGTTGGCGCCCAGGGCCTTGACCCAGTCGATGTTGATCGCGTTCGGGATCACGCGCAGCTTCAGGCCGGCGATGTCCTCGACCGTGTTGATCGGCTTCTTGCTGTTGGTGATGTTGCGGAAGCCCAGCTCCACATAGGCCAGGCCGATGATGCCTTTCTCGGCCAGCCTGGCGTGCAGCTTCTGGCCGAAGGGGCCGTCGACCAGGGCGTCGGCCTCCTTGGCATTGGCGAACAGGAAGGGGAAGTCGAAGACCTCGAAGTCCTTGACCTGCGAGGCCAGGATGCCCGAGTTCAGCTGCACGAACTCGATGGTGCCGCCCTGCAGCGCGCTGACGTTCTGCGCATCGCCGCCCAGCGTGCCGCCAGGGAAGACGTTGACTTTCATCTTGCCGCCCGACTTGGCAGCGACCAGCTCGGCGAACTTCTGCGCGCCGATCTCCAGCGGGTGGCCCTTGGGGTTCTGCAGGGCGAACTTGAAGCTGCGCTCCTGGGCTTGGGCCAGGCCGGCGGCAGCGAGCGTGGCGACGGCGACAGCGGTCAGGACGGCGCGACGGGCAAAACGGATCATGGTGTCTCCTCGGTGAACAGGGGCAGGGATGGGAACGTGGGGCTCAACCGGCGAACCACTTGGCCGGCACGGTGACGATGGCGGGGAAGAAGACCATCAGGAACATGACGATGAACTGCGCGGTCATGAAGGGCAGCACGCCGCGGGTGACCTCGTCCATCTTCATCTTGCCCACGCCGGCGACGACGTTGAGCACGGTGCCCACCGGCGGCGTGATCAGGCCGATGGCGTTGTTGATGATGAACAGCACGCCGAAGTAGACCGGGTCGATGCCCGCGGCCTTGACCACCGGCATCAGCACCGGCGTGAGGATCAGGATCGTGGGCGTCATGTCCATCGCCGTGCCGACGGCCATCACCAGCACCATGATGGCGATGAGCAGCAGGGTCTGGTTGCCCATGAACGGCTGCAGCAGCTCGATCATCTTGCTGGGGATGTCGGCCACGGTGATCAGCCAGGCACTGACCATGGCGGCGGCCACCAGGAACATGATGACGGCGGTGGTCTTGGCCGCGCTGACGAAGACCTCGGGCAGCATCGACCACTTGAGTTCGCGGTAGACGAACAGCGAGACCAGCAGCGCATAGACCGCCGCCACCACCGCCGCCTCGGTGGGCGTGAAGACGCCGAACTTCAGGCCGACGACCACGATCACCGGCAGGCCCAGGGCCCAGGTGGACGCCTTCAGCGCCTGCAGCCGCTGCGCCGTGCTGGCCTTGGGCGGCGGGGTGATGTTCTCGCGCCGCGAGACGTACCACCAGGCCACGGCGATGCTCAGGCCCATCAGCAGGCCGGGCACGATGCCGGCGAGAAACAGCTTGCCGATGGACACGTTGGCGGCCACGCCGAAGATCACGAAGCCGATCGACGGGGGGATCACCGGGGCGATGATCCCGGCGCTGGCGATCAGGCCGCCGGCACTGGCCTTGTCGTGCCCGGCGCGCACCATCATCGGCAGCAGCAGCGAGGCGAGCGCCGCGGTGTCCGCCACGGCGGAGCCCGACAGCGCCGCCAGCATGCAGGCCGCGACGATGGCCACGAAGCCCAGCCCGCCGCGGTGGTGGCCCACCAGGGTCAGCGCCAGGTCGACGATGCGCCGCGACAGGCCGCCGACGTTCATGATCTCGCCGGCCAGCATGAAGAAGGGCACGGCCAGCAGCGGGAAGCTGTCGGCACCGTTGATCACGTTCTGCGCCAGGATCTGGGCGTCGAACAGGCTCAGGTGCGCCATCAGCGCGACGCCCGACAGCAGCAGCGCGTAGGCGATGGGCACGCCGATGGCCATGGCAGCCAGCAGCGAGCCGAGGAAGATGAAGACGGTCATGGGGTGTTCTCCGGTGCGCGCGGGCGGTCAGCGGTCTTGCGCGGCGTCGTGCGCCTGCTTGGCTTCGAGGGCAGCCAGGTCTTCCGATTCCTGCACCATCACCAGCTCGTCGTCGCGCAGCTGGCCGCTCAGGGTGCGCCACAGCTCGCGCAGCAGCAGCACGCCGGTGGACACCGCGAAGACGATGCCCGAGGCATAGAAGATGGCCACCGACAGGCCGGACACCGGCGCCTCGACGTCCCAGTTGATCTTCGCCTGCGCCACGCTGCCGCTGAACAGCAGCCAGGTCGCGTAGAGCATCAGCACCTGCGCCAGCACCAGGCAGGTCTTCTTGCCGCCGGGGCCCAGGCGCGAGACCAGCATGTCGGTGCCCAGGTGGCCATGCTCCTTCAGCGCCACCACGGCGCCGAGGAAGGTCATCCACACGAACAGCCAGCGCGACAGCTCCTCGGACACGGTGATGCCCGAGTTGGCCGCATAGCGCAGCACCACGTTGCCGAACACCAGCAGCACCATGGCGGCCAGCAGCAGCGCGATCAGCCACTCCAGGGCCTTGCAGTAACGGTCGATCAGGGTGGTCATCGTGTCTCCTGTGGGCGTCGCCGCGGCCGGGGCAGCCGGGCGACGGTGGGGCGGCCGGCATCCTGCTGGACCGGTCTGAGGAGATTTTGTACGAACTGGTTAGTTTGCGATCAAGGGTATTCCCTGGTCACTCTCGAACCGACCGCCACTGCCGTGCAAGCCGGGGCGGCTACTTGCGCACGAAGCGCACCACCATGTCGACGATGCTGTCGAGGCGCGCACCCATCGCCCTGGCGTCGTCGAGGTCGCGCTGGAAGATCAGCGAGAAGGTGTGGCGGTTGGCGACGTTGAAGACGCTCAGCGCGCTGATCGACATGTGCAGGTCCACCGGGTCGATGCCGGCGCGGAACATGCCCTGCGCCACGCCGCGCTCGTAGAGGTTGCGCAGGCCGTCGATGGCCGGCACGTTCAGCTGCCGGATGGTGGCGCTCTGCGCCAGGTACTCGCCGCGGTGGATGTTCTCGGTCATCACCAGGCGGATGAACTCGGGGTGGGCCAGCTGGTAGTCGACGGTGAAGCCGACCAGCCGGCGCAGCGCATCCTCGGGCGGCAGGTCGTCCAGGTGCAGCTCGGCCTCGATGCTGCGCATGCGGCGGTAGGCCTCCTCCAGCACCGCCACGTACAGGCCTTCCTTGCTGCCGAAGTAGTAATAGATCATGCGCTTGCTGGTGCGCGTGGCCGCGGCGATCTCGTCGATGCGCGCGCCGGCCAGGCCCTTGTCGGCGAACTCGCTGATCGCCACGGCCAGGATGTCGGCCATCGTGCGCTCGGGGTCGTTGGTGCGGGCGGGAGCGGCCTTGGCTGGCGCACGCTGGGCAGGCTTTGCCGCCTTCGCGGGCCGCCCGGGCTTTTGTACCGGCTGGTTCATGGCGCCAGCTTAGCAGCGGCTGCGCCGCGTTAAGCCGGCGATCAGGCGCGGCGCCGACGATGCATCCCAAGGAGTCCACGATGCCGCACACGCCCCTGTCCCGATCCACCACCCGCCGCGGGCTGGCCGCCGCCGCGCTGGCGCTGGCCGCCACGGCCGCCCACACCGCCACGCCCGCAGAACTGCTGGCCGGCTACACCACCCAGGCCGGCAGCCCGGCGCAGGCTGCCCGCGGCCAGGCCTTCTTCAGCACCACCCATGGCCGCGCATGGAGCTGCGCCAGCTGCCACGGCGCCACGCCCACCCAGGCGGGCAAGCATGCCGGCACCGGCAAGCCCATCCAGCCGCTGGCGCCGGCCTTCAACCCCGAGCGCTTCAGCGACCCGGCCAAGGTGGAGAAGTGGTTCCGCCGCAACTGCAACGACGTGGCCGGCCGCGAATGCACCGCCAGCGAGAAGGCCGACGTGCTGGCCTGGCTGACCACGCTCAAGCCCTGATCCACCGAGGAGTTCCCCGATGACCAAGCTGTCGATCCGTGCCGCCGTCGCCGCGCTGGCCCTGCTGCTGGCCGGCGCCGCCCAGGCCGACCGTGTCGCGATCTCCGCCCTGCCGGCCTACCACGCCGAGTGCGCGGCCTGCCACATGGCCTATCCACCCGGCATGCTGCCCGCGGCCTCCTGGTAGCGGCTGATGGGCAACCTGCCGAAGCACTTCGGCAGCGACGCCTCGGTCGACGCGGCGACGCTCAAGCAGCTGTCCGAGCACCTGGCGGCCAACGCCGGCACCTTCAAGAAGGTGGCGCGCGACCCGTCGCCGCCGCCCGAGGACCGCATCAGCCGCGCCCCGTGGTTCGTGCGCGAGCACGACGAGGTCGACCCCGCCGTGTGGAAGCGCAAGGCCGTGGGCAGCGCGTCGAACTGCGTGGCCTGCCACGTCAACGCCGCGCAGGGCAGCTTCAGCGAACGCGAAATCCGCATCCCCAAGTGAGCCCGCGATGACCACAGAAACCACCTCGTCCAAGCGCGTGCTGGTCTGGGACCTGCCCGTGCGTGTCTTCCACTGGCTGATGGTGCTGAGCTTTGCCGGCGCCTGGCTCACCGCCGAGAGCGAGCGCTGGCGCCTGCTGCACGTGACCCTGGGCGACACCCTGGGCGGCCTGGTCGCCTTCCGCCTGGTGTGGGGCCTGGTCGGCAGCCGGCATGCACGCTTCGCCAGCTTCGTGCGCGGCCCCGGTGCGGTGGCGCGCTACCTGGGCGCCCTGCTGCGCGGCCAGCCCGAGCACCATGTCGGCCACAACCCGGCCGGCGCCCTGGCCATCGTCGCGATGCTGGGCTTGAGTGCGCTGATCGTCGGCTCGGGCTGGGCGCTGTACAACGACATCGGCGGCGAGCTGTTCGAGGAGCTGCACGAGGCCGCCGCGAACCTCATGCTGGCCGTGGTGGCGGTGCACGTGGCCGGCGTGGCCCTGGCCAGCCGGCTGCACCACGAGAACCTGGTCGGCGCGATGGTCAGCGGCCGCAAGGCGGCGGTGCCTGAAGACGGCATCCGCAGCGCCTGGCGCAGCGTGGGCGCGCTGATGCTGGTGGCGGTGCTGGGCTTCTGGGCCTGGCAGTGGCAGCAGGCGCCCGGCGGCGGCGGCCAGGCGGCCAGCGCGGTGCAGGGCGATGGCGCCACCGCCGCGGTCGGCGAACGCCGGCACGGCAAGCGTGGCCACGACGGCGACGACGACTAGCATCACGCCCATGCGCATCCTGCTCGCCGAAGACGATGCCCTGCTGGGCGACGGCCTGCGTGCCGGCCTGCGCCAGGCCGGTTTCCTGGTCGACTGGGTGCGCGACGGCCAGGCGGCCGAGCGTGAGCTGCGCGCCCAGCCCTATGCCGCCGCCGTGCTGGACCTGGGCCTGCCGCTGATGGATGGCATGGACGTGCTGGCCAGCGTGCGCCGCGCCGGCGTGCACCTGCCGGTGCTGGTGCTGACCGCCCGCGACGCCGTGCCCGACCGCATCCGCGGCCTGGACGCCGGCGCCGACGACTACGTGGTCAAGCCGGTCGACCTGCACGAGCTGGCCGCCCGGCTGCGCGCCCTGGTGCGTCGCGCCCACGGCCAGCCGCAGGAGACGCTGCAGGCGCAGGACCTGGTGCTGGACCCCGCCGCCCGCAGCGTGCTGCAGGCCGGCCAGCCGGTGACCCTGTCCACCCGCGAGTTCGACCTGCTGCAGGCCCTGGTGCTGAACGCCGGCCGCGTGCTCTCGCGTGAGCAGCTGGAGCAGCACCTCTACAGCTGGGGCCAGGAAGTGGACAGCAACGCGGTGGAAGTGCATGTGCACCACCTGCGCAAGAAGCTGGGCGCCGGCGTGATCCAGACCGTGCGCGGCGTGGGCTACCTGCTGCCGCGCGAGTTGCCGGCCGCATGAACCTCGCCCCGCGCTCGCTGCAGGGCCGTCTGCTGGCTGGCCTGCTGGGTGCGGTGGTGGTGGTGTGGCTGGCCGCGGCCGCGGCCATCTGGCAGGACGCCGCGCACGAGCTCGACGAACTGCTCGACAGCCACCTGGCCCAGGCCGCCGCCCTGCTGGTGGTGCGCGCCGCCGGTGACCTGGACGAGGACGACGTGCCCACGCCCGAGGCGCCGCAGCTGCACCGCTACGCACCGCGGGTGGCGTTCCAGGTCTGGCACGAGGGCCAGCTGGCGCTGCGCTCGGCCAATGCGCCGCTGCAGCCGATGCTGGCGCCCGGCAGCGCGCCGGGCTTTCATGCCGCCACCTTCAACGCCGCCGACTGGCGCGTCTTCGCCACCCGCGGCGCCGAGCGGGATGTGCAGGTCTTCGTCGGCGAGCAGCGCGCGTCACGCAACGACATCCTGCTGGCGATCGTGCGCGGCATGCTGATGCCGCTGCTGCTGGCCCTGCCGCTGCTGGCGGTGGCGGTGTGGGCCGTGGTGCGCGCCGGCACCGCGCCGCTGCGCACCCTGAGCCGCCGCCTGGCCGAGCGCGACCCGCAGGCCCTGGCCCCGGTGGACCTGCCCGGTGCGCCGACCGAGATGCGGCCGATGCTCGATGCGCTGAACCGGCTGTTCGAGCGCATCGGCACCATGGTGGCGGCCGAGCGCCGCTTCACCGCCGACGCCGCGCACGAGCTGCGCACGCCGATCGCGGCCATCCGCACCCAGGCCCAGGTGGCCCTGGCCGAGGCCGACAGCGACGCCCGCGCCCATGCGCTGCGCGCCACCCTGGCCGGCTGCGACCGTGCCACGCGGCTGGTCGAGCAGCTGCTGACGCTGTCGCGCCTGGACACCGGCGCCGAGCCGCCGCCCACCACCGGGCTGGACCTGGGCGCGGTGGCGCAGCAGGTGGTGGCCGACGCCGCACCGCGGGCCATCGGCCGGCGCCAGAACCTGGGCCTGGACGCCGTGCCCGGCTGCCGCCTGCAGGCCAACGACGCCCTGCTGGCGGTGCTGCTGCGCAACCTGGTCGACAACGCGCTGCGCTACAGCCCGGCCGGCGCCGAGCTGCGGGTGGCAGTGGACCGGGTGGCCGGCGCGGATGGCGACCGCGTGCGCCTCGTGGTCGAAGACGCCGGCCCCGGCCTGGCCGATGCCGACTTGGCCCGCCTGGGCGAACGCTTCTTCCGCGTGCTGGGCAGCGGCCAGGACGGCAGCGGCCTGGGCTGGTCCATCGTGCGGCGCATTGCCGACGTGCAGGGCGCGCGCATCGCCGTCGCCCGATCCGCCGTGCTGGGCGGCCTGGCGGTCACCGTCGACTGGCCGGCCGCGTGAGACCGGGCCGTCCCGCGGGCGCCAGCGCGGCCCGGAACCTGCTTCCTACAATCGCACGACGATGCCAGCCCCCTCGCCCGCCTGATGCCCTGGTCCGCCTTCAGCCGGGCCGCCGGCGGCCGGGCGCGGCCGGTTGCCCTGCTGGGCTTGGCGCAAACGCTGTCCTGGGGCTCGTCGTTCTACCTGCCGGCGGTGCTGGCGCGGCCGATGGCCGCCGAGCTGGGCCTGGCGCCGGCCACGGTCTACCTGGCGTTCTCGCTGGCGCTGGTGGTCTCGGCCCTGGTCGGCCCGGCCTCGGGCCGGGCCATTGACCGCCTGGGCGGCCGGCCAGTGCTGATGGCCTGCAACGGCGTGTTCGCCCTGGCCCTGGCGGGCCTGGCGCTGGCGCAGGGGCCGGTCACCCTGTTCGCCGCCTGGGCCTTGCTGGGCCTGGCGATGGGCGCCGGGCTGTACGAGGCGGCGTTCGCCACCCTGGTGCGGCTGTACGGCACGGCCGCGCGCAACCCGATCACCGGCATCACCCTGATCGCCGGTTTTGCCAGCACGGTGGGCTGGCCGCTCAGCGCCTGGATGCTGGCGCAGTTCGGCTGGCGCGGCGCCTGCCTGGGCTGGGCCGCGCTGCACCTGCTGGTGGGCCTGCCGCTGAATGCGCTGCTGCCGCGCGACGGCCCCAAGCCCGCCCCTGAACACGCTGCACTCGCAACGGCCACTGCGGCACCGGCGACTGCGGCACCGGCGACTGCGGCACCGGCCGCTGCCACCGCTGCAGCCGAGCCGCCGCGCTCACCGTGGCTGGCGGTGTTGCTCAGCGCCTTCTTCGCCCTGGGCATGTTCATCGGCACCGCCTGGGCCACCCACCTGCCGCAGCTGCTGCAGACCGTGGGCGCGACGATGGCGGTGGCGATCACCGTCGGCGCCCTGGTCGGCCCGGCCCAGGTGGCCGGCCGGGTGCTGGAATTCGGCTTCCTGCGCCGCCTGCACCCGCTGCGCACGGCGCGGGTGGCGTCGCTGGCGCATCCGCTGGGCATCGCCGTGCTGCTGGTGATGGGCGCGCCGGCCGCCGCCGCCTTCGCCCTGCTGCACGGCGCGGGCAACGGCATCCTCACCATCGCCAAGGGCACGCTGCCGCTGGTGCTGTTCGGCCCCCAGGGCTACGGCGCACGCCAGGGCTGGCTGATGCTGCCGGCGCGCATCGCCCAGGCCAGCGCGCCGGTGGTCTTCGGCCTGGCGCTGGACGGCTGGGGCCGCGGCGCGCTGTGGCTGTCGGCCGCGCTGGGCGCCCTGTCCTTCGCCGCGCTGATGGCGATCCGCCTGCACCCCGACGCCGATGCCGCACCACCACGATGACCACCACGGCCATGCCCACGGGCATGAGCACGCGCACGACGATCATGGACATGCGCCGCACAAGGCCCACGGCCATGGTCACAGCCATGCCCACGCCCCGGCCAGCTTCGACCGCGCCTTCGCCCTCGGCATCGCGCTGAACACCGGCTTCGTCGCCATCGAGGCCTTCTACGGCTGGAAGGTCGATTCGCTCGCCCTGTTGGCCGATGCTGGCCACAACCTCAGCGATGTCGCCGGCCTGGTGCTGGCCTGGTTGGCAGTGCTGGCCGGCCGCCGGCAGGCCGATGCGCGCCACACCTACGGCTGGCAGCGTGCCAGTCTGCTGGCGGCGCTGGCCAACGCCCTGCTGCTGCTGGTCGCCATGGGCTCGCTGGGCTGGGAGGCGGTGCAGCGCCTGTCCGCCCCGCAGCCCATCGAAGGCTGGACGCTGATCGCCGTGGCCGGCATCGGCATCGTGATCAACGGCGCCACCGCGCTGCTCTTCCTGCGCGGCAGCCACGGCGACCTGAACATCCGCGGCGCCTTCCTGCACATGGCAGCCGATGCGCTGGTGTCACTCGGTGTGGTGCTGGCCGGCGCGGTTTACCTGTGGCGCGGCTGGGCCTGGATCGACCCGGTGCTGAGCCTGGTGATCGCCTTGGTGATCGTGGTTGGCACCTGGGGCCTGCTGCGCCAGAGCATGCACCTGCTGTTCGACGGCGTGCCGGAGGGTGTGGACCTGGCGGCCGTGCGCCGCGGCCTGCTGGGCCTGCCCGGCGTGGCGGGGCTGCACGACCTGCACGTCTGGGCCATGGGCACCGATGCCAACGCCGCCACCGCCCACCTGGTGCTGGCCGATGGTGCCGACGGCCCCGCCGTGCTGCATGCTGCCACCGCCCTGCTGCGCAACGACCACGGCATCGGCCATGCCACGCTGCAGCTGGAAAGCCGCGCCTTCGCCGCCGGCTGCGCGGTGCGGCACGGCGAATCACACGGCTGACGGCCCGTTCCACACCCCGGCATGCCGCGCCAATCCCTGCGCCAGCTGGTCGGCCACCAGCGCACGCGCCGCGCCAACCGCCAGTTGGGCCTGCTGCTGGCCGCGGTGGCCGGCGCCATCAATGCCGGCGGCTACCTCGCCATCCAGCGCTACACCTCGCACATGACCGGCATCGTCTCTGGCGTGGTCGACGACCTGGCGCTGGGCCACGGCGGGCTGGCGCTGGCCGGCGTGCTGCTGGTGGCGGTGTTCATCAGCGGGGCGATCACCACCACGGTGCTGATCAACTGGGCGCGGCGGCGGCGCTTGCACAGCGAGTTCGCGCTCAGCCTGCTGCTGGAGGCGCTGCTGCTGCTGGCCTTCGGCCTGCTGGGCGCCAACCTGGCCCACACCAGCGCCCTGCTGGTGCCGGCCACCGCGGCCGTGCTGTGCTTCATCATGGGCCTGCAGAACGCGATGGTCACCAAGATCTCGCAGGCCGAGGTGCGCACCACCCACATGACCGGCGTGATCACCGACCTGGGCATCGAGCTGGGCCGGCTGCTCTACTGGAACCGCACCCCCGACAGCCCGGCCGAGCCGATGGTGCGCGCCAACCGCGACCGGCTGCGCCTGCACGCCACCCTGCTGGCCTGCTTTGCCGGCGGCGGCCTGGCCGGCGCGCTGGCCTTCCAGGCGCTGGGCTT
>Ga0116180_1003564_pt1 | contig 11695 bp, 9 predicted proteins | sample AD_UKC073_MetaG_FD_89804 | JGI IMG/M metagenome (GOLD analysis project Ga0116180, IMG submission 89804) | Active sludge microbial communities of municipal wastewater-treating anaerobic digesters from USA - AD_UKC073_MetaG | ecosystem: Engineered > Bioreactor > Anaerobic > Digestate | place: USA... | reverse complement strand
ATGGTAGTCTTGTAGCCTAGCCCTTTTCAGGATTGACACCATGCTGCTGGGGCGGCACCAGCAGAAGGGTGAAAGTGCCTACTTTCTGAACAGACTCAGCAACTTCCTTTACCCTAGTTTTTGTAGTTGACAAAAAAGTCCATCAAGGTATGCCCGGTGAGATACAGGCCGGATGCGGCCGCGGAATCCTCATCAAAGGTCCGGCTTTTCGCCTTCGGAGAATCCCCGGCATAGATAGCAAAGGGAACCGGGTTGCTGGAATGGGTCATGGTCCGGAGGGGGGTGGGATGATCCGGCAGCAACAAGATTTTGTAGTTTTGAAAACCCTTCAGTCCCTCCATTAACATTCCCAGCATTTCATCCACCATTTCTATGGCGCGGATCTTGGTCTCCGGCTCTCCCCTGTGCCCGGCAGCGTCCGGCGCCTCCACGTGGATATAAACGAAATCCTTGCCCTTATGAAGCTCCGCCAGGGCGGCCCGTACCTTTCCCTTGTAGTTGGTTTTTACGGTACCGGTAACGCCTTCCAGTTTTACCACGTCCAGTCCCGCGCAGATACCAATCCCTTTAATTAAATCGACTGCGGAAATCACTGATCCGGACAACCCAAACTTGTCCTTGAATTTTGGGAGTGCGGGCCGCTTGCCCTGGCCCCAGAACCAGATGGAATTGGCAGGCCTCAGGCCTGCTTCAGATCTCTTCTTGTTGACCGGATGCCCGGGCAGGAAGCTATTGCTTGCCTTCATCAGGTTAAATAGGATCTCACTGCCCCAGCCCTGCGGCAAATAAGGCTTGATAACCCGTCCTGAAATATCGTGGGGAGGTGTTAACTTTACGTCAGGGTGTCCCCCTGTCCAGACCAGCAGGTGCCTGAAGCCGAAGCCGGGATAAAACTTCAGCTGCTCGCTGCCCAGCCTTTTGTTGACTTCAGCCATTAACTGCCCGGACTCTGCGGAAGGGATCTCGTCTGCGCTGTAGTCCACCATTTTCTTTTCTTCGTATTTTTCCTCTTCAGAAAGTGTTACCAGGTTGCAGCGGAAGGCAACATCCTCATCCTTCAGTTCAATGCCCATACTTACCGCTTCCAGGGGGGAGCGTCCTGTATAGTATTCTTTGGGATTGTAGCCCAGCACGGAAAGATTGGCCACGTCGCTACCCGGCTGGAAACCTTCGGGAACCGTTCGGGCCATGCCAATAACGCCATGGGTAGCCAGGTAATCCATGTTGGGTGTGTTGGCGTACTGCAGGGGGGTTTTGTTATCCAGTGCGGCAATTTTTTCGTCGGCCATACCATCGCCCAGTAAAACAACGTATTTCATGACAAAGCTCTCCCTTTTAATTTTTGGAAATTTAAATACTAAAAGGTATTTCTCCTGATTAGCGGTGAATCCTGCTCACCAGGCAAAACGACCCTCATGTAATTTAAGATAACCGGTTTTGATTCTTATTTTAGTCGAATTTCAGCAATATAATAGTCTTTTCTTTTTCCGCCCGATAAGATATTGTAGGGATAGCATGTTGTCTTTAGAAAACTTGGAGGTGTTTGGGTGGACGAACTGCGCATACTGTCACCCACAGCAATCCTGGGCTATGGTTTCCCTGTTGAATCCTTTAAAGAAGGTCTCAAGCGGGAGCCCCACGTGATTGCGGTGGATGCCGGTTCAACTGATCCGGGGCCGTATTACCTGGGTGCCGGCGTGTCTTTCACAAACCGGGGTGCGGTTAAAAGGGATCTGGAATTCTTGCTGGAAGCGGCGGTGAGCCGGAAAATCCCGCTGCTCATCGGTACGTCAGGAGGGAGCGGCGGCCGTCCCCACCTTCAAAGGGATGTCGAGTTGGTCAGGGAGATTGCCAGGGAGCGGGGACTTCACTTCAGGCTGGCGCTTGTCCATGCAGAAGTGGACCGGGAAAGGGTCAGGAAGTCCCTGCGATCGGGCAAGGTGCATCCCCTGGGCCCTGCACAGCCCTTGACTGAAGAGGATTTGGACGCTTCGGCAAGAATTGTGGGGCAGATGGGGGTCGAGCCTTTGATAGGCGCTCTGGATGCCGGTGCGGACGTAGTTTTGGCCGGGCGGGCTTATGATCCCGCAGTATTTGCTGCCCAGGCCATTAGACGAGGCTTTGATCCTGGACTTGCCATTCACCTGGGTAAAATCCTGGAGTGCGGTGCTATTGCAGCAAGCCCGGGAAGCGGCAGCGACTCCCTTTTAGGCATTTTGACCGAAAGCTTTTTTGAAGTGGAGCCTTTAAACCCGCAGAGGCGCTGCACTGTGAGCTCCGTAGCCGCCCACACCCTTTACGAAAAGGCGGACCCCGTGCTGCTGCCCGGTCCCGGAGGGTGCCTCAACCTTAAGAAAGCAAGTTTTGAACAGGTTAGCGAAAGCCGGGTCCGGGTGACAGGCAGCAGTTTTATTCCCTCAGATTCTTATTGTGTTAAACTGGAGGGTGTGAGGAAGGCGGGTTACAGGACAATCTCCCTTGCCGGTTGCCGCGACCCGGTTATGGTGAGGGAAATAGATTATGTTCTTGACTCCGTGCGGGAAAGGGTCCGGGATAATTTCAGCCATGTCGATGATTATTTCCTGGACTTCAAGCTGTACGGGCGCAATGGTGTGATGGGCAATTTCGAACGGAATAAAGAAACCACCTGCCACGAACTGGGTATTCTTATTGAAGCAATTGCCGGGACCCAGGAACTGGCGGACACCATTTGCGGTTTTGCCCGTTCCACCATGCTTCACTGCAGCTACCCGGGCCGTGTGGCCACAGCAGGGAACCTGGCCTTTCCATTTTCTCCCTCGGATTTCAGGGGAGGGGAGGTTTACCGTTTCAGTATCTATCACCTGATGGAAGTTGACGATCCCTTTGAACTCTTTCCCCTGGAAATAATGGATATCTAAAAATGGATATCTAAAATTGGATGCAGAAGGCAAAAGGTATACCATTGATTAACATTCAAAAAAATGTTATAATATATAAAACTTTTATATGAGCGCATCGTGTTGAATGAATAATTTCATTCAAGGAACCGGCTTCTGGGGTGGGAAGTCTTTCAAGAATCCTGCCCTTCTTTATTTAATAACGAAATAAGTATATTCCGGGGCGGGCAAAGTTTAAACATGGTGCCCGTTCTTTTATCTTGAACAAAAAATGAATAGAAAAAGCTGGGATTATTTATAAGCCATATCATGGAGGGATTAGTATTGCACGAGCAGCAGTTAGTTATCGCCACTGCGGTCTTTTTGCTAACCTATGCTGTTATCGTATCCGAAAAAATTCACCGGACGGTGGCAGCCTTTTCTGGGGCGGTGGTGGTACTACTTCTTGGGATCATTGACCTGGAAAAGGCGATCCGGGCCATCGACTTCAATACCATCGGTTTGCTGGTGGGAATGATGATTATTGTCGGCATCACCCGCCATACCGGCGTTTTTGAGTACCTGGCGATTAGAGCCGCAAAGGGCTCAAAGGGTGAACCGCTCCGGATCATCGCGGCACTCTCTTTAATTACGGCGGTATTGTCCGCCCTCCTGGATAATGTTACAACGGTTTTGTTGATTGTGCCTGTTACCTTTGCAATTGCCAGGCAACTGGAGGTTACCCCCATACCTTTTCTGATAGCTGAAATCTTAGCTTCCAATATTGGGGGGACGGCTACATTGATCGGTGACCCGCCCAACATTATGATCGGCAGCGCTACGGCGCTTGGCTTCATGGATTTTGTTTTCAATCTGACACCTATTGTAGTAGTCATCTACGTCTTAACCATTTTGATCATCCGCCTGATTTACAGAAAACAACTGGTGACGAAGCCCGAACTGCAGGCCAGGATTATGGATTTAAACGAAAAGGAGGCAATTAAGGACCCTGTCCTTTTGCGCAGATCGTTAATCGTGCTTTCCCTGACCATCTTCGGGTTTGTTCTGCATCAGTATGTTCACCTTGAATCCTCGGTCATTGCCCTGGCGGGCGCCAGCCTACTCCTCCTGATTACCCGGCAGGACCCGGAGCACCCCCTGCAATCCGTAGAATGGCCTGTTATTTTCTTTTTTATTGGTCTTTTTGTGGTGGTGGGCGCCCTGGAGGAGGTCGGAGTTGTTGAGGCTGTGGCCAGTTGGGCTCTGGATTTAACCGGCGGCAATATCTTTTCAACGGGAGTTCTGGTACTCTGGTTGTCGGCTATCGCCTCGTCCTTTGTTGACAACATTCCCTTTGTGGCCACGATGATCCCGTTAATTCAGGACATGGGACGCCTGGGCGGAATCACAAATCTGGATTTCCTCTGGTGGTCCCTTTCCCTGGGGGCCTGCCTGGGCGGCAATGGCACCATCATCGGGGCTTCGGCCAACCTTATTGTAATTGGTATGGCTGAAAAAAGAGGAGAGCTGATTAGCTTTATGGACTATTTCAAAATTGGTTTTCCGCTGATGCTGATGTCTATCCTGCTCTCAACAGCTTATCTGTTATTCTGGTATTTTTCTCATACTATGACGGCAATGGTCGTCACGCTGGCAACTGGAGTGATTCTGGCTTTAATTTCTAAACCGGTATTTGCAAGAATAATTGCTCCAGTGCGTAAAAACGCTTAATTGAAGCAGGTATTCTACTATTGGGCGCAGGGTTTCCAGGAGATGGCGCCGAATTAATTACCGAATTAATTAAATGCTTGATATTTTACAGCAAGGGATGAGAAGATGAAAAAAATAAAAATTACAGAATTGGCCGAAGTTATTCGCAGTAAGAATTCCGGCCCCTTAGAGTTGACCCTGGATCTTATTTTTAAAGACAGTAGAGCCTTTGAACTGGCCCGCCGTTCTGGAATTTTTACAAAGGAACTGTTTGCTGGACTTACAACGTTAACCCGCAGGATGTTCTCGGGGTAGTTGAATATGAGCAGGCCAACGCTATCAAGGCAACCCTCGTCCGGCCGGTAGTTTCGGGAGATCCGGGCGACACTGATATTTACGGGGCACAGCAGCATGCCCCGCTACTGAACATCGAGGTACCAGTGGAAGACCCTGGCCTTTAAGCTGAATCCAGGTTGGGCAAATCTTATCTCCAGGAAAGCTATTGTTTTGCAGCTGCCTGGAGATAATTTGTTTCCAACCATACATAAATCTGGTAATATAAAAGTGTAATTATGTGGACGAGTTCTGTCCGTTTTTACCGGTCCGTGATTTGGCAAAAGGTTTCCCTTAAGACGGATGCATGGAAAACCTGGACAGAAGGTCTGAATTTAAGGAGGTTGATCAGTGAAAAAAGGAAAAATCGGGTTATTGTTATTGTGTTTCATTCTGTGTTTGAGTGTGGTTTACACTGCTGCTGCGGAGACCCCGCTGCAGGCTAAACAGCTGCTCTTGGACAAGCTTAAGAAATGGGATCCGAGGACTGCGGGTGAGCTCTACAATACTTCCTCGGGTACGGTTTCCTACACCATCAAGGAACTGGACGGCCTGCTTGTTTCCGATGAACCTCTGAAATCCCTGGCCGGAGCGCAACTAAAGGTAAAATACGGATTTCACGTCCCCGAGGAGAAACTGGCGGCTAAATACGAACTTACCTTGAAGCAAGGTCAATACAGGGGAGAGGTTTATCTTGACACGACCAGGTTAATTCTGACCCAGGACGTTTTATCGTTATTGAAATTATTTGATCCAGAATTTGACACGGGCGCAGCTGAACCCCTACCCCAATATCTTTATTTGAGCGACCCTGAAATTGCTCAAATCTGGGAAAACATAGCTATCAACAGCGAGCAGGAGATTCCGCCGGAGTTGAGGGAACTGCTGGCATTCTTACTTGAAGCTGTTCCCGGGCAGTACTTTACCACCTCGTTAATTAACCAGAAGGTTATCTTAAGCCTTGATCAAGAGGGCTTGGAAGATGTCCTGCTACAAATTCTTCAAAAGGTCAAAAACGAAGACGAGAGATTTGCAGAACTAATAGCCGGTCTTCTTACAGCTTATGCTCCAGGGGAAAACAAGGCGGACATAAAGAGAGATATTCTGGACAGCCTGGAAGAGAGTATTCAGGATAGCAGCTTTAATGAAAGCAAAGATGAAATACAGGAGCTGCTAAAGAACGTAACAATCAATCAATTGAGCTGGGAAATACCGCTTTTGCCCGGCGGGGAAAGCAAGTTCAACTTGGATCTGGCTTTTGACACGAGTGGAATGGAGGCCACTGGCGAAGCTGAGGCCTTGCGCGGCAGGATCAAAGTGGAAGCCCTGGTCTCCGGTCCCGCTGATAACAAAACTGGCACCTATTCCATCGTTTTTGACATCCGGGACGCTAAAAACCTTATCTTTGAAGGGCAAGTGGACGGGAAATACCGGCAAACGGACAAAGAGGCGAATTCATATTTCCGGGTCCGGGTCCTGGCCGGTGATTCCACCGGGGCAAATACGTATTTAAAGCTGCTGCTGGAGGGACAATCGGAGGTAAAGGCAGAGCAGAATCTACAAATCAATATACCCGTACTGACCGAAACCAATAGCGTTAACCTGGTGGATTACCTGAATAAACCGACAGGTATTAGCGTACTGGTTGACGGTATGCCTGTTCATTTCGACGTAGACCCCTTTATTAAGGATGACAGGACCATAGTTCCGCTGAGAAATCTTGCAGAAACCTTAGGGTTTGAGGTGACCTGGACGGAACCCGACCGGATTGACTTGAAACGGGAGGATATATCCATCACCATGTACATTGGCAATCCTGTTTATATCGCCAATGGTATTGAAAAAACACTGGATGTACCCCCGTTCATCAAAGACGGCAGGACCATGGTTCCCCTGAGATTTATTGCCGAAGAATTCGGCTGTCAGGTGGATTATGATGAAGCTACGAAAACAGTGTTTATTACCCGGTGATAACTGATTCGGGGCTTTCCTTCGGGCCAACCAAAATTAATAATATTGCGTGCTGAAAATGATGAGGCGCTGCCAGGGGCAGCGCTTTTAACATGTTTTACAGGTTGTGGTTCTTTTTTCCTTGCTGTCTTCAGAAAAATTATTAACTCTCATAATTGCAACAATAGATACTTCAAATAATCATCTTTATTAATCCTTTTTTACGTTAGTTTCAGCTTTGGTTCAAAATAGTGGGTGGCGTAAATGGCAGCCAGCGGGTTGTGTCCGGTCACCCGGTCTTTGACGGCCAGGACGGTGATGGGAGCATCTGAATAACTGATAAAGAGGGTATCGTGACCGACACAGAGGCCCAGCAGGACGTTTAGATCGGTTTTTAATTTATTCAGGATCATGGCCTGGGCGATTGGGTTGCACATAGGTTCATGCCTGCCCGGGCGGACTTTTTCCTGGTCCAGAAGGCCCAGTTCCTCCTTGGGCCTGGAGCCGGTTTTACATATCAGGGAAACTACCTCAAAACCGTTGTTTTCAAATATTTTAGTAACCTCCAGGGCTTCCCGCCGCAACCCGACGCAGAAGGGGAGCCCCAACCTTTTAAAGCCAGCCAGGCGGGAGAATTCCATGATCTCCCGAAGCCTGGGCCAGACCCGGTAGCCGGCAGACTCCACCCTGGCTGAAAGGCAAGCTATATTTCCGGATGATTTTGATTCCTTGTAGACAGCGGAAGCCCTATCATAAACCTCCGGACAAAGCCGCATGGGGCAGTTTGCAGGGACCTTGTCCAATTCCCCCGTATAGCAAGAAAAAATACCACACTTAGCGCAGTTGACCATAACCCCACTTCCTTTCTTAGTTGACGGTTTCGCGTCATAAACCTTTAATCCTCCAGAAGAAATAAATTCCCTGCAATTTTGCACATACTGAAAAAACCTTTGTTCTTTTCTGATTCTTTAATATAGCACTGTTTCCCGGGGATATTTCTGATAATGCTTTGAGCAATACCTGCCTCCGTCTAGAATCCCTTTTCCTTCTGGAATATTACTTTCCAGGCAGGAAATACTTCATTATAAGGTTATAAGGAATCCTACGATGGGGGGATGGAGTCGGTGCAGGAGGCAGTTAACAGGGAGCAACAGGAATGGATTAGCGGGATGATCGATGGCCTGGTGGAGAAGGCCCGGGGAGCTTTAGAAAAATTTATGTCCCTGGGGCAGGAGGATGTAGACAAGATCGTCAAGGCTATGGCCCTGGCCGGACTGGATAAGCACATGGAACTGGCCAGGCTGGCCGTGGAAGAAACCGGCCGGGGAGTATACGAAGATAAAATAACCAAAAATATCTTTGCCACGGAATATATTTATCACAGCATTAAAGCCCATAAAACGGTGGGCTTGATTCATGAGAACGAAGAGGAGGATTACCAGGAGATTGCCGAACCGGTGGGGGTCATCGCTGGAGTAACACCGGTCACTAACCCCACTTCCACGGTCCTGTTCAAATCCCTCATCTCCATAAAAACGCGGAACCCCATTGTTTTTAGCTTTCATCCCGGGGCCCAGAAATGCAGCGCCGCTGCTGCAAGGATCATGCTGGAGGCGGCTGTGGAAGCCGGCGCGCCGGAAAACTGCATCGGCTGGATCGAGCATCCTTCTGTGGGAGCGGCTAAAATGCTGATGGCACATCCCGGTGTATCCCTGATCCTGGCCACGGGAGGCGCAGAAATGGTCCGCTCTGCTTACAGCAGCGGCAAGCCGGCCCTGGGAGTGGGGCCCGGCAATGTGCCCTGTTATATTGAAAAGACAGCGGATTTAAAGCGGGCGGTCACAGATTTGATCCTGAGCAAGACCTTTGATAACGGCATGATCTGTGCATCCGAACAGGGGTTGATTGTGGACCGGGAAGTAGCAGCGGAAGTGGAAAGGCTTCTGGTCGAGTACGGGTGTTATTTCCTGACCGAAGAAGAGGTTAAGAAATTGGAGATGCTTGCCACCTGTGGGGAGGCATGTTCCATGAGTCCGGATGTGGTGGGCAGATCTGCCTCCACAATTGCCCAAATGGCCGGGTTTACAGTGCCGGAAGGAACCAAAATTCTGATCGCAAGGCTGGAGGGGGTGGGTCCGGAATACCCCCTGTCCCGGGAAAAGCTGAGTCCCATCCTGGCCTATTACGTTGTAAATGATGCCGAAGAGGGAATCAAGCGCTGCGAGCAGATGGTGGAATTCGGCGGGATGGGCCACACTGCTGTGATCCATACCTCCGATAATAATTTGATCAAGGCATTTGCCGACCGGCTTATGGCCGGCCGGATCATCGTGAACGCGCCGGCCACCCACGGGGCTATAGGTGATATATACAATACAAACGTACCTTCCCTGACCCTGGGCTGCGGCTCCTACGGGAGGAACGCTACAACCGCCAATGTCAGTGCCGTCAACCTTGTCAACATCAAAAGGGTGGCCAAAAGGCGGGTCAACATGCAGTGGTTCAAGATACCTGAAAGAATATATTTTGAAAGAGGCTCCATCCAGTACCTGGCTAAAATGCCCGGGGTGCAAAGAGCATTTATTGTAACGGACAGAAGTATGGTAGAATTGGGCCACCTGGAAAAAGTCCGCTATCACCTGGAAAAGAGACCGGTAAGGCCCGTGATCGAGGTTTTCAGCGGGGTTGAGCCCGATCCCTCCCTGGACCTGGTACTTCAGGGCCGGGATTTGATGAACCGCTTTCAGCCGGATACTATTATTGCCCTGGGCGGCGGTTCTGTTATTGATGCAGCCAAGGGTATGTGGCTTTTTTACGAGCACCCCGATGTTGAATTTGAGTTTTTGAAGCTGAAGTTCCTGGATATCCGGAAGCGGACCTATAAATACCCGAAACTGGGACGCAGGACCAGGCTTGTGGCTATTCCCACCACCAGCGGTAGCGGTTCCGAGGTCACGGCCTTTGCGGTAATCACCGACCGGGGGAGGGATATCAAGTACCCCCTGGCAGACTACGAACTGACACCGGACGTGGCCATCATCGACCCGGATTTTGTGGAAACCCTGCCCCGCTCCCTGGTTGCCGACACCGGCCTGGACGTCCTGGCCCACGGCATCGAAGCCTTCGTTTCGGTGATGGCTTCGGATTTCACTGACGCCCTGGCGCTCAAAGCTATTGAGCTTGTTTTTCAATACCTGCCCGATTCCTGGCGCAGCGGTGGGCTGGAAGCCCGGGAAAAACTGCATAATGCTGCTGCAATTGCCGGAATGGCTTTCACCAATGCTTTTCTGGGCATCAACCACAGCCTGGCCCACAAAGTGGGAGGTGAATTCGGCATTCCCCACGGGCGCACAAACGCTATTCTTCTTCCTTACGTCATTGCCTATAACGCCGGGGTGCCCACGAAGTTTGTCTCTTATCCGAAATACGAGCACCACCTGGCGCCGGAAAAATACCGCCGCATCGCAGCCCACCTGGGGCTTCCCGCGGCTTCTGCAGATGAGGGCGTCCAGAGTTTAATTGAAGCCATACACCGCCTGAACCGCTCCCTGGGGATACCGGCCACCTTTGCTGAATTGGGAGTGGACAGGGAACTCTTTATGAGCAAGCTGCCTTTACTGGCCGAGAAGGCCTTTGAAGACCAGTGTACTACCACAAATCCCCGCCTGCCCCTGATCCGGGAACTGGAGGAGATCCTGAGGCAGTCCTATGATGGTCTGAAGCCCTTCCAGGAAGAAGGGGTAGAGGCTGAGCAGGAGGACAAATTCCATTTTCCGGAATTGGAGCAGCAAATGCCTCAAACTCCGGCAGCAGGACCTGTGGAAGGCAGCACCTTTTTGCAGTAAAATAAACACCCTTAGGCCTGGGTGTTATTTAAGAAGGAAAAGTTAAAAAAACGCAGGCCTAGGGGTGGTTATGCTTACCGCCGCAGGAGCAGATTGCAGGTGCGGGTACAAGCTGCCCTGTTAAGTAGTCACCTGCGACCTTATCAACTTCTCCCGCAGCTCCGGTGATCACCTTGAAACCGGCTTCATGGAGCGCATTGATCATAGGCCTGCCGATTCCACCGGCAATAACTACTTCAACACCTTCGCTCTTTAGAGTCCTGGCAAGGCTGCTGTGGTTGTGCAAAGTTTCATTGTTGATTATTTTTTTCCCGGTGATCTTACCATCTGAAGTATCAAAAACAACAAATTCACGACTTCTGCCGAAGTGTGGGTTTACATTTCCGTTAATGTAAGGCATGGCTATTTTCATCGATAATCCTCCATTTACGAACAATTTATAAAAACAATATAGCTTGCTAAAAAACCTTAAATAACTTTTACTTCGTCGCCGACTTTAACCTGACCCCCTTTGACGACACGGCAAAACCGGCCTTCCCGGCTGACTATGTATGGCCTGCCCTCTTCTTTATACTTATCTTTGCCAATATACATTATTTGCACTTCCGCTTCGCCGAGTTTCAAAGTTTTTCCCACAGCCAGAGCTTCCAGAGGAATACCGGAAACAATAATGTTTTCAGTGGGGCCGCCCTCCAAAAACTCATCCCTTTTGTGTTCAGGATATTTTTCCAGGGCTTCTAGCGGAAAGATACTGACTTGCCTGTCCCAGTTCCCACCATGAGCATCACCTTCCAGACCCCAGCCTTCCACAATATTTGCTTTCTCCACTGGAGTCTTATCAATTCCCCTGACGTTGCCGATATTAATCGCCAGGATCTTACCCATACATCTGCACCTCCGTTCTTTAAGGGGGCATCTTTAAGTTATTTGCTGCTTGATAATACTTCCAAAACATTATAACGGCAGGTTTATACTGCCGTCAATCAGCGTCTTTATTAT
>Ga0116180_1003562_pt1 | contig 11706 bp, 11 predicted proteins | sample AD_UKC073_MetaG_FD_89804 | JGI IMG/M metagenome (GOLD analysis project Ga0116180, IMG submission 89804) | Active sludge microbial communities of municipal wastewater-treating anaerobic digesters from USA - AD_UKC073_MetaG | ecosystem: Engineered > Bioreactor > Anaerobic > Digestate | place: USA... | reverse complement strand
GGCCTCGATCACGCGGCTGTACAGCAGCTCCGGCAGCACGATGCGCCGGTCGAACAGACGCGGGCGGTTCTGGTAAGCGATGCGCAGCGCGTCGCGAAAACCGCGTGTGGTCACCAGCAACGTGGGCTCGCCCTTGCGCTCCAGCAGCGCGTTGGTGGCGACCGTGGTACCCATCTTCACGCATTCGACCTGTTCCGGCGTCACCGGCTGGCCCGGCTTCAGGCCCAGCAGATGTCGGATGCCGGCCACCGCCGCGTCGCGGTACTGCTCGGGGTTGTCGCTGAGCAGCTTGTGCGTGACCAGCCGGCCGTCGGGATGTTTGCCCACCACATCGGTGAAGGTGCCGCCGCGGTCGATCCAGAACTGCCAGCGGCCAGCCGAGCGTGCACGGAAATCGGGAAATGCAGAAGTAGTCATAAACCAATAGCTAAAAATGACCAAAACACGCTGGGATGATGCCCATTTGGCTGAAAAAAAACCGTCACAGCGACGCCGCCGCGCGCGCCGCCTGGTCGTACACACCCGAGAGCACGCGCAGCAGCCGCCCGAGCTCGCCGATGTCGCGGTTCAGGCCATCGTCCGCTTTCAGCGCGTCGACAAGGCAGGCCTCCCGGATCTCCCGATAGCGCTGCACATGGCCACGCCCCAGCTCGGTGGAGGCATAGGTCACCTCCTTGCCGTTCTTGCTGCCCACGACCACGCCCAGGTTCTGCAGCTTTTTGAGCGAGTAGTTGATCAGGTGCGTGTCTTCCACGTTCATGATGAAACAGATGTCGGCCAGGCGCTTGTCGCGCGCCCGGTGCGTGACGTGGTGCAGCACCAGCACATCCAGCGGCGTGAGGTCCTTCAGGCCGGCTGCACTCATGCAGTGCACGATCCAGCGATGAAAGGCATTGCCCGCCACGATCAGGCCGAACTCGAACTCGCTCAGCTCTGCGCTCTGCGGCGAGACCAGGTGCGCGGACGACACGATCGGCGATGCTGCGACGGATCGGGCAGCCGGCGCATCGGCGGCGGGGACGGACTTCTTCGGCATGACCGGACTCCTGGATAAGGCAATGTCGTTACCGCGAGGCGGGCGGACAGCGTGACGAAGACGCTGCCGCGCCGTTCGGTCTGGCACCGATATTGCGAGAGGCGAATTGTAGGTAGATCAAAAACAATTTATCAACGTTTTGTTGACATTAAGGGAAAACACCGATCATCATTCCCCCTGTCAGCACTACATTCTTTCCACCGTCAACTTGCCTGTTCTAGGAGCCCCTCACCATGAAGCGACGCCTGTTTTCCACCACCGCCATCGTCCTGGCCTTCAGCGCCACCGGCAGCTTTGCCCAGACCAAGTGGGACCTGCCTGCCGCCTACCCGGCCACCAACTTCCATACCGAGAACATCACGCAGTTCGCCAAGGATGTGGACGCGGCCACCGGCGGCAAATTGAAGATCACGGTGCATGCGAATGCCTCGCTGTTCAAGGCCCCCGAGATCAAGCGTGCGGTGCAAGGCGGACAGGCGCAGATCGGTGAAGTCCTGCTGGTGAACTTCGAGAACGAAAACCCGATCTACGGTGCCGATGGCATTCCCTTCCTGGCAACGAGCTTTGCCGAAAGCAAGAAGCTGTATGAGGCCCAGAAGCCGTTCCTGGACAAGATCCTGAATGCGCAGGGCATGAAGCTGCTGTACGCCGTTCCGTGGCCGCCCCAGGGCTTGTATGTCAAGAAGGAAATCGCCTCGGTGGCCGACATGCGCGGCGTGAAGTGGCGCGCCTACAGCCCCGCCACGGCCAAGATGGCCGAACTGATCGGTGCGCAACCGGTCACCATCCAGGCAGCCGAAGTCAGCCAAGCCTTTGCCACAGGCGTGGTGGACAGCATGATGAGCTCCGGCTCGACCGGCTACGACAGCAAGATTTACGAGTCGGTGAAGTACTGGTATGACACCCAGGCCTGGCTGCCCAAGAACGCGGTCATCGTGAACCTGAAAGCCTTCAATGCGCTGGACCCGGCCACGCAGACTGCCGTCACAAAGGCTGCGGCGGAGGCCGAGGCGCGTGGCTGGAAGCTGAGCGCCGAGAAAAACGACTGGTACAAAGCCGAACTGACCAAGAAGGGCATGAAAATCCTGCCGCCCTCGCCCAAGCTCGCATCCGACCTGAAACAGGTGGGCGCCATCATGCTGGCGGACTGGGAAAAGAAGGCGGGGCCCGACGGCCAGGCCCTGGTCGCTGCTTACCGCAAGAAATAAGCCAGCTATTGCATGCGCGCCGCGCTCGACAAACTGTATGACGCGGCCGCTTGGCTGGCTGCGTTCATGATGATCGGCACGCTGCTGATGGTCGTGCTGGGCATGTTGGATCGCTACGTGTCCCTCAATTTCCGCGGCACCGACATGTACGCAGGCTACTGTATGGCCGGTGCCGGTTTCCTGGCACTGGCCCATACCTTGAAGAAGAACGAGCACATCCGCGTCACCCTGCTATTGAACGCGGTGTCGCCAGGCACCAAGCGTGCGCTGGAAATCTGGAGCCTGTGCGCCGCCGTGCTGCTGTCCGGGCTGTTCTGTTTCTACAGCATCAAGCTGGCCTGGCAATCCTGGGACTTCCACGACATCTCCACGGGCAACGATGCCACGCCGCTGTGGATTCCCCAGATTGGCATGGCGCTGGGCACGCTGGTGCTGCTGATCGCCTTTGTTGACGAGTTGGTCATGGAATTGTGCGGCCAGCGCGAGGTCGTCACCAGCGACGAAGCCCTTCACAACGAATAGAAACAGGTAGTCCCATGAGTGAAGTCGGCATCACCGCCTTGCTGGTCTTGTCGCTGTTCCTGATCCTGGGCAGCGGCGTGTGGATCGGCCTCACCCTCGCCGGCGTGGCCTGGATCGGCATGGAATTGTTCTCCAGCCGCCCTGCCGGCGACGCGATGGCGGTGACGATCTGGGGCTCCTCGTCGAGCTGGACATTAACCGCACTGCCGCTGTTCATTTGGATGGGCGAAATCCTGTTTCGCACCAAGCTGTCCGAGAGCATGTTCAAGGGACTGGCGCCCTGGGTGAACTGGCTGCCAGGCCGCTTGCTGCACACCAACGTCATCGGTTGCACCATCTTTGCCGCGGTCTCTGGCTCCAGCGCTGCCACCTGCGCCACCATCGGCAAGATGACCCTTCCTGAGCTGACTGAGCGCGGCTATCCGCAGGACCAGATCATCGGCTCGCTCGCGGGCGCTGGCACGCTGGGTCTCCTGATTCCACCGTCCATCATCATGATCGTCTACGGTGTGACAGCCGAAGTCTCGATTTCGCAGCTCTTTGTGGCCGGCGTGCTGCCTGGGTTGCTGCTCGCCTCGATGTTCAGCGGCTACCTGATCGTCTGGTCGCTGATGAACCCGGGCAAGATTCCACCGACGCGCGAGCAGTACACCTTCATGCAAAAACTCTACGAGTCGCGCCACCTGATTCCGGTGGTCGGCCTGATCACCGCCGTGCTGGGCAGCATCTATACCGGCATTGCCACCGCAACCGAGGCCGCGGCCGTGGGCGTGATGGGCTCCTTTGTGCTGTCGGCGGTGCAGCGGTCGCTGAGCTGGGCGACGTTCAAGGATTCGTTGATGGGCGCCACGCGCCTGTACTGCATGATCGCCCTGATCCTCGCCGGTGCCTCGTTCCTGACGCTGAGCATGGGCTACATCGGCCTGCCTCGTCATCTGGCGGAGTACGTGAGCTCGCTGGGCTTGAGCCCGTTCATGCTGATCCTGGTGCTGTCGGCCTTCTATATCGTGCTGGGCTGCTTCCTGGACGGCATATCTATGGTCGTGCTGACGATGGGTGTGATCCTGCCGACCGTGCAATCGGCTGGCATCGACCTGCTCTGGTTCGGTATCTTCATCGTCATCGTGGTCGAGGCCGCCCAGATCACGCCGCCGGTGGGTTTCAACCTGTTCGTGCTCCAGGGCATGACCAAGAAAGAAATCACCTACATTGCCCGCGTCACCTTGCCCTTCTTCATCCTCATGGTCGTAATGGTGCTGCTGCTGTGGTTCATGCCCCAGATCGCGACCTGGCTGCCGCAGCAGATGGCGCGATAGTCCCCGCAACCGGAGCGCTCTTGCTGGCGCGAATCAGACGCTCGTCATCGAGCAAGGATCAGCTCTTCAAGCCCGTTGCCTAGGTGAACGCATCCTGGAAAGGCAGCCAAGAGGGCTCTCGCGCGTTCAGGGGCAAAGCAGCGGTAGCCACATCGGCGCGCGACAGTGCTGCCAGATCCATCACCGTGATGCTGAAGCGGCCAATGGATGACTCTTGTTGATCATCTGATCGAGGCGCCTGCGGAAGAAATCATCGGTCAATGGCTGGTTTTTCAGAACTCACTCAAGAACTCGCAGTTTCTGAATCAGAAATTTTCGGTTCCTGAGAGCTAACCGCGATGGCATTTACCCTGCAAATCTAGCATTCATACGGGTTTCGAGGATCTTCAGGATCGACTTAGTAGCCGTCATATTCATCGAGTCTTGACGCAGAAATCAGTATTTTTGCAGCCTGATAATTTGAGGGATGTTATCTGCTTTCAGGCCAAAGACCCAGCTTATTGTCGCCGGGTGAGCCGCTCCTCAGGGAATTTCGATAGGGAATTTCCATGGTTTCTGCCCATTTTTGCAAAGCGTCCACGTATCTTACTTTTCCTGCGTCTTCCTTAATCAAGTCGGGGTGCCACTGACTGCTTGCCCTTGAATTTCCCGTATCCGGGGAAAACCCAACGAGTTCTGGATTAATATCGAATCGTACAGTTACATAATCTCCCGAAAAGTATTTACGGTAGCCGACTGCAAGCGCAGTTTTTGGCAACTCTATCTTGTTTACTCGATACCAATCAAAAATTGTTTTATCAAACTCGTTATTTGGCACATTGGTCCAAACTGGATGGGAATGATTGATAAACAAGCATGCTGGAAATTTAAAGTTCCCATCAGTTTGCTTTATCCAGAGCATGTCGGTGCGATTGCAGACTGAGTCGGTCCAATCAGTTACGACACCACTGTGCTTTGTTGCAGCAACAGAGATCGCGCCCACCCATTGATTTTTTTCGTTGACGCGAATCAGATATTTCGTCTCGGTGGAGGAGCCCGGACCACTCGTCATGTTGACGCGAGCTTCCCGTTGATTTAGCACCCGCCAATCGCCGGGAGGAAGTGCGACCGCCATCTTGCCAACTTGCAGCGGGTTTACCGCTGAAGGCAAGGCCTGAACGTGACTTTGCTGGGCGACCAACATGCCGGGATACGTCACGCAAATTAAGCATCCAAGAACATAACGCATTGATAACCTATCGCTTAGATTGATGATGGTACGTGAAGGCCGAATTCAATTCCGAATCACAATTTCACATAACTACTGCCACCTCTGTCCCAATACGACCACAAAAATCCGAAAAGAGATGGCAAATTTCGGATCGGCAGCGCCGACAAAGAGCCTCTCACTCTGAATAGCACAAAATAGTGTAATCCATCAGTTCCGTTCCGAAGCATCGTCACTAGGCTGCCGCAGAAGATGAGCGCCTGAGCCCCGCCGGCGCGCCTGCACGGGGAATCCGCGAGCGAACGAATTGGTCAGCGGCTGCACGGATACGGCTCCCGCAACGCCTGAAAAGGCCTGAACAGCCGTTCGTCATCCAGCAGGCACCAGGTCTTCAGGCCGGTCACCTCAGTGATCGCATCACGGTACGGCGGCATGTTGGTGCATTCCAGCACCACATCGGTCAGCGTTGGCTCGCGCGCCTTCAGCGCCACCGCTGCGGCCACCACATCGGCGCGCGCCAGCGCCAGATCCAGTTCGGGCTGATTGCCCAGGATGCGCGTGGCAAATTCGCCCTTCGGGTCCACGCCCTGAACGACCACATCGCCCAGCCGCTCGCGCGGTACGCCGGCGGCGCGCAGGTGCTCCTTGCCCAGTCTCGTCGCGCTGATGGTCAGCACGCCCACGCGCGGCTGCGCGGCCAGCAGCTTTGGCAGCAGCATCAGGCTGGACGTGATGACCGGCACCTTGGTGGCGGCCTGCAATTCCTTCTGCAGCAGTACCAGGAAGCCGCAGGTGGTGGTGATGGCGGCCGCGCCTTCACGCACCAGCGCGCGAACCACCGAAGCGAACGCAGGCCCCACCCTGCCCGCATGAAGGCCGGCGGCCGACTGCACCACCTTGTCGGGCCAGATGCCGCGCACCACGCGGATGTTCACCGGAACCGGCCAGGTGGCCAGGTTACCGAGGTCGCCCACGGGCCGGTGAAAACGGGTATCCAGCATCACGACGCCCATGAACGGCGCCTGCCCGGGCGTCAGCAGACGCTGCGAAATCTCGGTCGGGGTTTGCATCACGGGTACAGTCATGGCTGTATTGTCCCGTCAAAGTCTGGAAGCTTCATGCTGCAAGTGATCGCGATCTGCGTGGGAGCCTGCGTCGGCGCGCTGACCCGCTGGGGCCTGGGCCTGTGGCTCAACACCGCCGCCGCGCCGCTGCCCTGGGGCACGCTGGCGGCCAACCTGATCGGGGGCTACCTGGTGGGTGTGTGCGTGGCAGTGTTCAACAACCTGCCCGAGCTCGATCCGGTCTGGCGCCTCGCACTGGTCACCGGCTTCCTGGGCGCACTGACCACGTTTTCCAGCTTCAGCGCCGAGGTGGTGGGCATGATCCAACTCCAGCGCTACGCTCTGGCGGCGGGCACGGCCGCGCTGCATCTCCTGGGCTCCCTGGCGCTGACGATTCTTGGCCTCAAGACAGCTATGTTTTTCATAGCAGAATAAGACCATTTGACGACGGAAAGTGGCAATTTTTCTTCATATTTTCCGTTTTCAGACACCTCCGGCGCCCTGAACAGCCGCTGACGGGCCCCGCCGATCCACTAAGATGCGCCCCCGCCCGGTGCGAGCCGGGCCAGCCCTGTTTTCTCCATTTTCCCCAACCCCAAGGAAGCCCTTGTTCAAGAACCTCATCGTCTACCGCATCGGGCCCGACTGGTCCGCCACGGTCGAACACATGGAAGAAGCCCTGGCGCCGGCGCGCTTTGTCGAATGCGGCGCCACCCAGCAAAAGTCGATCGGCTGGATCGAGCCGCGCGGCGAGAAGCACGGCGCCCTGGTCGAATCGATCGGCGGCCAGCGCATCCTCAAGCTGCAGATCGAGACCAAGGCCGTGCCGGGCTCCGTCGTCAAGCGCAAGGCGCAGGAACAGATCGAGCACATCGAAGCCACCACCGGGCGCAAACCCGGCAAGCGCGAGATCAAGGACATCCGCGACGATGCCCTGCTGGCCCTGCTGCCAATGGCGTTCACCAAGCAGTCGTCGGTGCAGGTCTGGATCAATCTGACCGAGCGGCTGCTGATGACGGATGCCGGCAGCCAGGCCAAGGCCGACGAGGTGATCACCGCGCTGGTCAGCGCCCTGCCCGGCCTGCCGCTCACCCTGCTGCAGACGACGGTGTCGCCCCAGGTGGCGATGACGCAGTGGCTGACCGCCGAATCGCCCGAGGAGTGGCCGGTTCGCCTGAGCGTGGAACGCGAGTGCGAGCTGAAGTCCAACGACGAGGAAAAGTCGGTGGTGAAGTTCACCCGCCACAACCTGCTCAACGACGAGATCCGCCACCACGTGGCGCAAGGCAAATTGCCCGTGACGCTGGCGCTGAGCTGGGACGGCCGCGTCGCCTTCGTGCTGACCGAGGCCTTGCAGCTGAAGAAGATCAGCTTTCTGGAGGGGGTCTTCGAAGGTACCTCGGCCGGCAAGGAAGACGGCTTTGATGCCGATGTCGCGATTGCCACGGGCGAGCTGGGCAAGCTGATTCCCGACCTGATCGATGCGCTGGGCGGGGAAATGCCGCAGACGGCGGCAGCGTCAAGCGCGCCACCCACTGCCTGAGATCCGAAGCCCGGCTCAGCAGGATCCTGATGCAGTGCAGGAAAGGACCCGCTGCAGGTTGTCCTCTGCGCGTTCGGCGAAGCCGTTGAGCATCTCCTGCAGGTCGCTCAGGGACACCGGCACCACGCTGCGCGGTGAACAACTGCCCGGACCGCTGGCCACAACCGTCATCATGGCAAAGCCGCTGGCTTCGTCGGGCAAGCTGTAAAAACCGATCAGATCGCCGGTGTTCAGGAAGCATTCGCCACCCCCGGACAGTTCGGAGACCACCAGGGGCTGCGCCGTCTGGAACAGGTAAGCGGCGGCATCCGGCGCCGCCAGCACCCCGCCCAATGTCAGCGGCGTGCCCGCCTGCAGCAAAGCCACGGTCGAGCGAACCTGCTCCCGAACCCGCAGGCGCACCTCCTCCGAGACCGACACGGCCGCACCCGGGCTGGGGGCTCCTTCGTAGCCAAACGGGGAACCAAGATCCAAGCTGCCGGGCTGTTGCGGGTTGAAGGGGCTGCCCTCGGTTTGGCTGGCAGCCTGCTGCTGCATCTGAACCATGGCACTTCGCACCGAAGCCGCCTGCGGCGATCCATACAGAGAGGTGCCAGACCAAGGCGCGGAATAGGCCCGGCCCTCCTCGAAACCGGACCAGATCTGCATGTCGCCCATCAACACCGCGGGATCGGTGTAGGCCCGCGGCGTGGAAGCAAACGCCACCCATTCGTCCACCATGCCAAACGCCACGGCGGGCAACGGCACAGGGAAAGGAACGACATAGATGGCAATATAGGCTGGCGGCAACGGGCGGGGCCGGTAATAGGCCACCGGCGCGCCGTAGAAAAAGCCGGCATCGTAGTACCGCACGACCGGCCGTGTCTCGTAAACCGGACGCCCCTTCCACCATCGCGTGTAGCGGGTGCGTTCAATCATTCTGCGCGGTTCGCCGGAGAGATCCTTGAAGGTGGTGAAACGATCCCGGTAGACCGGCCGGCCGTCGGGCAGCGTAGCCTCGCGCCGGCCATCCTGACGCGTCACGAAGTCGACCCCGTTGCCGATCGAGCGCTGCTCGAAATCACGACCCCAGACCACACGGCGACCGTCGCCATAAATCCTGGTGGTCGTCCCGGTTCGGCCGTCTTCAATCTGCCGGTAGCCGACGACCCGCCTGCTCCCGTCCGGGCGCAGGGACTGCGTGATCACGGTGCGCGCGCCATCGGGTCCCTGACGGCTGATGTCGAAACCACCACGAGGACCGCGTGGCGCCACCGTGGTGGCGCCATCCACGGTGACCGCCTGGCCCACTTGCGAAGGACTTGCGGGCGACAGGCGGCCCGTTGCGGGCAGGGGAGCGCTCTGGGTCGGCACACCCGGCCTTTGCAGTTCCCGGGCTGCCGCCGGCGTGGCGGGCGGGCTGCCCGACGGCCCCGGAATCGTCGCCGCTGGAGGCAGCTGCGGGACCGCGGGCGACAACCCGGTTGCTCCCGGCCGTGGCCCGGCAGGCTGACTCGAAAGCGGCGGCGGGCCGCGGTACGGCAGATCCCCAACCGGCGCAGGCGGCACGACTGGCGGGCGGGCACCGGCGGGTGGCAGGTTCGGTGCTGCGGTACCCGGCGCAACCGCCTGAACCGGCTGCCCCCGTGCCGCGCTGTTGGCCTCAACCGGTATGCCCGCTGGGGGCGTCCGCGGGCTCGCCAGCGGGTTGGCCCGCGGCTGGGCCTGCGCCTGCGGCGGCACCATTGGCTCAGGCGGACGCACCGCTGGCGCCAAGCGGGTCGGAGCCTCCGGGAACGAGCCTGGCTGGATCTGGCGCTGCTGAACACCCGGTTGATCGCGAACGTCGGCGGGTTGCTGTTTGCGCCGCTGAGGGTCCTGTTGCCGCTCCCTTTGTGCCTGTTGACGGTCATGCTGGGCCTGTTGCTGGGCCTGTTGCTGAGATTGCTGCTGTGCTGGCTGCATCAAGCGCTGCTGCGGGACCGCCCCGGCACCCGTTGGCAGTCGGTCAGGCGCCGGCTGTGGCGCAGGGCGATGGGGATCCGAATTCCTGGAGGGCGCTGGGGTCGCCGGTTTGCGCTCCGGCGGCGGATGGCGGCACTCCGCAGCCGAGGCTCCGTCTGCGCAATTGAGCGCGACGATGACACCCTCGCGCGCAGACCCGGCAATCGCGTGAGGCGCCAGCAGGCAGAGGAAAAGACAAAGGGAGAAAGTTCTGCCGCCTACCGATTTCATGTGCACCCTTTACCCGCAACAACAACGCAACACCTGACGCATCGCCAGTTCCAGCGATACCGGCCTACATTCGCCCAGCCGTTCACGGGAACTACCTGGCCGGCAACTGACTGGGCTGCCCTGGTCGTTGGCCGCTGCCGCCAAGTCCGGCTGGGGGCCGCTGCCAGCCTCCACCTCCGCCAGCACCCGGTGGAGGCCTTTGGCCGCCGCTGCGCCCGCCAACACCCGGAGGCGGCCTTTGACCGCCTCCGCCACCGACGACAGGCGGCGGGTGGCCTCCCGGCGGCCTGAATCCCGGTACGGGCGGGTAAGGGCCTCCTGGAGGTCGGTAGCCGGGGCGCGGCGGGTACCCCGGTCGCGGGGGGTAGCCGCCCGGGCCGTAGCCCGGCCAAGGTCGCGCAACCCAGTAGCTGCGCTGCGGATACCAGGGTCGCCCCACGTAGTGGTTATCCCAATAGTTGCCCACGAAAAAGGCAGTGACGCCAATACCGAGCAAGGCCCCGTAATTGATCAAGGGCACGTAAGTGCCCTGGTAAGGGTAGACGATGTTGCCGGCATAGACCCATCCCCGGCTGGAGCCGACTACCACGTCGCACCAACGGTAGTCTCCCAGGCAGCCTTCCACCGACAGGGCGGCCCCTGGCCAGATCGTGGCGACCACCGGATACTCCCTGGCCGGTCCGGCCCGCAGGTTGACCTCCTTGGCGGCATAAGCCAGCACCGCGTGGGACACCACGGGCACGACAGAAAGAAGGGCCAACCCCAGTTTCGCGAAATGCATTCGTTTCATGGTCTACCTTGGTGAACAAGGGCGCCCTTCTGATTGGCCGCCAGATGACTTAACGCTTCAGGTCACGCCACTGCCGACATCGCCGGTCGGCAGTGGTAAGGACTTGTATTTGACCGGGCGCAAGGAGGGTGGTTTTTTCTGCTTGCACGGAAGGACAGTGCACCATCGGTAGCTGACGTGCAGGACCATAGTCGCTACACTGCAATGGAGATCGTTGGCTTGATTGCCATGCATCTCTGAAAACATCGCTCCACTCTCGGCGAACGTGATGAAAACGCGTCCAGACCGGATGCACAAAGGTGAACTGCAATGAATTTTGTCATCATCGGTGCCGGTCCTGCCGGCGTGCGCGCGGCTGAAACCCTGCGCGAAAATGATTCTCTGGCCACTGTCACATTGGTCGGTGCGGAACCCGGGGAGCCCTATGCGCGCATGGCCATCCCGTACATCCTCAGTGGCGCCATCGACGATGGGGGTGCCCGCCAGCGCCGCTCGCTGGACCATCTGCAGGCCTTGGGCATTCGCTACCTCCATGGCAAGGCCCTGAAGGTGCAGGCCCGTCCGAATGGTGGTCAGGTCGAACTCGCAGACGGCACACAACTCCCCTACGACCGCCTGCTGGTCGCGACCGGTTCATCGCCTTCGCTGCCACCCATCCCCGGCACCGGCTTGCCCGGTGTGGTGACGTGTTGGACGCTGGAGGACGCACACCAGATCGCCGCCAAGCTGACCCCGGGCGCTCGCGTGGTCATGCTGGGCGCGGGTTTCGTCGCGGGCGTGTGCATGAAGTCACTGGTCAACAGCGG
>Ga0116180_1003561_pt1 | contig 11707 bp, 11 predicted proteins | sample AD_UKC073_MetaG_FD_89804 | JGI IMG/M metagenome (GOLD analysis project Ga0116180, IMG submission 89804) | Active sludge microbial communities of municipal wastewater-treating anaerobic digesters from USA - AD_UKC073_MetaG | ecosystem: Engineered > Bioreactor > Anaerobic > Digestate | place: USA... | reverse complement strand
GGCGAGGCGCCAGTGGCAAGAACGAGGGCGTCATAGCTCAATGCACCTCCGTCAGCCAACCGCACAAAGCGCCTTCCAATGTCTATCCCAATCGCTTGCACATCGGTACGCAATGCAATGCCTTTTCGCTCCAGCGCATCGGGTGAGCGCATCGTGAGCTGCTCAGCCGCCATCTCGCCAGCCAGCCAGGCCTTGGACAGCGGTGGACGGTGGTAAGGTCCGCAGCGCTCGGCCCCCAGCAGGGTGATCGAGCCCGCGTAACCCATGGCTCGAAGCGCCTCGGCCGTCTGTAATCCAGCCTGGCCCGCGCCAACAATCACCACCTTGTCAGGGCTCGTCATTGCTGTCGATCAGGTAGGTGAACGATCAAGCCAGCCATAGCGGAATGCACCTTGACCTGACATGCCAGACGGCTGTTCGACCGCCGAGGCGCAGCCGCATCTTCCAGCATGTCGAGCTCGTTATCCGCAGGTGGTGGCAATTCACCTATCCGTGCTTCATCCACGTAGCAGTGACAGGTGGCGCATGCACACGAACCGCCGCATTCGCCCAAGATTCCTTCGACGCCGTTGGCCACCGCGCCCTGCATCAAGCTCCATCCGTCCGCCACATCCACGGTAACGGCCTGCCCGTGGGCTTCTACATAAGTGATGGTTGTCATCTGTAAATCCTCACTCCAGGACCAGTTCAAGCCGAGTGGGGCTTCGGAAGTTGGTGGACGGCATCCAAGGCAAATCGGCCTCAGCGCGCCGATACCGAGGGAAGACTTTGTGAAACTCTTCAAATGCGACACGAAGCACCTGCCTAGCCATCATCGATCCCAAGCAGGCATGAACACCGCTGCCAAAACCCAGGTGCCCACGAGGCTTCCGGTCGAGGTCGTATCGATCAGGATCGGGAAATTGACGCTCGTCCCTGTTGGCAGACCCGTAGGTCAGGCACACCGCGTCGCCTGCTTTCATTCGCTGGCCATGCAACTCGACATCCCGCGTCAGCGTTCTCTTGAATCGTTGGGCAGAGGTGTTGAAGCGCAGCGACTCCTCGATCGCATCAGGCAACAGATCAGGGTTTTGCACGCAACGCGCCAAGGCTTCGGGATGGTCGGCCAAGTTCATTGCCATCAGACTCATGAATGCGCCCATCGACTCGGCGCCAGCCACGATGAGCATCGTGGTGGTCATGATCACCTCGCGTTCGTCCAATCGATCACCGTCGATCTCGGCGACGCTGAACTGCGAAATCAGATCATCCTTTGGACGCGCGCGTCGCTCTTCGATGACGGAGACAGCAAACTCGTTGATCCACTTGAACGCGCGCTCGTGTTCCTCCGTCTTGCCTTTGACCACGGGATCGGTCTGAACGCACAGCATCGCTTGTCGGCGAAGATGGTTCTCATCGGTTGGGGGCAGACCGATGATCAGCGACAACGTCTTCATCGTCATTTCGGTCGAAAACTCACGGTTGAAGTCAAGCCGCTCTCGGCCTTCGAACGACCTGACCGCCGTGCGTGCAATCTCCCGCAATTGTTCGTCCAAGCCAGCAAGATTGCGCCTCGTGAACGCATGCTGCACGAGAGCTCGCAAGCGGTCATGGCGCGGTGGATCGGTGGTACCCAGCGTCGCGCCAGTGCGACTGGGCAGCTCGGCCAGGAGGTTGCCCTTGAGGGAAGAGTAGGTCTGCCAATCGCTGGCTGCGGCGACCACGTCCGCATACCTGGACAGCACCCAGACCTTCCCAGCTTCGCTCCAGTAGCAGGGGTAGTGGTCCCTGAGCTCCTTGTACAGGGGAAACGGGTTCGAGTCGACGATGGGGTCGTAGGGGTCAAACACAAACATGCAATGTCTCCAGATGAGCAAGCCATAGTCGGCTGCCTAGATTGCACTTTATGGACAACTGGCGCCCTATAGCTGTACTATTTCGGGTGATTTATTGCACTTTATTGACAGGCACCAATACCTGACTCAGCCGCATTTGGGAGACAGAGAATGACCATGCAAAACGACTTGGCGGTACAGAGTGTTCCCCGCTATGGCTTGTACGGCGAACCCCTGCAGAGCAGCCCCGTTCTCATGCACATCGAGCCCATCGAAGCTCGCACTCGCGCGCTGAACGGGGAAATCAGCATCCACATCCATCAGAACCTGCACCAGATCACTTGGCTCGCGAGTGGCCAGCTTGAAGTCCAAGTCAACGGTCACCGGCGGACCTTGTCTGGACCAGCTGCCGTGATAGTCCCGGCCCTCACAGTGCATTCCTCCAAAGCTGCGACAAATGCCGACGGCTACGTATTGACGGCCCGGCAGGAGTTTTTCCACTGCTCGGAGAGCAAGGTGGCCAGCGAAGTGTTCAAGCGCCTGTGCTCAGCGCCATCGGTTTTCATGCTGGCGCAGCAGCCCGATGGCACGGCAGACATCAATGCGATGTTCGGCCTGCTAAACCGCGAATATCAGACTAGGCATGAGCGCAGCGACTTGGTGATGGACCGTGTGGCGAAGGCCATCTGCCTGCTGCTCGCACGGCAAAACATGGAGCCTCTTGGGGATGGATACTCAGTGAGGGGTAACTCGGAAATTGCGCAGTTTCTGACTCTCGTCGATCGCTACTTCTCTGCGGATTTTTCCCTATCAGAGTACGCCAAGCATCTCAACTGCCAAGTAGAGAGGTTGATCAGAATTGTCCGCAAGGGAACAGGAAAGAGCCCGATGCAACTGGTGCAGGAGCGTCGCCTCAGAGAGGCATGCCATCGCCTCACACACATGGAGACTCCTGTATCCGAGATCTCTGTCGAAGTTGGCTTCAACGATGTCGCGTATTTCTGCCGATTCTTCAAGAAGCGCATTGGATCAACGCCAAGCCAGTATCGTGCGAACCATGCCAGCGGCAGCAAGCTTTGAAGGTCGTATCGGTTGGCTGCGCACCCTGCCGCCGCACTCGCGCATCTAGCTAGCGATGCCGTCAAGGTCATTGAGCACGCCGCGCGCCAGATTGGGCAGCACAAACGCGGCGGCCGTGGGTTCGGTTCCCAAAGAGCGCGCCGGCGTCGCCTATTCCGCTTCGTAGTGGTCGAGGAGTAAGCGCATGAACGCTTCAGCACTCGGAGGCAAAGAGCGATCTTTCTTGAATATGAAAGCAGTCGGTTTTTCAAGCTGAGGCTGGACGAGTCGGCGCGCAACAAGGCCGCGTGCCGGCGAGCCCAGAACAACCGACTCAGGGACGACAGCCACGCCGAGGCCCCCGGTGGCCAGCGCCAGGGCCGTCGTGAAGAGCGCGGCCTCGTGGGCGACTCGGAGCTCGAGCCCACCCTGCATCGCTGCTTGCTCGATTCGCCGGCGCACGCCGTAGCCGGCCTTGACGGTGATCGTCGGAAACGCTCCAAGCTCCGGCCACCTCATCTGTGTGCTAGTGACAAACAGCGCCGGTGGCGCCGCCGCCACGATGGGATCGCTGAGGAAAACCCGTTCCTCCAGCCCAGGGATGGTCGTCTCCAGGGTGCCTACACCACAGTCGACGCGCTCGCTGATGATTCTGTCGACAAATTCGCTCGGTGGGCAATCGTCAATCACAACGTTGATCTCGGGATACTGCTGCGTGAATTTCCTGAGCACCGCCGGAAGCACCGTCTGCACCACCGTTGACGTGGCTGCGATCCGCAACCGCCCCCTGCGGCTATTGGCGAACTCCTGCATCGTATGCCCCATCGACTCAAGCTCGCTCAGGGCGCGTCGCGCAAACGCGTAGGCCTCGATTGCGGCGTCGGTCCTCTGCAAGGTACGGGTGGTCCTGTCAAAGAGCTTGACCCCCAGTCTCTCCTCAAGCTCACGCAGCAGAACAGTCACCGCAGGCTGGGTGACCGAAAGCATCTCCGCGGCCGCAGAAACGTGCCCGCTTTGGTAGACCGCCACGAAGGCCCGCAGCTGCCGCACCGAAGGCAATGCGCTGAGCGATAAGGGCGCGTTATGAATGGTTGGGCTTTTTTCATTCATGGCGGGAAGCTGCCGATGTGTAATTCAGTTCCAAACATAGATGCCATGGGCAGGGATCGGCCTTGCCTTGGCCGCGGCCTGAACCTCAAGGACCAAGCTCACCTTGCGGTTCTGGGGCTCTGGCGCAGCTGCGATGCCTTAGTTCTGACGGTTCTTTCAGAAGGTCGCCACGGCGACCTGGACAAGCTGCTGCATTTCGACAGTCAGGGGCCTGCTGCTCTTGGCCAAGCGGCTGGGGCGAGGCCGCCTCATCTTTCCCCTGCCCAGCGATAGCCACGTTGTGCCCTCCACTCCACCAGAGGCTCACGGCATGTAGTTGCATCGCCAGGCAGGGGAGCGTCTCGCCTTCAAATCTGCAAACCGCGTTGCCGGTCAAACTCCCAGTTCACGCTCATGCCATGCACAGTAGCTGACAGACTCTGACCCATGCGCTGCTCGATCACCGGCTTCCACGGCACGAGTGTGAAGCCCAAGCCGTCGTCAAGTACAGCAAAGCGTCCGCTGGCTAGCAAAGCGTGGCGGCGGTAGACGCCGGACACGCGCTCGCCCTCGGCCACCGGTCGGTACGGCAAGCCGGTCTCCTTCACAATTTCTTGTGCAGCCCAATCGAGATCGCGCTGGCGCAGCGTACCCAGGAGGTTGCGCGCGAGCACCACGCCCGCGCCGCGCCGCTCAGCCAGGCCCTGCTCGACGAGGAAGTTGGCGCGCTGGCGCAGCGCCTCACGCAGCACGCCTCCGAAGCCCTTGTCGGTGACGTCGGCCGCACCACCGATCAACTTCCGGTCCAGCCAAGTCGCGCCGATCACACGCGCCTGCCGCTCGATCGGCAAGTGCGAATGCAGCGTCACGCTGCCGCCGGCCAGGCGCTGCTGGTCGAGCTGGCGCGCCCGCTCGGGCAGGTCGGCCGGCACGCGCCAGACACCCTCGGCGACGCGCTCTACCAGGCCGCCACGGCGCAGTGCTTCAAGCCGGCGCACGTGTGCGGCCACGGTCTCCTGCGGATTGCCACGCGCCGGCTGGGCACGCAGCACGGCCAGGTGATGGTCGGTGCGGTAGACACCACCCTCCGCGAGCCCAGCAATAGTCTTGTCCACGGCGCGCATCTCGGCGGTGCCGCGCGCTTCGACCACTGCGCCGGCGGGGAACTGTTCGAGTTCGGTGCCGACCGGCAGCGCGACGTAGTGCGCGCGACCGTCGATGCCGTCGAGCACCAGGTAGCCGCGCTCCTGCAGTTCGTCGGCCAGCCCCTTAGCGATCACGCGGCCGACCACGGGCGGCACCGCCTCGCCCGGCGTGAACACCGCCATCTCGCGCTGCTGCGATCCGAGCGCGCGCTGCATGGTCCGCAAGATGTCGCCGCGCTCGCCCATGGCGCGCAGCGTGGGCTCGATGTCCGGCCGCAGTCGCCAGCGGTTGATGCCGTCCGGATCGGCCAGGCCCATGGCGGTGAGCCGCTGTAGCCGGCCGATCAGCAGCGGGCGCGGCTGGCGCGTGGTGTCGCTCGTCGCCAGTTCCACCACGCCATCGCGAGAGTGCTGCGCCTGCTGCTGCAAGGTGCGGTCGAGGCTGGTCCAACGTTCCTGCTCCACCTCGCGCTGGAGGCTCTCGCGGATCTCGCGTTCGCTGCGCGGCCCTAGCCATTCGGTCGCCAGCTCGCACGCGCGCTGGCGCATGCCGTGGGCGATGTAGTCGCGCGCAAGGATGAGGTCGCGGCCCGTCTGGTCGCGGCCACGCAGCACGATGTGCGTGTGCGGGTTGTCGGTGTTCCAGTGATCGACGGCCACCCAGTCGAGCGAGGTGCCCAGATCGCCTTCCATGCGCGTCATCAGGTGGCGCGTGTAGCCGCGCAAGTCTTCGAGCTGCAGCGCGTCCTCGGGCGAGGCGATGAAGCGGAACTGGTGCCGGTCCCCGCGCCCGCGTTCCTCGAAGTCGGCCAGGTTCGCGTGGTCGGTCGTGGGACCGTAGGCGTGGCCCTTGCCGCCGTCCCGATCCACCCCCTCACGCTCGATGTAGCGCAGGTGCGTTTCCACCGAGCGTGCGCCGGCCTGCTTGAGCACCACGTAGCGGGCCTTAATGACGACGCGGCGCGCGCCGGGCCCCAGCCGCCGGCCGGCGGTCTGCGCCGCCACGTGCCCTCGCCCGAGCTTGGCGGCGCTGCGCCCGCCGGGTCGCGCAGCCTGCGCAGAAGGCCTGGCGACGGCCTTGTTGGCCTCGCGAAGCACGCGGCTGACGAAGCGCTGACCGCCGCTTGGCTGGCGCGCCTTCGGCGGTCCTGGCCGGACGCGGAAGCGGTCGTCGTCACGCGAACTCATCGCGACGACTCCGGCGCAGCGCCGCGCATTGCAGCGCAGACGGCACGCGAGAACGCGAGCGCCGACGCGCACTACCCGCCGCTTGCGGCACGCTGCAGGCCGAAGGCCGTGCCGCGCCAACCCCCGTGCAGACAAGGCCCGAGGCACCCGCGCGTGCCGTGCCCTTCTATCTTGCCCTCCGTCTTTGCCGATCGCTGGCGCGACCGGCCCCGACGGTCGGGCGGCGATCGCCTGCACGGACGAAGCGCACCGGCCGCAGGCGGCGCGGCAAGGCGCGTGCATGCCGGCAGCACGTGGATCGGCAGCGCCGATGCACGAAGCGCGGCAGTCATCGCGTGCCCCAGGTCCACATCGGCTGCGCGCGGCCGAGCACGGCCGCCGTGTCGATGGGACCGAAATACCGGCTGTCGAACGACGCCGGATTCGTCGCGCTGAGCAGGAACAGCTCGCCGGCGCGCAGCGCGCGGCAGTGCGACCACAGCGGCAGGCTGCGGCCCAGGCCGTCGGCCTCGCGCGCGAGCGCCACCGGCGCGTCATCTACGTAGACGATGCGCCCGGTCATGCACACCCGCTGCGGCGCCATCGCTCCGATGCGCTTGAGCAGCGGGATGCGCTCTGGCAGGTAGCCGCGCTGCGCAGCGAGCGCGGCGGCCTCGGGCGGTAGGCGGGCCAGCACGATGTCGCCGACGTGCAGCGCATCGGCCACCGTCCCCGCCGATTCGATGCGATACCAGCCGCGCGGCGCGCTGTCACTGGGGTTGTAGACCCAGCGCACGGCCGGTGCGTGCAGCGCGGGCGCTGCGAGCGCTGCAACGCCGAAAGCCGCGCACAGCGCGAGCGCGAAGCGATGCACGCGCGGGCTCATCGCTGCTCCTCGCCGCGCAGCCAGGCTGCGTGCCGCTCAGCGTTGTAGACAGGCAGCGGCTGGCACGCGGCGAGGCGGTTGCCGAGCGTGTGCCAGTACGCGGGCGCCGCACTGGCCGGGTCGATGACCAGCGCTTCGATGGCGTCGATCCGCTGCAGTACCGCCTGCACCCGCGCTTCGCCTTCGGCGCACAGCAGCAGGCGCGCGCCAGGGCGGATGCCGGCGATGCGCTGCATGCGCTCGCCCGGCGTGCAGGCCTGCAGCAGCATGAGCTGCCAGCGCGTCGTGCCGTAGTCGTTCGACTCCCAGCGCACGCGGCAGAAGACCGCCCCGGGCGCGAAGCTCGCGCAGCGCCGCCAGCGGTCCAGGCGCAGTTCGCGCAGCGGCCGGCCAAAGCGCAGGTAGAGGTTGATGCGGCGCTCGACGTAGGCAAGCGAGACGCGCGTCAGCGGCGTCTCGCCCCGGTCGGTGACCGACGCCACCGGCAGCTGCGGCGGCGGGTGCATCGAGGTATCCGAAGACACGTCCGATGGCACGATTGCCGGCAAGGCATGAGCCGGTCGAATGGTCGATGGCAGTGCGTTCATGGCCGTTGCTCCGGGAATTCGCGCTCCAGTAGCGCGCGCAGCATGTCGGCCATGGTGATGCCCTGCGTGAACGCGACGACCTTGATGCGCCCGCGCAGCGCCGGCGTCACGTCCAGCGTGAGCCGCGCGGTGTAGACCTCGCCACGCGCGAGCGCGGCCAGGTCGTTGCCGTCGCCGGCGCGCACCCAGGCTTCGGCCTGCGGATTGGCCGGCGGCCGGACGCCGATGGGTATGCGCTGCGCGCGCTTGCCGTTCTTCATGGCTGGCCGCTCCGCAGCACTTCGGCGGCCAGCGCGGCGATCTCGCGCGCGGCCGGGCTGTCGTCGTCGATCTCGCGCACCAGCCGGCCCGCCGCCACGCTGTCGGCGAAGGCGATGCGCTGGCGCACCTCAGCAGACAGCGCGGGCAGCGGCTGGTCGGCCAGCGCGCCACGCGCTTCGCGGCCGATCACGGTGGTGCTGACGCGCCGGTTGATGACGAAGGCCGCGCGCAGCGCCGGCCGGAACACCTGCGCTTCGCGAATCAGCGAGACCATCTCCGCGCTGGCCCACACGTCGTAGGGACTGGGCTGCACCGGGATCAGCACGAGGTCGGCCGCGAGCAGCGCCGAGCGCGCGAGCGCCGCGATGCGCGGCGGCCCGTCGATGACGACGTGATCGGCGCGGCGCGCGAGTTCGGGCGCTTCCTGGTGCAGCGTCTCGCGCGCCAGGCCGACGGCGCCGAACAGGCGCGGCAGGCCGCTCTGGCTGCGCCGCTGCGTCCAGTCGAGAGCCGACCCCTGGGGGTCCGCATCGAGCAGCAGCACGCTGCTGCCAAGCAAGGCCAACTCGCCGGCCAGGTGCGTGGCGAGCGTCGTCTTGCCGACTCCGCCTTTCTGGTTGAGCAGCGCGATGATCATGGCGCGCTCCTCGCAAACATGTTGGCAGACCTGTCTTCTGCCTTCGTTCTCATGAGCCTTGCGGCATCCTTCGCGCGGTGCGTGCCGGATGCGTGCCGTGCGCCGCCGCGGATTTTCCACAGCGCACGGCCTCCTACTATCGTTAGGTTTTTATTAAATACGTTAGATACGTTAAGAGGCGCGCAAGTCCGCGTGGTGCAAGGTTTTTTCGACCATCCGCACGCCTGATAGCACGAGTCCGCTGCGCCTGATAGCACGAGTCGGTGTACGCCTGATAGCACGAGCCCGTTCACCGGATGTCCACAGGCCATGCACCGTCGCCGAAGCTGCCGCCGGGACGAAGCGGTGCCGCGGACGGCACGGGACGGAAGGCCAGCACTTCGGGCCCGCGCTGCGATCGCAGGATGTCGAGCGCATAGCCTGGCAGCGGCTGGCGCGCGACGATGCGTCGCAGGTCGCAGGCGAAGTCCGCGAAGCGGGCCAGGCTGCCAGACTTGCGGTGCAGGTGCATGAAGTCGAAGCTCCAGCCCTCCGGCTGCCATCCCGCGTGCTTGCGCACCAGGCGGTACAGCCAGCGCTCGATGCCGCCGGACAGACGGAAGTAGTTCGCGTCGATGGTGAGCACCAGGCTGTCTTCCATCACGCCCGCATAGAACCAGTCGGGCAGGATCAGCTCGATGCCCAGCGGCCTGCCCTGACCGTCCGCGCGCTCCTTCCACTCGTTGATCCACGAGAAGCGGTGCAGTCGCCGCGCGCTGGGCTGGCGGATGGAGGTGGCCACGCTGGTGGACTGTAGGCGGTCGAGCGCGGCCTTCAGGCGCTGGTAGTCGCGCAGCGAAGTGCCGCGGCCCACGAAGCGCAGGATCTCGTGCGGCGTCGCGGCCATCAGCCGCGAGCTGCGCAAGCCTGCGTCGCGCGCATCGACAAGCTGGCTTGCGGCCCAGATCAGGATGTCGGCATCCCAGATCGTCGCGATGCCGTGCTCGGCCGTGCCCTCCACACGCACCGTCACCGGCCCCGCGCGGAAGTCGATCGGTACCGTGCGTCGGCTCTTGGCCAGCGAGAAGAACGGGTAGGCCATCAGGTCCTGCACGTCGCGCGCGGGCATCTCGCCCGGCATGGCATGGAACAGTTCGAGCTGCTCGCGCTGCGGATCGCGCGGGGCGGCCATCGGCTGGGGTGTCCATGACGGTCAGCGCCCGCCGGCGCGGCGCAAAGCGAGGCGTTCGGTGCGCAGCTCGACGTACTCGGGATCGCAGGTGGCCTCGAAACTGCGGGCGTCCGCCCAGGCCTTGAGATCGGCCCGGGCGTACATCACGCGCCGCCCGAACTTGCGAAACCGTGGGCCGCCTCCGATCACGCGGTGTTTCTCCAGCGTGCGGGGCGACAGCCGCAGGAAGGCTGCGGCCTCGTCGTTGGTGAGGTAGTCCGGCTGCGCCGTGGCGGCCGCGCTGGTCTGCGCAGGCTCAGGCGTCGAGAAAGGTGCGGCCTGCGGCCGCAGCGAAGCGGGTCTCATGGAATGGGCCTCCGTCGGTGCTGGTCGCCGACGGGCGAAGCGCCGCCGGTTGAAGGCAGTCTCAGGAAAGCCCGGCGTTGCGAGGACGGACGTTCGAGCGTCAGCCCGAACGTCCGTCCCCGGCGGCTTCGATCTGGAGCAGGCGCCGGTAGCCGCCGTCCACGAACGCCCGGCCGCGGCGCGCGAGCCGGCGCACCTGAGCGCGCAGTTCGCCCAGGTCGTGCCAGCGCTCGGCGACCACGGCCGTGCCGAACATCGCCTGGGCGATCTCGCGCTGCGTGGCGCCCGCAGCTAGGCCGTCGAGCGTCTGCAGGCTGCGCATGTGCAGCAGCGCGATGCGGTCTGGCCGCCCATGTGCATGCGCGTGGACGCCCGGCCGTGCGCCGTTGCGGTCATAGAAGGCGTCCAAGCGCTCCATCGTTGCGGCCGCGGCGCGCCAGCGCTCGCGCAGCCGCGCGCCACCGGCCACGCCGTGGGCGTAGGCCATGCCGTGTTCGAGCGCGTGCGAGAACGCGGCGCGCAGGGTGCCCTCGGGGCGGTAGGCCGTCAGCAGCAGGCGCTGCCCGTCATGCGCGAGCTGCTTGCGCCCCGGCATGAGCCACAGCGTGAAGACAGGCGCATCGGTCGCAGCGGCAGCGTCCGGATGGAGCTGCGGCAGGCTGTCGGGATCGGGCAGCCAGGCGGGCTGCGCGTCACGCGCATCGCGCGCAGGGTCTTCCAGCAAGCGCAGGCCCCAGCGGGCCGCGTGGGCGGCTTCGTCGGCGCTGCCGTCCGCATGCTGGCCGTAAGCGGCCCGGTAGTGCGGGTTGCGCCGCAGGTATTCCCAGGCCAGCGCCGGCCCGTCCAGCGTCAGGGCGTAGAGGTACGCAGCGGCAGGATGCCAGTCGTTCGCACGTGCGCCCATGACGAAACCTCCTTCTTGCAGGTGGCGCCACGGGCAGCGGTCCGGTCAGTGCGGTAGCGTACTTGTCTCGGGGTTGGATTTGGAATCACAATGGCAGGCGAGGCCCCGTGCGGCCGCCCTTGCGCCGCTGTAGCCATGATAAAGGGCACGCGCAACACGCCCCCGGCCGATGCCCGCCTCAGTCGTTGATCGACCCGTCGGCCTCGGCGCGGCGCACGTATTCCGACAGCGGACGCTTCGGCACGAAATGCGTGTCACGCAGCACCCGCAGGTTACGCGGGCCACGGATGCTCTGCAGGTCCGAAAGGCGCACGTGGTCCAGCCGGGGCGCGCCGATCCCGAGGTCGCACAGGCCGTAGGCCGTGTCTTTGTCGCGCGGGTCGAGCTGCACCAGCAGCCAGGTGGCGTGGGCATCGGGCGTGAACAGCTTGACCACAGGCCAGGGGTCGGCTTGCGCGCCGCTTGCTGCGGCCTGGCCGTTGTCGAGCAGCGTGCGGCGCTGCTCCTCGGTGATGAGCGCGGTCACCAACACTCTCTCCGGGCGGAACAACCGCGCGAAATGGGTGCGAGAGCCGGTCGCCGCAGGCGCGCGACCTGCGTCGTACAGGGGAGTGTGCAGACCATCATGTGCCGTATTCAAGG
>Ga0116180_1003559_pt1 | contig 11708 bp, 10 predicted proteins | sample AD_UKC073_MetaG_FD_89804 | JGI IMG/M metagenome (GOLD analysis project Ga0116180, IMG submission 89804) | Active sludge microbial communities of municipal wastewater-treating anaerobic digesters from USA - AD_UKC073_MetaG | ecosystem: Engineered > Bioreactor > Anaerobic > Digestate | place: USA... | reverse complement strand
GCACCACAAGCTCAAGGACAAATGGCACCACAAGCTCAAGGACAAATGGCACCACAAGCTCAAACTGAACAAGGAGATCAATCTGTACAAGCTCAACCTCAAGTACAAGTTCAAACACAAGCTCAACCTCAAGTACAAGCTCAAGATGATTTTGAAGAAGTTGGTGAAGATGAGGAAAATGATGAAGAAGAAGGAACTGAAGAGTTACCACTGTAATAAAAAAAATATAAAAAAAACGAGATAGTTAATCTATCTCGTTTTTTTTATTTATATATAGTATATGAGATTCATCAAGACATTTGAGAATTATGAACATTCAGACATATTAATAGTAGTTGATGTTCAGAAATCGTTTAAAAAATTCTTTACTGAGATGTATATAAATAAGTTAACAAAATATTGTAATAACTTTAATGTTGTATATCAAATATGGGATAATCACTTTTTAGGAAATGTGGATAAAGATTTCTTATATGATGAAGATCCAGAGATACCAATACATGATAACTTTTATCAGTTTCCTAATCAAAAAGATATAATAGAAAAGAGATATAATTATAATGTAAATGCTGACTTCTATAAGAAAATTCTATCAAAAGAAACTTATAATAAAGTAAAAGATCTAGAAAATAAAAAACAACTTAAAAAAGGAGATACTTTTCCAACAAAAGAAGGAACTGTTATAACATATATTGGAAATAATCATGTCTGGTTTCATTGTCCAAAAAAACTTTATGAAATACTTAATAAACTAAAAGGCAAAACAATTACAATAGTAGGTGGTTCTGATTCTGAATGTTTAGATGATGTTTTTACATTAGCCGAAAAAATAGGTTTAAATATTAAAAGAGACCATAGATATATTTGGTCAGCAAACCATTGTCCAATAAAATGAAAAATATACTAGAATACAATTCATATGATACAATATCATCATTGAAAAATCAGATATTAAAAATATTCCCATATGTTAAAATAGTAGCAAATAAAATATACGCATCAACACTAATTAACAAATCTGGAAATCCAATAGTTAGAATAGATTCGAAAAATCTAATAAAAGCATTACTATTAGAAGTCAATGAAAATAGTGTAACTATCAAATCAATAGTAAATAAAACTTCTGATAGAAGGTTAATTGATGAGTTAATTAAAATATTTGAAACACTACCTAATAATTTTAAAATAGTTATAGACCAAGATGTTAGTGGAGGATTTTGGGATAAAATAATTCAAAATTATCCAAATTTAAATTGGACCAAGCTATAAAGAATCTATAAATTTATATAACTTCTTCAAGTATTCTTTACGTTTATATTCAACATTAGTCATACAATACACAAGAAAGCTAAAATATTTTAGCTTATCACTCAAGGTTTCTTTAGAAATATCACCACCAGCATATCTAAACTCAACATAATTTTGCTCAATTCTAGTTATATTAAATCCAAAATTCTTCAAACCATCAACTTTAACCTTGTTTGTTAGAAAAGAATTGATATCAATTTCAGTTTTTTTAATATCATCTATATTGAACTTATTTTTCAAAATAGATCTTTTTTTAAAGTCCATTTTATAAATAGATTCTAAAAGAGATCCACAAAATTTATTATTCTGTCTCCAAGTCATATCTTTAAAAACTAAAGGAACTCTTTCTTTATTAAAACTAAAATCATCCATTATGAGTAATCCTTTGAGTGGATTCCATTCTACATTTTCAGTTGTTCCAATATTTATATGTAACCCGGTAGTAGGGGCAAACTTCCAATATGATTGTGAATCAAGTGCTGAATAGAAATCTTCTATCATTTCCATTCCTTTTGAAATTCCTACTACATATGTTTTTGGTTTTATTTCTATACCTCTATCCAAAGTAACATCAACAATAAGATCGATATCATCGGACCATTTATCTAAAAAAGGTTTTAGATGTTGGCTAACCATTTCACTTAGATAGTTGAAATCATTAGATGTTATTTGACTAAGTAAAATTGACTTAGTGTGTTCTGATATTTTAATTTGAATATCATCAATTGGATTTAACAGATCAAATATCGAATTAAATGATTTCTCATCTAGTTCTCCAATATCAACTAACTCTAAAATTGAATCTAATAAATTTTTTAAAAAATTGGTATCAGATCTTCTTGTTAAGTTCAATTCCTTTTTAACATCTTTAAATGTATCATCTAATACATCATCATCAATCTCATCAAAATCATGTTGATAGTTTTCAGAATCATCAGTCTCTATTTCAAATTCGTATGCTATTGTAAAATACTTATCAAAATTAGATTGAATAAAAAATATGTCTTTCGGATTTATCTCTTCATTGAATGAAATGAAATTAAAAATATACTTCATATTTAATATATATTAAAAAAGAATTCCTAAAATGCCAGCAAAATCTAAACAACAATTCAAATTTATTTGGGCAATGAGAAATAAATATAAATCTAAAAAGAATGCTCCGAAAAATATGAAATGGGCATTTAATAAAGAATGGACTAAAAATGTACCAGTAAAAGAATTACCTAATAAAGTAAAAGAATCTTTTAATTATATTTTAAACTTTAAATCATTTAACGAGGCAGTAATAGAACCATATGATTTTACTGAAATAATAAATAATATTAAAAGTATGAACAGTATTACAATGAATGAGTTAAAAGATATGTTTAATGGTTTAGATGTTGAATTTATAGATATTGACTACTTCAAATCTAAACTACAAACAGATAAAGAAATTGAATTGGTACCAGTAAATATGCCACATATTATGCCAGGATTAAGATTTGCAGCTCATAATGTTCATACTAATAAAATGTATGTTTGTGTGGTTGAAGATAAATTTATAGAAACATTAAATTCCGATTTGGGCCCTATTAAAAATGGTTTATTAGACTTATTAGAAGAAATATTAAGACACGAATCTATACATAAAAAACAAGCTGAAAAAAGACCTAATATTCAAATTCGTAATTTAGAAAATTCACCAATGAAGATGAAAAAATATTTTAGTTCTACTGATGAAATTATGGCTTATGCTGATTCTTTTATTACTCAATGTCGTAAAAGAGGATTGAGTAATGATAGAATATTATATTTATTAAAAACTGGTAGTAAATCTTCCTGGATTCAAGATGTTTATAGTAAAATGGATCCTGAGGTTCAAAATAGGTTTAGAAAATATGTATATCAATATTTAAATAAATAAAAAACCCACTCATTTGAGTGGGTTTTATTTAAACTTCGGTTTTTTCTACTTTAGGTAAATCCATAATTGGAGGAGCAATAACTGCATCAAGTGATAAAGCCCATTTTGAAATCTCATCAGTTAAATTTTTAGCATTAGCGTCATAATAGCTAATTATTTTAGAAATATCACCAATTCTTCTCAATATTTTTGAGAATGTATATGCCTCTTTGGTTAATCCCTTAACTTTAAAATTTTGTATTAAATGATAAATATATGTTATCTCAGTAGCATTTGCCTTAAAAGATTTGATTTCTTTATCATCCGTAAACTTAGTTCCGTTCATACCACCCAACAATTCAGTTAGTTCAATAGCAATAAAAACAGTATTTACATCATACTCTAATTTTTTTAGCAAAATATCTGTTAATAAATTATATTGATTTCTATCAAGATAAAAATTTAGTTTAATTTCTCTTAGGTCAGTTTGAAAAGTCTTCCAAATAGATTGAGCATATGCATAATCTGAATCTTTTTGTTCCTCTGTTTTACCAAACCCATTTGTAGTAGACATATAATTCCGGATACTATCAATACTATTATCTAGTTTAATTTCATCAGCAATATCTATAATTCTATAGTTCTCATCAATATGAGAAAATGATACTTCTGGTTTAATTGTATTAATTTCTAATTTCTGTGTCATTTTATTTATTTATTTTATTTTGTATTAAATACATGTCAAATTATACTATAAACTCCTCTTTGTCACTATCATTAGTTTGTTGATGATACAATTCTTCAATTTGATTAGCTTTTGCTACTTTATCAACACCATATTTAGTGATAAGTGATGAAAAAGTAGATAAATCTGGTTTAATCATTTTGATTTTACCTGATTGACTATCTATAACAACCTTATCTATTTCCTGCTCAATTAGAATTGTTATTGATTCTTCTTCAAAAACAGACATTAGATCATCATTAATTTGTACTAATAACTCCTTATCCAATAAGAAGGAATACTGATCTGGTAATTTAGAAATCTTTATTAGATTTTTTTGCTTTTCACATCCAACAAATTGGAATTTAATAGCTAAAGGGAAAGTTTTTTTATTAAAAACTTTGAAAAAAGTGTCAACCGAGTCTTGCGACAATTCATAAAATTTACTCATACTATTTATAGTTTTTATTTATAAAAAGATTTGAGTTCTTTGTTTAAAGAAATAAAATATAAATTATTAATGATAATAAAGAAAGTATGGAAATAATTGGAATTAACCTCATCCAAATTAATTTATTATATTTAACTGAGTTTAAAGGCTTAAATCCTAAAACTATTAAGTATGAATACTTATCAACCTTTTTAATAGGCTCATAGAAATCATATAATTCATTTAATCCTATTGAATTTAAATATTCTGATAATTTCTGAATATACTCTTTTATATAAACTTCAGATATTGAATCAATATCGCTTTTACGAATATTATATGGTTCGCCAAATAATTCATCCGGTATATTCAACACAGTATAAATACGAGATGCTCTATCAATTCTTATATTGAATTGTGATTCAAGAGAAACTCGATTATACCATATAATTTTCTTATATGAAGAAAATAGTTTAATTTTTTTAAAAAATCCCATAATGGTTATATAGTAAAATTATAAGTTTGTTTTTTTAAATTCAACATCTATTATAGAATAATCAACAGAATATAGTCCAGAACTATCAACATGTAGAGCTTTTTCATATTTAGTACCAATAAGTTCTTGAGCTATAATACCCTGATAAATTGTACATGGATCAAAATGATATGTAAATAAATAAATATTTATACCACTATCAGACACTCCATATTTTTTAATTATATTCTTTACTCTTTTATCAGATCTATGACTAAGTGTATTTTGTCCACCTATGGAAACATCATCTTTAATTCGATTAAGATAATTTTTAAGTGTTCCTCTTGACCCAACAACTGATGTTATATCAGCTAGGAAAGAATTCATTAAATCTAGTTTCTCAGATAGTATTTGAGATTCTGTTTTAGAGGTACTATCCGTATTTTTAGATGTTTTATAAGAAACACCAATACTACCACTAGTTTTATTAACTTCTGTTTTCTTTGATTCGAAATCTTTGACTAAATCAGCAAAAACACCAGATCTTTTTTCCAATTTATCCATCATAGCATCAAACTGTGTCGGATCCATAAGAGACATCATTATAACATTAGTAGATAAACTACGTATAGCTGATAATTTATCACCATCTATATTTTTAATAGAATCTGTAAAACTTTTTATAGATTTTGATAATTTTTCAAAAGAGACGGCAAGTTTTTCAATATTCGAAACAGCCGTCACTATTGGATTATTAGAACCAAATGATGATAAAACACCATCTCCCAAAGAACTAAAAGATAGTAATGATATAATGCTTCTAAATTTCTGTAAGGAAAGTATCGTTCCATTCACCCATTGAACTGATGGGAATTTTTGCCAATTTCCAGATTGAAATTTTTTATCAACAAATAACATTAAATCAACAATTTTACCTAATTCATTTTTCTCGACTTTATCGGGTAATAACATACCAGATAATATTCCAAAATTAAAACTCATAAATCCTTTAATCGCTCCCGGAACTCCAAGAGACCACTGATTATTTGGAAATTTTGTATAATTTCCTCTTGATAATGATAACGAAACCTGTTGTATAGTATCAGCAATTTTTCTAATCTTAGATAATCCTAAAATTAGAGAAATTAATCCAAACTTTTTATCAACATTAATTGATAGTTTACCATACTCTAAAATAGAACTGAATGTTTTATCAATCCAAGATTTATCTGGATATCTTTGATATTTACCAGTCTCTATTTTTTTATCAATAGAAATAATAGAATCAACAATTAAATTAACCTTCATTATACCAAGCAAAAGGCTCGGTAATGAAAATTCTTTATTAGATTTTATAAATAATCTACCATAATATAAAATAGAATTATTAGTCTCAGTTAACCATTTATTATTTGGATATTTTTGATATTTACCAAGTGATAACTTCTTATCAAGCCAAAGAATATTCTCTACTATTAATCTATCCTTAATTAAACCCATCATTAAATTTGACAATGGGAATATTTTATCGGATAGAATAATCAACTTACCATATTCTAATATAGCATTTGATGAATTTTTTATCCATTTGGAATCTGGATATCTATTGAATTTACCTTTACTAAATAAAAGATCAATTAATAGTATAGATTTTGTTAAATTCAATATATTAGATATACCAAATGTTGATTTAGAAGCCATATTTCCTAAAGATAAGAATTTAATAAAAATACTCTGTATCGATTTTGTCCATGATTCACTAGGATATCTTTCATAATTACCAATAGATAATGTATAAGATACTCGTTGTATTTGATCTGCTATACCAACTAAGCTAAGACTACCCTCATCACCACCACTAATAAAGTCTGAAATTCCAGATCCTATTTTATCAAACATACCTGTTTCAGCCATCAAATTCTTAAATGAACGTATTGTATTGATAACATTTTTTGTCCAATCTGATGAAGGATATTTATCAAATTTACCTTTTGATAAAATAGTATCAATCTTGACCATACCAGTAGCAATATCATCTAACCCACCTCCAAAAAAACTACCAATTTTTTCACCTATAACATCCCAGAAACTCTTCTCTTTCATAAGTTCCATAAATGTTCTAATACTATATCCAACTCCATCATTCCAAGATTTATTCGGAAACTTTTTAAAATCTCCCTTACTTAATACATCATCCATCTGTTTTATTGTATAAACAACACCTAAAACCTTTATTGCTCCAAGAATAAGATCACCAAATCCCAAATCTCTTCTAATATCTTTCAACAGTTTAGAAAAAATTTCTAAAGTATTTGAAACTCCACTCATCCACTTAGTTGATGGATAGCTTTTAAATGTTCCTTTACCAAAAATCTTATCAACTAATAAAATGGTACCAGTAACTGCTAAAATCGACAAACCTCCAAGTATAATTAATGGTAATGCAAAAGAATAAAGAATAGCCATTCCAGCAAATCTACCTATAAGAGATATACTTGGATTAACCCAATCATTTGTTGGGTATTTTTTATACCCGCCACTACTAAATATTTTATCAATTAAGTAAATAGTACCAGCAACACCTAACATAGCTGGTAATCCTAATAATAATAGAGGTGAAACAACTCCCAATCCAACAGCAACCAATCCAAAAGATCCTAAAATTAATATAGTAGATCCAACCCAACTAAAACTTGGATACTTATCATAAGATCCTGAGCCCAGTATATAAGAAGTTGCAACAACAGTAGCCGCTACAAGTAAAATAACACCAAGACCATCATAGAAAAATGGATTTAAAACTTGAGTACCTAACAAAACCGCACCTAAACCAAATGCTGCCAAACTTAGACCAACACCAAGTGCCCATGCAAGACCTGGATAATTTTTATATTTACCAACTGAAAGAAGTAAAGAAGAAACCATTATGACAGCAGCAATCGCAACTATAACAACACCACCCTTTACTATATTAGAAACAGAAATATTACCAACTGCTTTAATAATACCATTAAATAATAAAGCAATTACGAATAATCCTCCGGTAAATGCAACAGCCTTTAAGGTTTTAGAAAGGTTTATATCAGGCATTTTACTAATTATAGAACCAGTTAATGCAATTGCAACAACCATTATAGTTAATTTAGCAAATGCTGAAATAGTATCTTTTATACTAATATTCTTAATAGCATTAACTATTAACTTCATTGTATATGCAAAAGCAACAAAAACTAAAGATATACCAATAGCACTTAAAAACTGAAATACACCAATTGGTCTAACTTTAGATAGAACATAAGACGATAACATAATCGAAATTGACATACTAGTAAATAATAGAGGCATTATAATCGACGCCTTAACAGCATCAGCCATATTAACCTTTCTAAATGATGGTAATATTTTAGCAACTGCATAAGATAAAACAACAAATGTTGCAGCAATTAATATTGATGATATCGCTTGGAATAATCCAATTGGTGTGACTTTTGATAAGAAATTAGAAGATGTCATTATTGCAAATGAGAGAGCAATAAAAACAATAGGAATAAGAGCAGAAGCGGCTATAGCAGTCAATGGACTGATTCCCTTAAATCCACCCAATATTTTACCAATACCATATGATATAACAGAAAAAACTCCAGCAATCATTATTGATGTTATCGCTTGGAATAATCCAATTGGTTTAACTCTCGATAATAAAGCTGAAGATGCCATTATCGCAAATGATATCGATACTAATACAATAGGTAATAACGTTGAAGCTACAATTGCAGTTATTGGATTTAATCCTTTAAATCCTGATAACAATTTACCAATACCATATGATATAACTGCAAAAACACCAGAAATCATTATAGCAGAAACAGCTTGGAATAATCCAATTGGTTTAACATTACTTAAAAATTTCGATGAGTACATAATAGCCATTGATAAACTAACCATTATTATCGGTAAAAAAATAACAGATTTAGCTAATGTTAAAAAATTAACATCTTTAAATCCATTTAATAGTTTTCCGAAATTAGGAGCAATTATTGCAAAAGCCCCAGATATCATTATAGCTGTAATAGATTGAAATAGTCCAACAGGCTTAATTAAACTAAGAACATATGATGATAGAGTAATAGCAGTAGAAAATCCAACCAAAGCTAATATCATATCAGGTACTTTTTTTCTATCTAAATTTATACGTGAAATTCTTTCAAATGCAAATGCCATCAAAGGCAGTGCTAATGTTAGTGCAAGAACTGAAGTGAAATCAACTTTACCAATAATTTTCAAAGATAATCCAATAGCTGCTAAGGCACTAGCAATAATCAAAACAGTTGAAATAACATCTTTGATTTTTTTAGTATCTATATCGCCAAAAATTCCCGGATTTTTTTTTGTATTTTTTTCAGAATTTGAAACATCTTTACTAACTTTAACAACAGTGGTTTCCTTGGGTACTTCATTTACTTTATTAGAGTCTATTTTCTTATCTTTACTAACCTTAACAATGGTGGTTTCCTTAGGAATTTCATTTACCTCTTTTGGTTTATCAGAAATATTAGAATCTTTTTCAACTTTTTTATCCTTACTAACCTTAACAATAGTGGTTTCTTTAGGAATTTCCTTTACCTCTTTTGGTTTATCAGAAATAGAATCTTTTTCAACTTTTTTATCCTTACTAACCTTAACAATAGTGGTTTCCTTAGGAATTTCCTTTACCTCTTTTGGTTTGTTAGATATATTAGAATCTTTTTCTTTTACTTTATCCTTCGAATCAATATTTTTTTCATTATTCTTATCTTTACTAACCTTGACAATGGTTTCTTGTATATCCTTAGATTTTACGTCTTTTTCTTTTCTTTTTAAAATCTTAAGAATAGTATCTTGTTGATCTAATATCTTCTGAGTATCTCTTTTAACATTAGTAATACTACTACTAATTTGTCGAAGTTGTTTATCAAATCGACCCATCTGTAATGCAGCAGCAGTTGCGGTTTTAGGATCTTTCTTTTTAGAAAGAGCATCTGCTATTTTATCTAAAGATTTAGATAAATTACTAAGACCGACTATTAAATCCTTATCCATCAAATAACTTTAATTTACAAAGTATATATAAATAATAGATTGATTTCTTAATATATATATTGTAAAATATTAAAATTAGATATGGTGATTATGGGGTTCAAAAAGTTCATATCATACCTTAGAATAACTGAATCTCTAAAAGAGATTGAGTTAAATAAAATCTTAGATAAGATTTCTAAGAGTACGAAACTGAGCTCAAAAGAAGAAGATTTTTTAGGAAAATATAACAATATTAGTGATAGTGATATTCAAGACTATACAATGCTTTCCAGACAATCAACTTTTGAGAGATTAAATGATCTTATTCAGAATGAAAAAAAAGTTATTTGTAACTTAATTGATAGAAATGGTAAAATAGGAATACAAATACACTCTATTTATAATGACTATGAAAATGAAATTTGTATTCTAGAACTAAAAAATGGTGAGAAAATTGATTTAAAAGATAATTTTCTTTATAATATATTTTATGATTTTAATAAAGATACTTATTCATTAGAAATAGAAGACGAGTTTTTTGAAAAAATACCAGTAAGAAATGAAGATTAAAAAATATTTAAACTTCTTAGAATCTATATCTGGAACTGAATTAGTAGGACACATGGGTCCTAATTATGGTGAAGAAGATAATGCACCTATGAAAAAAATCGGAATAACCGATGTTATTTACTCAGATATATTTGGAAGAATTGTAACTTATGATGAATATCAAGATTTATATTTTAATTATTTAAAAAATGGTGGAACTCCACTTGAAGGATTCAATTTAGAAAATTTAAATAAAGTATTAAATGATTTAAATGAAAGTCGAGATTTTGATTCATATATTAAAACCGAAACAGATATCAAAATTGAAGAAATATGTAAAGAAGTATTCCAGGATTTTTTAAGTGACTACTCAATGTCCATGTTTTTTAATCCCGGAATACAAATTCCTAAATTTCATGGATGGATGTCAGTATATATTTGGGATAATATCAAAGGTCAAGTCGGAGAACTCGCAAATGTGGATCATCCTAAATGCTTACAAATAAGTATTATGAACGAACACTGGAATCCCGAAATAGGTAAAAAGGCCAAGATGAAATCTATTTAGATAGAGATTCTGAAATAAAGTTTAATCAATGCATCGAAACTCTTAAATCACACCTAAATCAGGAAATAGATCTAATAGATATTAAAAGCACAGAACTTATACCAACTGCTTGGCAAATTCAAATTCATATAACATATAAGGACTAAATCTTATTTTTAAGACTTTCTTTCAAAATATCAAATATCCTATCAATCTGATCATATCTAATACGAATCAAATCAATATAATTATCCTCACAATAATCATTTTTAATTTTATCATTGGTTTTTAATGATTCATATGCTTTCAATCCTCCAAAGTGTTCAATAGGCTCATAATGTTGAATTCCATCAAATTCTATTACAAATCTATATTTAGGTAGATAAAAATCAAATGGTAATTCAAATACATTACGACAATCATGAAATTTATGTTGTCTATAATATAATATGTTGTTTTTATCTAAAAATTTAGCAATCTCTTTTTCACCCTTTGATTCATTACATAATGGACATCCATTTCCTTGGATATGTGAAAGAGGTCTTTGTTTGAAATCACCATGTATTGGACATGTTATTATAATTTTGGTTTGATTGGAAATATAATCTAGTTTATCATAATTATACTTAAAATCATGTACTTGATTTGACTCATTAATAAATTGTTTATTGGTTTTTCTAACAGCCAATTTTATGTTTTCTGGTCTATTTCCAGAAAGATGATAATATG
>Ga0116180_1003552_pt1 | contig 11717 bp, 10 predicted proteins | sample AD_UKC073_MetaG_FD_89804 | JGI IMG/M metagenome (GOLD analysis project Ga0116180, IMG submission 89804) | Active sludge microbial communities of municipal wastewater-treating anaerobic digesters from USA - AD_UKC073_MetaG | ecosystem: Engineered > Bioreactor > Anaerobic > Digestate | place: USA... | reverse complement strand
TAGTGGAGATATAAAGAGGCTCGGTAAAAGAGCGGATTTGTTTAAGAGCGCTGGCGCTACAATAAAAATTGATCATCACATATCTGAAGATGATTATGCAGATTACAATTTTGTAGATACCAAGTGGGCTGCCACCTGTGCAGCCATTTGGGAACTCTTGACCGAGCTTGTTGGTGAGATATCTGATGAGGCATCCCTTAGAATTTATACAGGGATCTATACCGACACGGGAGGATTCAAGCATTCGAATACGGATGCCAAAGTGCATATAATTGCTGCAAAGATTCTGTCCAAGCTGGGAGATCTGTCTTACATAAGCAGGATTTTCCAGGAGAAATCAAAAGGCATGATAAGGCTGTATAATATTGCAGTTTCCAAGATGGAATTCTTTTTTAATGAAAGGGTCGCTTATGTGAACCTTACAATAGAGGATTTTGAAAAGGCTGGAGCCATCATGGAAGACAGTGAGGGTCTTGCCACGTATTTAAGAGAGATAGAGGGCGTGGATACCTCTGTGTTCATAAGGCCAGGGGACAAGAAAGATGAATTAAAGGCCAGTCTTAGATCGAACGAGATAGTTGATGTTTCGCAGATTGCCGCTTCTTTTAATGGAGGAGGGCATAAAAGAGCTGCTGGTTTCACATATTACGGAGACGAACAATCAATGAAGAAAACACTTTTGGAAAGGTTGGGAAGAGCTCTTAATGATACTTAATGTCTACAAGCCAAAGGGAATATCGTCCTTCCAATGTGTGAGTGAGGTAAGAAGAAGAACAAAGGCAAAAAAAGCAGGACATGCAGGCACATTGGACCCAAATGCGGAAGGTGTTCTTCCAGTCATGCTTGACAAGTCCACCAGGGTAAACGAGTTTTTTTTGGATTTTGACAAAGGCTATGAATGTGAAATTCTGTTTGGCAAGGAGACGGATACCTGCGACATATGGGGCGAGGTTGTTAGGGAAGAGGAGTACTCACATATAACAGATGAAGCGCTATTGGAGGTCATAAAAAGCTTTCTTGGCCATCAGAAACAGATTCCGCCGGTATACTCTGCAATAAAAGTTGATGGAGTTCCCATGTACAAGCTGGCAAGGAAGGGTAAAGCAGTGGAACCTAAAGCAAGGGATATTGAGATTTATTCAATAGACATTTTGGCTTTTGAAAGAAACATTGCAAGAATTCATGTGAACTGTTCCAAAGGTACCTACATTAGGTCCTTGTGCAGGGATATAGGGGTTGCTTTAAACAGCGCTGCATGCATGTATTCTCTTATTCGTACCCATTACGGCATGTTTGATTATAAAGATGCTGTCAGGCTTGAAAATATTAATGAGAATTATATGGAGTATGCTCATCCTGTAGACCTGGTGCTTAAACACTTTCCTTCCGTTAAGATAAATGACAAGCAGAAAGTCGATTATTTGAATGGCAGAAGTGTTTTGATTAATGGAATTTTTGAAGAAGAGGGCATAAGAGTTTATCATAAGGGTGAACTATTGGCTCTAGCAAGAAACGAGAAAACGAAAGATGGAAATACTGTATTAAAGCCATGGAAATATTTTGGTGAATAGGGGAAGAGTAATGGAAGTACTGTACAGATTATCAAACACAAGAATCCCTGAAAATTCATACGGACTGGGTCTTGGTAATTTTGACGGAATACATTTGGGTCATGCCAGAATTATTGACGTGCTGTCAGAAGAGTGTGGAAAATTAGGGATCCCGTCCGTTATTTATACTTTCAGAAGACATCCCGAAAACATTCTTAAAAAGGACAAAAAAACCCCTATCATTCTTTCAAACGAACAAAAAGCATCCATACTGGAAAAACATAATATTGATATTTTATATTTCGAAGAGTTTACTGAAGAATTTTCCAAAATAAAACCGTATGATTTTGTAAAAAATATTCTGGTTGGAGAATTCAATGCCAAATTGTTGGTTGTGGGTTACGACTATACTTTTGGAATAAAAGGATTAGGAAAAGCAAATGATTTAATTGAACTCGGAAAAGAGTTCAATTTTAAAACAGTTATTGTGCCGCCGGTGGAAGTTGAAGGCACTGCAGTTTCCAGTACTTTTCTACGAAAACTTATTTCCTTGGGAGACATGGAGAAGTATACAAGTATGACAAACAGGCAATATTCAATTCCCGGAGAAGTTACAGTGGGCAGGAAGGTTGGCTCGAAAATTGGTTTTCCTACTGCAAATATTCTGCCAAGAGAAGGGTACGCTCTGCCAAGTGCAGGTGTTTATGCCACAAAAACTAAACTCGGTGATGTTATGTACGAAAGCATAACGAATATAGGGAACAATCCAACCTTTGGATGCAAGCTTACTACAATAGAGACGCATATTTTTGATTACGAAGATAAATTATATGGTCAGAACATCGAAGTCTTTTTTTATAAAAAACTGCGGGATGAAATGGTGTTTAACAGCGTGGACGAGCTTAGAGCTAGAATTGCAACTGATATAGATGATGCAAAACAATATTTCAAAATGACGAGCAGAAGGAATGGTGTTAATGGAGAAAATAGCTGAGATTAACGGGATAGACGTATATTACATTCGCTCATCAAAATTCAAGACAGGCAGCATAAACATTACTTTTTGCGACAATTTGAGCAAGGAAAGGGCATACAAAAACGCCCTTATACCATCAATCCTGGCGAGGGGCTGCAAAACACACCCAACCCAGAGGGACATCTCCATAAAGCTCATGTCTCTTTATGGTGCGGGTTTTTCCACCAATGTAGAGAAAAAGGGTGAGATACAGCTTATACAGTTCGTTGCTGATTTCGTGGAGGAAGTTTATGCAAAGAACTATAAGAATTTGGTGAGAGAACTGGTTGAACTATTGTTCAATATTATTTGCAATCCTGTTGTAGAGGGTAGCGGATTTAAAAAAGAATATTTTCAGCAGGAGAGAGTGAACAATAACAATATTATTAGGTCCTTGATAAACAACAAACAGAGCTACGCAATTGTCCGCTGCCAGGAGCTTATGTGCAAGGATGAACCTTTTGGCATAAAGGAATTAGGGTCTGTGGAAGACGGAGAGCATCTTACGGAAACGGAACTCTACAAATATTACAGCGAATTCTTTTTGAAGAAACTGCCTGTAAAGATATTTTTCTGCGGCAGGAACAAGCCTGATGACCTAATGGAAGTATTGAATTCTTTCAAGGACGAATTTGCAGGAGAAAAGATAAAGCTGAATCTTGGATACAGGGAATTTGGCACCATAGAAAGAAACGATGTTGTTGAAAAGATGGACGTGACGCAAGGCAAGCTAACCATTGGATTCAGGACCAATGTGGATCCTGACAGTGACGATTTTTATGCTCTTTGTGTTGCCAATGGAATATTTGGTGCCGGTGTTCACTCCAAGCTGTTTCAGAATGTAAGGGAGAAGAACAGCCTTGCATATTACGCCGCTTCAAGAATTGAGAGATACAAGGGTCTGATGGTAGCGTACAGTGGTATTGAGATTGCAAACAAGGAAAAGGCGGAAGAGCTTATACTGAAGCAATTACAGGAAGTAAAGGACGGAAATGTAACTGAAAACGAATATGAGTCCACCATCAGGATGTTTAAAAATGCTTTCAATTCTTTCAAGGATACCCAGTTCGCCATAATGGACTTTTTTATAGGGCAGACATTCCTGAATACGGAGATTTTGCATCTTGACGAATTTATAGAGAAGATAAGCAACGTGACAGTGGAGGATGCTGTAAGATGCGCACAGAATATAAAGCTTAATACGCTACATCTTTTGACATCCAACAATATGGAGGTTATTGAATCATGAATTTGAGAACAAGAGTCGAGTTTGACGAGAAACTTATAGAGTATGATCATGAGTCGGGTTTGCGCGTACAGGTAGTACCAAAGCCTGGATTTTATAAAAAGTTTGCCATATTTGCTGTAAGGTTTGGGTCTGTTGATTCGGAGTTTGTTGCTCCTATGGATAATCATGTCACAAAGGTGCCCGATGGAGTTGCGCATTTTCTGGAACACAAACTGTTTGAGCAGGAAGATGGAAATATGCTGGATAAGTTTGTATCTCTTGGTGCAAGTCCCAATGCGGCAACCAGTTTCAATTGGACCTATTATTACTTTACCTGCACAGACAGGTTTGAAGAGTGTTTTGGCAACCTTCTTTACTTTGTATTGAATCCATATATTACTGAAGAAAGCGTAGAGAAGGAAAAGGGAATTATATCCCAAGAAATAAACATGTATCTGGATGCACCTGACTTTATAGTGTCCATGGAGCTATTGAGGCTTATGTACCACAACAACCCTATAAGGAACGACATAGCTGGGTCTGTTGAGAGTATTTCTAAAATTACTGCGGATATACTTTTAAAATGCCATGAAACCTTCTATCATCCATCAAACATGGTTGTTACAGTAGTTGGCGATGTGGATCCGAAGGAAATTCAAGATGTTGTCGACAGGCATATTCCCAAAACTGGAAGGGAAGGGGATATAAAGAGGATTGAGAAGGAGGAGCCCCTGGCCTTGAAGGGTACTGAAAGCATTTTAACCATGGATGTGTCATTGCCGCTATTCAATATTGGATTCAAGGATGATCCTGTCAAGCTTTTTGGATCTGAAAGGGTTAGAAGAGAGATTGCAGGCAGCATCTTAAAGGAAATGATGTTTGGCAAAGTGTCTACTTTTTACGAGACATTATACAACGAAGGAGTCATAAGCAATGACTTCTATGCGGATTATGAGACGGGTGCAAATTACGCTCTTTTCAGCCTTGGTGGAGAATCTCAAAAACCCCAGCGGGTAAGGGAATATCTTGAACAGTATATTGAAGAGATTAGTAAAAACGGATTTGACAAAAAGTATTTTGAAATGGTTAAGAACGCACTTTCTGGCCGTGTGTTGAGAAGGTTCAATTCACCGGAATCCATGGGTAGAATGTTTGCATCTTCATATCTTATTGGTGTTGATGCATTTGACTATTTTACCGCATATGGTACAATAAATCTTGATGAGAGTTACCATATCTTTGAGGAAGTTTTCCTGAAACCTATGGCTGTCTCCATTGTAAATCCTAAATGATTCAGGAGGTTTCGTGTGGATAACATAATTGAATTTCCCAAACTCGGTTTAGAGTTCAACATTAATGATGTTGCATTTGATGTAATTGGCAATTTTGAGATAAAATGGTACGGAATCATAATATGTTTTGGTTTCCTGTTAAGCATTATTCTCGCAATGAGGGTTTGCGAGAATTTCGACATCTCAAAAGACGATTTGCTTGATTATCTCTTGTTTGCAATGCCTGCAGCCATTGTTGGAGCAAGATTGTTCTATGTGGTTTTTGCTTTTGATGAGTACAAGGACAACCTAAAAGAAATATTCAACATAAGGCAGGGCGGCCTTGCCATTTACGGCGGCGTCATATTTGCGGTGATAACCGTGCTTATTGTTTCCAAGGTAAAGAAAAAGTCGGTGCTGAACGTGCTTGACTTTGCCGCACCATACATCATGCTTGGACAGGCAATAGGCCGCTGGGGCAACTTTACCAACCAGGAAGCTTTCGGTGGAGCTACAAATCTTCCTTGGGGCATGACGGGAAATCTGATAAAAGAAAGGCTTGAATACTACGGACTGTCAAGGCAGCAGCTTGTGCATCCGACCTTTCTGTATGAGTCCTTGATTTGCTTCGTTGGATTTGCATTCATGATGATTTACAGAAAGAGATGGCAGAAGGAAAAGGGAGAAATCCTCTGTCTGTATATGATTATATATGGAATTGCAAGAGCGATTATCGAGTCGTTGAGGGTTGACAGCCTGATGCTTGGCAATGTCAGAGTTTCAAGACTTATCTCAATAGTTATTTTTGTTCTTGGTATTACGCTTTTGATTGATATTAGAAGAAGGCACAAACTGAAGATGATTGAGACTTCTGAGGAAGAAAGTTCATTAAGGAAAATAGTCGAGGTTATTGAAACATCCGATGAAGAAGATACCATGCAGGAAGCTGAAGCACTTGAAGCTGCAAGACAGGCTGAACTGATGGCTTATGAACTACAAGATGAATACACTGAACGGGAATAACCAGGTGAGATAATTGAGGTTTAGCGGGATTGAACGCAGTCAGAGAATAGACTACTTCAGGAAGTTCGACTATTTGCTGATGGGTGTCGTACTAATAATTACTGCAATAGGGCTTGTATTCCTACATAGTGCCATGTATGACATGTATGCAGACAATGGCGCAAGCGCAATGACAGTACAGATTGCCGGTGTAATACTCGGCATAATCGTTGCGCTCTTTTTCTGTTTTTTTGATTACACAAATTTCAGAAACGTATGCTTCCCGTTTTATGTTTTCAATCTGTTTGTCATGCTTCTTGTTTTCACCCCTATTGGTATTGAAAACTATGGCAGCAGAAGCTGGATAGACCTTTACGTTACCACGTACCAGCCATCGGAATTAATGAAGATTGCAATGATTATACTTATTGCAAAGTACCTGGAAAGAATTAATGAAAACGGAATGACCTTGGACAGTGCAATAATCATACTTGCCGGATTTTTTATTCCATTGGGTCTTGTATTATTGCAAAAGGACCTCGGCATGGCGCTTGTATTCATTTTCATTTTCCTTGTAATGATTTTTGTGGGTAACGTAAAGCTTTGGCAGATTGGAATAATTATTGGTGGCGGACTTGCTGCAGTGCCTTTTGTATGGAAGTTTTACCTTAATGGTGTAAAACGAGACAGGTTTTTATCTTTCTTGAACCCTGACAAGTATCAGGACTATTCACTACAATTAAGAAGGGCGATGACAGCCATAGGTTCAGGCCAGCTTTTTGGAAAGGGATATATGCAGGGGCCTTTGAACAGAGGAAGAAAGATCCCGGTAAAAATGTCCGACATGATATTTGCAGTAATTTGTGAAGAGGGCGGATTTATCGCAGGATTTGCAATTGTTGTGCTGATGACAATTATGCTTCTGAGAATGCTTCAGGTATCACACAGGGCAAGGGATGTTTTTGGTTCCTGTATTGCAGCGGGCATATTTGCCATGTTTGCTTTTAACATTTTTGAGAACATTGGAATGAATATTGGCATAATGCCGATAACCGGACTGCCTCTTCCTTTTGTCAGCAAAGGCGGCAGTGCCATGGTTACAAACTTTTTTTCAATTGGTTTATTGCTAAGTATATCGCTTAGAAATAAAAAAGGCATGTTTATAGACGACTAATTATTGAATAAAATATGTATCAAGGGCCTTCCTTTCGAGTTTTTTCGATTGGAAGGTCTTTTTTTTCAAAAAAAATTTAAAATTTTTGAAAAAAGGGCTTGTTTTTTTATTTTAAGTGGTGTATTATATGCATGACGGGGGAATTTGTGGTGATTAGTGTCAATCAGTGGCATAAGAATCACAAAAAAGTCCCGCCAAGTGCATCGAAAGGAGCATAGTGGTTGTTTACGGGTGCTACATTCAACACCATTGATGCAAAAGGGCGTGTTGTTATACCACAAAAATTCCGTGACACACTTAGTGATACAGGGTTCGTTATCACTAGGGGTATGGATGGCTGTGTGTATATATACCCGAAACCGCGTTTTCAGGAACTTACTGAGAAGCTTATGCAGATGCAGTCAACAGGCGTGGAGACCCGTAAGCTGGCAAGGTTTCTGCTCGCATTCGCCGAAGAAGGTGATTTTGATGCACAGGGGAGAATTTGTGTATCCCAACCACTTCGTGAATACGCAGGACTAAAAAAAGAAATACTAACAACTGGAATACTGGATAGAATTGAAATATGGGACAGGGAGAGATGGAATGCATACTCTGAGGAAAATCTTGAAGGTCCTGATTTCAACGAAGCAGTAATAGGATTTGATTTCTAACGAGGTGGTAACTATGGACTTTCAGCATACGCCCGTACTGCTCGAAGAAACCATCCGCTACCTTGACATCAGGCAAGATGGAGTATATGTGGACGGTACAGTGGGTGGTGCAGGCCATAGTAAAAAAATACTTGAGTTGCTAAGTGAAAAAGGATTGCTTATATGCCTTGACCAGGATGAAAAAGCAATCGAGGCGGCGGGGAAGAAACTTGAAGGAGCCAAAAACGTAATACTCTTAAAAACGAACTTTGTAAATTTAATATCTGTTTGCAATTCATTAGGAGTTTCCAAGGTGGATGGCATACTGTTTGATCTGGGGGTTTCTTCACACCAGTTTGATACTCCTGAGAGAGGGTTCAGTTACAGGTTCGACTCCAAACTGGATATGAGAATGGATGCCGATTCTGAATTGACGGCCTACGATGTGGTAAACGGCTACGAAGAGGCGGAGCTCAGGAGAATTATAAAGGAGTATGGGGAAGAAAGGTTTGCATCAAGGATTACGGGAAAGATTGTAGAAAGACGAAAGATAAAACCTATTGAAACTACCTTTGAACTGGTGGAGGTTATAAAAGAGGCGATTCCCAAAAAGCAGAGAATGGATGGTCATCCTGCAAAACAGACCTTCCAAGCAATCAGGATTGAAGTAAATAAGGAGCTGGAAGTGCTTGAAAAAGCAATTGAAGATGCCATTGAAATGCTAGCACCATTCGGAAGACTTTGCATAATTACTTTCCATTCCTTGGAGGATAGAATTGTAAAGACAAAGTTCAATAATTTTGAAAACCCTTGCACATGCCCTCCGGATTTTCCGATTTGTGTATGTGGAAAGAAACCAAAGGGAAAGGCGGTAACAAAAAAACCAATACTTCCTTCCCAGGAGGAAATGGAGAGAAATCCAAGGGCCAAAAGTGCCAAGTTAAGAGTATTTCAATCAAACTAGATGAACAATGACAAAAGAAAAACTTTTAAACCTTACGAAAGAAACTTACAGACATACAAAAGAAAACCAACAGTTTACAAAAGATAATTACAGTTTTACAAAAGAAAATTTCAGTTTTACCAAAGAAGAAGTCTTGATTTACAAAAGAAAAAAAGCAAATGTACAAAAGAAAAATAAACAAAAAATACAAAAGATGAATTATTAAAATTATTTCTACCAAAGACAAGCTTAAAAAGCGGAGGTACTTGCTATGAACAGTGCTGGAGCAAGGGAGCTACATACCGAAGATTATGATTACGACAATGCTTATGATTACGGCTACGATTTCGATTACGATTATGAAGAGAGAATAGAGCAGTCGCCTGAGTTTGCCGTGCTCAGAGAACTTAAGATAAAGAGAAACAATGCAAAGGTAAAGGCGAACCTTGTTATTAAAGTCTCAATAATTATTATTCTTGGACTGATAATTGCATTCAGATATGCATCCATAACTGAACTGGGTTACAAGGTCAATGCAATGCAAAACCAGTTGGATGAAATCAAGGCGGAAAACTCAAGACTTGAAACGAATATTGCAAGACAGATGAACCTGGCTGAAATTAGTGAGATTGCAATCAACGAGTTGGGGATGCAAAAACCCCAGAGTTATCAGATAGTGAGAATAAATGTTGTTCCTACGGATCAAACGGAAATTCATGAGATGAAATTTACCAAAGATGAAAACAACACCCCCTGGTATAAAAATGTGCTTGATGAAATTAAAGCGTTTTTAGGTATATGTTGACAAGTCAGGCATATTTATAGGATGTACACACATGTACCTTTCTGGGAGGATGCAAAATGTCTTTTTTTAATAAGAATAATAAGAAATCAAATGAAACTCTGATGAAGATAAGAGCAGGCAATAGAAGTGCTGCTCTTGTTGTTATTTTTATCATTATAATATTTGGCCTTCTTTTGCGCATTGCATGGATACAATTCGTAAGAGGTGAAGAGTATCAAAAGAGGGCTTATCTACAGCAAAACAACGGTAGAATAATACCTGCAAACCGCGGCACGATATTCGACAGAAACGGGAATATTCTGGCGATAAGTGTTAATGCAAGACAGGTTTCTGTCAACCAGCAGACAATTATCAAGGAAGGTGAAGCGCGAGGAGATGTCAAAGCATATCAGGAACTAGTGGCAAGAGCCCTTGCGGATATTCTTGATTTAAATTACGAGACTGTGCTAGAGAAAGTTCAGTCCGTAGGGAGGTACAAGGAAATTGCAAGAAAGATAGATGTTGAAGTAGGCGAACAGGTGGAGGGATGGATAAAGAAGAACAAGATAAAAGGCGTACATGTGGACGAGGATGTTAGGAGATACTATCCAAACAACTCCATTGCCGCCCACATTTTAGGCTTTACAGGTCGTGATGACCAGGGGCTTGTATGTGGTGTGGAGGTTGCTCTTGACAAAATGCTGGCAGGCAAAGCAGGAAGGATTGTAACGGAAGTGGATGCAAAAGGTGTAGAACTGCCCTTTGATGCTGAAAGAAGAATAGAGCCGGTAAACGGATATAATGCCACCCTTACAATAGATATAACAATACAATACATGGTGGAGCAGGCTTTGCAGAAAGCCGTTATAGACCAAGGGGTAATCGGCGGTGCTGCAGGTATTGTAATGAATCCGAATAACGGAGACATCCTTGCAATTGCATCCTGGCCAACTTTCAATCTAAATGACCCTTACGCATGTCCTCCGGACATGGATCCATCATCTTGGACCGGAAACTCTTCCGAATCCGTACAAATACTAAGCACTACTGTTTGGCGGAACAAGGCCCTAACAGATACCTATGAGCCGGGTTCGACGTTCAAGGCCATTACCTCTGCTGCAGTATTGGAGGAGGGAATAGCAAATCCCAGCACAATTGTCAATGACGCTCCATTGAAGCTGTCTGGCTGGACCATAAGATGTTGGAGGAAAACTTACGACCACGGAAACGAGACCTTTCTTGAAGCCATCAAGAATTCCTGCAACCCTGTATTTGCTAAGCTTTCCCTAAAGCTTGGTATTAAAAAGTTTTATTCATATCTGGATGCTTTTGGCTTTACAAGAAAAACAGGACTGGGGCTTACCGGTGAAGCAGACAGCATCATACATAAGGATCCCAAGGAAATTGATATGGCGGTTGCGGCTTTTGGTCAGAGACTGCAGATTACTCCGATTCAGCTAATCACAGCTTACAGTGCCATAGCAAATGGTGGAAATCTTTTGACTCCAAGAATAGTGAAGGAACTAACCGACGAGCATGGCAACGTGGTCATGAGATACGATACAAAGGTAGTAAGGCAGGTTTTGAGCAAAGAGACTGCCAATACTCTTCTTTCCATGCTGGAAGAAACTGTTGCTTCTGGCGGAGGAAGCAATGCATACGTAACAGGATACCGTGTGGCAGGAAAGACCGGTACATCACAGACTCCTGAAACCGATACAACAGGCAGATATGTGGCTTCATTCTGTGGTATTGCTCCTGCAGACAACCCGCAAATAGTGATACTAATCGTACTGGACCATCCAACCGTTGGGGTTACATCAGGAGGAAGACAGGCAGCGCCTGTGGCACGAGAACTTATTGAGAAGATACTGGAGTACATGGAAGTTGAAAGAAGATACACCGAGCTTGACAAGGATAAGATGCTTGTGAAGTACAAGGTGCCCGATCTTTCAGAATTGACATTATCTGAAGCTATTGACGAGTTGAAAAAGAACAATCTTTCGTATAGAATAGTAGGGGACTATACTGATCCCGATGCCAGAATCTATGAGCAGATGCCTAGACCTGGAGCTCTGGTGTCAAAGGATTCAATGGTGGTCATATACACCGAGAAAG
>Ga0116180_1003545_pt1 | contig 11726 bp, 6 predicted proteins | sample AD_UKC073_MetaG_FD_89804 | JGI IMG/M metagenome (GOLD analysis project Ga0116180, IMG submission 89804) | Active sludge microbial communities of municipal wastewater-treating anaerobic digesters from USA - AD_UKC073_MetaG | ecosystem: Engineered > Bioreactor > Anaerobic > Digestate | place: USA... | reverse complement strand
CTCGGCCTCACGCAGGAAGCCGATGATCTGTTCTTCGGTAAAACGCTTCTTCACGTCCAATCTCCTTGTCGTTGGGGATTGGACTCCAGATCGCGGCGCTACTCAAAGGTGGGGGGACGTCGCTCCCGCCCTCTGCCGATTGGGACGCGTGGGGTCGCACCGTGTGGCCATGCAGAAGTTGTGTGGATTAAGAGCGGCAAGGTCATGGGCAAACCGGGACGAGGCTTGTGTCCGGTTTCGGCCAGAAGCGGACGTTCGCTTTCGTATGGCCCATATGCCGGAGGTGTCATGCACCATGATGCGTTCAATGATTGATTGCGCAATGAAGGTGTATGACGCTTCGCTTATGCACCCTACAAGTTCATAAGCACCTTACGGCCTTAAACTTGGACTTGCACCTGCGTGGCAATCTGATTGGCCACAGTCGTGAGAAGGTCCACCTCCACCTCAGGTGCAATTACGGAGACGAGTAGTGCGTATCTCGCCCTGCTTCCCCATCGACCATGCTTGGGCCGCTCACGCCACCAACCGATGGTTGGGTACACAGCAATCACTCCACGTTCCGACAAGGCTCTGGCGGTACCGCGCCATCGGTCGGTATGGATGGACCCAAGGCTTCGAGTGTTTTCACCAACCAGCCAACCAACCGAATCGGTTCCACGCTCGCCATCCTCTTGCTCGCGGGCAAAGGCATTTACGCGGTGGCGGAATCGGGCAAGGTCCTCTTCGCCTTTCTTGACGGCGAAACGCAGCCCGTGGGACTGATATCGATATCGACCCGCCCATCCGCGGGACGCGGGATTCGGTTCAACGAAGTAGGAAAGGGTGACCCGAAGCTCGACCTCTGTACCCTCTAACTCGGCAAGCGCATCTACCGGCCAAGGAAGCTCATGCAAATTCATGTCCTTGGTCATGTAGCCGTCTACGCGGCCATTAGCGTCCAACTTTTGGTCGAACGGTTGAAGCTCTCCTTGGCACACAAGTGTGAGAGCGTTCTCCACGCTCCAAAGAGCGACGTCCATGCTTGGCACGCCATAGCCGCAATGGCGGACAAGATTTCTCACGTCACGCTTGTTCGCAGCCCATGGGTCACCTGCGACAAATCTGTCGAGCATGGCCTGCGTCCAATCCGCAGAGTGGACCATCAACCCGCGCACGGTTTCAGGCCAAAGCGACGGATACGCAGCCTGCAACTGGCCCGCAAAACGACCGGCCATCGCAGCGGCTGCGCTCGTATCCCCAAACAATTGCAGCGGCCGAGCGTGGAATTGGTGATGTGTAGTGAGCACATCCAAACTTGGCACCGTGTCGACGGAGCCGGCCGGGTCGTGTGCAGCGTTGCCACCTTCCATGACCACGTCAGGTTTTACCGGCCAAGCAGCCCACGTGGCGGAAGTTGAGCTTGCCGGACCTAGGTCGCCTACTGGGGCTACGACTGACCACCCGGGATAAGTCGCCGCGTCTAGCGTGTCTTTTTCGGTGAAGGCACCCACCGTTAGCGCATTCCAGGCTTGTCCCGGGTCATGAATGCTCTCGGTAATGTTCGATGCCGGGTAGTTGGCCCACTCAGCACGAGGAACGTTCCCGCCAGACACGACAAGCAAACGTTTCGTGTCGTCGTCTGCGCCGGATGCCAGCTTGTCCACCATGGCGGACCACGTCGATGGCTTCCCTCTATCTCGATCGTCGGTGGATGACAGTGCCATCACGAAACTGCGAGTGACATCTGGCGTTACCTGTTCCGCGCGGGCAACAGCTTCACGAGTAATGTCCCCCGGCAAAACCCCTTGGTTGTCACCGTCGTAACGAAGCACCTTCACGGATTCGAGGAGGTGATTAATTTCAAACGGACCGGCTGTCTGCAAGGCATCGCTAAGGTCACCAAACATGCAAATGCCGGCCATGCTGGTGCCGTGACCATCTTGATCTCCCGCATCCCAATCAGGATGCACCTTGAGCCGACCGCCAGGAGCGATTAGAGGTGCGAGTAGCGGGTGGTCGTTAACGCCAGTGTCCAACAAGCACACTCGCGGTGCATTGGCTGGGTCCGGAGCGGTCGCTCGTTCAACCAGCGAGTCAATCCAATCTTGCTGACTTTCCGCGCCCTCTTCGTGAAAAAACGAAGCAGTGTCCTTCACTCTCCTCAGCTCAGCGATGCTGTTAAGCATGAGCATCGCACGACCGAATTGCCGCCGACTGCCCTTTACTGGAACGATTCGCCGCTCTGGAAAAACAATCTGGCCCTGCCCCAACTCAAGGCCCAAAACTTGAAGCACATGGGCAACTTCCTCCGACGACTCTAGTTCGTCGCCGCAGCGCAGCCAAAGCTCCGCCCAAAATGGCTCATCCGGCTCCGTCGGAAAAACCTCCGGCGCATCCGTCCAAATTTCGTTGACCTTAGCCAATGACACGGCTTCGAGATTGGTGACCAGCCTCGCGTTCTTAGGATTCTTTCCCTCTTCCACCTCGACGTCGCGATACTGAGTGACCTTGCGCTCAATCGTGGAGAGCTTGTTCGCAGGTACGAAAACAGTTGCCAACTGCCCTTCATCAGTATTTCGGACGCTGAGGAGTTCAATCTTGGCGCGTTCGTCGCCAAGACTTTCAATTGGGAGGCCAAATCCCTGGGTTCCCTTGAACGCCAGATAGAGGCCGCCCTTCCGCTCTATGCCGGCCTCTTGCCGAATGGCTGCTATTTCCTGGGAAGCGTTGACAACAAAGCGCATTTGCTCCAACAGGGCGTTTGCGTGCGCCTCGCGGTTGCGCTCTGGCAACGCCTCTCCTCCTCCACTCCCACCGGAGTTGGAGACAAATCGTTCGGAGCTGAGGAACTCTTCAGGGACGATAAGATGTCGGCGTTTCGGCATGCGGTCTGTCGCAATTAGGTACGGTCAGAACGAACGTTACCTCGAAGCGCGCGCGAGCGCTGTTCTGAAATTGATTGCAGGAGTGCATCGGCGTTGACTCGCTGCTTATCGGAAATGATGGCGTCCTTGATTGCGCCCTCAGCAGCACGCACCAGGTCGGCATAGCTCATCCCTTGAGCACTATGCGAAAGCAGCGCCCAATCCATCTTTTTCGGTGCAAATGACCCCAAGCGAGCAATGAGAACTGTCCTTACTTGGTCATCATCAGGGCTTTCATACTCAAGGACATCGTCGAAGCGACGGAATACCGCTCTGTCTAACAACTCTGGGTGGTTTGTCGCCGCCACAATTACGCTGTTCGACTGGTCATGCTCCATCAATTGCAAAAAACTATTGAGAACGCGCCGAATCTCTCCGACGTCGTTACCCAAACCGCGCTGAGAGCCAACTGCATCAAACTCGTCGAACAGATAAACGCCTCTGTGATTCGAGACGGCGTCAAAAATCAACCTCAGCTTAGTGGCACTTTCCCCGAGGTACTTCGACATCAGCGCATCAAGGCGGACGTTGAAAAGCGGTAGCCCAAGCTCGCCAGCCAACACTGCCGCAGTCATCGTCTTACCAGTCCCAGGAGGTCCAACAAGCAGAAGCTTTCGCCGAGGGCCAAGCCCGTGCTCTCGAATCTTTGCAAATTGACGTTGCTCTCGAATTGTCTTTTCGAGCTGCGCCTTGAGTTCTTTGGTCAGAATGAGGTCAGAAAGCAAGTAGCGCGGAAAACTCGCCGTCAATAGAGACGACAGCTCTCCCTTCGGTTGAGCGATTGAAGTCGCCGAAATAGAACGCACATTAAGAGGGCTTCTGGATGACTTCGCCTTATCTATTAATTCACGCAGCTCATCCGCGAGCTTGCCGTGTCCCAGCTTCGCTTCATGCGCCGCGAGCTGCATAGCCACAGAGTAGAACTGGCTGTCGTCGCCATCCATGTGCGATCGCAGTAGTGCCTTAAGTTGTTCAGCGCTGGCCATCGCAGTCCTCCCGGGAAGGGTGCTGCGACCATCGTGGACACGGCTCCCCACCCCATTGTATCTGGGAGCGTCTCACCTGACGATACCCGCCCGACGAGTTCTACCCCGGCAACACGTGCACTCCAGTCATGCCCCGGGATTAGGCAGTAGAGCCGCCATCCAGCTGGGGCAACGGCCAAGTCGGCAATCCGAGTCTTGTGATGGCGCGACTACTCTCGCGCTATTCAGACGTTGAGTGACCGCTTCGGGTCGGAGGCGAACGTTGACTGATAATGGTTGGCGATCTGGTCAGCCATGGCTGGTACAGCGACGCATGGGCACCGGCGCGCACTGTTCCAAGCGGCGGTATGCTGGGATCTGCCGCCGCAGTGCGTCCGGCAGTCCAAAGGGGGACATCGTGAAATCAACTGCTCATGCGCCGCTAGCCGGCGCACTATTGCTCGTCGCCACGCTCGCGGGCTGCAGCCGCACCGGTACCGACATGTCCGCAGTCGACACCGCTGCCGGTCCGGCATATTCCGCGGACGCCCCCGGGGACAATGACGCCGACGCCGCTGCGAGGGCGGCCGCGGAAGCGGCCGCAGCCGCGGCAGATGCGGCTGCGGCATCTGCCGACACAGCAGCTGGCGCTGTGGCAGCGAGCAGCGAGTACGGCGTCGACGCTGGATATGGCAGCCCGACTTTCGGGTCCTTCGCCGACAGCGGTGACGACGAGGAGCCGAACTACGCCGTCCAGTCTGCTCGACAGGAAGCGCTCGACGCGCAGGATCGCCTGCGCCGCTCAATGCGGGACCTGCAATACGGGGACTGGCAGTCGACCATCCCTGAGGTGCAGGACCGCATTCGACGAATGGACCGCGCGGCGGCCGACCTTGAGAGCCTCGATCCGGGTAACTCCGCCGCCAGCGGCCTAGCGTGGGAAGCACGCAGGCTTAAGCGCGAAGCCGATCGGCTGGGGTCGGAGAACTGGCGAGACGTCGTGCCCGACCTAGAGCATCGCGAGCGTCGACTAAGCTGGGAAGCTGATGACCTAGAAGCCGAGAGCCAGTAACGCTCTCGGCCACTAGCGGTCATACAGACTGAGATCATCATCTTTGTTGCCGCAGAATCAGAGCTTTCTTGCGATGCAGTTTTTATTTAACGAAAGGGTAGAAAATCGTCAGTGCGCGATGGAAAGAGCACCTGACTATGCCCTATCGGCGTATTCGACAGCCAATTGAATCAGCTGATCGGCATTGATGGCGAAACGCTCAGCGTTCTCCGGGAACTGCTCCATCATCCACATCAGGGACCAGGCTTCACACAGACCTTGGCGGAGGATTTGCAATGCTGTCGGAGACAAGCTCGCGAGTCCAATCTTGGGGGGCTCTGCCGATTGGAGTGGAAATTGCGTACGCAGCCTCTTAACTGTGATTGCTGCGCCTTCGATGAAGCTTTCTGCGAGCATTACCACCATCGAGGTTGGACGCAAGACAGCATCAGCGGGAGAGTGGTGCTCACGATCCGCAGCTTCGACTGCCAGCCCAAGTTCGGACTTTTGGAACAACAAGCCGCGATAAAGCTCCAGCAGAGAATGCTTTAGCGATAGCTGCGAAATTGTGTCGGTGTAACCGACTACTGCCACGAATGGCATCGGCTTGCCCCCGGGCGCCCCCAGTATCAGCCCTTCGCCATAGCACGCTGCTCCAACGACCAGGAGATTGAACCTGGAAGCTATATTGAGGGGGCGGAGAATGTCCCCGAGCCTTTCCCAAGAGAGCAACTCGCCACCACCATTGTCAGCTGGCCCAACGAATCCGCCTGGCGTCTGCCCGGGAGCTGGGTCTTCGCCATGTGCCTCGATATGAACGATAGGGACACCGCGCACTGGAGTATCACGCCGCGCCTGCTCCAGTCTCGCTTCCAAATCGGATAGGGAACGGCACAGGGCATACTCAACCCTGCCAGCAGGTAGCTTGCCCGACAGCCATTCGTATAGGGAGAAGCCGGTATGTGTGTCGTGGTCGAATAGCCATTCGACGATCAGAATATAATCAAAACCCAAGCCAAGCGTCCTATTCTTAAGGACGCTACTCAAGTCGAAGGTCTCTTCCTCTATGGGGCTCATAGCTCTATCAACTCAGTATATTGGCAATCTGCGTCCCCAGTTCGGAATACCGCGATGGCCGAGCAAGAATACGACGAGATGTTAGCCCGCTATTTCGCGGAGATGGAGAAGCAGTCTCGGGAGCGGCTGGCAGAAGCGTCTGACCTGATTGCGAAGTTCGCGGCGCTGGCCGCGTCCAAGGGCGTGACCCTAGGCAAAGAGTCATTCGAGTACATCCAGACTACTGGCATCGTTGCCAAGGCACCAGGCATTGCAAGGGCATTGCTGGGACCGATAAAGACAGAGCGCGACGGGCTGCTGTCATTCAACGAGATCGCTAGCCGGCTGCCTCCCAGCCCCCATTACGAAGGATGCTTTGCCGGACCTGACTTTATCTTGATGGCCCACTCCTGTTATCGCCGCGGAATGCATCCGGTCAACAACTGGGCTCCAAGGTTCATAGAACTGTTTTGGCAGTTCGATGGCTTGGGCACCGAAAAATACATCGCCATCGACGAAGATCGCGTTCGGATTGACGTCGACGGGCTGGGCTATTTCGAGGCCGACACTTGGTACGGCGCTCCCTTCGATGAGGACATACGAAACATCAAACCCGGGATCGCCAAACTGCGTCCACCGTTGGACCTCGAATCCCGGCATATCTCCTTTTTCTTTGCCAACGCGTACTGCCTGGATATCAAGTGGAGCGAATCGAACGGCATCAAGTCGTTCCAAGCCTTGGAAATGAAGACTGAGGACATCCAGCTGGAGGTAGGGGGGCAGCACTACTTCCCGGCTCGCTACCTGCACGCCGAGTTCGACCTCTCAGCCAACTGCTTCAGGCACTTCGACGGAGCGATTCAGCTCTTCACGGAAGAAGAATATTTCCAGCGACGGGATTCCGACTTCAACATGACAACGAAGAACCCGGCGCACGTCAAAGCTAGGTCAAATAAGGTATTCAAGATCAATGGCACGCTGAAAAAAGAAAGCTGGGTTGAGTTTTGCTGTCACTTCTATACCGCCAATCCGCTGACCTTCGAGTACTTCAATGGTGAGTATCCGAAGCACGTCACCGAGGCCCTCGCTAGGATCCGGAACCACGCGTCGCATGCAACGCCCCCAATCGCGAGTCAGGATTCTCGTGAAGAGATCGCCAAGCAGACGGATGTCTGAACCCAATGAGTTAGCGCCTCGACCCCATAGAATCGAGGACCGGCCAGAAGCGAACGTTCGCACTGATTGAAACAACAATGCCCGTTTCAATGCGGGCATTGGTCGTTGGGTGTATCAAAAATTCGACTCTGACCCCAGCTTTGCGCATCGCCGCCGGTCGCCACCCTTGAAGATGCGGATCGCAGTCGCTGCATCACAGACGGCAGTTGATGATAGCCGTGTGGATCCCGCTCAGCGCCCCGCATCGGCTGCCCAGCGGCCACGACTACCAGATACCCCGCGACGCCGGTGCATGGTTCTTCCCATCAGTTCACTTCTAGGGATGCTCGCGCATCATGTCGGCTTCGTCGTCGTACGTGCGCGCTTCGAAGTCGTAACCCCTTGCGATGTCCAACAGGCATTCCGCCGTCATCGGGAACGTGCCTAATAGTGGCTGAGCGAGAGCTCGATACTTGTCCGCCAGCGCTCGCTCCTGCAGCCCGCCGTCGAAGATGCCGCGGCTGTGCACGCCCCGGTTATTGCGTACGCCGCATACAAAACCGTTGCGAATGGCATCAGCTGCTGGATCCTCGAGCAGCTCACGCACAGGCTGGCATGGCCAAATGCCGTCGGGGTCGGCGGGACCGCTGGAAAGCCACGTGCCAATGGTGCTGTCCACCGACGCCTTGCGGTTCAGTTCCACGGCCCGGGCGCGCACCTGCGTCACCCAGTAAAAGAAGCGGGTCGGGTCGACCGTGCCATCATCGGCCGCTCCCGGTACCGCGCGCCCCTGGTGCATCACCTGCCACGCCGTACTGACGATGGACGCATGAACGTCGGGGCGATCATCGTCTGCATCGCGCGGCTTGAAGGCAAGGCTTGCAAGTTCCATGAAGAACTCCGGGTCGCCGGCTAATTCCGAGTAAAGCGTCAGCGCCTCTGACCTGATCTCGAAGGCGCGGAAGTACCGGAACTGGAGGAGCGCGATGCTGCGTCTGGGAAAGGATTCGTCCTTAGCCAGCGCTTCGATCGCTCGCGCGGCGCGGTACCCGTCAGGAAGCGGCCCGTCCTGCTCATGCCCATGGCTGATTCCAGCGAGCACTTCCGCCAGCCGCGCTGAGCTGACTGCGTCCTCATGGAGCTGTAGTACGTGGAACGCTGTGCGCGGGCGGTCCACCGCCATCAACCTGTCGACCGCTAGGGCAATGTCCGCGTGCGCCTGCAGCACCACGTGTGGACTCAAGGCACGCCAGTACGCCTGTTGCATCGACTCCGGCAAAGTCGCCACCAGTTCCCACGTCGCGCGCTCTACGGGCGCGGCCAACAGCGCCGGCAGGCGCAAACCCTCGACTTCGGACCCCACCATGGCTTGCAGCAGGGCTTCCCTGCGGTCGCCAGGCAGGCCATGCAGGACACCTCTCGCAACCGGATCATGGGTGGGATACCCCCGCTCTTCCAGATAGCCGATCAGCCAGTCGCCCAGTTCAGGCGCAGCCGCTGACACCGTCGGGAGGTACCAACCGACCAGTCCGGGATTAGCGATCGCGAGTAAGCGCTCAATGCCATGCCATGCCTGCGCTGCAAAAATCTCCTCGAGTGCCTGCGTCCGCAGCCGTTTACGGGCTGCTTCGGTCGCCTGATAGTCCTCCTCCCGGCCGTCGGGCAGTTCGACCCATTGGTTCTCGAACAACCAGGCGTGGCGGGGCGCCAGTTCGACGGGCGCCAAGGCCTCAAACAAGTCGCGTAGCGATTGCAGCTCGTCCGAGCACCCCGAGCCCGCCCGATGAGGCGCTTGTCGCCATGCCAAGTGGCGACGCAGTGCATCGCGGACGATCTGGCGCTCAGGGTCGGGAGAATCGGTGGCGCTGCGAACCAGCTCTATGACCTGATCGCGATATCCGCCATCGAACGATTCGATCTTCGCAATCAGCAGGGCGATTCGGCTCGCGTGGCCGCAGGCCAGATCAAGACAGCGCCGTCCGAGCTCGGAGGCATAGGAGTCGTCGAATTGGTTCGGGTTCGGGCTGCCGGCGTCGTCGTCCCGCCAATGCGGTGTGGCGTTCGGGCTGGCCCACATCGATCCGGTCGGGATCGAACTGGCAACGACTTCCCAGGCCGCTTCTGGATGGCGTGCAATCAGGCGATCCAGCACGCCCAGCCGCACCTGCGCGCTGGCTGTCGTTTGCGGCCACCACGGTCGTAACAGGGAAATCAGGCTGTTGCTAGGTCGGTTGCTGAGGTTCGGCCGTACAGGGAAGGCCATCATCCGCGCCAGTGCGTCGCACACGGGCGCCAGATGCCGCGGGGACCAGGCGAGCACCTCGAGTGCCCAGAGCAGGCTCGTATGCGAGCTGCGGTGGAACATCGGATCGGCTTCGGATTCGGCGAACAAAGCCCGTAGCGGCGGGGGATTGCCTGCGAGCCCGGCATTGATGGCTCGCAGGAACTGGCGAGGCGCTGCTTCCGCGATTTCCCGCACGTACCCCGAGAGCGAGAGCCAACGATCGGCAGAAGCATTGTCCAGCAGGCGATTGACCAAGCGGTCGACGCCATCCATGAGGTCCTGGTCGCCCACGCCCTCGGCATAGACGGACAACTTCATCACCGAATCCAGAATGGACCCGATTACCACGCCCGACTCCTCACGCACCTTGCCGTACACGGCCGCCATCCATCGCTCATCCGCCGGCAGCTCCAGAGCAGGATCGGGCTTTGACAGTACAGCCTCGGCCGTGTCGAACAAGCGTCGCTTCTGCTCCCGTGTCAGACGTGGGCCAAACAGGTAAAGGAGCTCCCGCGGCGCCTTTGCCTTCCAGACGCTCCCGATCTTGAGGATCGGAGCATCGTCCAGTCGCGCCAGATGAAGCAGTTCTCGTTCGGTCTGCTCGTAGGTCTCGGCGGTTACCGCTTCCACGCAAGCCACGTCCCCCGGCCGGATGCCATTCCACCCGCCTAGCAGCACCACCGTGCCGAGGCTCCGGGCGGCGGGATCGGTCATCCACGCCGGGGTGCGCACTGCAGGGTTGACCGCGCGCACGCGCCGGTAGACCGACCACGAACGTCCGCAACTCCTAGACAGCCGGGCTGCATCGGCAGCCTCTTCGCCAAGCTCGATCAGCGCGTTCTCAAATTCGTGCGCGTGCGAACGCGGCAGATGGATCTGGACGGTATCTGGCGTCGGACTCACTTCTTGGGTGAGCGCCCGATTACCGAAGGCGGAAGGCACGACGAGGGTGACGCCCTCTCTGGGCGCCGAAGCAGCGGCGACCGCGTTATTGGCTGCAACGACGATCCGGATGCCCGAATTGGCATCGACGTAACGCCAGCCGTCGGTCGCGGTGACGCACACCGCTGAATCGGCACGATTCGAATCAACCAACTGGCCACAGGCAAAGGCTACAGCCTCCTCGATGCTGTCGGCCTCCAGTGACACGAGGCTGGGCGTACCCGAAGCAGCTTGCGCGAATTGCTCGACCGCGCGACCGCGGCCCGTGGACAGCGCCTCGACGGTAATCGGCGAGCGTGTCTGCTTGCGCCACGTATCCCATGCGGAGCCCACCGAGGAGATACCCGGGCCACTCAGGCCTAGGCTCTCGGCGAACCAAAGACGGACCCCGCCCGCGGCCTCCAGCCACGACGCGAGGTCGTCGGCGTCATAAACGCGGACCGAACGCCAGTGACCCTCTGCCTGCGCTTCCTCCTGCCAGGCATCCTTGCCTGCCCAGATCCGTGGCGTGACAAAAACGAAATCGAGCTGGGCCGCGTCAGGCGCAGGCGTATCGCGCGTCCGTTCGCGAAAGTCGCTGCGTGCCTTAGTTAACGGGTTCTGCGAACACCCCATCTCCCAGCGCGACGCGCCGACCGGCACCCAGGCGTTGCCTTGGGTCGCGGTGACCGTCCCGTCCCAACCGCCGAAGTTACTTGTGTCAGCCCCGCGGACAGCCAGCTGCGTCAATGTCGCCGTCGCGCCAATCAAGCGCCGAACGAGCTCAGGCAGCTGCCCACGAGCATGCGTCGAGTCCGCCCACTGGTGGATATCAACAGATGAAACACGCATTCCGACAGATGCCGTTCTTGGTGGTCGTGTTCGATGGTACTGGCGCTGATCTCGTGACGGAAGGCAGGGGGCTGGTGCGTCGCTCGCCAACCGGCCGCTCTATTACAAGTGTTCCGGGCACGCCGGAAGACTCCTACAAGGGCGCCGGGTGGCGCCCTACACCTGGGCGGTGGCGCGTAGGCGCAGCCTAGGATCGGTCCGCGGCGGCTGCATGACAGGGACACTCTCTCGCAATCATCTGCCTGAGGCAGGCCAGGAGTTCCACGCAGTCGATGAGCTCCTGGGGTACGAGGATGTCAGCACCAACTAAATCTACACCCACGTTCTCGGGCGTGGCCTCAATGCAGCGCTCAGTCCACTCGATATCGGCTGAGGCGACGTCCGCTTTGGGTCGCATCACGCCTTGTTTCTGAGTGCAGGAGAAGCCTGACCAACCCTCTCAATAGGAGTTGGTCATGGCAACCCTCAACACATCTCAATCCCACGAGCCCTGCAACAAGGGAAAGCTGATCGGCCAGAAGGCCCCACTCAAACTG
>Ga0116180_1003544_pt1 | contig 11728 bp, 14 predicted proteins | sample AD_UKC073_MetaG_FD_89804 | JGI IMG/M metagenome (GOLD analysis project Ga0116180, IMG submission 89804) | Active sludge microbial communities of municipal wastewater-treating anaerobic digesters from USA - AD_UKC073_MetaG | ecosystem: Engineered > Bioreactor > Anaerobic > Digestate | place: USA... | reverse complement strand
GGCGTCATCGTTTCGTGATCCTCGCCGAGCTCGAGTACGTGAACGAGGTCATCCCGGGCGCCATGCACGGCTACACGATGTCTGCACAGCGGCGGACAACCCTGCCGCCCGGGAGCGTGCCTTTCAGGCCGCGGGGGGTCTCTTCGACACCGTCCTCGGCTGATCGACGCAGGCGGGGACTGAGCCCTGCCGAACCGGTCCCTGAGCCTGTCGAAGGGAAGGGGTACGGGTCTGAACCCCGCGGTCCCTGGGCCTGTCGAAGGGGCAGGTGCTCAGGAAACTCTGGGGCAGTTCCGACCCTCCAGACAGGCTCTTCATAGGTCCGGCGTAGACCGTGGCTCGTCGAGGTCACCCGTCTGGGGACCCGACTGATGAGGAGATGACAGATGATTTCGAGAAGGAAGATGGGCATCGCTGCGGCCTCGGTCGCAGCGGCTGGGGTGGTCGGCGCCGGGCTGATCGCCAGCGCAGGAAGCGCCTTCGCCGACCCCTCGGCTGACCCGTCCGCGGGCGCCAGCCGCCCGGCCAAGCAGAAGACCGCTGGCGCGGCGCCGTCAGGTACGCCCAGCGCTGGAGCACGGCCAGAGGGGAAGGGCGACCGACAGCAGCAGGCCCGCACCGAGGTCACGGGCGCCGAGGCCGAGAAGGTGATCGCGGCGGTCAAGGCCGAGGACGCGGCCGTTACCGACGTCAAGGTGTTCAAGAAGGCGGACGGCTCCTACGAGGTCGATGGCACCAAGGACGGCGCAAAGGTCCACTTCCATGCCAGTGCCGACCTCGCCACCGTCACCTTGGCAACCCGTGGTCCGGGTGGCAAGGGCGGCGGCGGCCAGCACACCGAGGTCCCAGCGGCCGAGGCCGACAAGGTCATTGCTGCGGTCAAGGCCAAGGACGCAACGATCACGGTCACGACGGTGGTCAAGGATGCAGACGGTTCGTACGACGCCATCGGCACCAAGGACGGCGCAAAGGTGAAGGTCGACGTGAGCGCTGACCTGGCCACGGTCACGGTGAAGACGGGCCGCTGACAAGGCACCGTTCGTTCGCGGCCAAACCCGCTTCTCGACGCCTGATCTGGCGGTTTGAACCGTTCACATCCCCATCGAGAAGCGGGTTTGGCCAGGCCAGGGCCAGGATGGTCCCATGACCACGACGTGGCTGCACCGCTTCTCCATCCGGCCACCGCATCTGGGCGCGTGGTTCGATCTCTGGCCCGAGGAGCTCGAACTGCGGGCTCGCCATGGCTTCGCCGTGCGCCGGGCCTTCCTGCAGGAGCACGCAGAGCCCAAGCTCACTTACCTCTTCGACCACGACGACCCGGACGCGAACGAGCTGTACGAGGCACGTCCGGACGTCCGAGACCTGAGGACCCGGGCGGCACCGCATGTGTTCCGGAACGTGCTCGTGCGACCTGTCCGGGTCGAGCTGGTCACTGACCCACCCGAGACACCCACGTCGCGGGTCGCGATCGTGCGGCGATACTCGATCGTCGGGAGCTGGGACGACTTCCTTGCCACATGGCGTCGCATCGTCCCTGTGCGAGCCCGACACGACTTCCAGTGCCTCTTCGCCGTGGCCGACCCGGAGAAGGACGTGTTCACCTGGGCCTTCGACTATGCAGGGCGCTGGGAGGACTTCGCCGAGGCTCAGAAGGGCTACTACGCCGATCCCGAACGGGCCGCACTCCGGAACGTCTTCGACCACATGGCCGACTACGCCATCGACCCGGCGCGCATTCTGCGTTAGCCGGATCGCGCACCGAACGTGGTTTGATGCCGTCACCATGGTCATCGAGTCAGCAAAGGCGCGAACGGTCGTGTCGCGCGCTCAGCGACTCAAGATCCTGACTCGCTGCAACATCACCGACCTCGTCTCCGGCCTCAAGGTTGACCGGCGCGAGCTGCGTTGTCTGGTCTCAGCCTTCGGGGTCGTCCCGGCGTACGGCTTCGCCCGCGTGCTCGTCTCGTACGACCAGCTCGTCGCCCGGGACGGCATGGTGGCCGGTGCGGCCAAGCTCGTCCATTCCTACACCCGGACGTTGACCGTGCAGCATGCTGATCGCATCCCCGCCACCGGCCCACTGCTCATCGTGGCGAACCACCCCGGTCTCGTCGATGCCATGGCTCTGGTTGCGGCCTTGAAGGAGCGGCCCGATCTCCGGATCATCGCCATGGACCGTGACCTGCTGCGGGCGATTCCGCACGTGGGGGCACGGTTGATGTACGTCTCCGCCGAGCGAGGCGGCCGGACCGGGCTGATCCGCGACGTCGTCGCGCACCTTCGCGGCGGGGGAGCGGTCCTCACGTTCCCAGCAGGCCACATCGAGCCGGATCCCGCGCTCGATCCGGAGGGGGCTGTGACCGCGCTGGCTGAGTGGACCGACAGCGCCGGTCTGTTCCTGCGACGGGTCCCCGAGACGGTCGTCCTGCCCATCGCGGTCAGTGGGGTGATCTCGCAACGCGCCAGGCGTCATCCCTGGTCGCGGCGACTTGAGGGCAAGGATCGAGACTCTGCTGCGGCCACGCTTCAGGTGCTCTGGCCGCCGTACCGAGACACGGCAACGGTGGTCAGAGTGGGCCGCCCACTTGATTCAACCGTCACTCGGACCGAGCTGCACGCGGCGATGGCCACCGTGATCAGCCCGGCTTGACCCACCACGGTACGGTCGATCGGTGGAGCCGGTCGGTGACGTCAGGGAACGGTGATCCGTACCGAACCAGTCGGGCTGAGCTGAGTGAGCACCTGGACGGCCGCGATCAGCATCATCGCTCCGGCCGCCACCAGGACGCCCGTGACCGTGAACCTGTCGATGATCACACCGCCGACGGCTGCGCCAGAGAGGATGGCGGCCTGGATGACGGCCACCTGGATGCCACCGCCGGTCTCCGCCTGGTCTGCGATCGCCCGGGTCACCCAGGTTGACCAGCCCACGGGAATGACTCCGTACGCCAGCCCCCACAGCACCAGGACGGCGGTGGTCGGCACGATGAAGCCGCTGACGAACACGAGCACGCCGCACAGGACGGCGATCGACAGGGATGCCGCGGCGATGGTGGCCCGCAGGTTCCGGCGGTGGAGACGCGCAGCCTGGGTCGTGCCGATGAAGCAAGACGTACCGAACACCAGTAACAGCAGCGAGACCAGGGCCACGTCACCGTGCACCGTACGGTCGATCAGCGGCCGGATGTACGAGTAGAACAGCCGCGAACCGCCGAAGGTCAAGAAGACGCCCAGCAGCCCGACCACCACGACGGGGCGCCGGATCACCTCGACCACCGTGGCGAGCCGAGCGGTGCTGGTCGACGGCATCGACGGCAAGGTCAGCGCTTGCGCGATGAAGGCGACCACGCCCAGCGCTGCAGCCGCCAGGAACACCGCGCGCCAGCCGATCACCCCGCCCAGGAAGCTGGCGATGGAGTTGGTGGTGACCCCAGCGATCGAGCTGCCGCCGAAGATCAGCCCGAGCGCCTTCGGCACATCCGGCCCGTTGACCAGGCGGAGCGCCAGAGCAGCTGACATGGCCCAGAAGGTGCCCAGCGACAGCCCGACGAACGCCCGGGCCACGATCACCAACGGGAACGCAGGAGCCAGGGCTACGCCGAGGCTGGCCACCGCATGCAGTGCTGTCAGGACGAGCAGGATCGTACGGCGGTTGACCCGGCGCGTCGCCCATGCCACCAGGACCGCAGTCACCACGGCGACTCCGGCGGTGACCGTGATGGCTTGGCCCGCCGTCCCCGTACTGACCTGCAGGTCCCGCGCCATCGGCGTCAGCAACGAGATCGGCAACAGCTCCGAGGTGGTCAGGCTGGCGACGCCCAGCGCCATCGCCCAGACCGGCGCCCACGAGGTACGGTCGCCGGTGGTCACCCCGGGAGCGTAGACCTGAACCCGCCTCGCCGGCGGGCTGGTCCGAGGCTCGAAGGGTTGTCAGGCCGGCGCGGTTCTCAGCAGCTCCCGGAACGCTTCGAGGGTCTCGTCGCTGAAGCGGGTGGGCCCTTCTGCGGTGTCGGCTCCCTTGAGCGCTTTCACCTCGCCAGATAGTCGTTCCATCTCCGCGTCGAGGTGCGCCGCGGTGTCGGCAGCATCGCGGAGGCTGGCGCTCAGCTCAGTCGGGATGGACTGGTCGTACTTGTAGAAGATCTTGTGCTCCAGGCTTGCCCAGAAGTCCTGCGCGATCGTCCGGAACTGCATCTCGACGGGCACCTGGATGACCTCGTTCGAGAGGAAGACGGGGATCTCGACGATCGCGTGGAGAGATCGGTAGCCGCTGGTCTTCGGCTCGGCGATGTAGTCCTTCAGCCGGACCAGCGTCACGTCCGACTGCTGGCAGAGCATCTCCTGCACGCGGTACACGTCGCTGGTGAAGCGACAGACGACCCGCAGCCCCGCGATGTCCTTGATCTCGCGACGGATGTTGTCGCTGCCCGGCGCGCAGCCCTTGCGGTTCGCCTTGCGGAGCACGCTCTGCGCTGTCTTCAGCCGCGACGCGACATGCTCGATCGGGTTGTAGCGGTGCAGCAGCTGGAACTCCTGCTGCAGGATCTTGACCTTGGTCTCCATCTCCTGGATCCCGAACTGGTAGCCCAGCATGAACCGGCTGAGCTGGTCGCGGATCGAGCTGAGCGTGGTGATCATCTCGGGCAGTTCAGGCAGGGTGATCGACGGCGGGGTGGGGTCGCTGGGCATGCGCCGAGCCTAGGGTCGCCCTGTCGGAGACCGTCCATGGGGGGACAGGGACGTCAGCCGGGGCCAGTCCGCACCAGTCGTGACCGCTGGCGGAGCCTCGTCAGTCGGGAAGCAGGTCGGGGTACACGATGTCGATCTCGGAGATTGACGTGGCAAAGTCTCGGCGGTTGTTGGTGAGAAACCTGGCGGCTCCGGCACTGATCGCGGTGCCGAGGTGCGCGGCGTCGGCTGCCCCGAGACCGTATGAGACGCCCAGTGCCAAAGCCAGCTGCGCTGTCGGCTCATCCAGTGGCTTCAGCGAGAGGCGGCTCAGCAGACCCAGGAGGGCTACGGACTCGGCGGAGCCAGGGTCAGCTCGGAGCGGTTTCGTGAGTACCTCGCCGAGGAGGAGTACGGAGCCAACGCCAGCCGACTGGCCGGCGGCATCAGCGGCCCTGAACAGCCCCAGTACCTTGGCGCCGAGTGGGTGCCCCCGAGTCGCGGCGTAGATGAGCACGTCCGCGTCAAAGGCAGTGAGCTCGGTCATCGCCGACCGCGGTCGGCTTCCAGCTGAGCGACAAGGTCGTCAGCCCTGGCTGCATCGATCGGAGGAAGGGGCAACGGATGGTTGCGGGCGGCCTCCAGCCGTTCCGCCAGCAGGTCCGCCTGGCGCTGCGCGCTGGAGCGCTGGGCAATCACCTCGGGTGACACGAGGACCGCGACGACGCGGCCGTGGCGAGTGATCGACACTCGCTCGCCGTTCTCAACTCTGTCGAGCTGCTCGGGCAGAGTACGGCGGGCATCGCTGGCGCTGATGACTGACATGCCCCCATTGTACATTATTGTACGTTAATGTACGACTAGGTCTCCTCTGTCACTGGCGGAAGCGGCCCGCAACAGCCCCCACTCTCATGGCAAGGGGCAGGCGACTCCCGTACGGACATGGCAGTCGTAGCCGTTCGGGTTCGCGTCGAGGTACTGCTGGTGGTAGGCCTCAGCGGGGTAGAACTCGCCTGCATCGCTGATCTCGGTCGTGATCGGACCGAAACCTTGCTTGGTCAACTCTGGCTGAAGCAGGTCGCGCACCTGCTGCGCGGTCGCGAGCTGCTCGGGGCTGGTCGCGTAGATCGCGGAGCGGTACTGGGTGCCGCGGTCGTTGCCCTGTCGATCGCCCTGGGTGGGGTCGTGGTGCTCGAAGAAGACCTTGACGAGGTCGGCGTACGAGATCTGCTTTGGGTCGAAGACCACCTTCACGATCTCTGCATGGTTGGTCCGGCCGCTGCAGACCTCCTTGTAGGTCGGGTTCGGCGTCACCCCACCCTGGTAGCCGACGACGGTCGTGGTCACGCCCGGCGTCTTCCAGAACACCTTCTCGGCTCCCCAGAAGCAGCCCAGGCCGAAGTAGGCGACGTGCTGACCCGCGGGGACTTCATCGAGCGCGGTCCCGAGCACCCGGTGCCGCATCCCCTCAAGCGAGATGACCGGAATCGATCGCCCCTCCAGCACGTCCAGGATGTTCGTCAGCTTCGCCTTGTCGATCCACATGCCCCAAGGTTACGTCGGGCTGCGGAGCGCCTTCGAGCTCAGCCGTGCGGGCCGTCTTGGCTCGGTCTGCCTCGTCGAAGAGCAGCCGTCGGGCGTCTGCAGCGTCGAGGTGGTGGATGGCGTGCCGCTTCAGCAGCCCAGTGGTGTGGAATTCAAGGTTGGCGAGCTCCAGCTTCCGCTCCCACGGTCCCTGGGTCACCCGGACCGACTGCAGCCTTGCGTGCGGCACGATCGACTGGATCCTGGTTAGCCAGCCCGTACGCGCCACCACCACCTGGTCATCGAGGCCGTACGCCAGCCACCCGTACGTCAGCGGGTCGAGCACCTTGGAGCGCTCCGGGTTCCGGCGGAACTGGATCTGGTCGAGCCGGAGCCCAGGCCAGACCGCATGCAGCGCGGTGTCGACCATCTGCTGCGTACCGATCGGCAGCAGGATGGTGGACGTGCCGGACGAGTCCTCGTCACCGGTGAGAGAGCCGTAGCCGAGCACCTCGATATCGAGCCGTGACCGTCCGATCAGCCGCCACAGGATGGGCTGCGCGATGCGGATCGACTGGATCCGGTTCGCCGGAACGGTCTGGCTCGTCAGGCTGGTCAACCCGCGGGTGATCCGCAGCCCCGCGCGGGTCTCGGCGAGGGTGTAGTTGAACTGGCCAAGCACCCGCTTCGACAGGAACGAGAAGATGGCCATGGCCATCGGGAACAGCAGGCCGAAGCCGATCGCAAAGTTGGCAGTGGGGATGTCCCGCCCGGTGAAGGTGGCAATCAGGAGGCCCACACCGAAGACGGTGGCAGCGGGAAGCAGGAAGCCCAGAACGATGAACAGCAGCTCATGTGACAGCAGGGCGCCGATGATCAGATCCTTGGCTGGTACCCGGATCAGTACCTTGTCGGTCGCGCCCAGGTCGTCGAGCACGTTCGTCGCGGCTGACGCATTCGACTCCGCAACGCTCACCTGCTGGCCGTGGGCTCGCCGCATCAGGTAGTCGCGTAGCTCCGTGGCGCGCGCTCGGGTCAGGTACTGCAGCTTCGTCGCTCCCTCGCCGCCGACGTCGATCTTGACCTCTGCCAGGCCGAAGATCCGCGCAGCCAGCGGCTGCACCATGTCGACCGACTGGATCCGTGAGTAGGCGATCCGGTTCGACCGCCGGAACAGCCACCCGGTCTCGACCGAGAGCTCGGTCTCGTCGGCGACGAACTTCGTGGTCAGCCACGTGACCAGGCCGCTGAGCCCGATCAGCAACGCGATCACGAGGACGACCAACCCGATGTAGAGCGGGTTCCACTGTTCGAACGACGATCCGGACCGTGAAGAGTTCGGCAGGTAGTCCTTGCCGATCCAGCCGATCATCGCCACGAAGAAGAGCCACCCACGGACGAAGGGCGTGAGCGGATGGGCCCGCTCCACCACGCGCTGCCCCGTCAGCGGCGGTGTTGGCACGGGCTGGGCCGGCGCCTGAGGTTCAGCAGCAGAGGGTACGGAGGGCGGAGCCCAGTCGTCCGGCGGCCGCAACGGTGGAGGTGACTCGGGACCGTCGGTCACAGACCTGCTCCCCGGGAGTCGCCGACCTCGATCAGCCGGTCACGCAGAGCCGCCGCCTCAGCAGCTGGCAGACCAGGGATCGACGCGTTGGTCTGGGCCGACGCCGTGACCAGGCTGACGGTGGCAAGACCAAACGCCTGCTGAATGGGTCCGGACTCCACCTTGGCCAGCTGCATCCGTCCGTACGGCACCACTGTCAGCTCCTTGAACCACAGGCCCTTGGTGATGCAGAGGTCCTCGCCGCGCTCGGCGTACCCCCACGACCGCGCGTAGCGGACGGCTCGCACCGCGCGCCAGCCCGTCCACAGCGCACCCACAGCAGCGGCTGCGACTCCGTACCGCCAGTCGAGCAGCAACCACCCCGCCACGGTGATCGCGCCCCAGAAGATGACGTTGGCGATCAGAGAGCCGATCAGCCGGACGTTGGCGTAGGAAGGTGCCAGTCGTCGCCATGTATCCGCCGGCGGTTGGAAGAGGGAGGTGTCCACCCCACCAATCTAGTGACCGCTGGCGAACCCTCAGCCAGGCTCAGGCCCAGCGGATCGGCGCCGCTCCCAGCTCAACCAGCAGGGCGTTCACTCGGGAGTACGGCTTCGAGCCGAAGAACCCGGACCTGGCTGACAGGGGAGAGGGGTGCGCCGACGCGACGACCGGCACGTCACCCAGCATCGGGATCAGCGTCTGGGCATCTCGGCCCCAGAGCACCGCGACGAGCGGGCCGCCTCGCGCCACCAGTACCTCGATGGCCCGCTGAGTCACCCGCTCCCACCCCTTGCCCTTGTGCGACTGCGGCGCCCCTGGCGCCACGGTCAGCACCCGGTTCAGGAGCAGCACGCCCTGGTCGAACCACCTCGTCAAGTCGCCATTCGGCGGCGGTGTCACGCCGAGGTCCGACTCCAGCTCTGCGTACATGTTTCGCAGCGAGGCAGGCAGCGGCCGTACGTCGGGAGCGACGGAGAACGACAGCCCCACGGCGTGGCCTGGGGTGGGGTACGGGTCCTGCCCCACGATCAGCACCCGGACGTCCGCTAGTGGCAGCGTAAAGGCGCGCAACACGTCCTTACCCGCAGGCAGGTAGGAGCGCCCAGCCGTCAGCTCGGCCCTCAGGAACGCCCCCATCCGGGTGATGTCCGGCTCGACGTTGGCCATCTCCGTCGCCCAGTCGGGTGCCATCAGTTCAGCCAGCGGTGCCATGCCGAGCACCCTAGTCATCGCCCGGCGGCCCCGGCGACCTCGACGCCGAGGGAGGTCAGAGCGCTAGGTTGAACACGTGAACCGGTCGGGGAAGTACGGCGCCAGCCGTGATGCCATCCTCGACGCGGCTGCGGAACTGATCCGTACGAAGGGCGTCGCCGGCACATCGATCTCCGACATCGTGCACTCATCGGGCACCTCCGCCGGAGCGATCTACCACCACTTCTCGTCCAAGCAGGACATCGTGCTGGCCGTGGCGATGCGGGCAATCGGCGAGCCGGTGGCTCTGGCGTTGGCGAGTACAGGACCAGTCTCCCCGGCCACCCTGTTTGCCCTCGCGGCGGAACGGGTCACGCAGGAGGAGACAGCCAGCGCGATGCTGGTGCAGATCTGGGCCGGTGCCGCCGCGGATCCTGAGCTCAACCAACTGGTCGCCAACCATGGTGCCGGGTTCCATGCCGGGGTCGCTGAGCACGTCGCGCTGTGGTGCAGCGAGCACCGTCAGAATCCCGTCGAGGTGGCGCAGGTGCTCGTCGGTGCGGTGATCGGGCTGGCGGTGCAACAAAGCGTGTTCGCTGACTTCAACCGGACCTCCTACGTCGACCAGACCGTACGGATGCTGGAGTGCCTGGGCTGACCACCGGTCTGCCCGGACCAGCCCCGAGCGGACCCTTCGACATGCTCAGGGACCGGATTGCTCAGGGATCGGAGACTGGACGCGGGCGCCCATCGGCTGGCGGCATCTGGAACGCCAGGACGGCGGAGATGCCCAGCAAGAACGCCCCGGCCCAGAACGCTGCGGGCATCGAGGCGTGGTCGGCCAGGAGCCCTGCGGCCAGCGGACCCAGGATCGTGCCGACGTCGCCAGCCATCTGGTAGCCAGCGAGCGCGCTTCCGCCGCGCCGGCCGAGTGCATCTCCCACGGCCGCCTGGCCAGCTGTCGACGCCATCGAGACGCCCATCCCGTACAGGCACAACAGCAGCACGAGCAGCACGGACGACCCGGCGTGCGCGAACAGAGCCCCGACGATTGCCGTGATGACCGAGCCAGCCAGCAGGACCGGCTTCCGCCCGATCCGGTCGGTCGCCCAACCACTGCCCGTGAGAGCCACAGCCTGGGCAGCGGCGGCGATCCCGAACGCGATGCCGATCCAGCTGGGCTCGAGCAGCAGCACCTCGACGATGATCAGCGGCACCAGGAGTGAGCGGACGCCGTTCGACTGCCAGCCATGCGCGAACGCCGACGCGACCGCGGCCCGGAACCGGGCATCACGGAGGGCGACCAGAAAGGTGATCGGAGCCTGGTCGGGTGAGGTGGCGCGGGCCACGTTGCCGCCCGGCAGCGCCAGCAGTGCGACCAACCCGGCCACGGCCAACGTGGCGGCATAGAAGAAGAAGGGCGCGGTGAGAGAGATCCCGGTCAGCAGCCCACCCACCGCCGGTCCAGCCATGCCACCGAGCAGAAAGCCGCCCGAGAACATCCCGCTGGCTCGCCCACGCTTCGACGCCGGCGCCAGCGCGAGCATCATCCCCATTGCCGAGATCGTGAACATCGCCGAGCCGACCCCGCCGATGCCCCGCCAGGCGAGGAGCTCGCCGTACGATCTCGCCAGCCCAGCCATGGCGCTCGACGCGGCGACGATCCAGACGCCCGCGACCAGGAGGGAGCGCTCTGCGAGCCGGACGACCAGTCGGCCAGCGACCGGCGCGAACACCAGCCGCATCAGCGCGAAGGCCGACACCACCATGGCGACGAGGAAGTTGGAGACACCGAACGTACGGGCGAACACCGGCAGCACCGGGTAGACGACACCGAACCCGATCGATACCAGGAACGCGACCACTGCCAGTACCCAGATGCCCCGCGGCATGGGGCCGTCGGCCGGCTCGTCCATCCAGACCTCCGTCGGACTGTCGTTCTCGGAGCGCGAGCCTATCTGTCTGCTCCGACAGCTCCGATCACGGTCAACCGGCTGCGGCGGCCCGGTTGGCCTGGATCACGTCGTACGCCGCCTTTGCGGGCCAGAACTGCTTCATCAGCTCCTTTGCCCTGGCCTTCGCCGCGCGCCGGTCGATACCCCGGCCGCGGTCGGTCACCTTGACCAGATGCCCGCCCGCATGCAGCAGCCCGATCAGGGCGGCGGTGTGGTCGTCCGGGGTCTCGCCGCCGATCAGGGTGCGGTCAAGGGTGTCGGTGAGCGTCCGTTCGTACGATGGGTCGACGGGGCGGTAACGGGTCACCGGAATGACACCCAGCACCGTCTCCCGGTCGGCGGAGAGCAGCTCAGCGGTGACGAGTCGTTCGTACAGCCGCTCCTTCAGCTTGCCCTGCAGCTTCCGTACGGCCGCCTGGGTGCTCCAGCTCCGCTTGCCAGCGAGCCGTTCGTACGACTCCGCCAGCAGCCGGTCGGAGGTGGGGAGCATGTCGGTGTCGATCACCACGCGGTTCCGGCGCAGCCGATCCTCACCCTTCTCCGTCAGGCGCACGTGCCCGCCGAGCACCAGGTCGCAGAGCATCGCCCCGCCCAACAGCGGTGCCAGCTCGCTCGACCAGGCGATGTTCTTACCGCTCGCATCGTCGGTGAGCAGCAGCAGGAGGTCCTCGCAGAGCAGCATGCTCGGAGACTACCGCCACCCGGTCAAGCATCGGCCGCGAAGGTCCCCCTTCCATTCTGGAAAGAGAGAGTTACCATAGTTCTATGACTGGTGACATCACTCCCATCCTTGAGGACCTCGCTGCGGGCCGCATCGACGCGGCCGAGGCCAGCCGGCGGATCG
>Ga0116180_1003543_pt1 | contig 11731 bp, 8 predicted proteins | sample AD_UKC073_MetaG_FD_89804 | JGI IMG/M metagenome (GOLD analysis project Ga0116180, IMG submission 89804) | Active sludge microbial communities of municipal wastewater-treating anaerobic digesters from USA - AD_UKC073_MetaG | ecosystem: Engineered > Bioreactor > Anaerobic > Digestate | place: USA... | reverse complement strand
CGCAGGCAGTGCGGCGCGCTCGACATCCGCGATCGTCACCGCACCGCCGTGGCCGGTGCCGACGATGCCCTCCGGATCGACCCCGAGCACGCGTGCGCGCTGGCGCGCCGCCGGTGACACCGGGTGACGCGCGGCGATCGTCAGGGCCTGTGCGTCCAGTGCCGCGGACGGCACCGCGGCGGCACCGGCGGGGACCGCGGGGCCCGGTGCCGCCGCTGCACCCGGTGCGGATGCGGATGCGGATACAGGTTCGGATGCGGATACTGGTTCGGATGCGGATACAGGTTCGGGTGCGGGTGCGGGTGCGGGTGCTGGTGCTGGTGCTGGTGCCGATGCCGATTCCGATGCCGGCGGCAAGGGTGCGGTCGGTGCCGACGACGCGGTCCCGGGCGCCGGTTCACCCGCCTCGTACAGCGTGGCCATCACGGTGCCGACCGGAATGCGCTGCCCCGGCGCGACCAGCAGTTCGCCGACGACGCCGGCCTTCCAGATCTCGACCTCGACCGCCGCCTTGGAGGTGTCGACCAGCGCCACCACCTGCCCGCGTGCGACGCGGTCGCCCGGCTGCACGCGCCACTCGAGCAGCGTGCCCTCCTCCATGTCGGCGCCCAGCGAGGGCAGCTCGAACCGGATCATGGCCGCGCTCCGCCGAAGGTGCGGCTGCCCCACAGCGCACGCACCGCCGTGACGATCTTCGGCACCTGCGGCAGCGCGGCCTCCTCCATGTGCCGCGCATAGGGGATCGGCACCTCCTCGGCGCACACGCGTGCCACCGGCGCATCCAGGTCGTAGAACGCCTGCTCCATCAGCCGCGCGACGACCTCGGCGGCCAGGCTGCCCGAGCGCCAGCCTTCGTCCACCACGACCGCGCGATGCGTGCGCCGCACCGACGCGACCAGGGTGGCGGTGTCGAGCGGGCGCAGCACGCGCAGGTCGATGACCTCGGCCTCGATGCCGCTGGCCGCCAGCGCCTGCGCCGCCTCCAGCGCCTTGGGCAGGCAGCCGCCGTAGGTGATGAGGCTGACGTCGCGCCCGGGCCGGCGCACGCGCGCGGCGCGGATGTCGCGCGAGAACGCGTCCGGCAGTTCGCCCGAGGCGTTGTAGAGCTGGGCATGCTCGACGATGATCACCGGGTCCGGATCCGCGAGCGCGGCGCCGAGCATGCCCCGCGCGTCCTCGACGGTCGCCGGCGCCAGCACCGTCAGACCGGGCACGTGGGCGAACCAGTTCTCCAGGCTGTGCGAGTGCTGCGCGGCGACCTGGCGGCCCGCACCGGTGGCCATCCGCACCACCAGCGGCACCGAGAACTGTCCGCCCGACATGTGCCGCATTGCGGCCGCGGTGTTCACCAGCTGGTCCAGGGCCAGCAGGCTGAAGTTCACCGTCATGATCTCGACGATCGGCCGCATCCCGCCCATCGCCGCCCCGACCCCGGCGCCGACGAAGCCGAGCTCCGCCAGCGGCGTGTCGCGCACGCGCTCGGGCCCGAACTCCTCGAGCAGCCCCTTGGACACGGCGTAGGTGCCGCCGTAGCGCCCGACGTCCTCGCCCATCAGGAACACGCGCGGATCGTCGCGCAGCGCCTCCTGCAGCGCCTCGCGCAGCGCCTCGCGGTAGGTGATCGTGCGGCTCATGGCGCGGGCGCTCCGACGGGCGTGGTGACGTCCTTCAGCAGGTCCTCGACCGGCTCCCAGGTGCCGGCTTCCGCGAACGCGACGGCCTGCTCGACCTCGGCCTGTGCGGCCGCGTCGATCGCCAGGAACTCGTCCTCGGTGAGCAGCCCCTGCGCCTTCAGGCGCGCCGTGTATCCGTGGATCGGGCCGCGGGCCTTCCAGGCCTCGACTTCGGTCTTCGTGCGGTAGAGCTCGGCGTCGAACATCGAGTGCGCACGGAACCGGTAGGTGCGGTACTCGACGAACATCGGCCCCCCGCCGTCGCGCACCAGCTCGGCGGCCGCCTGCGTCGCCTCGTGCACGGCGACGACGTCCATCCCGTCGACCCGCGTCGCCGGCATGCCATACGACGACGCTTTCACGCACAGGTCGGTCTGCGACTGGTAGCGCTCGATCGCCGTGCCCATCGCGTACAGATTGTTCTCGCAGCAGAACAGCACCGGCAGCTTCCACAGCGCCGCCAGGTTCATCGCCTCGTGGAACGCGCCTTCGGCCACCGCGCCGTCGCCGAAGAAGCAGGCGGTCAGCGCGCGCCGGCCCTGCATGCGGTCGGCCATCGCCAGGCCGGCGGCCAGCGGCAGGCCGCCGCCGACGATGGCGTTACCGCCGTACAGGCGCGTGGCGCGGTCGAACAGGTGCATGGAGCCGCCGCGCCCGCGCGCGCAGCCTTCGCGCTTGCCGTACATCTCGGCCATGATCGACGCCATCGGCAGGCCGCGCACCAGTGCGTGGCCGTGCTCCCGATAGGTGGCCACCAGGTTGTCGTCGGCACGCAGCGCGTTCAGCGCGCCGACCGCAACCGCCTCCTCGCCGATGTACAGGTGCAGGAAGCCGCGGATCTTCTGCTGCCCGTAGAGCTCGGCGCAGCGCTCCTCCATGCGGCGGATGCGCATCAGGTCGGCCAGCAGCTTCAGCGCGAACGGCTTGTCCCAGGGTACCGGGCCGCTCGCCGGTCCGTCGGCCTGCGCGTTCATGCGCCCGCCTCCAGGGTCGAGGTGTCGCCCTCGGGCAGGCCGAGCTCGCGCGCCTTGAGCAGCCGGCGCATGATCTTGCCGCTGCGCGTGCGCGGCAGCACGGCCAGGAACGCGATCTCGCGCGGCGCCACCGCGGGGCCCAGACGCTTGCGGGCGTGGCCGAGGATGTCGAGCCGCAGGGCCTCGCTCTCGGCGAAGCCGCCCTTCAGCGACACGAAGGCCTTCACCACTTCGCCCACCATCGGGTCGGGCTTGCCGATCACGCCGGCCTCGGCGACGGCCGGATGCTCCATCAGCACGCTCTCGACCTCGAAGGGGCCGATCAGGTGGCCCGCCGACTTGATCACGTCGTCGGCCCGGCCGACGAACCAGTAGTAGCCGTCGGCATCCCGCTTGACGAGATCGCCGCTCAGGTACCACTCGCCGCAGAAGCTCCTGCGGTAGCGCGCCTCGTTGTCGAGATAGCCGCGGAACATCGACGGCCATCCCGCACGCAGCGCGAGCTCGCCCTCGACGTCGGGCGTGTCGATCACCCGCACACGCGCGGGCTCGCCCTCGGCTTCGAGGTGCTCGACCACGCAGGCGTCGACCCCGGGCAGCGGCCGCCCCATCGAGCCCGGCTTGATCGCGAACGCAGGCGTGTTGGCGATCATGATGCCGCCGGTCTCGGTCTGCCACCAGTTGTCGTGGATCGGCAGCCCCAGCACCTCCTTGCCCCACCACACGGCCTCGGGGTTGAGCGGCTCGCCCACGCTGGCCACGAAGCGCAGGGCGGGATACGCGTGGGCGCGCGCCAGCTCCGTTCCCGCCTTCATCAGCATGCGGATCGCCGTGGGCGCCGTGTACCAGACGCTGATGCGCTCCTGCGCCAGCAGCGCGTACCAGCGCTCGGCGTCGAACTCCTCGCGGTCGATCAGCGAGGTCACGCCGTGCAGCAGGGGCGCAATGATCCCGTACGACATGCCGGTGACCCAGCCCGGGTCGGCGGTGCACCAGTAGCGGTCGTCGGCGTGCAGATCGAGCGCGTAGCGGCCAGTGGCGAAGTGGGTGACGACCGCGCCGTGCACGTGCAGCGCGCCCTTGGGCGTACCGGTGGTGCCGCTGGTGAAGTGCAGCAGCGCGGCATCCTCGGGGCCCGTCGACGCCACCGTGAACGTGTCGGAGGCTTCGGCCATCCGCGCGGCGAGGTCCTCGGTGCCGGGCTCGTTCGTCGACCCGCCCTCCTCGGCCACCAGCAGCACGTGCTCGAGCGTGGGGATCTGCGCGCGCACCTTCGCCACCTTGCGGCGGTACAGCAGGTCGGTGGTGACCAGCACCTTCGCCTTGCCGATGTTCGCGCGGGTGGCGATCGGCTCCGGACCGAACGCCGAGAACAGCGGCGTCACCACCGAACCGTTCTTCAGCGCCCCGAGGATGGCCACGTACAGCTCGGGAATCCGCCCGGCGAGCACGAAGACCCGGTCGCCGCGCCCGACCCCCAGCGCGCGCAGCACGTCGGCGAACCGCGAGGTGTCGCGCTGCAGCCGGGCGTAGCTGATCTCCAGTGCCGGGCCGGTGCGCGACACGAAGCGCAGCGCGGTCCGGTCGCGCAGCGGTCCCGCCGCATGCCGGTCGACCGCCTCGTGCGCGATGTTCAGCCCGCCGCCCGGCAGCCCCGCCAGCGCGGCGGCGGCGTCCTGCCAGCGGAACCGCGCGCGCTCGCCCTCGTAGTCGGAAAGATTCGGCCGCACGCGCAGATCCGCGTCGGACTTCTCGATGATCGCCGGTCTGTCCATGTCCGCCTCCCTGCACCGACTCTAGGAACCCGGACGCTTCGCGTCATTGGCAAATGTCAACGGCACCGCGAGGAGGCGCGCCGCCGGCACCCCGCGCAGGGGCCAGCCAGCGCAGCAGCTGCCGGGTGACGGTCGGACTCGACAGCAGACCGAGATGATGGGTGCGTCGCACGATGCGCGTGTGCGCCGGCGGGAACGCGAGCGCACGGCGCGGGTCTTGGTGCCGTCCCAGTGCGCTGTCGAGCGGAACCAGGCCGTCGCCGATCAGCTGGGTCGCCAGCGGATCGACGCGCTGACCGGCCACCGCGGCGATCGCGTAGCACGCGATGCCTTCCGGCAGCGCCACCGGGACCCGGGTGTCGTGCCCGTGCGCGAAGCGGTCACGCCCCTGCCAGTCGGCATCGAGCAGGCTGCCGTGCCGCAGGTCGGTGACGCCGGCGCTTCGGATGCGCCCCAGCGGTACGAACGCGGCCGAATACGGGCTCACCCCCAGCAGCGTCTCGATCCAGTGGCCGCCGCGCTCGAGCGGGGCGCCGTGATGCGGCGTGCCGAGGAACACCAGTGCGCCGACCCGCGACAGCCACGCAGCACCGCCGGCACGCGCGCATTCGACGGCACTGCGCGCCACGAGCCCGCCCATGCTGTGGCCGATCAGCGTCAGCCGCGTGACCGGCACCGGCCAGGCCTGCAGCAGACGCTCGAGCAGTTCCGACAGCCGGCGCCCGTTGACCGAGACGTGCAGCCCCGAGTTGTAGCGCAGGTAGGTGGCCGTGGCCCCCAGCCGCCGGGCCAGCGCCGCACCGTGGTCGTGCCCGTTGCGCCGCCACTGCACGTCGCTCATGCACAGCCCGTGGATCATCAGCAGCACGTGTCCCCGTGCATCGGGCACCGACGACGCCAGCGTCGCGCCGTCGAGGTCCAGCGCCACGCCGTCTCGGCGCACCTGCATCGGCACGGCGAGCGGATTGGACGTGCGTTCGAGGTGATCGCCGAGCACGCCCTGGAGCGCCGCCAGCACCGGGTCCCGCCCCGGCCAGCGGACGTCGGGGCCGAGCAGCGGCTGCAGCAGTGCCAGCGCGGCATCCAGCCCGCCACCGACGAGGCGCGTGGTGCCCCGCACCGCGCCATAGACGAGCCCCGACAGCCCGCGCGCACGCGCCGGCGCCGGCGGTCCCACGGGGGGCGACAGGCGCCCGATCGCGCTGTGCAGCGCCTCGGCCAGGCGCGTGACGCCGAGCGTCGCCGTGATGGCGAGACGACCCGCGCCGCGCAGGTCGGAAGCCAGTCCTTCGTCTGCCATCGTCAGCCTCCCGGCATGTGCGCGTCCGGGCCCGGACCGGGCGCGGGACGGCGCCGGAAGATGGTACGTGCGCGAAGGAAGGCGCTGCGGGCCGTGCGCCGCGATTAGAGGCGGCGCTCGACGCCCGGGTCAGCGCGGCGGGCAGCGCACGGCGCGCGCCAGCCCGCCGTGCGCGTCGAGCAGCCGGTCGCGCCAGGCCGCGACCGGATCGTCGTCGGCGAGCAGTTCGAACGGCGTGGACACCCGCGCCCACTGCAGGCTGCCGAACACGATGTAGTCGGGGTAGGCCATGGCGTCGCCGCCCAGGAACGGCTGGCGCGCGAGGGTCGCGCGCACCGGCTGCAGAAGATCGCGGAACGCGCCCAGGCGCTGCTCGCGACCGGACTGGATGTCCTCGAGCCGGCGTCCGAAGCGCTGCTCGCGGCTGCGCCGGAAATAGGCCTGGTCGACCGGCCGCAGCCGGTCGTGGATGTCGAGGATCACCATCGGCAGGATCGCCGGGTTCAGCACCGTGTCGGCCCACTGGTTGACGAAGCAGGCGGCGGCCCGGCCGCCCGCGCCGCCGAACAGCGACGGACGCTCCGGCCAGTTGTCCTCGAGCCAGTGTGCGATCGCCCAGGAGTCGGCGACGAAGCTGTCGCCGTCCACCAGCACCGGCACCTTGCCCTGCCCCGAGAACACCAGCCGGTCGGTCTCGGTGAAGCGCCACGGCAGGGTCTCGACCGCGAGCCCCTTGTGCGCGATCGCCATGCGCGCCCGCCAGCAGAACGGGCTGAAGCGATGCGCGGGGTCGGCGCCGGCCAGGTCGTAGAGCTTCAGCACGCGGTTCAGTCCTTGGGCGCGTGCGCGACGCCGGCGGCGATCAGGCGCTGCACCTCCGCATCGGGCAGGCCCAGCAGCGACTTCAGGGTCTCGGCCGTGTGCTCGCCCAGGCGCGGCGACGGCGTGCGCACCGCGCCCGGCGTGTTCGACAGGCGCACCGGAACGCCCACCACCCGGACCGGACCGGCACGCGGATGCACCATGTCGACGAGTGCACCGCGGGCCTTGACCTGCGGGTGCTCGACCAGCTGCTCGATGTTGTTGATCGCACCGACCGGCACACCGGCCTCGAGCAGCAGCTTCTCCCAGTCCTCGAAGGTCTTGGTCAGGAAGACCTCCTGCAGGATCCCGATCAGCGCGTCGCGGTTCTGCGCGCGCTCGCGGTTGGTGCGGAAGCGCGGGTCGTCGGTGAGGTCGGGCCGGCCGATCACCGGGCAGAAGATCTTCCACAGCTTCTCGCTGCCGACGGCCAGTGCGAGGTCGCGGCTCTGGGTGCGGAAGGTCTGGTACGGCAGCAGCGCCTTGTAGGCGGTGCCCATCGGCAGCGGCAGCTCGCGGTCGCGCAGATAGGAGCCGATCATCACGCCCAGCAGCGACATCTGGCCTTCGAGCATCGACACGTCGATGCGCTGGCCCTCGCCGGTCTTCTCCTTCACGCGCAGCGCGAGCAGGATGCCGTAGGCGGCGTACATGCCGGCGGCGAGGTCGGCGATCGACACGCCGCAGCGCACGCCGCGCCCGCCCTCTTCGCCGGTGACGCTGATCATGCCGCTCTCGGCCTGCAGGATCAGGTCGAGCGCCGCACGCTCACGGTACGGACCGTCCTGGCCGAAGCCCGACACCGAGCAGTAGATGATGCCGGGGTTGCGCGCCTTCGCCGCCTCGTAGCCCAGGCCCAGCTTCTCGAGCGCGCCCGGCCGGAAGTTCTCCAGCACGATGTCGGCCTTCTCGATCAGCTTGAAGAACAGCTCCTTGCCCTCCGGGTTCTTCAGGTCGATGGAGATGCCCTTCTTGTTGCGATGCAGGCCGACGAAGTACGAGGTCTCGCCGCCGTCCATCGGCACGCCCCAGGCGCGCGCGATATCGCCGGCACCGGGGGTCTCGAGCTTGATCACGTTGGCGCCGTAGTCGGCGAGCATCGTCGAGCAGTGGGGGCCGGCCAGCGCGTGCGACAGGTCGAGCACGGTGACGCCTTCGAGCGGCATTTTCATCGTTTGACACTTCCTCTGGTGATGGCGCCGGCAGAACGCCAGCATGCGATCGATGTTAACCGTTCGCCTGCAAACGGGCAGAATCCGCGGCCATGCGCAGGCAATCCTTCGTTCTGATCGACGGGCTGAAGACCGTCGCGTCCCAGCTGATCGTGCTCCACCACCTGGTCGCCTACGGGCCGCTGCCGGTCGCGTTGCGTACCGTGATCCCGGGCACCGTCGACTGGCTGTACGAGTACGGCCGCATGGCGGTGCAGGTGTTCCTGGTGATGGGCGGCTTCCTGGCCGCCCGCACGCTGGCCGGCAGCCTGTCGGCGCCGGGCGCGTCACTCGCCCGCCTGATCGGCGCGCGCTACCTGCGGCTCGCCCTGCCGTTCCTGGCGGCCATGGGCGTCGCGATCGCCGCCGCCGCCTGGGCGCGCCCGTGGCTCGACGCCGACTTCGTGCCGGTCGCGCCGACCTGGACACAGTGGTGGGCGCACGTGGGCCTGCTGCACGGCGTGCTCGGCGTGCCGTCGCTGTCGGCCGGCGTGTGGTACGTGGCGATCGACTTCCAGCTGTTCGTGCTGCTGGCGCTGCTGTGCCGGCTGGGCGGCGTGCGGCGTGCGGATGCCGCCGCCGCGGGTCACGGCGGGGCGGGTCACGGCGGGGCAGGCGGCGACGCGGCGGGGCCGCGCCCGCGCGCCGGCGCCATCGTGCTCGTGGCGCTCGTCGCCACCGCATCGCTGTTCGCGTTCAACCGCGACGCCGGCCTCGACGACTGGGCGCTCTACTTCTTCGCCGCCTACGGCATGGGCGCGCTCGTGCAGTGGGCGACGCCGGGCGCGTCCCTCGGCCGCACCGTCGCCCTCATGGCCGCCCTCGTGGCGGCCGCCATGGTCGTCGACCACCGCACGCGCATCGTGCTGGCCTTCGCCACCGCCGCGGCACTGGCCTGGTCGCGCGTGCGGCCGATCGAGGCCGGACGCGCCGGACCGTGGCTGCGCGCATTCGCCGACAGCTCGTACGCGCTGTTCCTGATCCACTTCCCGGTGTGCATGGTCGTGGTCGCGCTGTACGTGCGCAGCGGCGCGCAGGGGCCGGCGGCCGCCTTCGCCGCGCTGCTGCTCGCCTGGGTGGCCAGCAACGCGGCCGGCTTCGCGTTCCACCGCTGGGTGGAGCGGCCGGTCCTCAGGCGACGAACGACCTGAGCAGGCGACCGGCGCGCGGCGCATCGGCGCACAGGCCGCCCGCGTCGACCACCTGCCGGCCATTGACCCAGACGCCGTGCACGCCCAGCGCCTCACCGCGCAGGCGGCTGCCGCCCGCGGGCAGGTCGTAGCGGCGCACGTTGCGCCCGCGGCCGACCGTCGCCGGGTCGAACAGCAGCAGGTCGGCGAAGGCGCCCGGGCGCAGCACACCGCGATCGGGAATGCCGAACAGCCGCGCCGGATGCCCGGTGAGCTTGCGCACCGCCTCCGGCAGCGACAGCGCGCGCTGATCCCGCGCCCAGTAGCCCAGCACGTGCAGCCCGAACGCGGCGTCGCACATGAAGGTGAGATGCGCGCCCGCGTCCGACAGCGACACGTGCGTGTCGGGGTCGGCCACCAGCCGGCCGACCGCCTGCGCATCGTTGTTGCGCAGCTGGGCGGTGAACACGGTGTCCAGGTCCTCGGACAGCGCCAGGTCGAGCATCCAGTCGAACGGATGCCTGCCGTCCCGCGCGGCGAGCGCGTCGAGGGGCCGGCCCTCGTACCCGGCGTGCTCGCGCCGCCGGGTCTCGACCACGTGCACCAGGTGCCACTCGCTGTTGAACAGGCTGGCCCCGCGCACGCGCTCGAAATCCGCCTTCACGCGGGCCCGGAACCCGGGGTCGGCGTAGACCGCCGCCAGGCCGTCGCCGCCATACGCCTGCATCGCGGGGCGCCACGCGTCGACGCTCTCGAACAGGTAGGGCGAGCGCAGCGTGAAGTCCATGGTCAGCGGACAGGGCGACACCTGCGCGACCAGCGCGTGCCCCCGGGCGCGTGCCGCGTCCATGCGGGCGATCTCGTCGAACACGTGGTCCGGCGCGGTGTTGCTGTGGAACATCGCGGCGATCAGCACCGGCCGGCCGCAGTGCGCCGCCACCTCCTCGAGAAAGGGCACCGAGGTCTTCGACCCCTTGGTGAGCATGAACAGCCCGCGTCCGGAATCGGCCATCGCCCGCGTGAGCGCGAGCATCTCGCGATCGTCGGCCAGGCGCGACGGCATCGGGATGCCGCCTTCGCCGTTGTGCGGCTCGTTGGTGGAGGTGGCGAACCCGACCGCACCGGCGGCCATCGCCTCGCGCACCAGCTGCGCCATCTGCGCGATCTCCGCGTCGGTGGCGGTGCGCTTCGACGCCTGGTCGCCGAGCACGTAGGTGCGGATCGCCGAGTGCCCGGCGAAGGCCGCGACGTTGAGCCCGAGCCCGGTGCGCTCGAGCATGTCGAGGTACTCGGGAATCGATTCGAAGTCCCAGCGGATGCCGGCGCGCAAGGCGTCGAGCGACATGCCCTCGACCTGGGTCAGGTTGCGCATGGTGAGGTCGCGGTCGGCCGGACGGCACGGCGCGATCGTGAACCCGCAGTTGCCGATCACCGCGGTGGTCACGCCCATCTGCGGCGACGGGTCGGCGAACGCATCCCAGGTGAGCTGCGCGTCGTAGTGCGTGTGCCCGTCGATGATGCCCGGCATCAGGGCGAGCCCGGTCGCGTCGACCTCGACGCGCGCGGCGCCGGCACCGGCGCCGACCGCGACGATGCGTTCGCCGTCGACGGCCAGATCGCCGCGCACCGCGGCGGCGCCGGTGCCGTCGTGCAGCAGCGCGTTGCGGATCACCAGATCGTGCATGGTCGTGTCTCCCCCCGGTCGCTCGATGTGCGCACCGCTGCGGGCGGTGCGATGGGCACGCCGGCTTCGGGCGGTGCGATGCGCGCGCCGTTTTGCGGGCATCATCGCACGATCGCCGGGACGGCCGCGACGCCGTCCCGGGCCCGCCCGGACGCAGCCCCGACACGGATCCCCGCCCATGACGCACCCGGACCTCCACGACACGATTCACGAAGCCCCCACCTCCGTCAGCCTCGCGCTGCGCGCGCTGCGCCGCCACCCCGAGCGGGTCGCGTTCCAGTGGGACGGCGGCGCCCTCACCTATGCCGGCGCACTCGACCTGATCGCCCGCCAGCAGGCGGCCCTGAGTGCCGCGGGCGCACGCCGCGGCGAATGCATGGCCCTGCTGTCGGCGAACCGGGCCGAGGTCTGGTGCGCCGGCGTCGCGGCACAGGGACTGGGCCTGGCCGTCACCTGGCTGCACCCGATGGGGTCGCTGAACGACCACCTCGACCAGATCGCCGACGCGGGGGCGACGCTGCTGGTGGTCGACGTGCCCGGCTACCGGGACCGCGGCGGCGAGCTCGCCACGCGCGCCGAGGGCGTGCGCACGACGCTCACGCTCGGTCCGGCCGAGTTCGGGCAGGACCTGCTCGCCGCGGCCGCCGCGGCCGGCAGCGCGGCACCGCGCGACCTGGCCGGGCTCGACGACCTGGCCATCCTCAACTACACGGGCGGCACCACCGGCAAGTCCAAGGGGGCGCAGCGCCGCCATCGCACGACGGTGGGCGCGGTCACCTCGATCCTCGCCGACTTCGAGTTCCCGCACGATCCCCGCTTCCTGGCGGTCGCACCGATCACGCACGTCGCCGGCTCCAAGGTGCTGCCCACGCTGCTGGCCGGCGGCACCGTGCACCTGATGCGGGGATTCGACCCGGACCGCGTGCTCGCGACGATCGCGGCGCAGCGCATCAACATGACGCTGTTCGTGCCGACGATGATCTACGTGCTGCTCGATCACCCGGCCCTCGACCGCACCGACCTGTCGTCCATGGAACTGCTGCTGTACGGCGCCTCGCCGATGTCCCCCACCCGGCTGGTCGAGGGCCTCGAACGCATCGGCCCGGTGTTCTCGCAGCTGTAT
>Ga0116180_1003540_pt1 | contig 11743 bp, 11 predicted proteins | sample AD_UKC073_MetaG_FD_89804 | JGI IMG/M metagenome (GOLD analysis project Ga0116180, IMG submission 89804) | Active sludge microbial communities of municipal wastewater-treating anaerobic digesters from USA - AD_UKC073_MetaG | ecosystem: Engineered > Bioreactor > Anaerobic > Digestate | place: USA... | reverse complement strand
GGCGCAAGAGGGCGGCGGTGAGGCACTTGCAGGCAGAGGGGCTGAGCTCGCAGCGTCGGGCGTGCGCTTTGGTGGAGCTGTCGCGGTCGAGCCTGTACTACCTACCGCTTCGGCGTGCCGAGGAGGAGGCGGCGCTCAGGGCCAGGATCAAGCAGCTTGCCAGGAACAAGAGACGCTACGGCTACCGGCGCGTGTGGATGACCCTCCGCCGGGAGGGCTGGGTGGTCAATCACAAGCGAGTGCATCGGATCTGGAAGGAACTGGGGTTGAGCCTGCCGCGCAAGCGTGCCAGGAAGCGCTTCTGCGGGCCGAAAGGGGAGGTTGCGTAGCGGGCGGTGCACCCGGATCACGTGGTGACCTATGATCTGTGCGAAGACCGTACGGAGCGGGACAAGCGGCTACGGCTGCTGAGTGTGGTGGACGAGTATACGCGGGAGTGCCTGGCTATCCTGGTAGCGCCCAGCATCGGCGGCGAGCAGGTTGTGGAGACACTGAAGTGGCTGGCGTTGACGCGGGGCATGCCCGAGCATATTCGTAGCGATAACGGTCCGGAGTTCATCGCGCAGGCGGTGCGGGGATGGTTGGAGGGAGCCGGCTGTAGGACGATCTTCATCACGCCCGGCAGCCCGTGGGAGAACCCGTATATCGAGAGCTTCATCGGGAAGCTTCGGGACGAGTGTCTGAACTGCGAGGTCTTTGGCAACCTGGAGGAGGCACGAGCGGTGATCGAGGCGTGGAGGGAGGAGTACAATACCGAGCGGCCGCACAGCTCGCTGGGTTATCTGACGCCGGCGGAGTTCGCGGAGCAGTGCAGGCAGAGGGAGGTGGAGAGCGGACGCTGTGTGGGCTCCGGTCGGGCTACGCCCTCCCTCCGCCCACACAGTACCAGGCAGGCCGTAACCCTCTCACTCTCACTGGTCTAGAAAACGGGGGGATGTCAATGGTGGCGGCTCCTGGTGTGGTGAGGGTTGTGAACAGGCCGCTGTTGCGTATGGCGTCAGCATAGCGCAGGCCAGAAAGAAAAGTGAGCGGTAATCCCCATTAAATCTTGACAAGAAGGTGGCGGTGGGGGTATATTGATATCAACCCTGACCCGCATCACCCGGCACATCGGCGCCGGTGCGGACAAGGTGAGTAGCTACCTGCCGTCTATGGCACCAGCATCTGGCTGGATCGCAGCAGCCGCCACAGCACAAGTCGGGATCGGGCGTGCCGGTTTTTCTTTGCCAACACGAGGGGGGGGAAGGGCCGGCCTGAGGGAATACTAAAACAGTGAGCCAGGAAAGGGCCGTTTCCTGGCTCGGGGTAGACCAAAGACCCTGGCTCGGGTTCAGAGGCTACACCTAGTGGTGTACCCCGGCCGTGCTAAGACGTAACCCCCCTTTGCAGGATAGGTCCTTTGGCTCGACCATTTCGGCCCACGTTGTCAGCAGCATTGCTTTGCCTTGGTTGGCGTCAGGCGGGACGGTTGAGGGACAAGCGATCCTTCTCATGCGGGACAGGGAGAGCCGGCTCACGACACAGACGGCCTTCCCAACGGAATGGCTTGGGGTAGACGAAAGGTCCTGTCGGGAAGAGGCCCGATGTAGGCATCCTGGGCTGAGGATGCTGCATGACTGAGTCGGCTCTCCCTATCAGTCCGGTGCGCGCCAATCTGACAAGGGAGTGGTGAGAGAATGCCTCGCAGCGCGAGGTCTATCGTGTCTGGGGTGGTTCCGTCTCCAGGCGGCGCATTTGTTGGGTTTGCCCACGGCGATCTTTTTCGCGTCCGCGTCTTCTCCAACGATCACACTGCCGGTCTTCTCGGGGTGGGAAGGAGCGGCGGGATCTACGGCACTGCGGGGTGCTGTGTCACAGACCCGGGGGACGTGGGAAGATGATCATCTACAAGCGCGTAGGGGCTCGCGCGGGGCTCATGGGGAACCCCTCCGACGGCTTCGGCGGGAAGACCCTGGCCACCTTGATTTCGGACTTCAGTGCCTCAGTAGTCCTGTGGGAAAGCCCGAAGATAGAAATCCTTCCCCACCCGTTGTTTGACCCGATGTGCTTTGGCAGCCTGGAGGACCTGGCCACTACGGCGAGCTTTGACGGGTACTACGGCGGGCTTCGCCTGGTGTACGCCGCCTGCAAGAAGTTCTACCAGTGGTGTGTCGAGGCGGGCGTCAAGCTCGAGCGGTATAACTTCAGCATCCAGTACGACACGACCATCCCCCGGCAGGTAGGTCTCGCGGGCTCGAGTGCCATCGTCACGGCGATCGTCAAGGGACTGATGGAGCTTCACGGGCTTAGCGAGGACGACGTGCCCCTGGCCCTGCAGCCCGGTCTCGTCCTGAGCGTCGAGACCGACGAGCTCGGGATCTCCGCGGGCCTCCAGGATCGCGTGGTGCAGGTGTACGGCGGGCTCGTCTACATGGACTTCGACCGCGACTACATGGCCGAGCACGGGCACGGGCGCTACGAGAGGCTGAACCTGTCGCTCCTGCCGCCGCTCTACCTGGCCTACACGCCGGAGCCAAGCGACTCGGGCAAGATCCATAGCACCGTGCGGTACCGCTTCGACCGGGGCGAGCGCGAGATCGTCGAGGGCATGCGGCGGCTGGGCGAGATCACCGACGCGTCGCGCGAGGCCCTAGAGGCCCGGGATTACGAGACCCTGGGCCGCCTGATGGATGAGAACTTCGACGTGCGGCGGCGGATGTACGGGGACAAGTGCCTGGGCGAGACCAACCTGCGGATGATCGAGCTGGCGCGGAGTCTGGGGCTGCCCGCCAAGTTCCCCGGATCGGGTGGGGCCATCGTGGGCATGTACCTGGACGAGGAGCAGTTCTCCAGGGCCCAGCAGGCCTTCAACGACGAGGGCTTCGTCTTCCGCTCCATACACCCGACGGAGACCTTGCCCACATCGGAGGATGAGCTTCAGGAGACCTTCGATCGGCTCCAGGAGCTGCGGTTGGCCGTGCGCACCGGAGTACCGGCAAGCAGTCCGGCAACTACGCACCTTGCGCCATCATGGAGGCCTTCAACAGCTGGTTCCGACAGGAACGCTTGAACGTGTACTTGTTCTTGTCGGTGGCGGATGCCCAGGAGTGGGTAGAGGAAAGGGTGGTGGCACTACAATGAGAAGCGACTTTCAGCTCTTTGGGCAACGTGACGCCACAAGCTTTCGATATCCCGGGAATGGGCACCGGCCAGCGCTCTCCGGGGGCCAATGATTCTGTCTTCCCGTGTAGGATTCTTATTCAGGTTGGACCAAAGACGGAGACCGGCGCACAGACTGTAATCCTTTTTGCTGTTGTTCTCACATTCAACCATGCCCCCTAAACATGCGCACAACCGTCGTTGCTTAGGGGATAGCGAGTGCTCTAAGGGCGGCGAGCACAATGTGGATCCTGCCAGACCAGCAGATTGCGACAGTGTCGGGGTTCGAATGCAAGCAATGTATAGAAGCTACGGGGTCGTGTGTCCCCGTTTCCCAGTGGTTATATGACAAACAGCAGAGCGTCGCTTACTCTAAGAATCCTTGGCCCCTGGCCGAGCAGTGCTATCATGTCCTCCATCGGCTCTGCCCCACGAGTGAACGCGCGGCCCGGCTCGCACAAGGTGGTGCTTGTCGGACAATAGGGTATAGGCTTTTTTCCAAGATTCTGAATAGCATTGTGGGAGTTATCGGAAGCGCGTTTTTCGTGGTCATACTACCCTTCGTAGCACTCCTGATTAAGGCGCAGTCACGTGGTCCTGTGTTGTTCATCCAAGAACGCGTTGGCCTTAATGGCTCTACATTCCGGTTGATTAAGTTCCGTACCATGCACCCGCAGACACAGCCTGGCGAGGCTCATTGGGCCAATGAGGATGAAGACCGGATCTTCCCTTTTGGGCGGTTTCTGAGGTCAGCACGACTCGATGAGGTGCCGCAGTTCCTGAACGTACTGATGGGGAGCATGAGCTTCATTGGTCCCCGTCCCGAGCAAGTGCCCATCGTTGAGAGGTTGAGGGGCAAGATCCCGAACTATGCCTTGCGCCACCAAGTGCTTCCTGGCATCACCGGATGGGCGCAGGTCCGCTACAGATATGGTTGGTCGGAGTTGGACGCGTGGCTCAAACTCAGCTATGACCTATACTACTTGGAGAACGCTAACCTGTGGCTTGACCTGCGAATTATCGCAGAGACGTTGAAAGTGGTGCTGCGCGGCCGTGGAGCCCGCTGAGACTTCTCCATTGAGCACGTATGACTATACAGGAGATACAGGCAACGCCTCCCGATATTCGCCCCGCCATCGCCGAGGCGTTGCAGCCGCCGCACAAGATGATACGGGCCCGGGTACTCCACCTGATTGGCAAGCTCAATGTGGGAGGGGCAACCCGCTGCACGTTGTACCAGGCGGCTACCACGCACCTCATGGACTATCCGGCGCTGGTTTCTTGTGGATTTGAGGCTGATCGTGAGGGTAGCTTCTTCTCCCTGGGCATCGATCTCAGGGTACAGATGGTCGTGCTGCCCGGGCTCAGCAATCAGCCTAGGCCATTAGCGGATCGTAGATGTGTCGATAGCTTGGTGCGTCTCGTAGAGATGACTGACTGCAGGATAGTGCACACTCACGGTTGGAAGGGCCACATGCTCGGCGCGGCCACCAAACGCAGATTGCCCCATGTCAAGCTGCTGCACCAGGTCCATGGTTGGAGTTGGCCCCTCGGTGCGCGGGACCTCAGATCCCGTATTCTCATGGCTACCACGCGGAGGGCCGCCCAAGTCACAGACCTCTTCGGCGTTGTGACCACGCAAGACATCGAGAAGGGTCTTGCGCTCGGCATCGGAAGCAGGGAGCAGTATGTGGTCATGCGTTCAGGGATAGACCCTTCCGAGTTCCCGCCTGCGACCCCCGAGAACTGCCTGCGGGCCCGGCAGGCGATGGGACTACCCGAAGAGGGAGTCATCATCGGCTCCGTCGGCGGGCTGCGCTTACAGAAGAACCCGCTGGCCTTCGTGCGAATGGCCGCTTTGCTGCGCTCGCAGGTGGACAACCTGCGGGCAGTCTGGATAGGTGACGGCCCGTTGCGGGGGAAGACGGAGAAGGAGATCCAGCGTCTGGGCGTGGGCGATGTGGTTGTGCTTTTGGGCAGCCGCAATGACGTACCGGCACTGCTTGCAGGCTTTGATGTGCTGGTACTGACCTCACGGTATGAAGGCCTGGCCCGCGCGACACTCGAGGCGCTGGCGGTGGGCATTCCTGTGGTTGGTACCCGCAACGATGGAGCTATCGAGTTAGCCGGCTTGGTAGGAGACGAGGCCGCGTTTCGGCTGGTGGATACCCCAGAGCAGCTCCCGGACGCAATCATCCAGATGCTGAACAGTGGGCGGAGTGTCCACTCATACACACCAATCACGGTGCATGATACCATCGCGCAGACCGTAGCGGCGTATGAGAGGTTGCTTGGCTACGATACTCGACCTGCGACCCAGTGAAGCAACAGGGCGAGATGCGGGCTTGTAGGGGTAATGGGAGGCGTAACGCCAACCTTGGAAGCGCATCGGCGGACAAGAGAAGACGAGGGCGGCGAAGCCGACCATGATAGGGCAGCAAAGGTGCACTCAACCGAGACCGTGAGCGGGCACCTGCGCACGATGTGGCGCGGTGGTGCTATCATGATAGCCGGGAGCGTCATAGAGCAGGCGCTCCGTTTTGCGCGAGGCCTCTTTATCGCTCGTGGGATAGGGGCAGGAGCGCTAGGATCGTTTGGGCTGCTCACGAGTTTTGAGAGCTTCACCCAGTTGTTCGCAACAGCGGGACTGCCGCAAACAAACATCAAGTTCATAGGAGATTGCATTGGGCGAGGCGATCACGCTGGCATTCGTGCGGTCGTTCGCGTGACCGTCGGTCTCACGGCATTGCTGGGCGGCGTGATGGCGGTGATGATCTGGGGCCTCGCGCCGTTAATCTCGACAAGAATATATCAGCGACCAGATTTGGTATTGCCCTTCCGCATAACTGGGGTCGTACTCCTGTTCGTCGCCCTCTCTAGTGCTTTCCTATCGGTATTCCAAGCTGCAAGATGGATCACACCTATAGTGGTGATCGAGAAGATAGGCTCCCCCGTGGTCTTCCTTCTGGGGATCGTGGGCGTTATTATCGCCAAGGGGGACGTGCTTGGTGTGATGGTGGCCTATGCTGTTGCTGCGGGCCTGGGATCAACGGTAGCGGGGTTTTGGTTGCTACGCTGGCTTCCTCCGTCAAGCGGAATCCGAGGGCCGGGAGTTCCTCTGAGGAAGGTAATCACCTTCTCTCTGACCATGTGCTTCCTATCTGCTTCGTGGCTTGTGATTAATATTGCTGATGTCTTGGTACTTGGTCGCTTCGTCTCTCCAGAAGAGCTGGGGATTTACATAGCCGCCTCAAGGACGGCACGCCTAATCAGTATGCCGGCAAGCGCCCTAAACGCGCTATATGGGCCAACGGTCGCGAATCTCTTCGCGGCACATAACCGTCAAGCCCTGCACGAAACTTACGTGGCGATGACGTCATGGGTAACGTGGGCTGCTCTAGGCGTACTGGGTCTCATCATTACTACTCCAGACATCCTATCAACCGCGTTTGGACCTGCGTTCGAGTCCGGAAACTCGCTCTTGTTCGTCTTGTGTGCCGGAGAAACCGCGCGTGCAGCCATTACTGGCGGCCACAATACACTCATTATGACAGGTGGTCAGAGCCTCGCTGCCATTGTTTGTGCTGTGGGGGGGCTGGCCCTTGCCGCCAGTAGTCTCGTGGTAGCACCTGTCTGGAAGGCGCTGGGGGTAGCCATCTCCGTCGGCTTAGTGAGGGCGGGCACGCAAATCACAACAATGTACATTGCTTACCATCGTCTAGACCGGCTGAGTCCGTTCACCTTCAGATACTACTGGCTTGCACTGATTACGCTTGGTATGACGCCTGCAATCAAGCTCGCTCTCGGGGGATGGGCAGCCCCAGGAGTGTTTCTTGCCGCCTTTGCTCTTATATCAAAGTACGGTTGGTTCGCACCCACAAGAATATCGAAGGAGGAGGAGCACTCTTGAGAAGGCCATCCACGACAGAGTCGCTGACGCCACTGGGGATTCGCACTAGGATGGGCCGCACCTTGATGCGATCTTTGCCTTACTTCAGAGGGAGGTCAACGCTGCGCTCATTGATCGCACGTTGTGCGTCTCCAACTGGAAGTCATATTGTATTTTCGTGTAAGCCAGGATTTCTAATGCAGGGCGATCTTTCGGATCTTTATCAGAGAAGATTGTTCTGGGATTCACAGATAGAGCCTATCACGGGACGTTTTCTCTCGCAACTGCTGTCTGCCGGCGACGTCTTTTACGACATTGGTGCCAATTGCGGGTACTTCACTTTGCTTGCTGCCTCCAAGCTGCAGGGTGGGGGTGCAGTCGTAGCCTTTGAGCCCAATCCCATCGCTCGCGAGCATCTATTAACCAACCTGCGCATAAATGGGTTCTCTAGCGTCGTAGTCCGACCCGAGGCTCTTGGCGCGATGACAGGCTCGACGCTACTTTACCAGTATGATGAAAAGACAACTGACAGCACCCTACAGGCTGAGAGCCGCGATCCTATCAAGCAGTTCGATATCGAAGTGCGCTGCCTGGACGAGACCGTGATAGAGCTTGGATTGTTCCCGACTATTATCAAGATGGATGTAGAAGGGTGGGAGGGTGAGGTGATCCAGGGGGCTCGGGAAGTATTGTCATCGCCAAGGCCACCTATACTTATCGCCGAAGTGCATGAGGGCGTAGCCGTACGTGGGGGCAGTAGCACTGAGAGATGGATTCGGGTTCTCGAAGACTATGGGTTCAGCTTTCTAGACTTACAGGGGTGCTATTGCGGCATTGGGCTCCCGAAGCGGCCTCGGCATTGGAAGCGCGGCGCACAATATAAGCGTTTGAGGGGGTACTTCAACATTGCAGCATACCGCCCTGATGTCCATAGTGCTCAGATCGAAGAGGCACTCAAGCGATGACACCCCACCGCCGTCTTATGGAGAAGCACCTCCGGTCTCTCCGCCAGTACGTATCCGGCTTAGTTCTCAACGCGGGAGGGGGCAGCGAACCGTACCGGTGGCTCGGCGGCGAGATGATCAACGTGGATATCAGCGTCTCACCAGAGGTAGACTTAGTATGCGATCTTAACAGTACGTTGCCATTCCGCGATGACACTTTCGACACCGTACTGGCAATCTCCGTACTTGAGCACCTACCTTCGCCTTGGCACACGCTCTGCGAGCTAAACCGAGTGCTCAGACCTGGAGGTATCATAATTGTGACGGTGCCATTGCTCTGGCCGGTTCATGATGCACCCAGAGACTACTGGCGATTCACACCTGACTCTCTACAAATGCTTTTTCAGGAGTGGGAAATCGTCGTCAACGAGCCGATTGGGGGGAAGGGAGTGGTGTTGGCAAACCTTTTCCACCTCATGGCGGTTCCGCGCTTCCTGCGACGCCTAAGTCCGGCGGTTCTTGCATTGGCGCGCATGATCGACGGTCTTTCCGCATCCAAAGAGAGCCAGGTAAAATGGGCGCTCGGCTATGTTGTGGTAGCTCGAAGGGCATAGCTCCGGTAGTGGAGGAACAATAAGTGCGGATCCTCTACGTTCAGAGTGGCTTTAATGTCGGCGGTGTAGCCCTTCGTTCCCTTGAGTATGTCCAGGCGCTTCGAGCCCGGGAAGTAGAGGTAGACGTACTGACGATTACAGCGCGCGCGGACAGCGAGTGGATCCGGGAAGCAGTGAAGTCCAGCGGGGCCTGTATTTCTGTTCTCCCTTGGCCTCTCTCCGCCCCGCGTTCGGGGCGCTGGGTGACGCGCATGATGTCCCAGAGGAAGTATGATGCGGTACACGCCGTCGTAAACCACACATCCGGACCGTTCATGTACATCGCCTATATGGTCGGCATACCCATTCGTGTCGCACACTATCGCGTTGCGAGACTCGAGTATCCCAACATTCTCCGCCGCATACGGGCCCGTTTCTGGCGACATCGCGTATTGCGCTACGCGACCCACGTTATATGTGTGTCGGAGGCGGTACGAGACGCGCTCTTCCCACGCCACAACTCGAGTGATTGCCGGTTCCACGTGGTTCCGAACGGTCTCTCGGAACGGTATTTCAGCACTGGTGATCCAGCTCCAACGAACACGGCAGAAGCGCGCGGGCCCATTCTTGGGTTCGTCGGCCGTCTATCGCCGCAGAAAATGCCTTTCGATTTCCTCGATGCCCTGCAAATCATCAAGAGCAATTGCCGCGATGCTCAAGGCGTTATGGTGGGTGACGGCCCCCTACGGGCTGCTTTGGAGATCCGCATACAGGAGTTAGGGCTCACAGATAGCGTCAGCCTGGCGGGGACGGTCGCAGATGTGCGTTCCTATTACCGGACGATAGATGTGTTACTGCTTACCACTGCCTCTGAGGGCTTGCCCGGTGTCGTGCTGGAAGCACAGGCGCAGGGGCTTCCCATTGTTGCGTATGATGCCCCAGGCGTAAGGGAGGCGTTGGCGCCTGGGCAAGTGCTAGTGCCCATTGGGGATACACACGCGTTGGCGACCGCAGCGGTGCAACTCTTAGAAAAACCTGAAGTCCGCCAACGTATTGGGCGCGAAGCTCGTGAATGGACGTGGCGTCACTTCCGCCTTGATGACATAGTAGAGACCTGGCTGCGGATCTACCAGGGAGAGGCGCACGATGCTGGAATGCGCTAGCAGCGACTGCACAGGTCACCAGCGCCACGTCGACCAGGCGCTACTCATCGTGATCCCCACACTGCACGTCGGCGGGGCTGAGCGCCTCGTAGAGTGGACCGCTCCCCTGCTCCAGAATAGGGGATGGCGCGTAGCTGTGATGACGCTGTTTGACGAGGGGCAATGTGCAGAGACTCTTCGGGCAGCACAGATCCCGCTCTTGCGTTGTGAGACCGGGCATCGGTTCTACCTTGAGCACAACCAGCTGCCTCGTCTGTTAGAGCTGGCTATACGTCCTGGGCTCATGCGAGGTCTCTGCCACGATATCTCCGAGGCCATGTCTCTTTCAGACAGAGGGGTGTTGCACGCACATTGCTTACCTTCACAGCTGGTATGTCGACATGTAGCAGGGACGCAGCCTGCCTGGCCGTACATTGAGACTTCTCATCTGCCGGTAATATCACCGGGTAGTAACTGGCTCAACAACTCCATCAGGGCATCTCTCTTTCGAAGTTGGCTTCGTTCTGTGCGCATTCACATCTGCGTTGGCGCAGCCCTTGCAGAGAGCTTACGTCCGCAGCTGCCATCTTGGCTCACCATAGCCATAGTGCCAAACGGCATTCCACTACCGCCGCATTCAGACATCCCATCCACGGGACAGGCTGAGGGTACTCCTTCGAATGCCCCGTCAATAGTGTTCGTGGGGAGTGGAAAACCCCAGAAGAACCTACCAAGCCTGGTGGCGGCCTTCCGCATAGTTGCTGCGCAGTCACCTTATGCTCGACTTCATCTCTGCGGAAAAATCAGACCGCAGGATCTGGTAGGGGCCGGTGCCTCCTTGGAGGCAGTCCAGTCCTTGATCGCAACTGGACAGATAACGTTGCATGGGGTGATCGATGGAGTTGGCGCAGTACTTCGGCAAACCAAGGTGTCTTGTCTGGTGTCTCGCTGGGAGGCACTGCCTATCGCCGGTGTTGAGATGCTCTATCACGGCAACAACGTTGTGCTCAGCGATATACCGCCCCATAGAGAGATATCAGACGACGGCCGGTATGCGTGGCTCGTGGATCCCAACGACCCAGAGAAGATTGCACAGGCTCTCAAGCAGGCTCTAAGCCAACCAGTAGATCAGGGTCTTCTAGCGGAACGACGCGAATGGATACGTGCTAATTACAGCATCGAAAGCCATGTGGATGCACTTGAAAAGATCTACTTGGATCTTCTAGAGGGGCGCGATGTCGAATGCCCCAGCTAGAGCGGATCGTGCTGACGTATAGCTTCGGCCAGCGCCCTTCTGGAGAATCCGTGCATACCACTCAGCTGGCGGGGTCGTTCGTGCACATGGGGCTTGATGTAGCTGTTTGTGTGGTGGAAGAAGGCGAGGTCTCGCAGCGCTTACGTGGTATTGGTGCGGAAGTAATTGTGGGGGGGAGATCAGCACTTTCAAGAGGCAACAGAAGAGCGGGACCGAGCTTCTTATCAAAGTGGCTGTTGCCACAAGGGTGCGCCGCATGGCGGGACCAGATAACGCAACTTCTTGGGGAGCATGGCGCAGTGGTCCTATTTGACACAGCTCCGTCGCTCTTGTTGTGGCGCAAGCACATTGGGAAACCTGCAGCCCCCTTCGTATTGCACTGGAAGGCAACCTCTATCCGGCGGAGCCCCTTCGGACCTCTGGCAGCACGAGCGGCGGACGCAGTGGTCAGCCCTAGTCCTCGGGCCCTGGCGTCTATCAGGCCTTGGGCCCGCGGAAAGCCTGTCTGTTTGGCCCTGCAAAGTATCAGCAGAGAAGCAGCTACGGCCGTAAGTTTGTTCAGTCAAAATGCTGAACTTGGTGATTTGCCTCCCGGGGACGATAGAGAGGTTGTGCTATTGCACGGCGGTGGCACGCTGCCTAGAAAGCGTGTGTGGGCTGCGGTACAGGCAACCGTGAGGCTGCGGCATATGGAGTTACCGGTTCGGCTCGTCGTTGCCGGGCCTACTGACGGCGCAGCGGCAGATAAGATCCTTCGTTCAGTACCCCCCGAGCACAGGGGC
>Ga0116180_1003538_pt1 | contig 11748 bp, 10 predicted proteins | sample AD_UKC073_MetaG_FD_89804 | JGI IMG/M metagenome (GOLD analysis project Ga0116180, IMG submission 89804) | Active sludge microbial communities of municipal wastewater-treating anaerobic digesters from USA - AD_UKC073_MetaG | ecosystem: Engineered > Bioreactor > Anaerobic > Digestate | place: USA... | reverse complement strand
CGCGCTGGCGACCGGATCCTGATCGGCGGCCAGTGGTACGGCGTGCTCGGCATCCTGGAGACCGCGGGCCTGGCCGAGGAGCTCGACGCCGCGGCCATCCTGGGCGACCGCTGGGTCCGGGAGCGGTTGGGCGGAGACGGCGAGATCGCCGCAATCTACGTCCGCGCCCGGCCCGGCGAGATCGACGCGGTGCGCGGCATCCTCGCGACGGCGGCCAACCCGGGATCGGCCGTCGCCCAGGTCGGCAAGCTCTCGGACCTCGCGAAGGCCCGCGCCACCACCGACGACGCCCTGACGACGCTCGGCCTGGCGCTGGCGGGGATCGCGCTGCTGGTCGGCGGCGTGGGGATCGCCAACACGATGGTGGTGACGGTGCTGGAGCGGCGCGGCGAGATCGGGTTGCGGCGCGCGCTGGGCGCCCGGCCCGGCCAGGTCGCCGCGCAGTTCGTGGCCGAGGCCATCGCGCTGTCGCTCCTCGGCGGGCTCGCGGGCCTGGCCCTCGGCTCCGCCGCGCTGCGCGCTGTGTGACGCTCGCATTCCCGAATCCGCTGTTGGCTGACAAGCTACGGGTCGGGCGCGGCCATGGGTTAGCGTTTCGGCCAAGCAGCCCGGACCCCCCGAGACGCAAGACGGATCGGCGTGGGCCTCGACGGCCGACGAGGCCAACAACCCGAGGAATCCCCATGAGCACCGATGCACCGACCGGCGCCCGCGTCCGGCCTCCCCGCGAGGGCCGCAGCAACGGACAGTGGCTCGTCAACGGCCAGGAGCCGCTGAACCCCAACGAAGTCTTCAAGGCCGCCGACAACGGCCTGAACGTCCGCGAGCGGATCGAGTCCGTCTACGCCCACGAAGGATTCGCCTCGATCCCCGCCGACGACCTGCACGGCCGGATGCGCTGGTGGGGCCTCTACACGCAGCGCAAGCAGGGCATCGACGGCGGCCGCACGGGCGACCTGTCGGCCGACGAGCTCTCGGACGAGTACTTCATGATGCGCGTGCGCCTCGACGGCGGCTCACTGACGCTGGAGCAGCTCCGCGTCGTCGCGCAGATCAGCGTCGAGTTCGCCCGCGACACCGCCGACATCTCGGACCGGCAGAACATCCAGCTGCACTGGATCCGGGTCGAGGACGTGCCGGAGATCTGGCGCCGCCTCGAGGCCGTCGGCCTGCAGACCACCGAGGCCTGCGGCGACACCCCGCGCGTCATCCTCGGCTCTCCCGTCGCCGGGATCGCCGCCGAGGAGATCATCGATCCCACCCCGCAGATCCGCGAGATCGTCGAGGCCTACATCGGCGACCCGGAGATCTCGAACCTGCCGCGCAAGTTCAAGTCGGCCATCACCGGGCACCCGAGCCTCGACGTCGTCCACGAGATCAACGACATCTCGCTCGTCGGCGTCGTCCACCCGGAGCTGGGCGCCGGCTACGACCTGTGGGTCGGCGGCGGCCTCTCGACCGCCCCGCGGCTGGCGGAGCGCCTCGGCGCCTTCGTCGCGCCCGAGCGGGCGGCCGACGTCTGGTACGGCGTCGTGCGGATCTTCCGCGACTACGGCTACCGCCGCCTGCGCAACAAGGCACGCCTGAAATTCCTGCTCGCCGAGTGGGGCCCCGCGAAGTTCCGCCAGGTGCTGCAGGACGAGTACCTCGGCTACGAGCTTCCCGACGGCCCCGCCGCCGTCGCCGCGGGCGGCCACGCCGACCACGTGGGCGTGCACGAGCAGAAGGACGGGCGCAAGTACGTCGGGCTCGCCCCGGTCGTCGGGCGCTCCTCCGGAACCAAGCTGCTCGCGCTGGCCGACGCCGCCGAGGCCGCCGGAAGCGACCTGATCCGGCTCACCGCGCACCAGAAGCTCGTCGTCCTGAACGTGGACCCGGACAAGGTCGACGGCCTGCTGACCGCCGCAGAGGAGATCGGGCTCACCGCCTTCCCCGGCCTCTTCCGCCGCCACACCATGGCCTGCACCGGCATCGAGTACTGCAAGCTGGCGTTCGTCGACACCAAGGACACGGCAACGGCCGCCGTCGCCACCCTCGACAACCGGCTGGCCGACCTCGGCCTCGACGTGCCGATCGCGCTCAACGTCAACGGCTGCCCCAACAGCTGCGCGCGCATCCAGACCGCCGACATCGGGCTCAAGGGCCAGATCGCCAGGAACCCCGACGGCACGGACGAGTTCGCGTTCCAGGTGCACCTCGGCGGCGGGCTGGCTTCGGCCGATCGCGAGGAGGCGGGCCTCGGCCGCACGCTGCGCGGGCTGAAGATCACCGCCGACGAGATGCCCGAGTACGTCGAGCGGGTCACCCGCCGGTTCGCCGCGGACCGCGACGCGGGCGAGTCGTTCGCGCATTGGGCGCACCGCGCCGAGGACGAGGCGCTCAGGTGAGCGTCGACGCCGCCACCCTCGGCACGGTGCCCGCGCCGCACGGCCCGGGCCGGAGCCGCTCGGCCGCCGAGCTGGAGGCGATCGCGCGCGAGGCCTCCGTCCGCTTCGCCGACGCGACCGCCGACGAGGTGCTGGCCTGGGCCTCCGAGACCTTCGGTGACGCGCTGGCCGTCGCCTGCTCGATGGCCGGCGACACCGTCGTCCCCCACCTGGCCGCGAAGCATCGCCCCGGCGTCGACGTGTTGTTCCTCCAGACGGGCTACCACTTCCCCGAGACCATCGGGGTCCGCGACGCGCTCCCCCTCTCGGCGGAGGTCACGATCGTCGAGGTGCTGCCCGTGCAGTCGGTGGCGGAGCAGGACGCGACGTTCGGCGCGAGGCTGCACGACCGCGACGCCTCGCAGTGCTGCGCGCTGCGCAAGGTGGAGCCGATCAACCGCGAGCTGGCCAGCTACGAGGCGTGGGTGACGGGGCTGCGCCGCGAGGACTCCCCGCTGCGCGCCGACACCCCGCTCGTCGAGTGGGACAGCGCCCACCAGATGGTCAAGCTCAACCCGATCGCCGCCTGGGGCTTCGACGACGTGCTCGACTACGCCGTCGACAACGGCGTCCCCGTGAACCCGCTGCTCAGCCAGGGGTACCCGTCGATCGGCTGCGCCCCCTGCACCCGCCCCGTCGCTCCAGGAGAGGACCCGCGCGCGGGCCGCTGGGCGGGGCTCGCGAAGTCCGAGTGCGGCCTGCACGTCACCGACACCCATCCCGAGGAGGAACCCTTGAGCCTCGACATCGACCTGACCCTGGCGGGCGGCGGCATCTCCCTCACCCCGGAGGGATCGCCCACCCCGGATCGGCAGCTCAGCCACCTGCGCGAGCTGGAGGCCGAGGGCATCCACATCATCCGCGAGGCCGTCAGCGAGCTGGAGCGCCCCGTGCTGCTGTTCTCGGGCGGCAAGGACTCGGTGGTCATGCTGCACCTGGCGCTCAAGGCGTTCTGGCCCGGCCCGGTGCCGTTCCCGGTGCTGCACGTCGACACCGGCCACAACTTCCCGGAGGTCATCGAGTACCGCGACCGCGTCGTCGCCAAGCACGGGCTGCGGCTGGTCGTCGCTTCCGTGCAGGACTACATCGACGACGGCCGCCTGCTCGAGCGCGCCGACGGCACCCGCAACCCGCTGCAGACCCAGCCGCTGCTCGACGCCATCGGCGACAACCGCTTCGACGCCGTGTTCGGCGGCGGCCGGCGCGACGAGGAGAAGGCCCGCGCGAAGGAGCGCGTGGTCAGCCTGCGCGACGAGTTCGGCCAGTGGGACCCGCGCAACCAGCGCCCCGAGCTCTGGACCCTCTACAACCCGCGGCACCGGCCCGGCGAGCACGTCCGCGTCTTCCCGCTGTCGAACTGGACCGAGCTCGACGTGTGGCGCTACATCGAGGCCGAGGGCATCGAGCTGCCCGACCTCTACTACGCGCACGACCGCGAGGTCTTCGAGCGCGACGGCATGTGGCTCGCCGTCGGCGAGGTCAGCGAGCCGCGCGACGGCGAGGAGGTGACCACCTTGCAGGTCCGGTACCGCACCGTCGGCGACATGAGCTGCACCGGCGCCGTCGTGTCCGACGCCTGCACCGTCGCCGACGTGATCGCCGAGGTGGCCGCCACCCGGATCACCGAGCGCGGCGCGACCCGCGCCGACGACCGCCTCACCGAGGCCGCCATGGAGGACCGCAAGAAGGAGGGGTACTTCTGATGAGTGTCGCCACCGCAACACCCACCGGGACGCTGCTGCGCCTGGCCACCGCCGGCTCCGTCGACGACGGCAAGTCCACCCTGGTGGGCCGGCTGCTCTACGACAGCAAGTCCGTGCTCGCCGACCAGCTGGACGCCGTCGAGCGGGTCTCGGCCGCCAAGGGCCTCGGCCACGTCGACCTCGCGCTGCTGACCGACGGCCTGCGCGCCGAGCGCGAGCAGGGCATCACCATCGACGTCGCCTACCGCTACTTCGCCACCGCGAACCGCACCTTCATCCTCGCCGACTGCCCCGGGCACGTGCAGTACACGCGCAACACCGTGACCGGGTCGTCGACGGCGGATGTCCTCGTGCTGCTCGTCGACGTCCGCAAGGGCGTGCTGGAGCAGACCCGCCGCCACCTCGCCGTCGGGCAGCTGCTGCGGGTGCCGACGATCGTCGTCGCGGTCAACAAGATGGACCTGGTCGGCTACGACCAGGCGACCTACGAGGCCGTCTCCGCCGACGTAGCCGCGCTCGCCGACGATCTGGGCGTCTCCGCGATCAGGACCCTCCCGGTGTCGGCCCTGGAGGGCGCCAACATCGTCGACCGCTCAGAGCACACGCCCTGGTACGAGGGGCCGTCGCTGCTGGAGCTGCTCGAGTCGCTCCCCGCCGGCGCCGAACTGACCGAGCTGCCCTTCCGCTTCCCGGTGCAGCTGGCGATCCGCCCGCAGGAGGCCGCCGCGCCCGAGCACCGCGAGTACCGCGGGTACGCGGGGCAGGTCGCGACCGGCGTGGTCAGCGTGGGCGACAAGGTCGTGGTGCTGCCGGTCGGTCGCCGCACGACGGTCGCCGGGATCGACACCGCCGACGGGCCGCTGGACGAGGCCTTCGCCTCGCAGTCGGTGACCCTGCGGCTGGCCGACGAGATCGACATCACCCGCGGCGACCTGATCGCGGCGGCCTACGACGCGCCGGAGGCCTCCCAGGACCTCAGCGGGCTGGTCGCCTGGCTCGCCGAGCGGCCGCTGCGCCCCGGCCAGCGCGTGCTCGTCAAGCACGGCACCCGGACGGTGCAGGGCGTCGTGCGGGAGCTGGGCGGGCGCCTCGACCTCGACTCGCTCTCCCCCGTGCCCTCGGAGACGCTGGAGCTGAACGACATCGGCCGGGTCACGCTGCGGCTGGCCTCCCCCGTCGCGGCCGACGACTACACCGAGTCGCGCCGCACCGGCTCGTTCCTGCTGATCGACCCGCAGTCCGGCGGCACGCTCGCGGCCGGCATGGTGCGGGCGCTCGGCGCGTTCGACGAGGCGGCCCGCGAGGCCGAGACCCTCAGCTGGTCCATCTGATGCAACGCCTGCTCCTGCTGGCCGTCGTCGGCTTCGCGGCCCAGCTCGTCGACGGCTCGCTAGGGATGGGCTTCGGCGTCACATCGACGTCGCTGCTGCTCATCGCGGGCCTGAGCCCGGCGATGGCGTCGGCGTCGGTGCACCTGGCCGAGTTGGGGACCAACGTCGCGTCGGGCGTGTCGCACTGGAAGCTGGGCAACGTCGACTGGCGGCTCGTCGCGCGGCTCGGCGTTCCGGGCGCGATCGGCGCCTTCGCCGGGGCCACGTTCCTCTCCCAGATCTCGACGGCGCTCGCCAAGCCCGTGATGGCCGCGATCCTCGGCGCGCTCGGCATGTACATCCTGCTGCGCTACGCGCTGAAGCCTCCCGCCGTCGCCCAGGCGCGGCGCTCGCCGCACACCGCGAAGTTCCTGGTGCCGCTCGGCCTCGCCGGCGGGTTCGTCGACGCCACGGGCGGGGGCGGCTGGGGACCGGTCTCGACGACGTCGCTGCTCAGCGCGGGCAAGACGGCGCCGCGCACCGTGATCGGCTCGGTCGACACCTCCGAGTTCCTGGTCTCGTTCGCGGCCAGCCTCGGCTTCGTCCTCAACCTCGGCCTGCTCGGCATCGAGTGGGGCATCGTGCTCGCCCTGCTGGCGGGCGGGCTGGTCGCGGCGCCGATCGCCGCCTGGCTGGTGTCGCGGATCCCCGCGCAGGTCATGGGCGTCGCCGTCGGCGGGATCATCATCATGACCAACCTCAAGACGCTGTTCGACGCGAGCCAGCTCACGTCCGAGCAGGTCACCGTCGGGTTCACCCTCTTCGCCGCCGTCTGGGTGGCGATGACGGCCTGGACCGCCTGGCGGCACGAGAAGAGGCGCCGCGCCGAGCTGGCCGCGCGCGAAGCAGCAGAAACGGAGTGGTCGATTTGAGCGCCGCCGACACCCTCGTCCTGGCCTGGCACGGCAGCCGCAACCCCGCGGGGCGCGAACTCATCGAGCGCATCGCCCGACGCGTTTCCGGGCGCCTGCCCGGCAGAGCCGTGCACGTCGCCTGGGTCGACATCGAGCCTGTCCAGCTGGCGGAGACCCTCGCCGAGGTCGGCGACTGCGTGCTCGTCCCCTGCTTCCTCGCCGCGGGCTACCACGCCACGCACGACGTGCCGGAGGCCGTCGCCTCCGTGCCGCACGAGGTGCTGGTCGCCCCGCACCTGAACGGCGCGCTCGACGGCGTGCTGCTCGACCGGGTCCGCGAGGCCGGCGGCCCCGGCGACGCCGTCGTCCTAGCCGCGGCGGGCTCCAAGAGCCCGGTCGCCACCGCCGAGGTCGACGCGACAGCCGCGCGGCTCTCCCGCGCCCTCGGGGTCCCGGTCACCGTCGGCAACATCTACCAGTCCGAGCCGTCGGTCTCCGACGCCGTCGCTGCGGCGTCGGGCGACGTGCTGGTCCTCCCCTACGCGCTGGCCCCGGGCCTCTGGGGCGAACGCATCGCGGGCCTGGGCGCCCGGGTCGCGGCCCCGCTCGGCGACCACGAGGGCGTCACCGCCGCGATCGTCGAGCGCTACGTCGGCGCCGTCGGGCGCACCGAGGCTCCCCGGGCCGCGGCGTAGCCAGGCCGGCTGCAAGGATTTGCCAACATCGGGCTCCAACTGGCACGCGCGTGCCAGTTGGGCCGCGATCCTGGCAATTCCTTTCAGCGGTAGTTGACGAACTGGACGGCGAAGTCGTAGTCCTGCTCCTTGATCAGCGCCTGGACGCGCTGGAGGTCGTCGCGGCTCTTGGAGGAGATGCGCAGCTCGTCGCCCTGGATCTGCGCCTTGACGCCCTTGGGGCCCTCGTCGCGGATCAGCTTCGTGACCTTCTTCGCGTTCTCCTGCGTGATGCCCTCCTTGGTGGCCGCGGTGATCTTCCACAGCTTCCCGGACGAGCGTGGGTCGCCGGCGTCGAGCGACTTCAGGCTCACGCCGCGGCGCAGCAGCTTCGACTGGAACACGTCGAGGACCGCCTTCACGCGCTCCTCGGAGACGGCCTGCATCTCGATCGACTCGCCGGACCACGCGATCCTCGCGTCGGTGTTCTTGAAGTCGAAGCGCTGCGAGACCTCCTTGGCCGCCTGGTTCAGGGCGTTGTCCACCTCCTGGCGGTCCACCTTGCTGACGACGTCGAACGAGCTGTCTGCTGCCATGTCGGGCTCCTTGATTGCGGTCTGATGACGAATGTTTCGGCCATTCTGCCAGGCGGCGAGGCGAAGGGGCGCGGCCTCGCCGGCTGATAGGCTCGCCCGAAATCCCGACACCGAACGAGGTGAGCCATGCCCGAGATGACATTGCGAGCGCTGCGCGCCGACGACGCCGCCGACGTCCTGGCCGCCTTCGACTCCGACCCCAGCATGGCGCGCCAGGGCACCGTCACCACGGTCGCCGAGGCCGACGCCTACATCTACGGGCTCCTCGATCCCTCCGGGAACAACCACCCGTTCGCCATCTGCGACGGCGACCGCCTCGTCGGCCTGGTGGCCGTCACCGTCGACAGGGCCAACCGCGTCGGCTGGTTCTGGTACTGGATGAACAAGTCGCACCGCGGGCGCGGGTGGGCCTCGACGTCGGCCATCGCGGTGTCGAACTGGGCGCTGCGCTCGGGCGGCTGCGAGCGCCTGGAGCTGGGCCACCGCGCGGACAACCCGCTGTCGGGCAACGTGGCCGCCGCGGCCGGCTTCCGGCACGAGGGGCGGCAGCGCGCCAAGTTCCTGGTCGACGGGGCTCGCGTCGACGTCCTGACCTACGGCCGCCTCACCACCGACCCCTGGCCCGTCGCGACGGTGGAGATCGCGCGATGATCCGGATCGGCACCCACAACGTCAACGGCATCCGCGCGGCGCTGCGCCGCGGCTTCCGCGGCTACTGGGACGAGACGACCGCCGACGTCGTCGCCCTGCAGGAGGTGCGGTGCCGGGTCGACGACCTGCCGCTCGAGGCGTTCGACGGGTTCCACGTCACGCTCGACGCCGGGCAGCTGGCGGGACGCAACGGTGTCGCGATCCTCACCCGGCGCGCGCCCGAACGAGTGCGCTCGCTCGCCGAGGTGGTCACCGAGATCTCCCCCGGCGGGCGCCCGACGGACCTGTCCGCGGAGCGCATCGTGAACCGCGACCTGGCCGCCTTCTCCCACGAGGGACGCTATGTCGAGGTCGACCTCGCCGACGCCCCGGTGCGCGTCGCCTCGCTGTACCTCCCCAAGGGCGCGGCGTGGCCCTACGAGGAGGGAACGGAGGAGAAGTACCTGCGCAAGATGCGCTTCATGCGCGGCCTCGCCCGCGCCCTGACGGCGTCGAAGCGGGAGGCCGCCGCCGAGGGCCGCGAGTTCCTCGTCATGGGCGACTTCAACATCGCCCACACGAAGCAGGACCTGCGCAACTGGCGGTCGAACCAGAAGTCCGAGGGCTTCCTGCCCGAGGAGCGCGAGTGGTTCGGCACGCTGCTCGGCCCGCGCCGCCTGATCGACGTCGTGCGCCGGCTCCATCCCGACGTCGAGGGCCCCTACAGCTGGTGGAGCTGGCGCGGCCAGGCCTTCGTCAACGACTCCGGTTGGCGGATCGACTACCACCTCGCCTCCCCGGCCCTCGCGAAGGCGGCGACCAACGCGTTCGTCGGCCGCGAGGCGACATACGAGGCCCGGGTCAGCGACCACTCCCCCGTCGTCGTCGACTACCAGATCTGACCCCGCGGAGGACCAGGACGGTGTAGCCGGCGATCATCGCTGCGTCGAGGACGACGGCGAGCCAGGACACCTCCGTCGCGCTGAGGTCGGCGAGGCCGACGGCGCCGAGGACGAAGATCGACGCGTTGTTGACGACGTGCAGGGCGATGGCGGCCTCCAGCCCGCCCGTGCGCCACGTGAGAATGCCGGTCGCGACGGCGAAGACGGCGATCGACACCTGACCGGGCAGGTTGTAGTCGTGCCCGAGCACGAACAGAGGAACAGGCACGAGGATGCCCCACCAGGGGCTCCTCAGCCACGCGCCCAGCACCTGCTGCGGCAGCGCCCGGAACGCGTACTCCTCCGCGGCGGCCTGGAAGGGGACGAGCAGCAGGGCGGTGGCCAGGAGGCCTGCCGACGACGCGCCCCACGACGGCGTCGGCGCGGCCCCCGTGGCGGCGTCGACCAGCAGCAGCACCCCGCTGAAGGCGGCGAGGACACCCGCGGCGAGGACGCCGTAGCGGCCGAGCAGGCGGACCCGGAGCCGCCCCGCGACGGATGAGAGGGCGCCGAGACGCCGGCCCTCCGCGAGCCTGACGCCGATCGCTATCGCCGGGATCATCAGGGCGATGGCGACCGCCGAGAAGACGGCGGCCACCGGGTCGGCGAGGTCGATCGTGTCGAGCGGGCCGGCCAGGATGCGCTCCGTCCACTCCGGGAGGGCGAGCACGAGGGCCACCGTGCCGATGGTGAAGAACGAGGCGTAGGCGGCCGCGCTGAGGAGCACCGTGAGGATCGGGCGCCACCACCTCGGGCGCGGCCCGGCCAGGGCCTGTCGGCGATACGGCACCGGCGCGACGGGACCCGACGCGGAACGGCTCGCGAGTTCGCGCCCGGACTGCGGCGGGAGGGCCGAACCGGGGCGCGTCGGAGGGGGCGGGGGCTGATGAGTCGTTGCTGTCATGGCTCCATCCTCTGGAGCCGGCATCCGGGTCGCCATCGGGCGTCGGCATGCCGCCGACGGCCGAAGGGATGGTCCGGTTTCATCCCTTTGACCGACACCGCCGGCTGACGAAGGTGCCCTAGTGTGGCGGCATGTCCCGCCTCCCCATGCCCCGGTCGCAGCGCTGGCTCATGGTGGCGTTCGCCGTCCTGATGCCGGTGATGCTGTTCGTGACGTGGGGCCTGCAGCTCGACGAGAACCTGCCGGAGCCGTGGAACAGCGTGCTGATGCTGCTCAACCCGGCCCTGGGGATCGTCGCGCTCGTCCTGCTCCCCCGCGTGTTGTACCGCGACAGCGGCGCGCCCGACTGGGCCGTAGACCCGGTGCGCGAACGCCGCGCGCTGGGGTACGGCGTCGTGGTCGTGCTGCTCTCGGGGGTCTCGGGGTCGGCCCTCCTGCCCGGGGTCGCCGCTGTCGTGTCGTTGGCCACCCGACGCCGCGCCGCGTGGGTGGCCGCCGCCGCGGGGTCGTTCCTCGGCGCGGTCCTGGTGAGCGCGTTCACGTCTCCCACCAGCCTCGTGGGCCGGTGGGAGGTGGTGGTCATGGCGCCGTGGATCGTCGCGGTGCCCATCGTGTTCGGGCTCTACCGCGGCGGCCGTCGCGAGCTGCTGCGCTCGCTGCGCGGCGAGGCCGATGCCGCCCGCCGTCGCCAGGAGGCGCTCGAGGAGCGGGCCCGGCAGGAGGAGCGCACGGAGATCGCGCGAGAGATGCACGACACGGTCTCGCACCGGCTGGCCCTCGTCGCGCTGCACGCGGGTGCGCTCGAGTACCGCGACGACCTCACCGCCGAGCAGGTCCGCGAGGCCGCTGCCGTGATCCGGCGGGGTGCGCAGGACGCGGCCGACGAGCTGTCGGCGACGCTGCACGTGTTGCGGACCGAGCCCGCGGACGCCCGTCCCGCCGCCACGCTGGCCGACCTGGACGCTCTCGTCGAGGAGGTCCGTGCCACGGGAACCCCTGTCGCCTTCACGCTCCGGGGCGCCACCGACGAGGCGCCGCCGCCCGCCGTCGCGGCGCACCTCTACCGCGTCCTTCGCGAGGCGCTGACCAACGCGACGAAGCACGCGCCCGGGCTCGAGGTCACCGTGGAGGTCGACGTGATCGACGGTGAGGGCGCCCGGCTGCGGGTCTCGAACCCGCTGGTGCCGTCGCCCGTCGCCGCGCCGGGTTCGCGCCTCGGCCTCGTCGGGCTGCGCGAACGCATGGCGCTGGCGGGCGGCCGCTTGGAGGCCGGACCGAGCGGCGACCGGTTCGAACTGGAGGCGTGGGTGCCGTGGCGAGGCTGACCGTGCTCATCGTCGACGACGAGCCGCTGATCCGCGCCGGGCTGCGGCTGGTGCTGGACGGCGCGCAGGGCATCGTGATCGTCGGCGAGGCGGGCGACGGCGTCGAGGGCGAGGAACTCGCCGCGCGGCTGCGCCCGGACGTCGTGCTGATGGACGTGCGGATGCCGCGCCGCGACGGCGTGGCGGCGACCGCGCGGATCCGCGCCCTGCCCAGCCCACCATCGGTGGTCGTGCTGACGGCGTTCGCGACGGACGCCTACGTGTTGGGCGCGCTGCGCGCGGGCGCCGCCGGGTTCCTGCTGAAGCACACCCCTCCGCCCCAACT
>Ga0116180_1003532_pt1 | contig 11761 bp, 10 predicted proteins | sample AD_UKC073_MetaG_FD_89804 | JGI IMG/M metagenome (GOLD analysis project Ga0116180, IMG submission 89804) | Active sludge microbial communities of municipal wastewater-treating anaerobic digesters from USA - AD_UKC073_MetaG | ecosystem: Engineered > Bioreactor > Anaerobic > Digestate | place: USA... | reverse complement strand
CTGACCGGCGGCGACAACGTCGGCAAGATCGTCCTGGTCCACTGACGTAAACTCAGCACGCGCCGAGCCGAGAGGGAGAAACGTGAAGATTGCCGTCGTCGCGATGGGCAAGATCGGGCTGCCGCTGGCGGTCCAGTTCGCCGAGATGGGGCACGACGTCGTGGGCGTCGACGTGCAGCAGGGCGTGGTCGACACGATCAACGCCGCCGTCGAGCCGTTCCCCGGGGAGGCGCACCTCCAGGAGAAGCTGAGCGCGCTCGTCCCCGCAGGCAGGCTCCGCGCCACCACCGACTACGCGGAGGCCATCCCCGGCGCCGACGCCATCGTCATCGTCGTGCCGCTGTTCGTCGACGACGCCACGTGGCAGCCCGACTTCGGCTGGATGGAGTCCGCGACCCGCAGCTTCTCCGAGCACCTCTCCCCCGGCACGCTCGTCAGCTACGAGACGACCCTGCCCGTCGGCACCACGCGCACCCGGTGGAAGCCGATGATCGAGGAGGTCTCCGGACTGACCGAGGGCGAGGACTTCCACCTCGTCTTCTCCCCCGAGCGGGTGCTGACCGGCCGCGTCTTCGAGGACCTGCGCAAGTACCCGAAGCTGGTCGGCGGCCTGAACCCGGAGGGGGCGCGCAGGGGCGTCGAGTTCTACGAGCAGGTGCTGACCTTCGACGAGCGCCCGGACCTGCGCCAAGGCAACGGCGTCTGGGACCTCGGATCGGCCGAGGCGGCCGAGATGGCGAAGCTCGCCGAGACCACCTACCGCGACGTCAACATCGGCCTCGCCAACCAGTTCGGGCGGTTCGCCGCGGCCAACGGCATCGACATCTTCAAGGTCATCGAGGCCTCGAACTCGCAGCCGTACAGCCACATCCACCGGCCGGGGATCGCGGTCGGCGGGCACTGCATCCCCGTCTACCCTCGCCTGTACCTGTACACGGACCCGGAGGCGACGATCGTACGCACCGCCCGCGAGGCGAACATGACCATGCCCGCCTACGCCGTCGGGCTCGCCGAGGGCGCGCTGGGAGGGCTGAGCGGCACCCGCGTCGTCGTCCTCGGCGCCTCTTACCGCGGCAGGGTCAAGGAGACGGCGTTCTCCGGCGTCTTCCCCGCCGTCGAGGGGCTGAGCGCCCGCGGCGCCGAGGTGCTCGTGCACGACCCCATGTTCACCGACGACGAGCTCGCCCGCTACGGCTTCGCCGCCTACCACCTGGGCGACCCGGTCGACGCCGCGATCCTCCAGGCCGACCACCCCGAGTACCTCGCGCTGACCCCCGCGGACCTCCCGGGCGTCCGCGCCTTCGTCGACGGCCGCGGCGTGATCGACGCCGCCAACTGGCCGGGCGTCACGTTCCTGCGCCTGGGCGACGGCGAGGCGTAGACCCTTGTCACGGGCCAGGGCGACCGGACGCGTCGCGCACCTCTCCACGCTCCACCCGCCGCGCGACAACCGCATCTTCAACAAGGAGTGCGCCTCGCTGGCCCGCGAGGGCGTCGACCTGTGGTTCATCGGCGCGCAGGACGGCGACGGCGTCGACCAGGGCGTCAACACCGTCGGGATCGGCAAGGCCAACGGCGTGTTCCAGCGCCTCGTCACGGCGCAGCTCAAGGCCTGGCGCGCGCTCCGCCGCGTGCGCCCGGACCTGGTCCACGTGCACGACCCCGAGCTCATCCCCATGGTGTGGCTGTGGAAGACGCTGCACCGCAAGGCCGCCGTCTACGACGCGCACGAGGACCTCGTGGGGCAGATGGACGACAAGTCCTACATCCCCAGGCCGCTGCACCCGCTCGCGATGGCCTACGCCCGCCTGCTGGTGAGGTGGGCCGACAAGGGGTTCGACGGCATCGTCACCTCGACGCCGCACATCCGCACGCTGTACCGGAACCCCAACGCGGCGGTGGTGCACAACTACCCCTACCTCCGCGACTACCCGCCGGCCTCCAGCACGCCCGTCCCCGGCAGGCTCGTCTACGTCGGGCTCCTGTCCCAGGGCAGGCAGGTGGACGTGATGATCGACGCCGTGAAGCGCGTCCCCGGCGCTCGGCTGCTCGTGGCCGGGCCCGCCGACGCCGACATCGCGCCGCTCCTGGAGGGCGACGACCAGATCGAGTACCTCGGCATGCTGCCCTCGACGGAGGTGCCAGGCGTGGTCGCGACGGGGTCTGTCGGGCTGGTGTTCCTGAAGCCGCTGAACAACTACGTCGACTCGATCCCCACCAAGCTGTTCGAGTACCTGGCCGCGGGCATCCCCGCCGTCGTCAGCGACTTCCCCTGGCTGCGGAGGCTCCTGCGCGGGCACGACTGCTGCGTGTTCGTCGACACGACGACGGCTGACGCCCCCGCCGAGGCCATCCGCCAGCTCCTGGCCGACCCCGCTGCCGCCGCCGAGATGGGTGCCCGCGGCCGCCGCGCGATCGAGGACGAGTTCAACTTCGAGGCCGAGGTCCCCGCGCTCCTCGCCGTCACCCGCCGCGCCCTGGATCGGGTCACCGGGGAGAGCCCCTAAACGACGACGACCCCGCGCAGTTCCGCGCCGCCCGCGCGGAGGGTGTCCGCGGCGGAGACGGCCGCGCGGCCGCGGTCGTCGCGGTGCACGGCGAGCAGCACCCGGTCGGCGGCGACGGCCGCGCGCAGGGCGTCGGCGCTGCCCAGCGCCGAGCGGGCCGCGACCACCGTCACGGCGCCCGCCACCTGCGGGGTCAGGCCGTCGAGCGTCTCCTTCGCGATCCCGGAGACCCGCTCCGCCACGACGCCGGACGGGGCGACGGCGTCGGCCCCGTCGACGACGAGGCGCACGCGGGCGCCGTCCTCGGCGAAGGCGCCAGCGAGCGCCGCGGCCACCTCGCGCGAGGCGTCGTCGCGCTCGGCGCCCGCGACCACGACGAGGCGCGGCAGCTGCCCGGACTTGCCCTGGACGACGGCGCGGAGCCAGCGCCCCGCCTCGGGAGCGCCGCCCTTGCCCGGGAAGTCGCCGAGCACCAACTCGTCGACGACGCGGGAGAGCTCGGTCGCGCTGCCCGCGCGTCCCCGGGCCAGGCTGACAAGGGCCGCGGCGGCGCAGCCGAGCACCAGGCCGAGCGCCAGCCCCAGGAGGAGGGTCCGCGACGACGAGGTGGTCGCGGCCGCGGCCGGGAGCTGGTCGAGGGCGACCGCGCGCACGACGGGCACGTCCGACTGCCGGTGGATCTCGGTGATCGCCTCGACGAGCGCGGCGGCCGCGCCGGCCGCCAGCGCCTGGCTGCGCTCCGGCGAGTCCGCCTCGACCCGCAGGGTCAGCACCTGCTGGTTGACGCTCACGACGAGGCCGCGCCCGAGCGCCTCCGGCGTGACGTCCTGTCCCGAGATCTCCACTGCCCGCTCCAGCACCTGCGGCGTCCGCATCAGCGACTGATAGACGGGGATCTCGCCGCGGACGAAGACCGCGACCCGCTCGGCCGACAGGTCGTCCGCCACGTTCGTCCCGACGACGGTCACGTCCGTGCGCGCCGCGTAGCTGCGCGACGCCGACGCGGCCCACATCGTCGCTCCCGCCACGACGACCGTGACGGCGACGACCAGCCACCACAGTCGCAACAGGATCCGGGGCAGATCGTTCAGGTGCATGGCATTCCTCGGCGGTAGCGGATGGCTGCGGCCATCTTAGGCCGACGCCCGGGGTGTCCTCGCCGCGCGCCGGATGAGCACGAACAACAACAGGTAGACCGCCGTCATGGCGGCCGAGTAGGAGATCAGGCTCACCGTCAGCGGCGCGCCGAGCGAGCCCGGGACGATCCACGCGAGCGAGAGGAGGCCGAGCCGGGCGACGTCCCAGGCCAGCAGCGAGCGGTGCGCGCCGGTGAGGTTCAACAGCTGCGAGAACGGCGAGACGGCGAACTGGAGCCAGCTGCCGACGGCGAGGATCGCGATCGTGCGGCCCGCGCCGTCGAACTTCCCATCGAACAGGAACGGGGCGAGGGGCTCGGCGAGGAGGAACGCGGCCGCGCAGATCACCGCGCCGATGCCTGCCAGCCCGAGGACCGTCCGCCGCACCGTCGGGTACCAGGGGGTTCCCGCCCGGACGAGCGCGCCGATCTCCCCGATGGCCGCGGCGGCGACGGCCTGGCTGAGCACGGCCAGCGGCACGCCGAGCACGCGGACGGCCATGGCGTAGACGCCCGTGTCGGCGGCGGTGTAGAAGATGCCGACGAGCAGCACGCTCGCCTGGCCGGCCAGCGCGTTCACCAGCGCGCTCGAACCGGCGACCAGCCCGAACCTGCGGTGCGCCTCGGAGAGCGTCCGCCAGGGCCGCGCGGTGGGGCGCAGTCCCCTCATCGTCGGCAGCCAGACCAGGCGCGCGGCGGCGAACCCGGCCAGCAGCGAGAACACGCCGGCCGAGAGCAACCCGAAGCCGACCTGGAGGACGCTCATCCCGGCCGCCTGCTGCAGGTTGGCCCAGGTGAGCCGGCCGTACGCGCGCCGCTTGGTCAGCGCGGCGGCGCCGATCAGCTGCAGCGAGCCGAGCGACACCATGAGGCCGAGCGCCAGCCAGTACGCGGCGGCCCCGAGCCCGACGGCGATCCCCGCCGCCGCCGTGAGCCCGACGCCCCACCACAGCGAGAGCGAGAGCCCGGCCGAGAGCAGGAGCCGCGCCTCGCCGTCGTCGGACGTCCGCTGGCTCAGCACCTCCAAGCGCAGCGTCGAGACCCCGATGAAGACGGAGGCCACCGCGATGATGACCGACGCGGTGCCGAACGTCGCCTCGGTGAAGATGCGGGCCAGCGCGAAGTTCAGCAGCCAGGCCACGCCGTTGCCCGCCAGCGTGCCGACCATGATGGTCGACGTCGACCGCCGCATGTCCGCCGTCGGCGGCTGGGGTTCGGTCATGGCTTCGTATACTACCCACGTGCCTGCCGCGACAGCCGAACGACAGTTGTGGCCGTGGAACCTCGTGGCCACGGTGGTGTGCGCGCTCACCCTGCTGGTCGCCTACGCGCACCTCGTCGCGCCCTCCTATTCCTATCTCGGCTACACCTGGGCCACCCCGAACTACGCGCTGTTGGGCCTTGCCATCGCCGAGTTGGGCGCGTTGTCGCTGCTCCTGCCGACGCGGCTGCGAAAGCCGTCGGACTTCATGCTGCTCGTGATCTTCGCGACGGTGGTCATCCCCGTCCTCACGATCGGCAACGTCATCGGGCTCCTGACGACGGCGCAGATCGCGCTGCTCTGCTTCTTCACAGGAGCCGCGTTCGCCATCGCCGCGCTGATGGCGCGGTGGGGACACGGGCACCTCACGGTGCGGCTCCCGCGCGTGCCCGCGCGGTGGTACTGGGCCGGGGTCGGGGCGTTCATCGCGGCCACGATCCTCATCCTCGTCGCGATCGGCGGGGTCCGGCTGGAGGTCACGGGGCTCACCGAGGTCTACGACGTCCGCGACGACTACAAGGCCGGCCTCGCCGCGTTCCCGCCGCTCGCCTACATGGTGCCCGCGGCCTGCTACGTCGCCATCCCCCTCGTCATCATCCGCGGGCTGCACCGCCGCGCCTGGCTGCCGGTCGCCGTCGGCATCGCCTGCCAGGGCTTCGTCTACCTGCAGACGGGCTTCAAGACCTTCCTCTTCGCCATCCCCGTGCTGCTGGTGCTGACCGTGCTGATCCGTCGCACGTTCCCGACGGCGCTCGTGCCCGCGGGTCTCGCGGCCGGGGTGGTCGCGGCCGGGATCCTCGACGTGGCGCTGGACAGCGTCTGGTTCAGCTCGCTGTTCACGCGCCGCTTCCTCGCGACGCCCGGGCAGTTGGCGGCCAACTACGTCTCCTTCTTCGACGAGCACCGCTTCGTCCTGCTCTCCGAGGGCCCGCTGCGCGGCCTGGTCCCCTACCCGTACGACATGCCCGTGCCGTTCGTGATCGGGCGCGAGATCCACGGCGTGACCACGAACTCCTCGAACGTGAATCTCTTCGGCGACGGCTTCGCCCAAGCGGGCTGGCCCGGCATGCTGATCGCCGGCGTGCTGTTCGGAGCGCTGCTGATCCTCGTCGACCTCGCGTCGAAGGGCCTCCCGCCGTCGGTGGGGTACATGCTGATGTTCCTGCCCTGCATCGTGCTGGGCAACGCGAGCATCCTCACGGCGATGCTGAGCCACGGCCTCGCCGCCGCGGTGCTCCTGCTCGCCCTCGCCCCGCGCGAGGGCTGGGAGCCGCTCCTTGAGCCGCGCTCAAGGAGCGGAGCGACTGCGTCGAAAGGCTCAACGATCGGTGAGGACGGCCAGGAACTCGGCCGCGAGCCTCGGCAGCGAGTGGTGCTCGGTGACCCACGCGATGCCGGCGGCACCCCGGCGCGCCCGTTCGCCCTCCGGTAGCGCGACGGCCTCGCGGATGGCGCGGGCGATGTCGGCCGGATCCTCGGCCCTCGCCGAGACCGCGCACCCGGAGTAGGCCAGCGGCGAGTGGTCCGAGTCGAACGCGTCGACGATGGGCACGCCCGTCAGCATGTAGTCGAAGATCTTGTTCGCCGAGACCCCGTACTCGTACAGCGCGCCGCGCTTCGAGCCGATGTAGAGCGCGTCGCACCTCGTCAGCGCGTCGTGGACCTGCGACTTCGGCAGAGACCCGAAGAAGACGACGTCGGCGCCGGTCTCGCGCACCTGGCGCTCCAGGTCGGCGCGGTACAGGCCGTCGCCGATCAGCACCGCGGTGATCGGCTCGTCCCCCAGCAGGGCCATGGCGGCGACGAGGTCGTCCATGGCGTTGGCCGTCGTCATCCCGCCCGCGTAGCCGAGGACGCGGCGGCCGCGGGCGCGGAGGCCGTCGATCAGCCGGACGAAGGCCTCCGGGGCCTGATCGGGTGTCGCCGCGGCGTCGATCCCGTTCGGGATGGGGATCACCGGGGTGTCGATGCCGAGCGCGCGGACGTGCGGCTCGATGTTGGGAAGGATCGAGACGATCGCGTCGCTGTTGCGATACGCGGAGCGCTCGGCCGCGGCCATGGCCGCCATCAGCGGGTGCCGCGGGGAGTGCCCGCCGAGCTCGATGGGCGTCAACGGCCACAGGTCGTGGACCTCGTGGATCAGCCGCGCCCCGGAGAACCTGGCGAGGCGCTGCGCGAAGTAGGTGTCGAACGGGTAGGTCGACGACGAGATGACCGCGTCGGGCCGCAGCTCGCGGGCCATGGTCTTGGCCGCGCGCAGGCCGCCGCCCACGTAGTCGACCCAGCTGAGGATGCGCCCCGCGCCGTTGCCCTCGTACTCGCGGGTGCGCAGGAAGCGGAACTCCACGCCGTCGACGTCGTAGGGCCGGCCGGGCTCCGCGTCGGAGAAGTTGCGGGTGCGGAGGTGGCTGTAGGTGCCGGCGACGATCGTGGTGTCGGCCCCGAGCCTCGCCCACTCGACCGCCATGGCGTGCGGGCGGTACTCCATCCCCGCCGTCGGCGATCCCGCGTAGTGGTCTAGGTAGCAGATGCGCATGAGTTCTCCTCTGTCGGCCAGGTGGCCACGAGCGCGACGGCGGCCCACCACCACACGGCGATGCCGAAGTTGCGCAGCAGGTAGGTGTCGAAAAGGAAGGCGACGAGGCTCGCGAGCAGCGCGGCGGCCACCACCCAGCGGGCCGAAGGGGTGCGCGCGCCGAGGGCGAGGAGTGCGACGGCCCCGAGGACCGCTGCCAGCAGGATCGCCCCGACGACGCCCAGCTCGACCAGCGCCGCGAGCGGCGTCGAGTGCGCGGTGCCGAGCACCGATCCCGCGGCCGTCTCGTAGTGCTTCGGATGCACCGTCATGGACTCGAAGAAATGCCACGGCCACACCCCGCCGGGCCCGGTTCCGAGGACGATCGTCGCGGGGTCGGCGGCCCACAGCTTCAACGACACCTCGAGGTTGGACAGGCGCTGCGGGTCGGCCAGCGAGAGCACGCGCGACGCCCCGGGGATCAGCGGCCCGACGACGGCGAGGGCCCCGGCCCCGACGACGAACGGCCACCAGCGGCGCGGCCCCGCGCCCGTCACCCTGCCGAGCAGGAGGAGGACGGCCCACACGCCCAGCGTGATGAGCGCCCCCCGCGACTGGGTGGCGACGATGCCGACCAGCGCGGCGCCGACGAGCGCCAGGCCGAACCCCCTGTCCCGGCGACCGGAGACGCGGAGGAGGCAGGCGACGCCGAGGGCCGCGATGAGCAGCAGCACGACGTGGATGACCGCGGCGCCGCCCTGGCCGGTCGAGAACCGGATGGAACGGGTGGCGGCGGCGTGCAGCGGCCAGGCGGCGAACGCGCTCACGAGCGCCGTCGCGGCCGCGACCGTCAGCACCCTCAGCCGTCGTCCCCGATCCGCCGCGAGCACCAGGCCGACGCCGGCGAGCATCGCCACCCACGCCGTGACCAGCGGCGCGACCAGGAACGGCGTCGCGACGTCCCAATGCTCCTCGTTGATCTGCACGTGCGGGTCCGGCCGGACGATGGCGGACGCCGCGGCGTAGGCCACGAGCGCGGTGAAGGCGAGCATCGCGAACCCGGCGAAGCGCCCCAGCTCCCGGCGCCGGCGCACGAGCCAGGGCGCGGAGACGGCCGCGAGGACGAGCAGGACGACCGCCTCGTAGGTCAGCCAGGTGATCCCGATCGCGGGATAGACCAGCTTCACGACGGGGGTGCCCAGCGTCGCGAACTGCGCGACCGCGACGTACGGCACCAGCAGCCAGGACACCCGGTTGCCGAGCGTCCTGAACCTGTCGGTCTCCGGCGTCATTCAGGCCTCGGGGCGCTGCAGCATCGCGGGATCCAGCTCCGCCGGGTCGAGCGGCGGGACCTCGACGCGCGAGACCAGCTCGTGGCTCGTCGCGGTGCGCTCCTCGTCGTCGCTGAACAGCACCTCGTGCATCTTCTCCCCCGGCCGCAGCCCGGTGAAGACGATCCTGATGTCCTTGCCCGAGCGTGCGATGAGGCCCTTGGCGACGTCGAGGATCTTGACCGGCTCGCCCATGTCGAGGACGAGGACGTCGGCGGGTCGGCCGATGGCACCGGCCTGGATGGTCAGCTCGCACGCCTCCGGGATGGTCATGAAGTAGCGCGTGATGTCCGGGTGCGTGACGGTGATCGGCCCGCCGGCCTCGATCTGCGCGGTGAAGGTGTGCAGCATCGAGCCGCGGGAGCCGAGCACGTTGCCGAACCGCACCGACAGCCAGGTGCGCCCGGTCCGCTTCGCGAAGTGGGCGGTCAGCTCCTCCGCGAGGCGCTTGGTCTTGCCCAGCACGCTGGTGGCGTCGGCGGCCTTGTCGGTGGAGATGTTCACGAAGCGCGTGGCGCCGTAGGTCTCGGCGGCGCGCAGCACGTTCAGCGTGCCGAGCGTGTTGGTCTTCCATCCCTCTAGGGGGTACTGCTCGAGCATCGGCAGGTGCTTCAGCGCGGCGGCGTGGAACACGACGTCGGGCCGATGCGCGGCGAAGACGGCGTCGAGGGCGGGGGCGTCGCGGATGTCGCAGAGGACCATGTTCGGGGTGTCGAGGAGGCCCTGGTTGTAGATCGACAGCTGGGTGCCGTGGAGGCCCGACTCGTCGCGGTCCAGCATGACGAGCTCCTTAGGCCCGAACCGGTGGACCTGGCGCGCGATCTCGGAGCCGATCGACCCGCCGGCGCCGGTGACCAGGACCACCTTGCCCGTGAGGTAGCCGGAGATCTCGCCGAGGTTGGTCGTGATCTGGGCGCGGCCGAGCAGGTCCGTGACGTCGAGCCGGTGCAGGCTGGACAGCTCGACGCGGCCGCTGACCATCTCGCGCGTGGGCGGCATGACGAGAACGGTGAGGCCCGCGTCGTCGGCGATCCGGGAGATGTCACGCATCAACGCGCGGCCGGCGGTGGGGATGGCGACGATCACCGTCCGCACGCCCCGCTCCGCGCGGCCGGCGCCAGCCGGTCGAGGCCGCCGAGCACCTTCGCGCCGGACAGGTGCAGGTTGCGCTTGGCCGGGTCGTCGTCGAGGTAGCCGACGATCTCGAAGGGGGCGTCGACGTCGTAGTCGAGGAGGCGGCCGAGCTGCGCGCCGGCGTTGCCCGCGCCGTAGACGAGCACGGGTTCCGTGCCCTCCGAGTGCTGATTCGCCCTCGTCAGCGCGCGGAAGAGGAACCGCCCGGCGGCCATGAGCACGAGCGCGGCCAACGGGACGGTGAACGTCACGACACGCGGGTATCCGGGGGTCGCGACGAGCGCCGAGAGGACGCCGAGGACCAGCCCGATGCTGAGCGTGATCCCCGCGAGCTGCACCGACTCCTCGAACGACGCGATGGTGTGTCGTCCGCGGTAGAGCTTGGTGACGAACCCCACCACGACCTGCGCGACGATGGCCACGGTGGCGTACTGGAGGACGAAGTGCGCCTCCTCGCCGCGGAGGTTGAAGCTGTATCGCGCGATGACGAGGGCCATCACGGCCATCGCCCAACACAGCCCGTCCCACAGGGCGAGCCCGACGCGCAGGAGACCCGCGCGGGTCGTGGTGACGGGCAATGGTCCTCCTGCGGTCGGTGACTACCGTCGGAGATTCTACCCACCGCCGGTTGAGCCAGGCCGCGGGTAAGCTCGGCCCATGCCGTTCCTGCCGTTCGCCCTCCCGGACATCACCGAGGCCGAGATCGAGGCGGTGGCCGAGGCCATGCGGTCCGGGTGGCTCACCACCGGGCCGAACGCCACCGCCTTCGAGCGCGAGTTCGCCGAGTTCCTGGGGACGGACGCGCAGGCGGTCGCCGTGAACTCGGCGACGGCGGGGCTCCACCTGGCCTTCGAGGCGATCGGCGTCGGCCCCGGCGACGAGGTGCTCGTCCCCACCTGGACGTTCACGTCGACGGCGGAGGCCGTTCGCTACCTCGGCGGAGACCCCGTCCTCGTCGACGTCGACCCCGCCACCCTGTGCATCGACCTCGCCGACGCCGCGCGCAAGGTCACCGGCCGCACCGTCGCCGTCGCCCCCGTCCACTACGCGGGGCTCGCGGTGCCGAACGCGGCGCTCACCGAGTTCGCCGCGCGCCACGGCCTGCGGGTGGTCGAGGACGCCGCGCACGCCTTCCCCACCGTGAACGAGGGGACGCCGGTGGGCGCGCACGGGCACGCCGCCACCGTCTACTCGTTCTACGCTACCAAGACCATGACCACCGGCGAGGGCGGAATGGTCATCACGCCCGACGAGGATCTCGCCGCCCGGATGCGGACGATGCGGCTGCACGGCATCGACCGCGACGTGTTCGACCGGTACTCGTCGACGCGGCCGTCGTGGCACTACGACGTCGTCGCCCCCGGGTACAAGTACAACCTCACCGACACCGCAGCCGCCATGGGCCGCGTCCAGCTGCGGCGGGCCCCCGAGATGGTGGCGCGGCGCACGACCATCGCCGCGCGCTACGACGAGGCCTTCCGCGGACTCCCCGTCACGCTCCCCGCCCGCCCCGCCGAGGGATCGACCCACGCCTGGCACCTCTACAACCTGCGCCTCGCCGCCGACGCCCCCGTCTCCCGCGACCGGTTCATCGCGCTGATGGCCGAGGCCGGCGTCGGAACCAGCGTCCACTTCATCCCGCTGCACCTCCAGCCCTACTGGCGCGACACCTACGGCCACGCGCCGGAGGACTTCCCTGTGGCGTCGGCGGAGTTCGAGCGCTCCGTGAGCCTCCCCATCTTCTCCGCGATGACCGACGACGACGTGGAGAAGGTCGTCGCCACCACGGCCGAGATCCTGGGCTGAGATGCTGAAGCGCGCCTTCGACGTGGCGAGCTCCGCCGTCGGGCTCGTGGTGCTTTCGCCGGTGTTCCTGGT
>Ga0116180_1003530_pt1 | contig 11761 bp, 16 predicted proteins | sample AD_UKC073_MetaG_FD_89804 | JGI IMG/M metagenome (GOLD analysis project Ga0116180, IMG submission 89804) | Active sludge microbial communities of municipal wastewater-treating anaerobic digesters from USA - AD_UKC073_MetaG | ecosystem: Engineered > Bioreactor > Anaerobic > Digestate | place: USA... | reverse complement strand
TGCCTGTTTTTGGTTTCATTCTCAGCGGGATTAATATATCGGACTTAAAATTTGTCATCAAGCCGGCCGTTGGCGATATCCCAGAGGTGGCCATCCTTTATGGTTCCTTCATTCAAGCCATCGTGGATTTCTTAATCATTGCCTTTTCCATTTTTTTGTTTGTTAAATTGCTTTCCCTTTGGAAAAAGAAAGAACACGAAGAAGAGCCCCCTGCTCCAGAGGAACCCAATCCCGAAGTCATGCTTCTTGAAGAGATTCGCGATCTGTTAAAAGCAAAACAGTAACGGACTGATTGGAACAATGTATATCTCTTGATCTCAATTTTTTTCTTGTTTTTCTCGCTCGCGGATTTTGTTGAGGGATGACTTTTCCTTTTAGGCTTTTATAATTATATTCAGTTTTAATGCCAGGGAGGAGTACACAATATGCAGGGTTAAGAAAGCAAGAGGGCTCTTATCGCGGAGATTGAGAAGACAGCGGCTCTCTTTATTAATGAGTTTGTAGATGTGGAAGAGGGTGACAAGAATAAGCTAATAGACGGTGTGGACAGAACGCCCGCCCAGATGATAGCCTACCAGTTGGGCTGGCTTGATTTAATCATGGGATGTGACAAGGCTGAGGCGGAAGGGAAGCAAGTCGTTACCCCTGGCGAGGGCTACAAGTGGAACAATCTAGGCGCCCTATATCAGAGCTTTTATGACCGGTTTTCTTCATACTCCCTGGCTGAATTGCGAGATTTATTTAAGGAAAAAGTTTCTGCCTTTGTCCAATGCTTGACGGGTTTACGGAAGTAGAAGTTTTCACGGCCGGCAGCCGCAAATGGGCGTCTTCGACACCATCCAATTGGCCGGTGTGGAAATGGGTGCATATTAATACCGTTGCTCCGTTCAAGTCCTTCCGCAGCAAGATTAGGAAGTGGAAAAAGTTAAATGCAAATTGATAACGGTAAGGCCATCTGTTTTCCTCGAAGCGGCCGGCGTCCTGCCGCAAAGCAGGCAATTATTTTTTAAGGAGGGGCGCAAAAATTGCTTTACTATGTTTGGCCGCTGGCATTGGTCGTATTATCCAATGTACTATACCAAATCTGTGCCAAGTCGGTGCCGGACGGGATGAATCCCTTTGCTTCCTTGACTTTCACGTACGTGATTGGTGCCGTGGCCTCCTTCATCCTTTATTACGCGCTAAACGAAGAGGCCAATCTCATTCATGAATACAGCAAAGTAAACTGGGCTCCATTTGTACTGGGCCTGGCCATTGTCGGCTTGGAAGTTGGCTATATCTATGCCTATAAGGCAGGGTGGCCCATAAGCACGGCCCAGATAGTACAGGCGGTAGTGGTGGCGGTGCTTTTAATTTTCGTCGGCTATCTGCTCTATCATGAGGCGGTGACCTGGAACAAAGTAGTGGGCATCATAGTTTGCTTAACAGGGCTGGCACTGATCAATATCAAGTAGGTTGGCAGTAAATCCCCTTTGCTCCCTGTAAACAATATTGGACTGGCCTGCTTGACCTAATCCTCTAATTGAGGCTACAGCGCTATTGGCGTGGTATTATAATGTAAAACAAGCGAGAAGGGAGGACCATCATGATATTTCTATGCTACCCGAGCTGCACCACCTGCCAGAAGGCCAAGCGGTGGCTGGAGGCCAACGGCGTGGCCTTTGAAGAAAGGCATATCAAGGACGACAGGCCCAGCGTCGAGGAACTGAAGGATTGGCATCAAAAGAGCGGCCTGCCCCTGAAGAAGTTCTTCAATACCAGCGGGCTGCTCTATAGGGAGCTGAATCTGAAGGAGAGGCTCCCGGCCATGAGCGAGGAGGAGCAGTATCGCCTGCTGGCTTCAAACGGCATGCTGGTGAAGCGGCCGCTTCTGGTCGGCGACGGCTTTGTTCTGGTTGGCTTTAAGGAAGCCGATTGGAAGCAGCGCTTATTTATAACAAAGTAAACGGTTGGAGGTGATTGCATGAAAAAAAAGCAGCTATCAGGGTATTGGAATATGGGGACAGCTATAGGTTTGTGCACTGCTGCTGGTATTGTGCTGGGGGCATTGTTGCAAAACGTGGTTCTGTGGCTCTGCATCGGAGCCGGTGTGGGCGTAGTTCTTGGAGCGGTTTCTGCAAATAAAAAATCTCGAGACAAATAACCCATCAATCAAGAAGTTGTAACATTTTGAATGAGTTTATACTTACAAAGGATATGCTCCTGATCCTCTCCCCGCTTATTCTCTTTCAAATTAGTCTGGCGGTATACTGCGGCATCAAAATCTTCAGAGAAGGTATTCAAAACCTTGTGTTGTGATAAGCTGGGTTATTATCACGATTAACATATTGTTTCTTGAAATACAGATTAACACAGGAGCTATTGACAGCAACATACTATTTTAGAGCGGATTAAACGAAAGTTGGAAAATCCTTATAAACGGCTTGTTACAGCAATACGAGTGGATAGAAGGAACAGGAATTGTCGGGTGGCCGTATTTGATATTGTATGCTGATTCCAGCGCTTCTTGCCTCTGCTGCCGCATAAAGTTGCCCCGGATAATAGGTTGGCAAAAGGCACGCGTCGCACTTCCGTTGGTTCTGCTTTATATAATTGATTTTGCTGTTATAAAGGGCATATCCACCAAAAGCATGGCTACATTGCTTGCAGTTACGGTGTGGCCCGCTTTTGGCGAAGAATTTTTGTATCGGGGTGTACTTCAACAAGCCTGCTCGGCATGGTAAAAAAGCCTGTCACAGCCATCGTCCTTACATCCATCCTGTTTGCGGCAAGCCATATCCCGATTTATGTGTTGGCTGCGTCCGGCGAAGGTTTTACCAACCTTCTCAAAAGAGGCTTTACAGATACATTTCGTTATCTCCATGGCGATGTGAAAGGCGTTTATGTATACTCTTCTTGTTTGGGCCTCGCTGTTTTTCTCCGCGTTTTTTGACAACATCCCTTATATTGCAACTATGCTGCCCGTTACGAGTGGAATTGCAAGCCTTATGGGGATAGATCCTACTATTCTCTACTTTGGTCTTCTCTCCGTGGCGACGCTTGGAGGTAATATCACGCCTATCGGAGCGTCCGCAAATATCACTGGCCTTGGCATTTTGAAGAGGGAAGGGCACGAAGTCAGCGCGAAGGATTTTATGAAAATCAGTGTGCCTTCATGGCGGCATTGTAACGACAATATACGGATTCCTGGCTTTATCAAACAGTTTTGATGCTCATCTCTACTTTTCGTAGGTAGGTTTCGTCTGTAACATATGCTATTCTTAATACGCAAGGAGGAGGTTTTCTTGAATCAATATGTAACTGGAGCAATTATTAAGAGGCTTCGCGAAGAAAGAAAAATGACCCAAGCAGAGCTTGCACAGGTTCTGAATGTGAGCGATAAAGCTGTATCGAAATGGGAAACAGGAAAAGGATATCCTGATATTACGCTTGTCGAACCCATCGCTAAGGCTCTTGGCATATCAACAATTGAGCTGTTGGCGGGTGAAAGCATATCAAACCGTAACCGTTCATTTAATATGCTGAGAAGCAAGTTCTATGTGTGTCCTGTATGTGGGAATGTTATGGCTGCGACAGGCGAAAGCGTTATTAGCTGCTGCGGTGTTAAATTACCTCCGTTGGAGGCTGAAGAACCTGACGAAGGCCATCAACTTGAAATAGAAACGGTTGAGGATGAGTATTATGTCAGCTTAAATCACGAGATGACAAAAGAGCATTATATATCCTTTATTGCAGGTGTGTCCGACATTGGTATCCAGCTTGTGAAGCTCTACCCGGAAGGCGGTGCAGAGGCAAGGTTAAAAATAAACAGGACAAGAGTGTTCTATTACTACTGCAACCATCACGGATTGTTTAAAATAACAAGGCGGTGACATCGATATTATTTGCTCAACTGTACCCTGGGGGATGCTTAGGCCAAGATTGTTCGCCCGATTTTAGTTTCCTGGCAGTTCGCCGGACCTGCTTTATTGAAAGGCAATTTGTTTTTTACTATAATGATTATGTCAATTTATATTTTGGGGGATTTGAAATGACTACTTGCAGCAATACCATCACTTGCACCTGTACATATAGCTCGTGTTCTCGACGCGGCAAATGCTGCGAATGCGTTGCCTACCACCGCAGAAGCGGAGAGGTGCCCGGATGCTTCTTTTCCGCGGCCGGTGAAAGGACTTATGATCGCTCCATTGAGAACCTCTATAGGGATTATAAAGGGAACAGGTAAAGATGCAGGCCGGCGAATGGCTCAGCGCCAGGGCCCGTTGATATTGCTTATTAAAAGTTGTTTTCGGTCTTGCAGAGATTAAACTGCCCGGAATTTATTAAACTTTTTTATCGAAGTTTTTATTTGCTTTATTTCTAGAAACCCTTGACAACATCAGCACCCATTCCTCGCGGAGCGGGACGCCTCGTTGCATTTCTTCAGCAAAGCCGGTAAAATCCATGCCTGCACTGTTGCCGGCGGCAGCAGCACCACATTAAGCGCTCTGCATGAGATTGTAGGCTAAACCGCATTTTATCACAGCTTATCTCAAGACCAACTGTGCACAAGCTTCCAGGGCAAATCTACCCCCTGGTGTCTCAGGTGCGAAGTAGGAAACACTGTATGCGGCCGAACAGCCGGCGGCGTTTGCCCCCGGTGTCCCGGAGCCCACCTGTCAATCGGCTATCATAAGAAGGATGCCGGCTACTTCAGGAGCAGGAGCCTGCCGCCATTCCGCAGCAATATACATTACCCGGAGGAGATCATCGGAGGGAGAAAGGCTGCGCTGAAGATTGTTTTTGTGACCCCGGAAGAATTCGGTTTTTCAAGGGATATGATGAAGGAAAACCGGATTCCCCTGATCGTCTGCAGCCGCGTGGGCCTCAAGGGTTTGGTGATGCATACGGAAATGGCCCACATTTTTAGGCAGGCAAAGGATGGTTTTTTTATGTTCAGCCGCTTCTGGCTGGGGGAGAGATTGAAAAGCGGGATTATCAAAAAAGATGGCCATGACGGAATCCCTGGCCAGGGGTTTGGCGGAGCATTGCTGCATTGAGTACAAAAATCTCGCCATGAGCCCATTGTGACGGAAAAACAAAGAGCGGCATACGAGAAAATCAGATCATTTTTGGATAACTGCCCCCCGCTTGATCTTCCGGAAGACTTGAAGAATTATCTAGTAGAACATACTGAGCATCTGGGCACGGAGACGACAAATGAAATACTGGCCAACATGAAGAAATCCATAGAAAACCCTGACGAATTTCTGGCGGATAAAGGAGTTCATAGAACAGTATTTGGCCTTTAAGCAGTCAGATGAATACAAGAACTCCCCCATGTTTCAAATAGAATCGATCTTAAAAGAGTTTTGCAGTACAAGCGGTTATAACGACGTGTTTATCACCGCATTAAAAGAACTGAGCCCCTCCTACGCCGATTATTGCAAGCAGCTGGAGATAGCCAATAACAAGTTGATGACAGAGTAGGGCCTGCTTGCCGAAGAGGGCGCGATCCGGCGGCGGAAGTCCGCTTCCTCCTTAAGCGCCAGGGCAACTCTTCTTTTTTTCGCTCATTTCGCCTCAACCTGGTGGGGCCAAGGTTGCTATTCTCCCCCAACCAAAATCTTCAGCTAAAGTTTAGACAGCAAACAATTGGGCTTCAGTTTTCCGGCATAACATTTTGTGATCGAGTTATTTCATCAAGCCATCCCCTTTGTCTTTGCCGACGAAGTAAAGATTACCCAGTTATTTTATAATCTCTTGCTCAACGCCATCACCCACAGCGGCCATGGCAAGGCGGTGCTTGTCCGGCAGACGGTCAAAGAAGACCGGTGCGCATCGAGGTGATCGACCATGGGAGGGCCTCAAGCAAAGCGCTCTGCCCCATATCTGGGTGCGTTATTTCAAGGTTGACAAAAAAAATAAAAGGCCTTTAATAGGTACAGGGTTGGGACTTTCAATTGTAAAAAAAGTTGTTGAAATGCACGCCGGCCGGTACGGCGTTGAATCCGAGGAAGGGGTAGGCAGCATCTTTTGTTTGAAATAGAATTGGGGAGGATGCATCAATAAAAAATTGATGCCGGAGAAAACGGCTCAACAAAATTGCCCCATATAATTTAAAGCTAAGGGACCATTGCCATGAGACGCTATTGGAAATATGTAAAGCCATACTTGTCTGCATTTATCCTAGGGCCGATTTTCATGATTGTAGAGGTTATCGGTGAAGTAGTTATGCCTCTGTTATTGAGCAATATTATCGACTACGGGATTAATGGCGGCAGGGGCATTGCTTATATCACAGCCATGGGCATAACCATGGTTATCACCGCACTGTTTATGATGGCCGGCGGTGTAGGAGGAGCTTATTTTGCCATTAAAGCCTCCACGGGGTTTGCCAACGATTTGCGAAAAGACTTGTTCAATCAAATTCAGAAGTTTTCATTTAACAACATTGATCAATTTAATACCGGATCTTTGATCACCCGGTTAACAAATGATGTTACCCAGGTACAAAACATGATCCAAATGTTGTTAAGGATGGCTTTAAGGTCGCCCGGCATGCTTATCGGTGCGCTCATAATGGCTTTTGTGCTAAATCCGAGGCTGGCCCTGGTAATCCTTTGTGTAATACCTTTGCTGGCTTGCGCCATCTATTTCATTATGAAAGTAGCCTTTCCCCTGTTCACTGCCATGCAGAAGAAGCTGGATGCGCTAAATACCGCCACTCAGGAAAATTTGACCAATATCAGGGTGGTAAAATCCTTTGTAAGAGAACGGCATGAAGAAGAGAAATTTAAAAAAGCCAATACTGACCTGAAGGACAGCACCATCAAAGCAATGAATGTGGTTATCTTTACCCTGCCCGTTATGACTTTGGCCATGAACATCACCACTTTGGCCGTGGTCTGGTTTGGCGGAAAACAGGTTATTGCCGGCAGCATGACTCCCGGCGTTCTGACTGCCTTTATCAATTACATTGTCCAGATCCTCATCTCGCTGATGATCGTTTCCTTCATCATTCTGATCAGTTCCAGAACCCTGGCCTCCATAAAACGCATCGATGAAATTCTTGATACAGAGATCGACCTGACCGACGAGGAAGCCCGGCATAAGGATAGGGCTGTTCAACACGGCAAAATCGAGTTTAGGGGAGTTTACTTTAAATACTATAAAAACAATGAAAAGTGGGTTCTGGAAGATGTCAACCTGGTAATAAATCCCGGCGAGACGGTGGGCATCATCGGTTCCACCGGCAGCGGCAAGTCAACCCTCGTGCAGCTGATCCCCAGGCTTTATGACGTAGACCGGGGAGAAGTGCTGGTTGATGACGTGAATGTGAAAGACTATGCCCTAAAGAACCTGCGCGACGGCGTCGGTATTGTCCTCCAGCAAAATGTACTGTTTTCCGGTACCATTAAAGAAAATCTCCAGTGGGGCGATGAAGAGGCGAGGGATGATGAGATATACCAATCTGCAGAAAGGGCGCAAGCCCATGGATTTATTACTTCCTTTGAGGCCGGCTATGATACCGAACTGGGGCAGGGCGGTGTCAATGTCTCCGGCGGGCAGAAGCAAAGACTGTGCATTGCCCGAACGCTTTTGAAAAAGCCGAAAATTTTGATTCTCGATGACAGCACCAGTGCCGTGGACACGGCCACGGAGGCAAAGATTAGGGAAAGCTTAAGGAACGAGCTGAAAGGGACAACGAAGATTATTATCGCCCAAAGGATTTCTTCAGTAATCGATGCGGATCGGATTATCGTCCTTGACCAGGGCAGGATTGTGGGCATGGGCACGCATGCGGAATTGATTCAAAGCTGTGAAGCCTATTCGGAGATTTATTACTCCCAGATGGATAAGAAGGTGGCCGCATCATGAGTCGCCTCAGCGCAGAAAGAAAAGAAACCTTATTGCGCAGATATGGTAGTCAAGGGATAAATGCCGGCGCCGGCCCCGGGGGTAGAAGGCCGGGCGGCTTCGGGGGGCCTGGAGCCTCGCGCGTGGGCATGAAAGGCAGGCCCAAAAACATCTCGGCGACCATCAGCAGGCTGCTGTCCTATATCGGGCAGGACAAGGTTAAAATCCTCTTTGTTTTTGCCTGTGTCCTGGGCGGCAACCTGTCCAGCCTGGGCGGGAGCTATATTTTGCGGCCGGTCATTAATAATCTGGTCTATCCAGGGCTGTCTGCGGAAGAAAAGATCAAGAACCTTGTCATAGGCATCCTGGTTATGGCGGGCATCTATCTGGTGGGTGCCGTTTGTATCTATCTGCAGCGGAAAATCATGATCGGAGTCTCCCAAAAAGCCCTGGTGAAAATCAGGGAAGAACTCTTTCACAAGATTCAAAAGCTTCCGTTGAAATATCACGACACCCATGCCCACGGCGATATCATGAGCCGTTTTACCAATGACCTGGATTCCGTTGGCGAAATGCTCAATCATACCATGGTGCAGGTTTTCTCCGCAGTGCTTACTTTGCTGGGCACCGTCATCCTGATGTTCGTCACCAACTGGCTGCTGGCAATTGTCACTCTGACTACGGTACCTTTGCTGGTCTATGCGGGAGGCATAATTGGAAAGCAAAGCAGGAAATATTTCACCGGCCAGCAGCAGGCGATTGGCGCCGTTAATGGCTATATCGAGGAAACTATTGCCGGCCAGAAGGTTATAAAAGTATTTTCCCACGAAGAGACAGCCATGGAAGAATTCGCCTTCCTGAGCGATGAACTGCAAAAGAAGCAAGTAAGAGCCCAGTTTTTTGGCGGCATTATGGGACCGGTCATTGGCAACCTTAGCCAGATCAGCTATGCCATAACGGCGACGGTGGGCGGCATCCTGTGTTTGACCGCCAATTTTGATATCGGCGGCCTGACCATCTTTGCCAACTATTCAAGGCAGTTTTCCATGCCCATCAACGAGTTGTCCATGCAGATGAACATAATCTTCGCCGCATTGGCAGGGGCGGAAAGAGTGTTCGAGGTAATGGATGAGACGCCGGAAGCGGCAGACCCGGAGGAGGCCATCGAGATTTGCTCTGAAGCCAACCGGGCGGAAGGGGCACGGGTGGTAAAAGGGGAGGTGGAACTGAAGAATGTGACCTTTGGGTATATTCCCGGCAAGGCCGTACTGAAAAATATCAACATCACGGCAAAACCCGGCCAGAAAGTGGCTTTTGTCGGCTCTACCGGTGCCGGGAAGACCACCATTACCAACCTGATCAACAGGTTTTATGAACTAGAAGAGGGAGAGATATTAATAGACGGCATCAATATAAAGCAAATTAAAAAGGATTCATTAATAAGCAATATAGCCATGGTGCTTCAGGATACCCACTTGTTTTCGGGTACGGTCAGGGAGAATATTCGGTATGGGCGTCTTGATGCCACCGATGAAGAAGTAGTCGCTGCGGCCAAGATTTCATGCGCGCATTCCTTTATCGAGAGGCTGCCCCAGGGATATGATACCTTGTTGGACGGCGACGGTGCCAACTTGAGCCAGGGCGAGCGCCAGCTTCTCAATATCGCCCGGGCCGCCATATCAAAAGCTCCTATACTGATCCTCGACGAGGCTACCAGTTCCGTGGATACGAGAACGGAAAAGTATATTGAACGGGGCATGGATCAGCTCATGAAGGACAGGACGACCTTTGTTATCGCCCATAGACTGTCCACGGTTCGAAATGCCGACAAGATTATAGTATTGGAAAATGGGGAGATTATTGAGCAGGGCACCCACGAAGAACTTCTCGAAAAGGGCGGGAGATATTACCAGCTATACACCGGAGCGATTGAGCTGGACTAACAAACTTATCCCCTAATTTCTCCTGCTTTCTCCAAGGAAAATTTGGTAACGGCAGGGCCCACCAGTTCATAAATCAAAGTGGCGCAAAGAACTACCGTGCGGATTGTTTCTCCAAGTTCGGGAAAGTCGCCGGCGGCAACCAGCGAAAGACCGATGGCCACTCCCGCCTGCGGAATAAGTGTAAATCCCAGGTATTTTTTAACGGGGGCCGGCGCCTTCATCATTGCAGCACCCAGATACGATCCGGCTACTTTGCCGACCACGCGGCAGATTACATAAATAATGCCGATAACCCCGATTTGCGGTATGACGTAAATGTTTAGTTCCATGCCCGAAATGACAAAGAACATTAGGAAAATGGGGGGCGTTACAATATCGACGAGTTTAAGAATGGCGCCGCCTGCCTGGCTTATGTTGATCAGCATGGCCCCCATGCACATGCAAAGCAGCAATGGAGACAAGCCCAGCATGGTAGCCAGGGAGGAACCAAGGAATACAAAGGCGGTGGTTATAATTAAGCGGTTGGAATCCTTCTTGAAATAGCGCAGCGGTATTGTAAACAGTATGCCGAGCAAAAAGCCCAGCAGAATAGAGCCGACAATTTCAATAACGGGCGAAACCATCGACATTATTACGGAGACCTCATGGGGATGCTGCAGGCTTTTTGCAATAGCTGCTGCAAAGCCGAAGGCAATAAGGGCAACTGCATCATCCAGGGCGACGACACTAAGAAGGGTTTCGGTAACGGGGCCTTTTGCCGCAAACTGCTTTATTACCATGATCGTGGCGGCGGGTGCCGTGGCCGAAGCAATGGCGCCGAGGACTAAAGCGATTTTGATGTCGAACTTAAATAAAAGCAATACCACAGTTACGACAATAGATGCCGCCAGCGCCTCAAAGACGGCGATGACTATAGGAGTAGCTCCAACCTTTTTCAAGTAAGGTATTTTAAATTCGGCGCCTATTGAGAAAGCAATAAAGGCCAGGGCCATTTCGGAAACAATTGTTAGCTGGCTGGTTACATTAAGAGGAACCAGCTTGAAGAGGCACGGTCCTATGAGCAGGCCGGCGATGAGGTAGCCTGTCACATTGGGGAGCTTAAGGAGTTTTCCAAGGCGGCCGAAGATAAGTCCAGAAAATAAAATAAGGGCCAGGTAGAAAAGTGTATTTAGCTGCATTTTTTAGAAATCAACCCCTTCTGCCGAGAGAACGGGCAGGGTAAAGATGACGGCAGTATCCGGCTTTGATATGTCTCCTACAACATCCCGAACAATCTTTTTGGCTTCTTCAACCTGCTCGTCTTTTAGAACAATAAATATGGTTTTGCTTTCCTCCCTTTCCGGATCGATAATATAGCGGAGATTGCCAAATATGGGCAAATCATGGTTTGATTTTGCAAGCTCCCTGGCCATGCCTGTGCTGTTCAGGATAGTGGCGCCGTGGATGCCGTTATCCATGAACCTTTCCAGCAAGGTATCCAGCAATTCGACCTTGTTTAGCACGATCAGCAGCAACTTCATACATCATCACTCCAGTTAAATTGATATAAAAGGCTGATTAAGCGAACATTCTCCTCCCGGATTCTTCCCGGAAGTTATGAAGGGTGCAGGAAGGGGGCATCCCTGGCTTCCCGGTATTTCTGCCAAAATTTCCAGGGAAGGTTAAGGGGATTCCAGCGGCTGCCCATATTTTCATCATAGCATAAGATTTCATCGATAAAGGTAACTATTGAATCGACGGTATCGGATTTTTGCAAAAGGTTGACCCGGTAGCAGCGGCGTGAATGTGCTTACAGTCATGGAAATAAGTAAAAAATGGAGAGGCCAATAGAAAATAAACGTTAAATAAGGGGAAACCGGCGTTTTTATTTTACTTTAATAACCCTTCCTTTTGTTATATCCACCAGAATTTCCGGAGTAAGTTTAAAAACCGCATTGGGGGTTCCGGCGGCGGCCCATATTTCATCATAAAGCATAAGA
>Ga0116180_1003521_pt1 | contig 11773 bp, 14 predicted proteins | sample AD_UKC073_MetaG_FD_89804 | JGI IMG/M metagenome (GOLD analysis project Ga0116180, IMG submission 89804) | Active sludge microbial communities of municipal wastewater-treating anaerobic digesters from USA - AD_UKC073_MetaG | ecosystem: Engineered > Bioreactor > Anaerobic > Digestate | place: USA... | reverse complement strand
TACCGTGCGCCCGCTCATGGCGCGCAATTGCGCCACGGCGCGTTCGACTGTGCCGGGTTTGCCGAAGCGCTGGTCGCCCATGCTGGCCACCTGGTCGCTGCCGATAATCAGGGCGCCGTCAAACTGCCCGGCAACGGCCTTCGCCTTGCCGATGGCCAGGCGCTCTGCCGTGGCACGGGGCGACTCGTCGGGCAGTGGAGATTCGTCGATGTCCGGGCGGGCGATTTCGAAGGGCAGGCCGAAGCGCTTGAGCAGCTCCCGGCGGTAGGCCGAAGTGGAGGCGAGAACGAGTTTCATGGCGGGGGGTGAAGACGCCAGCGTGCTTGGCACGGGCTTAGCAGAGTTTTGACACAGGCAGCCGAAAATAATATCATGCCGCGCTTATGTCGCAAGAAAGCTTCGTGATTGACCTGCGGGCGTTGGCCAAAGACGGACGTCGCGTGCAGAGCGCGGTGCCGGTGGAGCGTCTCGGCCGTTTGGCCGGATCCCTGCTGGAGCCGGTGGGTTCGGTGGAGTTCGAGTTTCAGGGCGAGCGGGACGACGAGGGCAAGCTCTACGTCGAATTGCTGGTCCGGGCAGATCTGGTGTTGCAGTGCCAGCGCTGTCTCGAGGCTCTGGTATGGCCGTGTGAGGTCAGTAATCGTCTTCTTTTGCTGCGCACTGGTGAAGCACTGCCAGATGATGAGCTGGAGAACGACGAGGTGGACGCCCTTGAGGTGGAGCCGCTGACCGACCTGCTGGCCTTGGTGGAGGACGAGTTGTTGCTGTCCCTGCCCCTGGTTCCGCGTCACGATGATTGCGAGCCGCCGGTGAAGACCGGCGACGATGAAGAGATTTCGCCCTTCGCCGTTCTGCGCCAGTTGCGCGGCAAGGTTTAGTATTCCTCTAGGAGTGTTTCATGGCTGTCCAACAGAACAAAAAGTCCCCGTCCAAGCGCGGTATGCACCGTTCCCACGATTTCCTGGTTGCGCCCCCGCTGGCCGTCGAGCCGACCACCGGTGAAGTGCATCTGCGTCACCACGTGTCGCCCTCCGGCGTCTACCGTGGCAAGAAGGTTGCAAAGGCCAAGGGCGAGTAATCCCCCCGGTCTGGAAGCGGCGCGGCGCCTTCGGGCGCTCGCGCCGTTTTTACACATGTCTCCATATCACTGCGCCGAATGACTGTCACCCTGTCGATTGACTGCATGGGGGGCGATCACGGCCCCTCGGTGACCGTCCCCGCTGCCCTGCATTTCATGCGGAGCGACCGCGATACCCGGATTGTTCTGGTCGGGCGGTCTGAGGCCATCGAGCCTCATCTGGGGACGGCCCTGGCCGAGTTCGGCGAGCGTCTGCGCATCCAGCGTGCCTCGGAAGTGGTAGGCATGGATGAGCCGCCCGCGCTGGCCATGCGCAACAAGAAGGATTCGTCGATGCGGGTCGCGGTGGATCTCGTCAAGTCGGGCGAATCCCAAGCCGCCGTGTCGGCCGGCAATACGGGGGCGCTGATGGCGATCTCCCGTTTTGTCCTCAAGACCCTCCCCGGTATTGATCGTCCGGCGATCTGCAGCACCCTGCCCACTCTGCGCGGCCAGACCCACGTCCTTGATCTGGGGGCCAACGTGGATTGTTCGCCCGAGCATCTGCTGCAGTTCGGCATCATGGGAGCCATGCTGGTGGCGGCGGTCGAGCACAACGAACGTCCGAGCGTCGGCCTCCTCAATATCGGCGAAGAAGAGATCAAGGGCAACGAAACGGTCAAGCAGGCCGGGGAGTTGCTGCGCAAGAGCGGGCTCAACTTCTACGGCAATGTCGAGGGCAACGACATCTACAAGGGTACGGTCGATGTGGTCGTCTGCGACGGCTTCGTCGGTAACGTGGCCCTGAAGACCTCCGAAGGCCTCGCCCAGATGATGGCGACCTTCCTGCGCGAGCAGTTCTCCCGCAACTGGCTGACCAAGCTGGCGGCGGTCTTTGCCATGTCGGCCCTCAAGGGCTTCAAGCACAAGCTGGATTCCCGCCGCTACAACGGTGCGGCACTCCTGGGTTTGCGCGGTGTGGTCGTCAAGAGCCACGGCGCGGCCGACTCCTTTGCTTTCGAGCAGGCTATCTGGCGGGCCGCCGAGGCCGCCCGCAACCGACTCATCGAGCGCATCAGCGAGCGCATGGAACGCGAAAGGTCTGCCGCATGATCTATGCACGAGTGGCCGGTACGGGGAGCTACCTCCCCGGCAATCCTGTTACCAACGACGATCTGGTCGCCCGCGGCATCGATACCTCCGACGAGTGGATCGTCGAGCGTACCGGAATCCGCTCCCGCTACCTGGCGACGCCGGATGTCACTTCCAGTCAGCTCGCCTATGAGGCCAGCGTGCGGGCCATCGAAGCGGCAGGTTGCCGGCCGGACGACATCGATCTGATCATCGTCGCCACGTCCACGCCCGACTTCATCTTTCCGAGCACTGCGACCCTGCTTCAGGCGCGCCTGGGTATTGCCAACGGCAGCCCGGCCTTCGACCTGCAGGCCGTGTGTGCGGGCTTCGCCTACGCCATCAGCACCGCCGAGAAGTTCATTCGATCCGGTGGCACCCGGCGTGCGCTGGTGGTCGGGGCGGAAGTCTTCTCCCGCATCCTTGACTGGAATGACCGTGGCACCTGTGTGCTCTTTGGGGACGGTGCCGGTGCAGTGGTGCTTGAAGCGTCGGATGCCCCCGGTATCCTCGCCTCGGCGATCCACGCGGATGGCAGGCACAACCCCATCCTTTGCGTGCCGGGGCAGATCAACCGGGGTGAGGTCACCGGTGACCCCTTCCTGCGCATGGACGGGCAGGCTGTGTTCAAGTTTGCGGTCAAGGTGCTGGCTGATGTGGCCCGTGAAGTCGCCGAGCTTGGGGGGGTGTCCCTCGACGAGGTGGATTGGCTGATTCCCCATCAGGCCAATATCCGCATCATCCAGGCCACCGGCAAGCGCCTCGGCCTGTCCATGGACAAGGTCATTGCCACGGTTTCCCAGCATGGCAACACCTCGGCGGCGTCCATTCCTCTGGCCCTTGACGAGGCGGTGCGGGATGGTCGCATTCAGCGCGGGCAGAAGGTCATCCTCGAGGGGATCGGCGGCGGCTTCGCCTGGGGCGCCACGCTCCTCCAGTTCTAAGCAGTTCAACCCGCTTCGCTCAGCAAGCCAATTCAAAGGTAGGGAACGATGAATTTTGCTTTCGTGTTTCCGGGGCAGGGCTCCCAGTCGGTCGGCATGATGGCCGCCTACGGTGAGTCCGCCGTGATTCGCCAGGCCTTCACGGAGGCTTCCGATGCCCTGGGGCAGGATCTCTGGCAGATGGTGGCTGAAGGCCCCGCCGAGGTGCTCGCCCAGACCGTCAATACCCAGCCGCTGATGCTCACCGCCGGCGTCGCCGTCTATCGCGAGTGGATCGCCCGGGGTGGTGCCGTGCCTGCTCTGGTCGCCGGTCACAGCCTGGGGGAGTACTCCGCCCTGGTGGCTGCTGGCGCTCTGGACTTTGCCGAGGCTGTCAAGCTGGTGCGACTGCGTGCCCAGGCCATGCAGGAGGCCGTGCCGGCCGGTGAGGGTGCCATGGCGGCCCTGCTGGGGCTGGACGAGCCCGCTGCTGCCGAAGCCTGTGCCGAGGCGGCCCAGGGCGAGGTGGTGTCCGCTGCCAATCTCAACAGCCCGGGCCAGATCGTCATTGCCGGTGCCAAGGCCGCTGTCGAGCGCGCCATTGCGGCTGCCAAGGCGCGGGGTGCCAAGCGTGCCGTGCTGCTGCCGGTGAGCGCGCCCTTCCATTGCGCCCTGATGAAGCCCGCTGCCGAACGTCTGGCCCAGCGTCTGGCTGAGATCGAGGTGCGCGTGCCGGGCATTCCGGTGCTCAACAACGTGGATGTGGCCGTCGAGGATCAGCCCGCCCGCATCAAGGACGCGCTGGTGCGCCAGGCCTATTCGCCGGTGCGCTGGATCGAGACCGTTCAGGCGATCGCGGGGCGTGGTGCCACCCACGTCTTCGAGTGCGGTCCCGGCAAGGTGCTGGCCGGCATGACCAAGCGCATCGAAGGCAGTCTGGTGGGCGGAGCCATCGCCGATGCCGCCAGTCTGGAAGAAACGCTGAAGATCACGGGGGAAGCATGAGTCAGGTTCTGCAAGGTCAGGTTGCGCTGGTAACCGGCGCGTCCCGCGGCATTGGCCGTGCCATTGCCCTGGAGCTGGGGCGTCTGGGGGCGACCGTCATCGGTACGGCCACCTCCGAGGCCGGTGCGGCCGACATCCAGGCGGGTCTCGATGCTGCCGGTGTGGCTGGTCGCGGCCTGGCGCTGGATGTGACCAGTGCGGAGGCCTGTGAGGCTGTCCTTGGCGAGATCGAGAAGGCTTTTGGCGCGGTGGGTATTCTGGTCAATAACGCCGGCATCACCCGCGACAACCTCTCCATGCGCATGAAAGACGCCGAGTGGGACGCCGTCATCGATACCAATCTGAAGGCCGTCTTCCGCATGTCCAAGCTGGTGATGCGCGGCATGATGAAGGCCCGTACCGGCCGCATCATCAACATCACGTCGGTGGTGGGGAGTTCGGGTAACGCCGGGCAGGCCAACTACGCGGCGGCCAAGGCCGGTGTGGCGGGCATGACCCGGGCTCTGGCCCAGGAGCTCGGCAGCCGCAACATCACCGTCAATTGCGTGGCGCCGGGTTTCATCGACACCGACATGACCAAGGATCTGCCGGAGGCCCAGCGCAAGGAGCTGGCCGGAAAGATCGCCCTCGGCCGTCTCGGCAAACCCGAAGAGATTGCAGGCGTGGTGGGCTTTCTGGCCTCTCCCGCCGCTGCCTACGTGACGGGCGCGACCCTGCACGTCAATGGTGGCATGTATATGGCGTAAATCTCGCCGTGCTGGCGGGGGTGCGCGTTTTTGGTAGAATGCGGGGGTTTTTGAATTCACCCTCCAAACTGGGAAGGAGTTACACACATGGAAAACATCGAACAGCGCGTCAAGAAGATCGTTGCCGAACAACTCGGCGTGAATGAATCCGAAATCAAGAACGAATCCTCCTTCGTGGACGATCTGGGCGCCGACTCCCTCGACACCGTCGAGCTGGTGATGGCCCTTGAAGAAGAGTTCGAGTGCGAGATCCCCGACGAAGAAGCCGAAAAGATCACCAGCGTCCAGCAGGCGATCGACTACGTCACCGCTCACCTCAAGAAGTAATTCCCCGGAGCCTGCCTTGACCCGTCGCAGAGTCGTCGTCACCGGCCTTGGCGTTGTTTCGCCGGTCGGTAATACCGTGTCTGAAGCCTGGGATGCCATTACCAACGGGCGTTCCGGTATCGGTGAGATTACCCGTTTTGATACCTCGTCTTTTCCGGTGAAGATTGCCGGCGAAGTGAAGGGTTTCGATCTTGCGGCCTATCTCTCGCCGAAGGAGGCGCGTCGTATGGATGGATTCATCCACTACGGCCTCGCTGCGGGCATTCAGGCTTTCCGTGATTCCGGAATCGAAGTCACCGAAGCCAATGCAGAACGGATTGGTGTCAATATCGGTTCGGGCATCGGTGGTCTGCCGATGATCGAAGGGACCCACGACGATTTCCTCGCCGGCGGTCCGCGCAAGATTTCCCCCTTCTTCATTCCGGGCACGATCATCAACATGATCTCCGGCAACCTGTCGATCATGTTTGGCCTGAAGGGGCCGAACATCGCGGTGGTGACGGCCTGTACCACCGGTCTGCACGCCATCGGAACCAGTGCCCGGATGATCGAATACGGAGACGCAGACGTGATGGTCTGTGGTGGCGCCGAATCCACGGTCACGCCCCTGGCGGTGGGTGGTTTCGCGTCAGCCAAGGCGCTGTCCACCCGGAACGACGATCCCGCCACGGCGAGCCGCCCGTGGGACAAGGATCGGGACGGCTTCGTCCTCGGTGAAGGTGCCGGTGTGCTGGTGCTCGAAGAGTACGAGCACGCAGTGAAGCGTGGCGCGCGCATCTATGCCGAGCTGGCTGGCTTCGGCATGAGCGGTGATGCCTATCACATGACTGCCCCGGATACCGACGGCCCGCGCCGGAGCATGGTCAATGCTCTCCGCAATGCCGGCATCAACGGCGATCAGGTGCAGTACCTCAACGCCCACGGCACCTCCACGCCGCTGGGTGACAAGAACGAGACCGAAGCCATCAAGCTGGCTTTTGGTGCGGATGTGGCCAAGTCCCTGGTGGTGAACTCCACCAAGTCCATGACCGGGCATTTGCTTGGTGGGGCTGGCGGGCTCGAGTCGGTGTTCACGACCCTGGCGGTGTATCACCAGGTCTCTCCCCCGACCATCAATATTTTCGAGCAGGATCCGGAGTGTGATCTGGACTACTGCGCGAATGTGGCCCGTCCGATGAAGATCGATGTGGCCATGAAGAACAATTTCGGTTTTGGCGGCACCAACGGTACGCTGGTGTTTCGCAAGATCTGACCGCCGGGAGGGCGCGGGAGGCCGTGCCTCTTGAACGTCATTGAAATCAGGCCGTCACGGCGCTTCGTTCTGCTTCTGGCAGGCGGGCACGCCCTGGCGGCTTTTTCATGTCTGTTCCTCCCGCAATGGTGGCAGGCGTGGGCGGGCTTCGGGCTTGTCGTCCTGTCTCTGGTCGGAGCGCTCCGCCCGGCTCGAGGAGGGGCGTTCCTGATCGGGCTGATGGAGGATGGAGGGCTGCAGCTCGCGCCAGGTCTTGGGGCTGATGAGGGGGCTGTCGAGATATTGCCTGCGACGGTGGTCAGCGGTGCTGCGGTCTGGCTGGTGTGGCGCGAGGCCGAAGGCGGGCGCAGTGAGGCACTCCTGTTTCTTCAGGATCAGATGGCCCCGGCCGAATGGCGCGAGTTCCAGGTCTGGTTGCGTCTTCGGGTCGCAGGAGCGGTGACGGCCTCTGGCGATCCCTGAGCGTCAGCTGTGGATCCTGCCCGGGCGAATAACAGTGTCCCGGGCTCTTGGCAGGGTTTCCGGATAGTCCCGGCTGAAGTGCAGTCCGCGGCTTTCCCTGCGTTTCAAGGCGCTGCGAACGATAAGATCGGCCGTGACAACCAGATTGCGCAGTTCGATCAGGTCGTTCGAGATGCGGAAGTGGCTGTAGAACTCGTCGATCTCCCGGGCGAGCAGACGAATGCGGTGCTGGGCGCGCTGGAGGCGCTTGTTGGTGCGCACGATACCCACGTAGTCCCACATGAAGCGGCGCAGTTCATCCCAGTTGTGGGAGATCACGATGGCTTCGTCAGAATCGGTCACCCGGCTTTCGTCCCACTGGGGCAGGCTGTCGGGGCCGCGACGGGGGTTTTTCAGAATGTCGTCGGCAGCGGCCTCGCTAAAGACCAGGCATTCCAGCAGTGAATTGCTGGCCAGCCGATTGGCGCCGTGCAGGCCTGTACAGGCTGATTCGCCGACGGCATGCAGGCCGGGTACGTCGGTGCGTGCCTGCAGGTCGGTTACGATCCCGCCGCAGGAGTAGTGCGCGGCGGGCACGACGGGGATCGGCTGGCGGGTGATGTCGATGCCCAGCTCGGCGCAGCGGGCCAGGATGTTCGGGAAATGGGCTTCCAGGAAATCCGCCGGCTTGTGGCTGATGTCGAGGAAGACACAGTCAAGGCCATGCTTCTTCATCTCGAAGTCGATCGCCCTGGCGACGACGTCCCGGGGGGCCAGTTCTTCGCGGGGGTCGTGCTCCGGCATGAAGCGCGAACCATCGGGGCGGCGCAGCAGGCCGCCCTCGCCTCGAACGGCTTCGGAAATCAGGAAGGACTTGGCCTGGGGGTGATACAGGCAGGTGGGGTGGAACTGGATGAATTCCATGTTCGCCACCCGGCATCCCGCACGCCATGCCATGGCAACCCCGTCGCCGGTGGCGGTGTCGGGGTTGGTGGTGTAGAGATAGACCTTGCCGGTGCCGCCGGTGGCGAGCACCGTGTGGGGCGCGGCAAAGGTGCGGACCTCGTCATTGGCGATGTCCAGCACATAGGCGCCAAGGCAGCCGTCACCGGGGCGGCCGATCTTGTCGCCGACGATCAGGTCGACCGCGATGTGCTGCTCGAAAATCGAAATGTTCGGATGGGCCCGGACCTGCTCGGTCAGGGTGGCTTGCACCGCAGCTCCCGTGGCGTCGGCCACGTGGATGACCCGGCGCTGGCCATGGCCGCCTTCCCGGGTGAGGTGATAGCCGATGGCGGAGCTGGTGTCGGGGGTGAAGGCGACGCCATGGTCGATCAGCCAGCGTATGGCCCTGGGGCCGTTCTCGACGACGAAGCGGGTGGCCTTGTCGGAACACAGCCCGGCACCTGCCGTATGCGTGTCGGCCACGTGGGCTTCGGTGCTGTCGGCCGGGTCGAGGACGGCCGCGATGCCGCCCTGGGCCCAGGCGCTGGCACTGTCCTCCAGGGTTCGCTTGGTGATGAGGGCTACCTTGAGCTTGTCGGCAAGGCGCAGTGCGAGGGACTGTCCGGCAAGGCCGCTGCCCAGGATGAGGACATCGAAAGCGATCACTTCTGGAGTTGCCGCGAAGGGCGATATTACGGAGGGCCGACTATAGCATGGGCACTCGGCCACACTGAACGCCCAAGACCCTGCGTGTGACTGAACTATACGTGCGCCCTGCAGTCTAGCGATTACTTCGGCGAGGAATGAGGATGTCTCGCGGTATACTCCGCGGTCGGTGACCGTTCCGGTCACGACTACGAAGGATCACGTTCCCCGACCATGAGTGATCGCGAAATTGACCAGTTGCTGGTCGAGCGAGTGCAGCGTGGAGACAAGCAGGCCTTTGGGCTGCTCGTCTCCAAGTATCAGCGCAAGCTCGGCCGCCTGCTGTCGAGATTGATCCGGGACCCCGCCGAAGTGGAGGATGTTGCCCAGGAAACGTTCATCAAGGCCTATCGTGCCTTGCCGGCGTTCCGGGGGGACAGTGCGTTCTACACATGGCTGTACCGGATCGGGATCAACACTGCAAAGAATTACCTCGTGTCCCAGGGGCGTAGAGCCCCCACGTCCACGGATTTCGATTCGGAAGAGGCCGAGACCTTCGAGGAGGGCGATCAGCTTCGCGATATCAATACGCCTGAACGGTTGCTGATGACAAAGCAGATCGGCGATACGGTGAATGTGGCCATGGAGGCCCTGCCCGAGGAGCTGAGGACTGCGATCGTGTTGCGAGAGATCGAAGGTTTGAGCTACGAAGAGATCGCCACGATCATGGAGTGCCCGATAGGCACGGTGCGTTCGCGGATCTTTCGCGCACGTGAAGCAATTTCAGAAAAGCTCAAGCCGTTGCTCGATACGGCTCCGAACAAGAGGTGGTAAGACGATGAAAGAGAAAGTTTCTGCCCTGCTGGATGGCGCCCTTGATGAGGCGGCATCTGCCCGCATGCTGGACTCCCTGAAACGGGATGGCGGCCTGCGGCGGGAATGGGATCACTACAGTCTTATCGGAGATGTGTTGCGGGATGAGCCGGTGATGTCGGCGGATTTCACCAGCCGCCTCATGCTGCGGCTGGACGATGAGCCCACGGTGCTGGCACCGGCCCGCGTTGAGACCCGTTCCGGCTGGGCCCGTCACTTCATGCCGATCGCCGCTTCGGTGATGGGCGTGGCAGCCGTCGGCTGGGTGGCGATGACCCTGAATTCACCCGGCCCGGCATCGGCTCCCCTGGCTGCACTCAAGAAGCCTGTTCCCGCCGTCGCGGTTGCCGATGCGTCGAAGTCGGCACGGCTTGTGGCAGCCGAGCCTTCCGAGCGTGAATACCTGATCGCCCATCAGGCAATGGCGCCCTCCGCGGCCATGCCGGGGGTCGCGTTGTATGTGCGCTCCGTTTCCGATACGCGAGTGGCCGGCGAGTGATGAAGCGCTTCCTGTGCTTCCTGGCGGTTGTGTTTGCCGGTTGCGGACCGGCGCTGGCCCAGGTGCCCAACGATCCCCTGAGCTGGCTCGGACGGATTTCCAGTGCAGCGCACAAACTCAACTACACGGGCACCTTCACCTATCAGAGCGGCAAGCACATGGAAACGTCGCGCATCACCCACCTGGTGGATGCCAACGGCGAGTACGAGAAGCTCGAGGCGCTTGATGGCAGCCCGCGCGAAGTGGTGCGCAACAATGATGAAGTCCAGTGCTTTCTCCCTGAGCAGAAGTTGCTGATCGTCGATCAGTTTGGTGCCCGGCGCAGCTTTCCGGCACGTCTGCCCCAATCCCCCAGTGCGCTGGCCGAGAACTACCGGATCCGCAAGGGTGAGATCTCGCGGATTGCCGGAATGGAAAGCCAGCAGATCATTCTCGAGCCCCGGGACGACATGCGTTTCGGTCATCACCTGTGGGCCGACGTGGCAACGGGGCTGTTGTTGCGCGCCCGCCTGATGAGCGAAAAGGGTGACAGCATCGAGCAGTTCGTGTTCACCGAGGTGCAGATCGGTGCGCCGTTCGACAAGGAAAAGGTCCGCTCCCGCTTCACCCGTTCCGCAGACTGGAAGGTGGTCAATGCCCGGGGAAATGATGTGAAGATCGAAGACATCGGCTGGGTCTTCAAGCACGCCATCCCGGGCTTCCGGCAGGTCGTTTCGGTGGCGCGCCAGGCACGCAAGGAGCGGGGTGAGGCCTATCACGTGGTGTTCTCCGACGGGCTCGCCGCCATATCGGTGTTCATCGAGCCCGAATCGGGCAAGGGTGCGGCCCAGAGTGGTCTGAGTGCTTCCGGCTCCTTCAATATCTTCCGGCGCACCGTTGCTGACCACCGGATCACCGCGCTCGGAGAGGTTCCGGCGCAGGCGCTGGTGCGGATTGCCGATGGCGTGGAGATGCGGAAGCGGTGATGCGTGCGCAGGGCGTGGTGAGCCGTGTCGAGGGTGAGCATGTGTGGGTGGAGGTTTCCGTCTCCGGCGGTTGCGGGCGCTGTCATGAGGCCGGTGGCTGCGGTGGCGTGAATATCGCCCGGCCCTTCGGCAAGGCACTGCGCGAGTTGCGGCTTCGCAATGATGTCGATGCCTCCCCCGGTGATCGGGTGAGCGTCGTTGTGGATGATGCAGTTCCGCTCAGGGCTGCGTTGCTCACTTACGGGGCACCCGTCCTCGGGGTGCTCGTGGGCGCAGCGCTGGGTACTTTGCTGGCGGCGGATGGCAATCCGGATCTGTTGGCGGCGCTGGGGGCTGGGGCTGGAGGCGTCCTGATGTATCTCCTCGGGCGTGCTCGCAGCGGGCCGGCAGGGGGAATGCCCATGAAGATCGAGCGTGTTGCTGGCCCTTCGTCGGTTGGAGGTTGTGGGCGATGATCACGTCCGTGTTCACGCGAGCGGCCTTCCGTGGTCTGGCGGTGATCTTCTGCATGACCCTGGCTGCGCCGGTGGTCGCCCGGGATCTTCCTGATTTTGCCGGGCTTGCCGAGCGCCAGGGGGCCGCGGTGGTGAACATCAGTACCACCCAGGCCATGCGGCAGGCGCGTCCGGGGGTGCCCAGCCTCGAAGAGGACGACCCCATGTTCGACTTCTTCCGCCGCTTTGTGCCGCGTCATCCGGGGGCGCCCCGGGGGAGTGAGCCGGACAACCGGTCTCTGGGGTCTGGTTTCATCGTGTCTGCCGACGGGCATATCCTGACCAATGCCCACGTGGTGGACGGTGCCGACGAGATCGTCGTCAAGTTGACCGACAAGCGGGAATTCCGGGCGCGGGTCATGGGAACGGATGCCCATACCGATCTGGCCCTGCTGAAGATCGAGGCGGCCGGCTTGCCCCGGGTTAGCTTGGGCGATCCGTCAAAGCTCCGGGTGGGGGACTGGGTGGTG
>Ga0116180_1003520_pt1 | contig 11774 bp, 12 predicted proteins | sample AD_UKC073_MetaG_FD_89804 | JGI IMG/M metagenome (GOLD analysis project Ga0116180, IMG submission 89804) | Active sludge microbial communities of municipal wastewater-treating anaerobic digesters from USA - AD_UKC073_MetaG | ecosystem: Engineered > Bioreactor > Anaerobic > Digestate | place: USA... | reverse complement strand
GTTTGCAATACGGCGATGCTGTCCGCCGCGTGATCGCAAAGCCAGTGGTGGCGCTCCTCCAGTCCGGTGGTGCCGACCATGATCGGAACCCCGGCGGCGATCGCCGCATCAAGGTTGCCTTCCAATGCGCCGGGGGCCGAGAAATCAACCAGCACGTCGCTGCTGGCGGCGAGTGCGGCCAGATCATCGCCCTTGTCCACCCCGCCCGCGTAAACCTGGCCTGCGGCGGCGATTGCATCGACCAGTGCCTGCCCCATGCGCCCCGCGCTGCCGATGATGCCGATTCTTGCCATTGCCGTCCCCAGTTCCGGCGTGCTTCATGGGCGACATGAATCAAATCCGCAACATCGTGATCCTGACCGGAGCCGGGATTTCCGCCGAAAGCGGGATCGATACCTTTCGCAGCGGCGGCGGACTGTGGGAACAGCACCGCGTAGAGGACGTCGCCACGCCAGAGGCCTTCGCCCGCGATCCGAACCTGGTGCACCGCTTTTACGACGCCCGGCGCGCGGCGATTCAGGAAAAGGAGCCCAACGCCGCCCATTTCGCGCTCGGCCGACTGGAAGCGGAATGGCCCGGCAAGCTATTGCTGGTGACCCAGAACGTCGATGACCTGCACGAACGCGGCGGCGCCTCGCGGGTGCTGCATATGCATGGTGAGCACCTCAAGGCCTGGTGCACCAGCTGCGACGTGCGGTCACTCTGGCGTGGGCCGCTGCTTGATCGTCCTGCCTGCCCGGTCTGCCAGGCCCGCAGCCTGCGCCCCGACGTGGTCTGGTTTGGCGAGATGCCGTACCGGATGGGCGAAATCTATGCCGCGCTGCGTGAGGCTGACCTGTTCGTCTCGATCGGCACCTCGGGTGCGGTCTATCCGGCAGCAGGCTTCGTCCAGAACGCGCGCGAACTGGGTGCACGGACGCTTGAGCTGAACCTTGAGCGCAGCCAGGGCTCGCACCATTTCCATGAAAGCCGTCTCGGCCCGGCGAGCGAGGTTGTCCCGCAGTGGGTGGCGGAGATGTTGGGGTAGTTTTAAGTTCACGCAGAGGCGCGGAGAAAGAAGCAGAGGCGCGGAGGGGTTCCTCTAAACCGCGAAGCGGTCTCATCATTCAAACATTGCATTTCGCGCGATGATCGCAGTTGAGAACGGCTTCGCCGCAAAAGCTACCTCACTCCGCACCTCTGTTTCTTTCTCCGCGCCTCTGCGTGAACCATTCAACCCCCACCGCACCCCCGGCACCCCGGATCCTTGGCAATCCGCATCGTCCGCAAACTCGGCACCAGCCCTTCGAACAGATGCAACTGCCCCCACTGCGGATCGCCCAGCGCGGTCTTGCCTTCCAGCAGTACCCGGATCGCCTGCATCGCCGCAAAGGCGCCGACCATGCCGACCATCGCCCCCAGCACGCCATCGGCCGCGCAGGTATCGCAATCATCGGCATCAAAGGCATCGCCGACAAAACAGCGATAGCAGCTGTGGCCATCGCGGTGCCCGGCAAAGTTCGCGACCTGGCCCTGGAACCGGCCCAGCGCGGCGCTGGTCAGCGGAATGGCCTGACGCACGCAGGCATCGGATATGGCCAGCCGCGCGGCGAAATTGTCGGTCCCGTCGATCACCAGATCGGTGCCCGCAATGTGGCTATCGGCGTTGGCCGGATCGATCCGCACCTTGCCGTCCTCAACCGTGATTGCCGGATCAAAGCCGGCCACCCAGTCCGCCGCCATTTCGTTCTTGGGCTGGCCAACCTGGTGCAGCCCATAGATCACCTGACGCTGGAGGTTTGACAGATCGACCGAATCGCAATCGAGCAGCCGCAGATGGCCGACCCCGGCGGCAGCGAGATACTGCACGACCGGCGCGCCGATCCCGCCCAGCCCGATCACCGTGACCCGCGCCCCGGCCAGCGCCACCTGCCCCGCCCCGCCCAGTTCGGGCAGAACGATATGACGGGCGAAACGTTCCAGACGGTCAGGCGGCAGAACCATGCCCGCGTCTTAGGGCGGAATCTTGCCCCGGGCAAAGGAAGTCTCTTGCCCCCACCGACGTGATATGCACTTAATCGGCCAATTAAAGACAATGACGGGATGAGCGATGCATTTTGCCGAACTGCGCCAGGTGCGTGAGGAATTGACCGGCCCGGGCGGCCAGTTCGAAGTTGTTCGCGCCGAAGTTCTGGGCCGCGACCTGCTGACTTTCAAAAACGCCCCGCCCTCGATCCGCGAATTCTGGCTTTCAACCGCCGCCTGGGGGGACCGGCCCTACCTGATCTACGAAGGCGAGGTGCTGAGCTATGCGCAGACCCATGCCGATGTCGCCGCAATTGCGGCGTGGCTGTGGGATCGCGGCATCCGCCCCGGCGATACCGTTGCAATTGCCATGCGCAATTATCCCGAATGGATGACGCTCTATTGGGCCTGCGCCGCAATCGGGGTCGCCTCTGCCGGGCTCAACGCCTGGTGGACCGCGGAGGAGATGGAATTCGCGCTGAACGATGCCCGGCCCAAGGTGCTCTTCGCCGACAAGGAACGCCTTGCCCGGTTCAGGGAGTGTGCCGGGCATGAGGATATGGTCGTGGTCGGCGTGCGGCTGGATGACTGTCCGGCAGGCGTGATCCCCTATGCCGAGGTGATCGCCCACGGCGGAGCGATGCCGCAGGTTGCGGTCGATCCGGAGGCCGACGCCTCGATCTTCTACACCAGCGGCACCACCGGCTTTCCCAAGGGCGCGCAGCTGACCCACCGGGGCTGCGTGGCCAACCTGCTCAACATGGTTTTTTCCACCACGGCCCAGGCCATGGCGGTGGAACGCGCCACTGGTGAGCCGGTGCCGGTCAATCCGCCGCCGCCTGTCACCCTGCTGACCACGCCGCTGTTCCACGTCACCGCCAACAATTGCGGCGCCTATCTCACCACGGCGGCGGGCGGGGCGATCGTGCTGATGTACAAGTGGGACGCGGGCGAGGCGCTGAAGCTGATCGAGAAATACCGGATCACCGGCGTCAGCGGGGTTCCGGTGATGAGCCGCGAGATCATCAATCACCCCGATTTCGCCAGCACCGACACCTCCAGCCTGACCGGGCTTTCCGGCGGCGGGGCGCAAGTGCCGCCCGATCTGGTGCTGAAGATCGACGAAGCGATCAAAACCGCGCGCCCGACCACCGGTTACGGCATGACTGAAACCTGCGGGATCATTACCTCTGTCGCCGGCGATTTCTTCGTCGCCAAGCCGGACAGCGCCGGGCCCTGGATGCCGACGTTCGAGGTCAAGGTCGTCGATGACGAGGGGCGCGAACTGCCGCAGGGATCGGTTGGCGAACTGTGGGTCAAGGGTGCCCCGGTGATCAAGGGCTACCTGAACCGGCCCGATGCCACCGCCGAAACGATCACCGAGGATGGCTGGCTGCACACCGGCGACGTTGCCCGGATCGACGAAGACGGCTTCATCTTCATCGTTGACCGCAAGAAGTATCTGGTGATCCGTGGGGGTGAGAATATCTCTTGCACCGAAGTAGAGGCCTGCGTCTATCGCCTGCCCGGCGTAACCGAATGCTGCGTGTTCGGTGTGCCCGATGCCCGGCTGGGCGAGGAGATCGGCGTGGCGATCCACATGAAGCCGGGTACCGAGGCCACGTCCGAAACGGTGATCGCGCATTGCACCGAGCACATGAGCAAGCACAAGGTTCCGCGCTACGTCTGGTTCATGGACGATCCGCTGCCGCGCAATGCCAGCGGCAAATTCCTGCGCCGGACCTTGCGCGACGAGCTGGGCAAGCAGACTGCGGGAGCCTGAGCCATGGGTGATCTTGACGGACGCATCGCACTGGTAACCGGCGCGGCCAAGGGCCTGGGCGCTGCCGCCGCGCGCGCGCTGGCAGCAGCCGGGGCCAAGGTGGCCGTTACCGACATCACCGCCCCCGAAGACCTTGCCGCCGAAATCGGCGGGATCGCCCGCGCCCAGGACGTGACCAGCGAGGCCGGCTGGGCCGCCACGATGGACTGGCTGCGCGCTGATGCGGGCGGGCTCGACATTCTGGTCAACAACGCCGGGCTATGGCTGTTCAGGCCGATCACCGAAACCACGCTGGAGGACTGGCGGCGACTCCACACGGTCAACGTCGAAGGGGTGTTCCTCGGCACCCGAGCCGCGATTCCGCTGCTGGCCGAGCGCGCGCACAAGTGGCGCGGCGGCACCGCGATCGTCAACCTGTCATCCGTGGCCGGGATCGAAGGCGCGGCCGGGGCGACCTGCTACAACAGCACCAAGGGCGCGGTGCGGCTGTTCACAAAAGGCTGCGCCAAGGAACTGGCCGCCGCCCGGATCCGGGTCAATTCGGTCCATCCCGGGGTGATCGATACCGACATGGGCCGCCACCTGCTCGGTGATTTCGCCGTGGCCCAGGGCCTTGGTGACAACGAGGTGCTGGCGAACGTATCCGCGATGCACCCGCTCGGCCATCTGGGCGAGCCGCAGAATGTCGCCGATGCCGTGGTGTTCCTCGCCAGCGACCGCGCCGCCTTCACCACCGGCAGCGAGCTGGTGGTCGATGGGGGGCTTACCGCCTGAGTGGCTGAAGCGCAGGCGCAGGCCTGTGCACAGCCCTGTTCACAAGGCTGTGCACGAGCTGTGCTCAAGCAGTTGAATACAGGTGGAAGGCGATCAGCTTTCCAGCTGGCGCAGCAGGCTGCGCACGTCGCCGTCCATGTCGGCGTCGCGGGTGCGCAGGTCCTCGATCAGGCGGACGGCGTGGATCACCGTGGAGTGATCGCGCCCGCCGAACTTGCGGCCGATTTCCGGGTAGCTGCGTGGGGTCAGCACCTTGGCGAGGTACATCGCCACCTGGCGCGGACGGACCACGGCGCGGGCCCGGCGCTTGCTGGCCATTTCGGTCCGGTCAACCCGGTAGAACTGGCAGACGGTGCGCTGAATCTCGTCAATCGTGATCCGGCGACGGTTGGCCGAGAGGATATCGGTGAGCTGTTCCTCGGCCAGCTGGAGCGAAACGGCCTGCCCGGTCAGCTGGGCATAGGCGATCAGCTTGTTGAGGCCGCCGACCAGCTCACGCACGTTGCGGTTGATCGTCCGGGCGAGGAATTCGATCACGTCAGCCGGAACATGGGTCGGCGAAAAACGCTGGAGCCGGTGTTCGAGGATCAGGCGGCGCAACTCGATATCGGCGGGCTGGATGTCTGCCACCAGGCCCATCGACAGGCGGCTGAGCAGGCGCTGCTCCACCCCGTCGAGCGCCTGCGGCGCGCGATCGGCGGCGAAGACCAGCCGCTTGCCTTCGGCCAGCAGCGCGTCGATCGTGTAGAGCAGTTCTTCCTGCGCGCTGGCCTTGCCGATGATGAACTGGATATCGTCCACCAGCAGCAGATCGAATCCGCGCAGCCGCGCCTTGAATTCGATCGTCTGGTTCTGGCGCAGCGCCTGGACGAATTCGACCATAAAGCGCTCGGCCGAGCAGTAGAAGATCCGCGCCCGCGGATGCGCCGCCAGATAGGCATGGCCGATCGCGTGGAGCAGGTGGGTCTTGCCCTGCCCGGTCGCCGCCTTGAGATAGAGCGGCGCGAACTGCGGGGTTTCGGTTGCCGCCATGCGCTGCGCGGCGTTGCTGGCCAGCACGTTGGCCGCACCGGTAACGAATGTGGTGAACGTCAGCGACGGATCGAGCCCGATCGAGGCCATGCCCAGCCCGTTCGGACCAAGCGCACCCAGCTCTGCCGCGCCCATGCCCAGGGCATCGCCCGGTTGCGCCGAAGCGGTTTCCCCGCCGCTGCGGCGCAGGCCTTCACCCGCACCAAAACGCAGCCCGGCAGGCGCACGCCGCCCGGGCGCGACCGAAATGCGAACCGCGGCAATATCGGGCCGGGCGATCTTCCAGGCCAGCGAAAGCCGGTCAGCGAATCGGTCTGCTACCCAGTTGGCTGAAAATTCGGTCGGCAGGTACAGATCGAGCGTACCATCGTCCTTGCAGAACGAGCCCAGCTGGATCGGCTTGATCCACTGGCTGTGCAGCTGCTGCCCCAGATCCTTGCGCAGACCCTGGCTGATATCAGCCCAGTCCGCAGCGAGATCCAGGGCCTCCTGTTCAGCGCGCAGTCGCTCTTCTTCAGTCATCCCAGCGGCGGAAGGCTGCTTTTGCGATCCGCCCATACCCGTTCCCGTCACCTCGTAACGCCCCCGCACGAAAAGTTCATACCCGGCGCAATCTGAATGCACCACGCCACGTCGGCCGCCCGAAGCCGACGCCAAGATCTGCTATTTGAATGGATGCCCGGTGAGCCAGACGGCCTCGGACCTGAGTTCGGTTATGGACGGTTCAGCGCCGAGGGCAAGGAGCACATGGTAAAAAAACTGAAATAAATGGCCTTGACTCTACCGGACCCCCGGAAATCCCCGCCCCGACATTCAATCCATTGTTATTATTATGTTTTCCTAAAACCACCCCTGCGAATCGCGGGAATCCATTGCCTTAGCCCGGCGGGGGTCTTCTTGTGCGCTGCACAAGCAAAAGGGCCCTCCGGAATACCGGGGGCCCCTGTCTCATTTCGTTCCGTATTCGTCCCCCGCCAATCGCGCGGGAGAGGCGAATCAGAGCGAAGCGATTCGCTTGGTCAGGCGCGACATCTTGCGCGCTGCGGTGTTCTTGTGCAGCACGCCGCGGGCAACGCCGCGGGCCAGTTCCGGCTGAGCCGCCTTGAGCGCTTCGGCAGCAGCGGTCTTGTCACCACCGGCCAGAGCCGCTTCGACCTTCTTCACGAAGGTGCGGATACGGCCCATGCGGTTGCCGTTGATTTCGGCGCGCTTTTCATTGCGGCGGATGCGCTTCTTGGCTTGCGGCGTATTGGCCATGTTCGTCCTTAGAATCTCATGCAAAAGCGAGGCACCAACCGGAGTCGGCCCTGCGGGAAGCGCGGCCCTTAACCGTGGAGGCGCGAATCGTCAAGCGAGAGAGTGTTTCTTCCAACTGACGTCGGTGCGGGCAAGCCGTCCGGCTTTCCCTGCCTGGCCGGCCCACTCCCCTACTTCTGGCACTTCCCGCAATACCACGTGCTGCGCCCACCTTGCGGCAGCCGCCGAATCGGCGCGCCGCAACGGGTGCAGGGTTGATCGTGGCGATCGTAAACGTCGAACTTCTTGGAGAAATATCCCAGCTCTCCATCGGGCTGGGCGAAATCGCGCAGGGTCGATCCGCCCGCCTCGATCGCCTCGGCGATTACCGCCTTGATCTCTGGCACGAGCCGGGCGAGCGCCGCGCCGGAAACTCTACCCGCGGCCTTGCGCGGATCGATCCCGGCCCGGAACAGCGCCTCGCAGACGTAGATGTTGCCCAGCCCGGCGACGATTCGCTGATCGAGCAGCATCAGCTTGATCGGAGCGCTTCGCCCCGCCAGCGCCTGCTTGAGATGAGCCGGAGACAGGCCATTCCCAAGCGGTTCGGGGCCAAGCGCGGCAAAGGCCGGCCAGTGATCCAGCTGCGCGGTTTCAACCAGATCGACCGAGCCGAATCGCCGCGGATCGCACAGCGCCAGCACGAGGCCGCTTTCGGTTTCCAGCAGCAGGTGATCGTGCTTGCCCAACTCTTCCGGTTCGATCCGCCAGCGCCCGGACATTCCAAGATGAAAGACCATGGTCTGCCCGCGATCGGTTTCGATCAGTCCGTATTTGGCGCGCCGCCCCAATCCCGTCACTTGCGCCCCGGTCAAAACCTGGACCAGATCGGCCGGAAAAGGCCGCCGCAGTCCTTCACGGCGCGGTTCAACCCGGCGCAGTCGTGCCCCGTACAGATAGCGGGCCAGACCGCGCACGGTGGTTTCAACTTCGGGTAGCTCGGGCATGGCAACGGAGATAGGAAGGGCGCAGCGCATCGACAATCAGTTTCTTATTGCAACTTTAATTCCGCCGCGATACCATCTGCTCCAACTACCAGATTCGTGGGAGAAACACCGATGTCCTCTTCGCTCTATGCAGCCACCGTCCCCGGCTTCATCGCCATGATGAGCAACATCAAGGGCTGGCTCGACAAGGCCGCCGCCCAGGGTGACGAAGCCGCCCTGATCGAAGCCCGGCTGGCCCCCGATATGTTCGCCCTGCCCCGTCAGATCCAGATCGCGTCAGACGCCGCCAAGGGCGCGGGCGCCCGGATGACCGGGGTGGAAGCCCCGGCAATGGAGGACAGCGAAACCACTTTTGCCGAGCTCAAGGCGCGCTGCGACGCAACCATCGCCTATCTGAACACGATCGATCCCGCCGCCTATGATGCCGGGGGAGACCGCGAAGTGGTGATCACCTTTCCCAATGGCGCGGGCCTGCGGTTTGATGGGCACACCTTCCTGACCGGCTTTGCCGTGCCCAATTTCTATTTCCACGCATCAACCACTTACGCGATCCTGCGTTCACGCGGGATCGAGCTGGGCAAGGCCGATTTCCTGGGCCACCTGGGCCAGTTCATGTTCCCGCCGCCCGCGGCCTGAATTCCTTCGTTTCCTCACACGCTTTCACTGGCACCGGCCCATGCTTGGCGCTAAGGCGCCAGCCATGAGCGACAAGGTTTCCTTCGGATACGAAGAGGTCTCTCCGACGGAGAAGACCGAAAAGGTAGGCGCGGTCTTCTCGTCCGTTGCCAAGAAGTACGATGTGATGAACGACGCCATGTCGGCGGGGCTGCATCGGCTGTGGAAGGACAAGTTCGTCCGGCGGGTAAAGCCGCAGCCGGGCGAACAGATCCTCGACATGGCCGGGGGCACCGGCGACATCGCCTTTCGCATGGCCGCGCGCGGGGCGACGATCACCGTTTCCGATATCAACCAGGATATGCTCGACGTCGGGATCGAACGGGCACTGGAACGCGGCCTCAACGATCTGGTCTGGTCGCGCCAGAATGCCGAGGAGCTGTCCTTTCCCGATCGCTTCTTCGATGGCTACACCATCGCCTTCGGGATCCGCAACGTCACCCATATCGACAAGGCTCTGGCCGAAGCCTACCGCGTGCTGAAGCACGGCGGGCGGTTCTTCTGCCTGGAATTTTCGACCACCGAATGGCCCGGCTTCAAGGAAGTCTATGACGCCTATTCGCACCATCTGGTGCCCCGCATCGGCCAGGCGATCGCCGGGGACGCGGAAAGCTATCGCTATCTGATCGAATCGATCCGCCGCTTCCCGCCGATGCCCGAATTTGAGGGCATGATCCGCAAGGCCGGGTTCGTGAATACCCGGGTCGAGCCGATTCTGGGCGGACTGGTCGCGATCCATTCGGGGTGGAAGGTGTGACGGCCACCTTGCTGCGAAGCACGCAAGGCAGCGCTTCCCCCTCCCGCTTGCGGGAGGGGCCAGGGGAGGGACTGTTGCCCTTCCCCGGACTGACATACCCTCCCCCAACCCCTCCCGCAGGCGGGAGGGGCGTCAGCAGAGCGGCGGCTACGCGCCGCGTGCCGGCATGACGCGTCCATCGACGCATATTCTTCGCCTCCTGCGCTGGGGCCGGACGCTGGCGAAGCATGGCGCGCTGCGCGGGATCGAACACGATCCCAACACGCCGGCACAGGTCCGCCGCCTGGTGCGGATCGCGCGGCTGGGCACTTTCCAGCCGCAAACTCCCGATTATGCAGGAGCATTCCAGGCGATCGGCCCGGCCGCGATCAAGCTGGGTCAGACCCTGGCGACCCGGCCGGACATTGTCGGTGACGACGCCGCGAACAACCTGCTGACCTTGCAGGACAGCCTGCCGCCCGTGCCCTTCGCCGCAATCCGGCGCGAGATCGAGGCGAGCTTTGCCAGACCGATCGAAACGCTGTTCCAGTCGATCGAGGAAGACCCGGTCGGCGCGGCCTCGATCGCGCAGGTCCACCGCGCGGTGACCACCGATGGCCGGACGGTCGCGGTAAAAGTCCTGCGCCCCGGCATCCGCGAGAAGTTCGGCGCCGACCTTCAGACCTACGAATGGGCCGCCGCCCACCTTGAGGCATTGGGGGGCGAGCCTGCCCGGCTGCGCCCGCGCCTGACCATCGCCAACTTCAAGCGCTGGACCCTGCGCGAACTTGATCTGCGGCGCGAGGCGGCCTCGGCCTCTGAACTGGCCGAGATGATGAAGGGCACCGAAGGCTATCTGGTGCCCGGGATCGACTGGGACCGGACCAACGGGCGGGTCATGACGGTCGATTGGATCGACGGGACCAAGATCAGCGAGATCGAAACGCTGCGCGCCGCCGGGCACGATCTGAACGCGCTGGCCGAACATCTGGTGCTGACTTTCCTCAAGCAGGCGATCAGCCACGGCTATTTCCATGCCGATATGCACCAGGGCAACCTGTTCGTGCAGGCCGACGGGACCATCGCGGCAATCGATTTCGGGATCATGGGCCGGATCGACCGGCGCGCCCGGCTGTGGCTGGCCGAGATTCTCTATGGCCTGACCACCGGCAACTACCGCCGCGTCGCTGAAATCCATTTCGAAGCGCAATACGTGCCGAGCTATCACTCGGTTGACGAATTCGCGACCGCGCTGCGCGCCGTGGGCGAACCGACCCGGGGCCGTCCGGTCAGCGAACTGTCGGTTGGGCAGATGCTCGACAGTCTGTTCGCGATCACCCGTGAATTCGATATGCAAACCCAGCCGCACCTGCTGCTACTGCAAAAGACCATGGTGATGGTCGAAGGTCTGGCGACCCAGCTCAATCCCAAGATCAATATGTGGGACGTTGCCTCGCCCTTCGTGCGCGACTGGATCCGCGACGAGCTTGGCCCCGAAGCCGCGATTGCCGACCGGCTGCGCAAGGACGCTGAAACGCTGCTGCGCCTGCCCGATCTGGTTCGACGGATCGAGGACAAATTCCCGGCCAAGGGCGGCGCACCCGACGCCCCGCCGCTGCCCGATGTCGAGCTGGTCTGGGACCGGCGCGAGGGAAGCCGCGGCTGGGGCGGCTATCTGCTGGCGCTGGCACTTGGCGGCGCCGGGGTGTGGGCCGCGCAGGCACTCGGTTGGCTGTAGGGCGATGGACCTCGACGCGCTGATCCGCCACTTCTTCGAAACCGACGATCCCGCCACCCTGACCGAGGGCGAATTCGCGCTGGCGCTGGAGCGGCTCAGGATCGGATTCGGCGTTGAGCGGGAACCGGGCCGGCGGTTCGCGCTGTGGACCCTGCTCCACGCATTCGATGCGGCGCCGCTACCGGCCGAAGCCTTTGCCAAGGAACCGCAGCTGAAGGCCGCGGCCGAGGACTATCTTGGCGCTGCATTCCGGCTCGAACGGTTCGGTGGTGCCGATGAGTGACCTTGCTGTGCTATTCGTGTGCCTCGGTAATATCTGTCGTTCGCCGCTTGCCGAGGCCGCCTTCCGGGCCGAGGCTGCGCGGGCCGGACTGGCGGCAACAGCCGATTCCGCCGGGACCGCGAACTACCATGTCGGCGAAGCCCCCGACCCACGCGCGATCCGCACCGCCGCACGGTTCGGGATCGACATCTCCGGCTATCGCGGGCGTCAGGTAAACCCGCGTGATTTCAAACGCTTCAGCCATATTTTTGCACTGGACGAAGCCAACCTGAGCGGCCTGCAACGGATCGCGCCGGCCGGGCACACGACGCGCCTTTCGCTGCTGCTCGATCTGGTCCCGGGGCGCAAAGGGCAGTCGGTCGCCGATCCCTGGTACGGCCAGGAAGACGGCTTTCTCATCACCTGGGAAGAAGTCACCACGGCAGCCCGCGCCCTGGTCGCGGAACTGGCGCGATGAGCGCCCAAAGCGTGCTCGACTGGATCGCCGCACAGGCGCCCGATCTGGC
>Ga0116180_1003512_pt1 | contig 11789 bp, 9 predicted proteins | sample AD_UKC073_MetaG_FD_89804 | JGI IMG/M metagenome (GOLD analysis project Ga0116180, IMG submission 89804) | Active sludge microbial communities of municipal wastewater-treating anaerobic digesters from USA - AD_UKC073_MetaG | ecosystem: Engineered > Bioreactor > Anaerobic > Digestate | place: USA... | reverse complement strand
GCTCAAGCTCGCACCAGTGACGTGTCGGTCATGCCGTCGCTGCCGCTCCCGTTGTAGCGCATCGGGTGTTTCTTTGCGGACGCCTGCCGCGCGTGCGCGCCTGGGGCGCTGATAAGAACACTTCATAGGACGTCGTCCGTGTGAACCACATTTGCTGCGGGTGCTCGATATGCAGCGAGCGGTCGTCCGCGCCGGACATCGCGAGGTCCGCGGTCAGTTCACTTGCATCTTCCGCCCTTGATTGGATGCGCGAGAGCCGTCACTACTGACTCGAGGCCGATGACCACGACCTTCACCGTAAATTAGAGGATGCATGCGATGACCGAGTGTCTTGCCCCTCGGGACGATCAGGTCATGACCGTGGCCGCCTGCGCAATCCTTTGCGCCACATCCGCGTAGATGTCGGTCTCCACCTCGGGCGCCTCGATCGACACCACCAGGCTGTAGCGTGCCTTGCGTGCGTGAGCGTTAAGGCCGGGCCGAGTGCGCCACCACCCGTTCACCGGAAACACAGCCAACAGCCCGCGCTCGGCCAGATCCGCCGCCGACCCCTTCCAGCTGTCGCTGACGAGAGAGCCCCGTGTGCGCAGCCGCTCACCGATCAGCCAGTTGCTGTCTGCAGGCGGCTTGGCCCGCTTCACATCAGCGTTGACCGCCGCGTTGATGCGCTCGGCGAAAGCGGTGCTGTTCTCCAGCGTACGGCGGACAGCGAAGCGCAAGCCATGAGATTGGTACGCGTACTTGTCGACGCCAGCACGGTCGCCCGGATTGGGCTCGATGAAGTACGACAACGTCACCCGCAAGATGACGTCGACCGCCCCGAGGCTCCTCAGCAACTCGCGCGGCCATGGCAGGTCGTGCAGGTGCATGTGGTTGGTCTCGATGCTCTTGCCTTGCGGTTTCTTGAACGGCTGCAGTTCGTCCTGGACGATCAGCGTCAACGAGTTCGACGCGCTGTACAGCGCGCGCTCGAGGCTGGGAACGCCATACCCGCAGTGCCGGAGGATCTGTTTGAGCGCCTCGCCCTTGCCCCTGCCGCCCGGGAGGTAGGCCTGCAGCATCGCCGGCGTCCAACGGGCCGAGTGCACCATCAGCGCCCGCGTGGTCTCGGGCCAGAACTCCGGATACGCACTGCTGATTTTGGCCGTCATGCCCGCCGCGAGCGCAGACGCTGCGCTCGTCGCCCAACTGCAGGCAAACAGTTCTTCGTGCGGTTTGTGACTGGTGGTCAGGAGCGAGAGACTCGGCAACCTGGTCGCCAGCCCCATGCGGCTGTCGAGGCCGACGTTGCCGCCCTCCATGACGATGTCGGGCTTGAAGGGCCATTCGTCCTGCCACGTGACCGAGGTGGTCGTGTAGGGACTGAGTGCCCCCGCCCCGGCTATCGCCGAGCAGTGCGGGAGATCCGCAGGCGCGAGCGTCGTCAGTTCAGTGAATGCGCCCACCGTAAGCGCGTTCCAGGCCTGCCCGGGGTCATGGATGCCGCTCACCAGCAGATGGCCTGGATGTTCTTTCCAATCCTGCGCATCCATCGTGTTGCCGGCGCTCAGGACGAAGAGCCGCTGTTGGTCACCGCCTCCGGTCAACTCGCTGGCCAGGCGGTCGATCTGCGCGGACCAGGACGAGGGCCGCCCGCGGTCCCGCCCATCGGTCGACGTGACGGCCATCGAGAACACGCGCTGTCGATCAGGCGCGGCGACTTCGACGCGCCCGACGGCCTCCATGGTGATCGCACCAAAGGACTCGCCCTGGTTGTCACCCTCATCTCGCAGAACCTTGACGGACTCCAGTCGATGGCCAACGACGAGTTCGGACTGCCCCTCAAGCGGCGCCGTGAGGTCCCCCAGCAGTGCCAGGCCGGCCAGTTCCGTACCGTGTCCGTTGGCGTCATGGACGCCCCACCCCGGCTGCACCGTGTGCAGGTCTGCCTGCTGGATGAGCGGTTCGAGAAGGGGATGGCCGTGGTTGACGCCGGTGTCTAGCAGGGTGACGAAGTTGTTGGTGTCCGCCTGGGTCCGGAGACGTTGCAACAGATCCCGAGTCCACTCAGCCTGTGACTCACGCGTCTGCGACGTGAAGAAGGCGGCAGTGGTCTTGGCTCGGCGGATTTCGGCTAGCAAGGCAGTCAGCAGGGGCGCGGCCAGCCACTGCAGCTTGGTGCCGTGCAGTTGAGCCACAACGCGTTCCGGAAAGTCCAGCGTCCTCTGGCTCACGGTAAAGCCAGCGCGTTCGGCTGCCTGCCGGAACTCCTGCAGCCGCCGCGACCTCGGCTCGCGGGCTGGCAACCAGGCTTCCCACCAGATCGCCTCCTCATCGCGGGACGGCAACGCCTCGTCGGTGTCCGTCCACAACGAATCGAAGGTGGCAACGCTCACGCGCGCGATCGCGTCGATCAGTGGCTGGTTGCCAAGGGCCTTGCCGTTCTTGTCGGTGCGATACGAGGCGTAGTCCGCAAGGAGCCCTTCAAAGTGCGCGAGCTTGCCCTCCGGCACGAAAACCGTGGCCAGCGTCTGCTGGCCCTGCTGCCTGACGTTGAGCAGTTCGATGCCCTGGTTGTCACGGGCGAGGCTCTCGGCGGCGAGTGCGACATCGACGCGGCTCGCGAACTCGACCTGCAGCCCGATGGACGCCTGCATGCCGGCCGATCGCTGCTGGACAACCTGTGCCTGCTGGGCCAACGCGATTGCGGCGAGCTGGGCCCGCAGCAACATTGCATGCTGCACGCGCGGCTGCTCAGGGATCTTCTTGCCGTCGCCATCGCCCCCACTGCGGGCGACGTAGTTGTGCTCTGCCTTGGTGCCTGTGGGGAAGAGATGCCGACGGCGGTCTGGAACCTGTGTGGCCATGCAGAGAGTGACGGGGTGGCGGTTCTAGCTTTTCTTCACCGACGCGCGCCTGCGGACCGCCTGCCGGTGCTCCAGCAGCAGTTGCAAGGCGTCCGCTTCAACGGTCTCTCGGTCATGCATGACCGCCTCCTTGACCGCATCGTCGATCGCATTCGTGATCTGTGCGTGGCTGAGCCCCTCTGCCGCAACGACCAACTCGTCCAGCGACTCGGTCGCCAGGAAGCCGGCGAGGCGCAGCTTGAGCAGCGCCTCGATCTCGTTGCCGGAGGGCACGTGGTACTCGATCACATCGTCGAAGCGCCGGAACAGCGCCTCGTCGAGGATCTCCGGGTGGTTGGTGGCAGCCACGACCACGCTGTCTGACTCATCCTGCTCGATCATCAGCAGGAAGCTGTTGAGGATGCGACGGATCTCGCCCACATCGTTCGTCAGGCCACGCTGGCTGCCGATCGCGTCGAACTCGTCGAACAAATACACGCCGCGCGTCGCAGACACCGCATCGAAGACCTGCCGCAGCTTCGCTGCGGTCTCTCCCATGAACTTCGTGATGAGCGCGTCCAGGCGCACGACGAACAAGGGAACGTGCAGTTCGCCGGCGAGCGCCGCCGCGGTCAAGGTCTTGCCGGTACCTGACGGACCCACCAGCAGCAGCTTGCGTCGCGGACGCAGCCCATGGCCGCGCAGCTTGACCAAGTGGCGCTGTTCCTTGAGGACGCGGCGCAAGGCCTGCTCGACTGGTTCGGCCAGGACCAGATCCGATAGGTGCCTGGATGGGTAGGAGACGCTAAGGAGGCCAGCCAGTTCCCCCTTTGGCCTGGCCAACGGCACCACCGCGGACGGAAGCCCCCCATGCCGGCGCATCTTGGAGGCATCGATGAGCGCCTTGAGCTCTTCCGCAAGCTTCCCGTGGCCCTGGCGGGCTTCATGGGCAGCCATCTGCATCGCAACGGCGTAGAACTGCGGCTCGTCGCCTTCCGCGTACGAGCGCAACAGCGCCTTCAGTTGCTCGCTCTTTGCCATGGTGAACGTATTGTCCCCGACAACAACGCCGAACCGGTCCCCCGGGACAACGCCGCCCGCCTCCTGACTGTCACCTGCTTGCAGCATAGACGATTGACGCTGGTCGCTACAGCGTCGTGACGCACGAGGCCGCACGGCCGCTACCTATGGACGTTGAAACCGGGGCGGCCTACGTACCTGCCCATCGAGCGCCATGGCGCCAGCCTGTTCTTCCGGCTCGTCAGCCGCCGCTACGTGCGCGGCCCGTTGATCCTGACCAGCAACCAGAGCTTCAGCGCCTGGGGCAAGGTCTTCGGCGACCGCGTCATCTCCACCGCCATCCTCGACCGCCTGCTGCACTACGCCGTCACCTTGAACTTCGGCTTGGTGCCGGGCGATGCGACTCGCAGGCGGGCCAACTTCCTGGCGCCAATCGCCCAGACGGACGACGGCGCCGCCCGCTGCGCCCGTTATGCTGAGGCCATGCAGGTGCACCGCAGCGATTGGTGGCCTGCTGCCGGATCCGTTGCCCTGAAGTCACGCAGATCGGGACGCCCAGTTGCCTTCAGGTCCGCCCGGCGAAGCGCCGGGGCCACGGCCCAAAGGCCGATCTTGAGCTTCAGTAAGCTACAGATTACGCGCATAATCTGTAGCTTATAAATTCAGGGAGAAAAATGGGGCGCACCCTCCCATCTCCCGATTTCCAGTGCCGACAAAGACTTACGCACCCTCGACCGCCCTTCCGGACGCCCCTGCCACCGCTTCGGCGCAAGACGCGCGACCTGAGAACAGCCCAGGCGGGCGCCAGCTGGGCAGGCGTGGCGCTGATCGAGTTCTCCAAGTCGGGCGGCATCACTTCGCGCACCTGCGGGCGGTTTCCGAGGGTCTGAGCGTTCCGGAAGCCGCGGCGCGGTACCTGGGCATCGACCACGGTCTGCAGGCGCGTTCGGCGCATGCCGCAGCCATCGACGCGGTACGCGCCCTCGCCCGACGCGCCGGCCACCGCGACTGGCGCCTGATCGGCCTGGTCATCGGCGCGCCCTCCACCACCGGTGCGGGCGCTGCACAGTCCGATGCCCGGCCGTCGCTGGAGGCGTTCATCGACGAGCGCGGGCTGCACGACTGGAGCGAAGCGGAAGCCCGCGAGTTCTACGAGGAGGCCTTCCCGGTCGACCAGCGGGCGCAGCGCCGTTACCGCCTGCGCGAGCGCCAGATGCAGCTGCTGCGCGCGCTGGAGACCTCGAGCGCTGTCGCAGCCGCGCCGCACGACCGCATCGACACCTGGTTCGATCCTGTGACCAGCCAGCGCCTGGGCAGCGTCGGGCTGCTGCTGCTGAGCGACCTGGCCGAGCGCATCGCGCTGCGCGGGCGCTGGTGGCAGGCCATCCCCGCCGTCGGCGCCGGCAAGGCGGCCCGCATCGCCGCGTTCCTGAAGGTGTTGTTGCCCGCCTGGTCGCCACCGGCGCCAGGCGGCGGGCGCGGCGCGAGATCGAGTTTCGCGCTGGCCGGCGCAGCAGTTGCGCTGAGCGAGGCGTCATCCACCGCTGCCCCCTCTTCCAGCCCGCCGAGCGCTGCCCTGGCGCCCTCCCCTGCCCTGCCTCGCGCCACGAGCAGCCCGCATGCCATTCAGGCGCCTGCGCAAGCCCCTGAAGGCGCGCTGCTGGCCGCACGCACCGACGCGGATGCCATGGAAAGCTGGATCGACGCCCGCGCGGGCTCTGGGGCCACCGCGCGCAGCTACCGGCGTGAGGCCAGGCGGTTGCTCCTTTGGTTGCACCTGGAGCGCGGCCGCGGCCTGCGCACGATGACCGTCGACGACTGCCGTGCCTACGCCGCGTTCCTGGAGCACGTGCCGCCGGCGTGGATCTCGCGCGCCAAGGCACAACCGCTGGCCGATGGCTGGGCGCCCTTCCGCGGGCCGCTGTCGGTGGGCAGCCGGCGCCTGTCGCTGACTGTGCTGGCGAGCTTCTTCGACTGGTTGGTGGCGGCGGACTACTTGCCTCGCAACCCTTGGGCGCTGATCAACCGGAAGATCGGCGACGCCCAGGAGCACGTGGCTGAGCAACTCGACACCCGGGCCTTCACCCCGGAGGCGTGGGCCGCCATCCTGGGCATGATCGACGCTGAACCGCCCTCCCCTGGCCGGGCTCGCATGCAGTTCATCCTGCGCTTTGTCGAGGCAACCGGCCTGCGTTCGGCCGAGCTGGTGAGCGCCCGGCTGGCGCAGCTGCGTCGTCACAGGGGCGGCTGGGTCATGGCGGTGCACGGCAAGGGTGACAAGACGCGGGTGGTGGCTGTGCCGGAGCAGGCTCGCCAGGCGCTGGAAGCCTATCTGGCCGCACGGCAACTGCCTTCCATCGAACGCGCCCCGGAGGAAGCGCCGCTGCTGGCCAGCACCGCCGATCCCATGGAGATCGTCACCTACTCGGCGCTGTACAAGACGGTGAAGGTCTGGCTGCAGCGTGCCATCGACGCCAGCCCGCTGCAGGGCCGCGACAGGGAGCTGGCTTTGCGGGCCTCGCCGCACTGGCTGCGGCACACCTTCGGTACCCGCGCGGTCGAGCGTGACGTGCCGCTGGAGGTCGTGCAACGCCAGCTTGGCCACGCCGATCCGCGCACGACGAGCCGCTACAGCCGGGCGCAGCTGGAGCGACTGCAGGCTGCCATGGACCGAGCGTTTGGCGGTAAACAAGACGGCTTAGCACCCGGGGCTCCAGGGCTGTAGCCGGTCGTCGTCCTGGGCCTTCACGAAGACCGTACTGCGACCGAAGGCCCAGGAAACACCTAGCGCCTTGGGCGCCTCCGACCCTGTGAACACCTCGTCGAAGCCCGCGCCGACACGGCGTGCCAATTCGTCGTCACCGAGGAAGCTGCGACAAATGAGGTCGTGCAGTCGTTGCGCACGGCGGGCCTGCCCAGCGCCCTCCCCTGCCCTGAACCTACTGCACTTCTTGCTGGAGTTCGGCTCGATGGCGGGCATGCGCCTGGCCGAACTGGCCACCTCTTCGATCTACGTGCGCAGCGAGAAGGCGCGCAGTCATCACGAGCTTCAGGCGACATTCAATGCCCCATAGGCCGCCCTGGCGCCCTATCCATGCGGGTTGAGTGACCAACCATCCGCCCCCGCCCCGCAGGACACCTATGGCAATGTCTTCAGTTTGGCTTTGACCCCAACAAGAAGTCCTTCAGCACCTGGGCCAACAGACCTCGGCGGTCATCCGTCAGCACACCCGCTTCGAACTCAATGGTTGCCTTGCCGTTCGACGCCAAGCGCAGGATTGCGAGTCGCTGCTTTCCATTGGCGATGACTACGTCTTGCAGAGCGGGTTTGGACTCCAAGCCGACCAACTGAGCGAAAACCTCGGCTGGGCCCCTAGGCGCGGCCTGCAACGCGCACTTGCGTGCACGCTTCAGCACGCCGTCTGGATCCCGTTGCAAAGCATCGACCAGTGGCTTGGCCCATCGCACTTGAAGATCAAGCGGCGAGTTGAAGGCGGCAATGACCTCCTTGGGCAGCTTGGCTAAGTGAACAGCACGGGACGCGTCAGACAAATTCACGCCTAGGCTTTCCGACAGGCGGCGCAAGCTTGGGTAGAGCCCTTGCTTGATCGCCTGGTCGTACATACGGCCCTGCTCCCAAGCACTCAGGTTCTTCCGGCCTCGGTTTTCCCTGTCCATGGCCTCGAACATGGACTTGTCATCCATGCGCTCGACCACGATCGCGTTGACTGCCAGGCCCAACTCCAGGCAGGCCTGGTGGCGACGGTGACCGAAGACGATCTCATGGGTGGGTGTTTGACCGTCAAACACCGTCGGGGCTCCCTCCAGCGCCCTCACCTTGATGGGCTGAACATTGCCGCCTGCGTTGGCAATTTCATCTTTCAGCAAAAGAAACTCTGGCGTGCTGAACTCCGCCTCTGCGCGATTTGCCCATTGGCTCCTCCGCACAGCCTTCGGATCCAATGCCCTGACCAAGTCGGCACCCTCGTACTCCGCCAACTTCACGGTCGCCTGCTGGAGCTTGGCTTGGGCACCGATCAGTTCCTGTGAGATTTCGGCCTCGCGTGTGATTGCTGCCATCACACTGCCTACGCCGGTGAACGGCCGCCCATGCTCTCTGGTGGCATCGGGTGTCGCAGCGGTCGGTTCCGGTGTTTGACCGTCAAACACCTTGGCCCTGGGTTGGAAGCCGGCCATGCTGATGCCAGCCGTCTTCAATGCTGCCTTCTTGACCAATTCTCTTCTCCTCAAGCGGCCAGATGCCTGCGCCAGGATGCTCGAATGATCTCTTCGAGCAACTCGGTGACCTTGTCGTAAGCATCAAGTGCGCGCTTGTACGTACGCTGGTTCCCCTCGTATCGGCTGATGTCGTAAACAGTTCCGAACTCAGCAGCACTGGAGGAGGCCACCGTGGTTTTCGGGATCTCTGCTGGAAGAACCTTGCCTTCGTAGGTCTTGCCGATCCACTCGCGCACCACTGCAGCGGTCGAGTCCTGACTGTCAACCCGAGTGAGCAGCACCCGGACAAAGTCGAATTCCTTGCTGACGCCACGGTGCATGACCAAATCACCTGTGAGATCGGAAAACAAGCGCCAGAACTGCGCGGCGGACGCCGCATCGAGTGCATTCGGCGGCAGCGGCATCAGGATGCCATCGCTCGCCATCAATGCATTGATCGTGACGTAAGACAGGGCAGGGGGGGTGTCAAGGATGATCACGTCGTACCGCTCCCGCACATCGTCCAGCGCGATGTTCAACGCGTTCCAGAACTCGAATCCTTCCTCGCGCATCTGTCGGGCGGGCAGCCCGAACTCTGCTGCAAAGAGCAGGGGAGCCGCACAGACCAAGTCCAGATTGTTCCAGTATGTTTTCTGGATTGCTGGCTCAATGCTCGCCTCTTGCCCCAGGCACACTGGAAGAATCGTCTGCGATTCATCCACTTCTGTGTCCGGCATGATGCCGAAGAGGGTTGTCAGCGACCCCTGAGGATCACAGTCGATCAACAAGACTCGATGGCCCTTGAGCGATAGACCCTGTGCCAAGCTCATGGCGGTGGTCGTCTTGCCAACCCCACCCTTGAAGTTGGCGACCGAGATGCAGATTGCTTCCGCCCCCTTTGGTCGCAAGCGCTTCGCCCGATACTCTCGGACCCACGCCTGGGTCTCTTCCAGCGTGAACTCGCGTCGATTGCCGCTTTGGTTGATCTTGCCCGCCGGCAGGTCATTCTTGCTGAGTCTGTAGACGACTTGGCTCCGATCAACGTCGCACAGTGCTGCCAACTGAGTCGCGTTGAAGGTCGGCGTGGTTTTGCGCCTGGCAGGTGCCAAGATGGCTCCGCGGACCTCCGACATCAGGTAGCCCGCGCGATCTGCCTGCTCCATGATGTCCGACAAGGACTGTGGCTCAAGCATCAGCTCTTGATTCATCGTCGTAGCCGTTAAAGCGGCGTAGTGCTGAGATGCTTCGATTGTGCTAGCTTTCTCCAGTAAAGCGAAAGATTGAGCCGTTCACTGGCGACTTTCTTTGTGCTTGCGGCACCCACACACCTCGAACGGTGGCTTAGCAGCCACCTATGGGTTCGTTGACGTCTACAAAAGCCTTTGCGGTGTTTGAAATTCTTCAAAACCTCAAAACCCATTCAAACCCTTTGGGAATGGAAATCTTCAATGCTGACAAGCAGTTGAAGCAGGATACGTGAGGAGCTACGGGGGTACCTGTGAGGCGCTACAGGGCTCAACGTGAGCTCCCACAGGGCTGAACGTGAGTCGTGACAGGGGCATGAGTGAGTGGACACGGGGATGATGGGGCTATCCGCGCTCACCCCTGTGTCCACTCACACAAGGCTCCCAGTGAGGCCCCTCGCGCCATGGTGACCTCTCCCAGGCACCACGGAGTCTGTCGCCTGGCATGCCAGCGGCTCAAAGCGGGCATGAATTTCCTACTTCAATTCAGCGGCGCGTTCGGCGAGCAAAGCGTGCCGCCAGAGGCCCCTCTTTCACGTGAGGCGCTACAGGACTCATAACCCAGCTTTCGAACGTGAGAACCGTTGTGGTGCGAAGCTCACACACGCTGCTATGATTTCGCATGCCGGATCAAGGTCGCCTCTTTCCGATTGAAGTTGACGACGAGCACCTGCTCAAGCACGTCAATGCCATTGCGTTGATGCCCGTCCCTGGTGGACGGCGAATCTCACAGCTGGGCCGGCGCCTGTTCAATGTGCTGCTGCACAGGGCACAGGAGACTGGCGAACAGGATGAGTACCAAGCGCGTCTGTACGAAATCGTCGACGACGCGGGCTACAACAGCAACGACACAGCGCCCATCCGGAAGATCCTGCGCGAGCTGATGTCGACCACCGTCGAATGGCAGAGCCCGACGAACGGCGAGATTGAAACCTGGGACGCCTGCAACCTGTTGAGCGGGGCAGGTACCACCAAGGACAAGCGGACCGGCGCCGTCACCGTCCGCTGGCGATACGACTCGAAGGTGCGTGCGCAGTTGCTGAGCCCCGACCGCTATGCACGCCTCTCGCTGGAGGCCATCACCCAGCTGTCGACGCACGCAGCGATGGCGCTGTATGAAATCTGTGCCCGGTATGTCGACAACCCTGGGCACTTGACGGCGCGCCAGCATTGGCGCTGGTGGCGGCCAGTGCTCACCGGTGTCCACAGCGACAACGCCAAGGCCGAATACCGTTTCTTCAAGCGGGACGTGCTGCACAAAGCCATTGCCGAGATCAACGCTTGCACCAACATCGAAGTGCGCGGGCCCATCGAATACAAGGAGAAGGACAACCGCACCATCGCCGAGATCCAGTTTGAGGTGCATGCCAAGGGCGACATGCCCATCCGCAGGCAGCCCATTCCTCTGGCCAATCTGGTGGTCGATGACCTGCCTCTCATCGGGCGGGCCTTGCAAGCCGGCGTCAAGCAGGGCGAGGCCGAAGAACTGATCCAGCGGCACGGGCCGGCACAGCTGGCCGCGGGCCTGGATGAACTGGAGAAGCGGCTGAAGATGCCGAGCGAGAAGGTGGGGGCGGTCCTTAAGCCAGGCAGTTGGTTGCGGGCGAATGTCGCACGGGCGGCCAAGTTGACGCCAGAGCCGCAGGCAGTCGCCGAGCCCATCGTCAGCAACGAGAGCCTGCAGAAGCACCGCGCAGCCTGGACCGACGAATGGTTGCGTCGGCGGAAGGATCGGTTGCGCAAGGGCTTTCAAGAGCTTGCGCAAGCCGATCAACAAGAGCACATGGACGCGTTTCGACAAGAGCTCAAGACGACTGGACAACTGCAGCTGCTCAAACGCCTGGATATCTCGGGGTGGCAGCACCGCATGGTGCTGGCGGGGTTCACCAAGTTCTACGGCATCCGTGTTTTGGGCGAAGACTGGGACAAGCCTTCGCCAGACGACATCTTGGCGATTGCCGCCGAACAGGCCATGGCAGTTCAACTGCCCCCGACGTCCTGAAGGTCATCAGCGTGGGCACGCGCAAGACTTCCGCCGGTCAGGCCCCACCTGGCGCGCGCCGCCGTGCCGTCCGTGAAGCGCTCTCTGGCGATGGGGCGGCTGCCGGCGCCGGCGTCGAGGCAGCCTTCGTCGAAGTGGTTGGCCTGATCCACGCCGCGCGCCAGCGCACCGCACAAGCGGTGAACACCGAACTCATCGACCTCTACTGGCGCATCGGGCAGTTTCTACACCTCAGGATCGAGGCCGATGGCTGGGCCAAGGGCACGGTGGTCCAGCTGGCCGCCTACATCGCCCGGCGTGAGCCTGGCCAGCGCGGCTTCTCGGCCCAGAACCTCTGGCGCATGCGGCAGTTCTTCGTGGCCTATCCGGCGCCGGCAGCACTCTCAACGCCGTTGAGAGCTTTGCCCTGGTCGTCGCACCTGCACATCCTCAGCCGCACCAAGCGGCCAGAAGAGCGCGAGTTCTACCTGCGCATGGCAG
>Ga0116180_1003511_pt1 | contig 11790 bp, 11 predicted proteins | sample AD_UKC073_MetaG_FD_89804 | JGI IMG/M metagenome (GOLD analysis project Ga0116180, IMG submission 89804) | Active sludge microbial communities of municipal wastewater-treating anaerobic digesters from USA - AD_UKC073_MetaG | ecosystem: Engineered > Bioreactor > Anaerobic > Digestate | place: USA... | reverse complement strand
TGGGCTGCCTTCTCAATCTCCATGGTGTCCACCCTCAAAAATGGTGGACACCTTCGCGGATCAAAGAAATGGGATCAAGACGGGACAGGGGCGACGCTTACGCTGCCACTTGCCCGCCGCAAACCAGTCGGCGGTGCTGCCGGTGACGCTGCTCGACCAGTTGCGCGCCATGGCCACCAGGGTGACGCTCTTGCCACTCACCGGCACGGCGGCGGCCAGCCCGCTCACCTGGCTGCGCACGGCGTCGGCATCCGCCACCCGGAAGCCGGCCGCCCCGGCCGAGTCCCGCCCGGGGCCCAGCTGCTGGCCCGGCCGGACGATGAGCAGATTGCTGCCCAGGCTGGAGATCTGGTCCGACACGGCGCGAGTGGCCCCGTTGCCCAGCGTCACCATGGTGATCACCGCCGACACCCCGATGACGATGCCGAGGATGGTCAGGCAGGAGCGCATCAGCTTGCGGCGGATCTCGCGCAGGGCGAGCAGGACGGCGTTCCACAGCATCAATGGGCGCCCTCGCGGCAGGCCGGCGCCACCCGGCGGCAGTCACTGGCAATGCGCCCGTCCACCAGGCGCACGATGCGATGGCCGTACTCGGCCATGTCGGCCTCGTGGGTCACCATCACCACGCTCAGGCCCTTGTCCCGGTTGAGGGCCACCAGCAGATCCATAATCTCGCGACTGCGCTCGGTGTCCAGGTTGCCGGTGGGCTCGTCGGCCAGCAGCAGGGCGGGTTCCGTCACCAGCGCCCGGGCGATGGCCACCCGCTGCTGCTGCCCGCCGGAGAGTTCGGCCGGGGTGTGATGCCCCCAGCCTTCCAGGCCGACGGCGGCCAGCGCTTCACGGGCCAGGAGTCGCCGGCGCGCCGCGGGCTCTCCGCGATACAGCAAGGGCAGCTCCACGTTCTCCTGGGCAGAGGTGCGTGCCAGCAGGTTGAAACCCTGGAAGATGAAACCCAGGGCATGCCGGCGCAGCAGGGCCCGCTGGTCCCGGTCGAGCTCCGCCACCTCCAGGCCCTGGAAGCGGTAGCTGCCTCCGCTCGGCGTGTCCAGGCAGCCGAGGATGTTCATTAGCGACGATTTGCCGGAGCCGCTCGGCCCCATGATGGCCACGAACGCCCCCGCCTCGATGCACAGATCCACCCCACGCAGGGCCTGAAAGGCCGCGGCTCCGTGGCCGAAGCAACGGGTCACATTGCTCAGGGCAATCAACGGAACGCTCATTTCCCGCCCACCAGAGCCTCGACGATCAGCTCCACGCCGGGCTGCAGGGGCGCCTCACCGTCCACCGCACGCACCTCTGAGACCTCGCCATTGCTGCCCAGCAGCTTCACCCGGACGGGCTGCGGCTGACCATCGCGCAGTTGCCAGACCACCCGCGCCCCGTCCTTTGCGGCCACATCGGAGACGGCCTTGGGTGGCGGTGCCGGCGGGCGCGGCATCAGGCTCGCCAGCAGGCTGCGCCGGGCGGCCACCGGGCTGGTCGGCGGGGTGAAACGCAGGGCTGCATTGGGCACCAGCAGCACACCCTCGCGGTGCGCCGTGGTGATCTCGGCGGTGGCGGTCATGCCCGGGCGCAGCATCAGCGCATCGTTCTTCACTTCAAGGATGGTCAGGTAGGAGACCACCTGATCCTTGGTCTGAGATCCCCACCCCACCCGGAGCACCCGCGCCGGAAATGTCTCCCCGGGCCAGGCATCCACATGGAAGCGCGCCTCCTGCCCCGCCTTCACCTTGCCCACATCGGCCTCGTCCACATCCACCTGCAGTTCCATGCGGCGCAGGTCTTCGGCCAGACTGAACAGCACCGGCGCCGTCATGGCGGCCGCCACCGTCTGTCCCGGCGCCACCTTGCGGGTGAGCACGATGCCGTCGATGGGGGAATGGATGATGGCCTTGGACAGGCTGATCTCCTGGGTACTGAGGGCGGCCGTCGCCGACGCCACCGCGGCGTGCGCAACCCCCTGGTCGGCCACGGCCCGCAGGGCCGATGCCTCGCCGGCATCCAGTTCGGCCCGGGACGGGACCTTGCCACCCGACAGGCGAGCCACCTCCTTCAGACGCCCCAGGGCGGCAGCCGTCTCTGCCACCGTGGCATCGGCCTGACGCAGGCGGGCCCGAGCAGAGGCCAGATCGGCACGGGCCTGGCGCACCTGATCCCTGAGTCTGGCGGGGTCGAGCCGGGCGATCACCTGGCCCTTGCGTACCCGGTCATTCACATCCACATGCACCGATTCGACGATGCCCGACAGCTCGCTGCCCACATCCACGGAGTTGGTGGGCTGCAGGTTGCCATTGGCCGAGACCCTGATCACCAGGTCCCCCTCATGTGCAACCGCAGTGCGGTAGCGCGGGGCGTCGCCAGTGCCGTCACCGCCAAACAGGCCGAAGAGCGCCAGGCTGACCAGCACGGTAGCGGCACCGAGCACGGCCAGCCGGGGCCGCGGACCCAGGCGCGACTTGCCTTTATTGACGACAAGTTTGCGAAGTGCCTCCACAGAGCGGGACTCAGGACCGCTCATGCGTCGTCCCCAGCGAAGTTGTGGCTGCAGCATCCGGCGACCAGCCGCCGCCGAGCGCCTTGTAGAGGCGGATCAGGGCGGTAAGGCGCTCGGCATCCGCGGTGGCCAGGCTGTCCTCGATGGACAGCAGGCTGCGCTCGGTGCTCAGCACGGTCTGAAAGTCGATCAGCCCGGATCGATAGCGGTGACTCGCCAGCAGGGCTGCATTGCGCGCGGCTTCGGCAGCACTGGCCAGCGCTGCCTGACGCTCCCGGCCACCGGCCAGGGCCACCAGGGCGTTATGCACGTCCTCCAGGGCCAGCAGCACCGCCTTCTCATAGGCGGCCACCGACTGCTCCCTGACGGCCTCGCGGACATCCACCTGGGCCCGCAGTCGGCCGCCATCGAACAGGGGGCCCGACACCGAGGCCGCCAGGGAGCGGGCCAGTTGCCCGCCACCGGTGAAGGTGGACAGACCCAGGGCCTGAAGGCCGATGGAGCCCGACAGGCTGAAGCCCGGGTAGCGGGCCGCCTCTGCCTGCCCCACCCGGGCCGTCTCTGCCGCCACCCGGCGCTCGGCGGCCTTTACGTCGGGGCGCTGGCGCAGGGCCTCGGCCGGAATGAGCAGGCCCACCTGCTCCGGCACCACGGGCAGCCCGGCTGCAGTGCCCTCCTGAACAGCCAGCCGCCCATGAAGGCTGCCGGGGCTACGCCCGGTGAGCAGGGCCAGTCGATGCTCTGCCGCCGCCTGCCCGGTTTCCAGGGTGGGAATCACCGCCCGTGTGGTGTCCCGATTGCTGCGCGCCTGCTCCACATCGAGGCTGCCCACCAGCCCCGCCCGGGCGCGCCAGTCGGTGATCTGCAGGGTTTCGGACTGGCTGCCCAGATTGCTCCGGGCAATGCCCAGGCGGGCCTGGTAAGCCCGCAGCTCCACGTAGTTGAGCGCCACCTCCGCCACCAGGCTGACCCGGGCGGCCTGCAGGTCGGCCAGACTGGCCGCCAGATCGGCGTCGGCCGCCTCGAGGGCCCGACGGCTAGCCCCAAAGACGTCCGGCTCCCAGCTGGCATCGAAGGCGGCATCGTAGAGGCTCTTGTCCGCCCCGAATGCCTTACTGCGACTGGCCCCCGCACCTGCGCTGAGCGTGGGGAAGCGGTTCGCCGAAGCGACGCTGCGGCTGGCCCGGGCCGCACGCAGGGCCGCCGCGGAAGCCTTCAGGTCCGGATTGGCCTGGAGGGCCTCCTCGATCAGACCGGTGAGCAGGGGATCGGACAGCTGGGTCCACCAGCGGGCCAGTTCGTCCCCCTCCGCCGGGCGCGTTCCGGCTGTCGGGGCCTTCCAGGCGGCGGGGGCCTGAGCCTCACGGGGAAGGTAGTCGGGGCCAGCACTGCTGCAGGCGCCAAGCAGCGTGGCAAGGATCAGGGGCAGCAGTGACCGCGAGACGGCAGGCTGCACAAGGGGGGAACGGGAATCCATGGGCCGGGACGGAGAGCTCCGCGCGGCATGCGCGGCGACCGGCGCATCATCCTCGCCGCATGCGTAAGCCGGCGTCAGCCCGGGGTAAAACCAGGTAAAGATGCACTGGCAGACACCCATGAAAAGCGGGCCTCGAAGGCCCGCGTTTTCATCTGCAGCGGCGGCCCTGTGTGGGCCCCGGGGTCAGACCACCACCGTTTGCGCCTGGCCCTCGGCACGGGCTTCGATGGTGCCCAGGTTGTAAACCGTTTCGCCAGTGGAGCGCAGCTGCTCGGTGGCGGCATCCGCGTCCTCGCGGGCAACGATCACGACCATGCCGATGCCGCAGTTGAACACCCGGTACATCTCCTGGGCCTCCACATTGCCGGCGTGCTTGAGCCACTGGAACAGGTAGGGCATCTCCCAGGCGTCCTTCTTCAGGACGGCGGTGAGATTGTCCGCCAGCACGCGGGGCACGTTTTCAAGCAGGCCGCCACCGGTGATGTGGGCCATGCCCTTGACCAGGCCGTCACGCTTTTCCATCAGCGCCAGCAGGGACTTCACGTAGATCCGGGTGGGCTCCATGATCACATCCTTGAGCCTGCGGCCATGGAAGTCGCCTTCCAGGTTCGGCTTGGCGATCTCGATCACCTTGCGGATCAGGGAGTAACCGTTGGAGTGGGCACCACTGGACGCCAGGCCCAGCACCACGTCGCCCGGGCGGATGGTGGAGCCATCGATGATCCGGGACTTCTCGACCGCGCCGACCGCAAAGCCGGCCAGGTCGTACTCACCGTCCGGATACATGCTGGGCATCTCGGCCGTTTCGCCGCCGATCAGGGCACAACCGGACAACTCACAGCCCTGGGCGATGCCCTGGATCACGGTGGCGGCGGTATCCACATGCAGCTTGCCGCAAGCGAAGTAGTCGAGGAAGAACAGGGGCTCGGCCCCCTGCACCAGGATGTCGTTGACGCTCATGGCCACCAGATCCTGGCCCACGGTGTCGTGCTTGTTGAGCTGAAAGGCCAGCTTGAGCTTGGTGCCCACACCATCGGTGCCGGAAACCAGCACGGGCTCCTTGAACTTCTTCGAGATCTCGAACAAGGCGCCGAAGCCGCCGATCCCGCCCATCACCTCCGGGCGCATGGTGCGCTTGGCAAAGGGCTTGATACGGTCGACCAGGGCATCGCCGGCGTCGATATCCACACCGGCATCGCGATAAGTAAGGGAGCTCATGGGTTCTGTGATCTCTTGTGAAGCGACCGGCAGGCAGGAGGATTGCGCTCATCGGGTTGAGCGCCCCGCCGCGACCGGCTACATTAACGGGCCTTGCGCTGCAGACAGCTGGACATTTCCATCCGCCCCGCGCAAACAAACCCGAATTTTAGCCGAAATGTCGCCTGCCCGCCCCTGCCCGGTGTTGAACGGCGAGACTACCTCGTGAAGCAACTCACCCTCGATCTGCACGCCGACGCGCCGCCGCTGCTGGAAAACTTCGTCGCCGCGGCCAACGCCGACCTGCTGGCCGCCCTCTACGAGGCAATTCCCGTGGCGGACGTGCCCCAGCACCTCTTCCTGTGGGGCGACGCCGGCAGCGGTCGCAGCCACCTCCTGCGCAGCGTGGTCACGGCCGCAGCCCAGGCCGGTCGACCGGCCTGCTACCTGCGGGCTGCAGATGTGGCAGACACGCTGCCCGAGGCGCCCGCCCTGCTGCTGGCGGTGGATGATGTGGAGGCCCTTGGCCCCGACGCCCAGATCGCCTTGTTCCGGGCCTTCAACTCGGCCCGCAGCCAGCGCATGACCCTCATCACCAGCGGTTGCGCCGCCCCGCTCCACCTGAATCTGCGCGAAGACCTGCGTACCCGCATCGGCCAGAGCCTGATCTTCGAGGTCAAGGCCCTGAACGACGACGACCGCCTGGCCATTCTCGACGCCCAGGCGGCGGCCCGCGGCCTGCGCCTCGACCCGGAAATCGTGCAGTACCTGTTGCGCCATGGCCGCCGCGACCTGACCAGCCTGCTGCGCACCCTGGATGCCCTGGATGCCGCTTCGCTGGAACGCAAGCGCGCCATCACCCTGCCCCTGCTGCGGGAAATCCTGCAGCGCGACCTGAGCCTTTGAAGCGATCAAGATGGAACTCGTACTCTTTGACCTGGACAACACCCTCCTCGCCGGTGACTCGGACTTCGAGTGGGCCCAATACCTGATTTCCCGCGGCGTTCTCGACAAGGAAGTCTACGAAGCCCGCAATCAGGCCTTCTTCGACCAGTACAAGGCCGGCACCCTGGACATCTTCGAGTTCCTGGACTTCCAGCTCAAACCCCTGGCCCGCCATAGCCGCGAGCAACTCGACGCCTGGCACAAGGAGTTCATGACCAGCCGGATTCTCCCGATGATGACGGCAGCGTCCCGGGCCCTGGTAAACCGGCACCTGGAGGCCGGCGCGGTGGTCGCCATCGTTACCGCCACCAACAGCTTCGTGACCTATCCAATCGCCCGTGCCTTCGGCATCCCCCACCTGATCGCCACCGTCCCGGCCCAGGAAGGCGGCGCCTTCACCGGCAAGCCGCGGGGTACGCCTGCTTTCAAGGACGGCAAGATCGAGCGGGTTGAAGCCTGGCTGGAAAGCCTGGGTCTGGGCTGGTCGAGCTTCGAGCGCAGCTGGTTCTACAGCGACTCCCACAACGACCTGCCCCTGCTGGGCAAGGTGAGCAACCCGATTGCCGTGGACCCGGACGACACCTTGCGCGCCCACGCCACCTCACGGAACTGGCCGGTAATCAGCCTGCGCAGCTGAGCGCTTCGACCTCCCGGGCGGCTAAACGCCCTTGTCCCGGAACCAGGCCAGCATGCGGGCCCAGCCGTCAATGGCATCGTCGGCCCTGTAGCTGGGCCGATAGTCCGCATGAAAGGCGTGCCCCGCCTCGGGGTAGATGACGAATTCGGCCCGCTTGCCGGCCCGGGCCATGTCTTCACGCATGTCCTCCACGTCGGACACCGGGATTCCCTGGTCCTTGGCGCCATACAGGCCGAGCACCGGCGCATCGATGTGAGCGACAAGATCGGCAGGATGCTTGGGCGAGGTACCGGTGGCCACGCCAGTCAAGCGGCCGTACCACGCTACGGCAGCCCGCAGTTGCGGATTGTGAGCAGCGTAAAGCCAGGTGATCCGCCCTCCCCAGCACAAACCGGTGATCGCCAGCCGTGCCGGATCCCCGCCGTTTGCCGCCGCCCAGGCGGCGCAGGCATCCAGATCGCTCATGACCTGGGCATCAGGCACCTTGCTGACGATTGTCGAGAGGATCTCGGCAACGCTTCCCACGCTCGCCGGGTCGCCCTGACGCTGGAAGAGGTTGGGCGCAATGGCCTGGTAGCCCTGCCGGGCCAGTCGGCGGCAGGTATCGCGAATGTATTCGTGCAGGCCGAAGATCTCGGATATGACCAGCACCGTCGGAAAAGGCCCCTTGCCGGACGGCTGGACCCAGTAGGCCCGGACCGGCAGGCCGTCGGCGGCCTTGATGCTGATATCCCCCGTGGAAAGCCCGCGTGCATCGGTCTGGATGACGCTCTGGCCCTGCGCCGGGCGCACTGCCAGCGCAAAACCGGCTGCCAGGGAAGCACCGACGAAGGTCCGACGGCTCAGCGGCAGCCCCGGTACAAGACTATCGAAATCGGAATCCTTGACGAGCATCGGCCACTCCGTCGGTTGAGCGAGGAGCGAAGGATACTCCAAGGCACAGGGCCATCGGAATATGGCTTTACTCAGGCGCTGCGGGCCCCGAAAGCCGCTGCCGGCCCGGCCCCGCTGCGTGAAAACCAGGTACCCCCGTGGGAGACAGGCGCACGGGAGGCAGCAACCGGGCCATCACGACGGAGGGCCGGCCGGGCAGCATGGGTACGGACGAAGGCTTCCATCAGGGTGACGTGCTTGCCATTCACATGGATCATCCCGGCGTCTGACAGCTCGCGAAAAATGCGCGACAGGGTTTCCGGGGTGAATCCCATGCGTGCCGCCAGCACGTGCTTGGGAATCTCGAGTTCGATCTCCAGCCCCCTGCCCTTGTCAATGTCGGGCCCCGCCAGACGCAGGAGGTAATCCACGACCTTGGCCGTGCCCGACTGGAAACAGTCGGCGGCGATGTCCCGCTCGATGGACGACTGCCGCTGTGCCATAGCGCTGAGCATGCGACGGGACAGACCCGGCTCCTGCTCGATGGCACGCAGCACGCTGTCCCGGCCCACCGCCAGCATGACCACCGGTGTCACGGTCTCCACCGAAGACACGCAGGGCGAGTCGCCGAACAACTCGGCAACCCCGAAGAGCTGCCGGGGTGACAGAATCTCGATAACCTTTTCGCCGCCATCCTGAGACGAAACGGAAACCTTGAGATGGCCGGACATGACGTGGTACAGGGCACGCGGCCGGTCTCCCGCCGCATAGATCGCCTTGCCCTTGGCAAGGCTGACGACCTCCGCGGAACGGGCGATATCACTGATCACGTGCTCAGGAAGGGCTCGGAAGAGAGCGATCTCTCCGAGGATCAAGGACAAGTCATCAAGGCTGGTGTGCATGGTTTTCCCCGCTTGGTACATGTGCAGGACAGACCGGAATTTAAGTGGCTGCCCTTTGACATGCCGCGCAGTCTAGGAGCCGTCCAGATATCTGGATTTGACTTAGATCATGCTCCCGGAGGAGGGAAAATTACAGAAAATACCTCTTTTTAGGCATCCGCACTTTGCATAAAAAACATTACAACATGCTGCTTTTTAACGATTTTCCGAAAATCGTAGATCTCCCCTGAAACTCCGCAGTGCTTCTCCAGGCAGGATTGCCCTACTCCCATTTTCCGTCCTCGCGCGCGCGCACAGATTCCCATCCACCCTGCACCGGGCCCAAAATGACGCCTCGTCAGGGCAGCCGGAGACCACCCCTTGAGTGCCCCATCCATCCGCAAGCGAATTTTTCCCGGTAACGGACGCCCCTCCGTCGTCATCCGACTTGGAGGCTGGATCGCTGCGATCGCCTCGCTGGCCGTCATTTCCATCCTCGCCTCGATCACCGTGGTCGAACTGTCGTCCGGCGAAGCCCGGGCGATCAACATGGCGGGCGCTCTGCGCATGCACTCCTACGCTATCCAGTCCACCGTGGGGCTGGATACCAAGGATGTCCACTATCCCCGGCTGACCCAGGCGATGGCCGAGTTCGAAGCCCGCTACACCCATCCGGATCTTCTCCGGATCATTCCCCTCAGCCCCGACGATCCGGTTCGCCAGGCCTACGAAAGCGTGGGGGATTTCTGGCGCACCCGCTTTCGCCCTGCCGTCCAGAAAGCCGGACCCGAAGCGGAGGCCCGACTCGCCCTCCAGGCAGACACAACACAGATGGTGGCGCATATCGACCAGCTGGTTGCCCTGGTGGAGGACGGACTGGAGACAAAACTCCAGGCCCTGCGCCTCGTGCAGGGCATTTCCCTGGCCCTGCTGCTGATCGTAGGCGCTTCCGCGGTCATCCAGCTCAAGACCTACGTCCTGAACCCTCTCGGAGAGCTACTGGGGCTGGCGAAGGTGGTGCGGAAAGGCAACTTCAACCAACGGGTTGCGGTTCGCGACGCCGACGAGCTCGGGCAACTCGGCGAGGCCTTCAACTTCATGGTCGAGGATCTATCACGGAGCTACGCCGAACTGGAAAACAGGGTCATGGAAAAGACCGAGGAACTGGCCCGCAGCAACCAGTCCCTGAATCTCCTCTACCGAACCATACGGGCGCTCTCCGAACGCGCCGTCAGCAAAACCACCTTGCAGCAGGTTCTCCAGGAAGTCGCCCAGGTAATCGGAATCCGCTCCGGAACAGTTTGCCTTACCAAGGGCGACGGAATGAGCGTAGTGGTACAGGCCGACCCGGCGGCGCCCTTGCCGGACGCAGAACTATGCCGTTCGGAATGCCACGGTTGCGAACAGGGCGGCGCGCCCCAGGTCACCATTGGCGTGCGTGACGCTGCGCCCGGAGAATGGAACATCTCGGTACCCCTCTTCGACGGCACGCGCAACCACGGAGCAATGCTGCTTCAGCAGGCGAATAGCAAGCGTCTGGAAAGCTGGCAGATCGAGCTCCTGGAAGCCGTAGGCCGGCACATCGGCAGCGCCCTGGCGACGACCCAGCGGAATGAGGAACGCCACAGGCTGGCTCTCCTGGACGAGCGCTCGGTCATCGCGCGGGAACTCCATGACTCCCTCGCCCAATCACTTTCCTATCTCAAGATTCAGGTCACCCGCCTGCAGAGCCTTCTCGGCCCCCAACCGCGCCCGGAACCCGTCAATGAAGTCGTAGGCGAACTGCGCGACGGTCTCAACGAAGCCTATCGCCAGCTCCGCGAGCTCCTGACGACCTTCCGCCTGCGCATCGACGGCCGCGGCCTTCCCGCCGCCATCGACGACACCGTCCAGGACTTCAGACGAAGAACCGGATTGAACATTACGCTGGAAAACCACCTGAGCAGCCTCGAACTCCCACCGCACAGGGAAATTCACGTCCTCCAGATCATCAGGGAGGCCCTCTCCAACATCGAGCGCCACGCCAAGGCCAGACATGTGTCCGTCACGCTCCGGAATGCTGAAGGCAACCAGCTGACTGTCAGTATCGAAGACGACGGGATCGGCTTCGATAAAAACAACACCCCCATGCATCGCTACGGGATCGTGATCATGCGCGACCGCGCCCAGAACCTTGAGGGAGATCTCAAGGTTAATCCCCGGAACGGCGGCGGAACCCGGGTCGAGTTCACCTTTCCAAATCAGCCTGTCCTCCAGGACACTCCCCCCCTCAACCAAGGAAACCCGCAGTGAAGATCTCCTCCACGAGCTCTGTGCTCATCATCGACGACCACCCCCTATTCCGCAAAGGCGTATCCCAGTTGCTAGCCCTCAACGACGAGCTGCATCTGATCGGTGAAGCATCGAGCGGAGAGGAAGGGCTGGAGATGGCCAAGGGACTGGAGCCTGACCTGATCCTGCTGGATCTGAACATGAAAGGGATGAACGGCATCGAGACCCTGCGCGCCCTGCGTGAAGCGGATCTCGCCGCCAGGATCCTGATCCTGACCGTATCAGATGCAGCCGACGACCTGGTCGCAGCAATCCGAGCCGGCGCTGACGGCTATCTGCTCAAAGACATGGAGCCCGAAGAACTGTTGGAGCAGATCGTGGAGGCGCAGCGCGGCAGGATCGTCATCAGCGAAAGCCTGAACGGCCTGCTCGCCAGGTCACTGCGCGACGAAGCACAGGCGGCAGAGCGTTCCCTCGCTCCCCTCACGGATAGGGAGCGCGATATTCTCGGCTGCCTTGCCAATGGTCTGTCAAACAAACTGATCGCCCGGGATCTGAATATTGCCGAAGGGACAGTCAAGGTCCACATCAAGAACCTGCTCAAGAAGCTCAAGTTTCGATCCCGCCTCGAAGCCGCCGTCTGGGCCATAGACCAGAACCTCCGGCCGAACAGCAACGCGAACTCCCGCTGAGCTTGAACTTGCCTTTAAGCGGGAGACACAAACTCAGGGAAAAGTCTCTCGGACGAGAGACAGAAGGGTAACGCTTCAGCGTTGACGCCGGCGGGAGGAGCGCCAACCGCCAGCCCGGACGGCCGGCCAGAACGCAATCAGATGAAGTAATCGTCAGGAAGGAGCTCGACCTGCAGATCGTTGTCCTTCGCAAAATTCTTCAGGAAGTTATAGGCAAGGGGCTCTATATCGTGAATACGCGCATCAACCAGCACGGTCTTGTCCCCCCGCAGATTGCATGCAGGCCGCACATAAGGTGAATAGGTCATGCGATGGTCTGCCCC
>Ga0116180_1003509_pt1 | contig 11791 bp, 9 predicted proteins | sample AD_UKC073_MetaG_FD_89804 | JGI IMG/M metagenome (GOLD analysis project Ga0116180, IMG submission 89804) | Active sludge microbial communities of municipal wastewater-treating anaerobic digesters from USA - AD_UKC073_MetaG | ecosystem: Engineered > Bioreactor > Anaerobic > Digestate | place: USA... | reverse complement strand
GCAGCATCACCACCCACCGCCGTGTGCATGTGCGCTACGAGGGCAGCGACTCGGCGCTCATCGTGCCTTTCGTGGCTGACATCGACGCCATCACGAAAGGCTTTGAAGCGGCTTACCAGCAGCGTTTTGCCTTCCTCATGCACGGCAAGGGCCTGGTGGTGGAGGCCGTGTCGGTCGAAGCCGTGGTGGCGGGCGACGCCCCTGCCGAGCCGCAGCACCCCACCCACCCCGTGCGCGAGGTGCCGCGCCGCGAAACGGTGCGCATGTATTCGGGCGGCGCCTGGCACGACGCTGCCCTGGTGGTGCGCGAAGACCTGCGCCCCGGCGACCTGATTCCCGGCCCGACCATCATTGCCGAGAAGAACGCCACCACCATCGTCGAGCCCGGCTGGGAGGCCGCGCTGACCGCCATGGACCACCTGGTGCTGGAGCGCCGCAGCGCCCGCAGCGTGGCCTATGCCGCAGGCACCACGGCCGACCCGGTGCTGCTGGAGGTGTTCAACAACCTGTTCATGAACATCGCCGAGCAGATGGGCCTGCAGCTGCAGAACACCGCCTACTCGGTCAACATCAAGGAGCGGCTGGACTTCAGCTGCGCGTTGTTCGATGCCGAGGGCAACCTCATCGCCAACGCACCGCACATGCCGGTGCACCTGGGCAGCATGGGCGAGAGCATCAAGACCGTGATCCGCGAGAACGCCGGCAGCATGCGCCCCGGCGACGTGTATGCGCTGAACGACCCGTACCACGGCGGCACCCACCTGCCTGACGTGACCGTCATCACACCGGTCTACCTGGCCGAGAGCGCGCAACCCATGTTCTACGTGGGCAGCCGGGGCCACCAGGCCGACATTGGCGGCATCACGCCGGGCTCGATGCCGCCGTTCTCCACCCGCATCGAGGAAGAGGGCGTGCAGATTGACAACTTCAAGCTGGTGGACCAGGGCCGCCTGCGCGAGGCCGAGGTGATTGCGCTGCTGGAAAGCGGTGAATACCCCAGCCGCAACCCGCAGCAGAACCTGGCCGACCTGAAGGCCCAGATCGCCGCCAACGAGAAGGGCGTGCAGGAGCTGCGCAAGATGGTGGGCCAGTTCGGCCTGGATGTCGTACGTGCCTACATGGGCCATGTGCAGGACAACGCCGAAGAATCGGTGCGCCGCGCCATCACGTTGCTGAAGGACGGTGCATTTACTTTGCCGCTGGACAACGGCGCGCAGATCCAGGTGGCGATCCGCGTCAACGCCGCCGAGCGCACGGCCGAGATCGATTTCACCGGCACCAGCCCGCAGCAGGTGAACAACTTCAATGCCCCCACCGCCGTGTGTATGGCGGCGGTGCTCTATGTGTTCCGCACGCTGGTGGACGACGACATTCCGCTCAACGCGGGCTGCCTGAAACCGCTCAAGGTGATCATCCCCGAAGGCTCGATGCTCCACCCGCGCCCGCCTGCTTCGGTGGTGGCGGGCAATGTGGAAACCTCCACCTGCATCACCAACGCGCTGCTCGGTGCGCTGGGTGTGATGGCGGCCAGCCAGTGCACGGTGAACAACTTCACCTTCGGCAGCGCGCGTTACCAGTACTACGAAACCATCTCGGGCGGCAGCGGTGCCGGGCCGGTGTTTGACGCGCAGGGCCAGGTGGTGGGCGGCTTCGACGGCACCAGCGTTGTGCAGACCCACATGACCAACTCGCGCATGACCGATCCCGAGGTGCTGGAGTTCGGTTACCCCGTCCGGCTGGAGAGTTACGCCATCCGCCAGGGATCGGGCGGCACGGGCCAGTGGAAGGGCGGCAACGGCGGCGTGCGGCGGGTGCGCTTCCTGGAGCCGATGACAGCCAGCATTCTTTCCAACGGCCGTCTGCGCGGCGCCTTCGGCCTGGCCGGCGGCGGCGCGGGCGCGGTGGGCATCAACCGCGTGGTGCGCGCCGATGGCCGCGTGGAGGAACTGGCGCATATCGGCCAGGTGGACATGCTGCCGGGGGACATCTTCGAGATCCACACCCCGGGTGGCGGAGGGTATGGCAAGCCACGCTGACGAAGCCCCATGAAGATCCTGCTCACTGGCTTCGAGCCTTTTGGCGGGGACGTGGTCAACCCCTCGTGGGAGATCGCCCGTGCGCTGGACGGCACCACGGTGGGTGGTGCACAGGTGGTGGCCTGCCAACTGCCCTGTGTCTTCGGCCGGGCGCCGCAGGTGCTGCAGCAGGCCCTGGCGCAGGGGCCGTTTGTATTGGTGGTGGCGCTGGGCATGGCGGGCAGCCGCACCGGCCTGTCGTTCGAGCGGGTGGCCATCAACCTCGACGACGCCCCCATTCCCGACAACGCCGGCCAGCAGCCGGTGGACGTGGCGGTGCTGCCGCTGGGGCCTGCCGCCTACTTCTCGACTTTGCCGGTCAAACGCATGCTGGACGCAGTACGCGCCGCAGGCATCGCGGCGGACACCTCACAGACCGCCGGCACCTTTGTCTGCAACCATGTGTTCTACCAGCTGATGCACACGCTGGCCGGCATGCCGAATGCGCCCCGCGCCGGCTTCATCCATGTGCCGGTGCTGCCCGAGCAGCAGGCGCTGCATCCGCTGGGGCAGGCCATGGCGTTGCGCATGCAGGTCGAGGGTGTGCGTGTAGCCCTGCAGGCTGCACTGGCAGGCTGATGGCATTGATTGCTCGTTTTTATGGAGCGCTATGCAAGCGTGAAATAAAGGCTTTCTCATGGGCGAGCATGGTCAGAAAGCCCTCGGCCACAGCCTGCCCCATCTCGCGCGGGTGTAGAACCCCTGCTTTCAGCACATGTCACGAATTCAGGTTCATTGAATCAGGGCCTTTGTCTTGAGGATCTGCCTGATCTCCGAGCGCTTGATTTTCTCTGTGCCGGTGTCATTCCGCGGAAACCTTGGGAAATACACCGCTACCATGCGGCTGAACAGAGGACCGGTCAGCGTCTCCTCGATGGCGGGCCCGTGTTCTGCTGAAGGTGAAGCCTGAAGGGCCACCACCACGACTTCTTGCCCTTGCGGATCTATGCCCGAGAGCAGACAAACCTCAATGCCTCCCAATCGGCGTTGCAGCCTCTGTTCATGGGTCACGGCAGTGAACTTTTGACCTTTGATGATAAGGACATCAGATGTTCTGCCGGTGACTCTGATACCACCGTTGGCCCGCGTGATGGCCATGTCCCCGGGGTAGAAGTAACCTTCTCTGAACATGCTTGAAGTGGCGCTGGGATCCTCCAGATAGCTCTGGAAGTCCAGATGGGTCAACTTCACTCTGAGGGCCCCCTCCTGGCCGGGTGGACAGAGCATGCCGTGTTCATCGACCACTTCTATCCTGTCAGGGGCAGAAGGGGTGTACCAGTAGACATCGTCACCCTGAAAGTCGAGACGCATGGGAGGGGTGTTGACTTCGGTTGAACCGTAGGTAAACGTGATATGCGGTGTCAGTTTCGCCTGTACTTCGCAGGTGTGCGCTTCGGAGAGAAAACCTGCGCCTATCATCAACTGGAAGTCATGGTGCGTGCCCCCAAGCTGGTACGCCTGGTACAACAGTTCAGCGACTCCAGGGGGGGTGACGTAAGTATGGGTGATCCGGAACCGGTTGAAATCTATCCAAAGCTGACCTGGCACCGAAAACAGAACGCAGCCTCCTGCAGCCCAAACCGCGAGCGGCTGTTTGTAGCCGATTGCAGTCCAGGTACCAATCCCACCGTCCCCAAAGATGGTATTTCTATCGTAGCCAAACCAGTCTGCTCGGGATTTGGCAACAAGCGTATCAGTGATCTCATCGATACGGAGCTTTTTGTACACGCCGGTGGTGCCTGATGTGTAAAGGACATGCCCGGCGCCTGAGCGCGGCTCGAGAGCAGCATGAGCATCGGCTGGCGTGACCGGTTTTGGATAACGAAGTGGAACGACAAGGACAGATGGAATACCCAGGGAGTGCACAGCTTCCCGGCTCAGTGCACCCTGGCCCTCGAACACCAGAAGATGATCGTATTTTTCCAGTCCCAGTGCCTTAATCTGATTCACCTGGGAAATACTGATGGTGCTCACCCCCATGGCCCGCAGGGCTAGCAAAACCAGCCATGTGTGGATTTGCTGCCTCACCAAGATGACCACCGACTGTCCGGTTAGAACACCTGCGTCATCGAGCCATATGCGGCGTTCGTCAATGAGCTGGACAAAACTCCGGTAAGACCAGATACGGCCAGCCTGCATGAGCGCAGGCCGATCTGGATCTTGATGGGCATGTGCCAGCAGCAGCTGATAAAAAGATGAGGTATTTGTTTGCCGTAGGGAATTCATCGTAAGTGCTGACTGAATGCATTTGCGAGATAGCGAAGTGGCGCTGTATCGTGTCCTATCAAGTCGCAACTGGCAAGCACGATACAGGCCACAGACTGGGCACCGGCTGCGATTCAGCACTGGGGCCAAAGCTTCGCGTCGCACGACGGCGGCCTTCCAATGGCAAAACAATGCCCAGCTCCGAGAGCAGGCCGCGGATGCGGTTGAACGTGGCGGTGCACTGCTCGACAAAACCCTGGCGTGGTCCGTGCCGACATGGAATCTGCGTGACCAACGCGCCAATCATTACAAGCGGCAGGCAAGCTGCCGAAAGAGTTTTCGGCGTCTATCGGTGTGGGGTGACCCCGGTGGGCCATGGTGATCGATCAATCTCGCCGCAAGCGTGGATGGGTGTGTGGCTTCTTCTTGTTGACGCAATAGAAAGCTATGATTTGTATAGCTGCATGCCCAGATAAAACGGTCGCAAGCGAGCGATTTCGTTCACAAAAGGCAATAGTCCACCGGCAGCAGCGGCGGCGGCAGATCTGTCTCACCCAGTGACTCGCGCAGGTTGATCTCGATGGTGCGGCAGATGGCGTCCAGGGGCAGGTCGTTGGGCAGCAGGCCGAAGGGTTCCTCGATCTCGTCGCCCAGTGCGTCCAGGCCGAAGAAGGTGTAGGCCACGATGCCTACCACGAAGGGGGTCATGAAGCCGATGGTGTCCACCAGGCCGAAGGGCAGCAAAAAGCAGTACATGTAGGCCGTGCGGTGCAGCAGCAGCGTGTACGAGAAGGGCAGGGGTGAGCTTTTGATGCGTTCGCAGGACGCGGCCGCGCTGACCAGGGCGTTCAGGGTGTTGTCGATGCTCGCGGCCAGCGGTTCGCCGATGTGGCCGCTGCGCAGGCAGTGCTGCAGATCCAGGCCCATGTGGTGCATCAGCATCGAGGTCTTGCTGCCGCTGCGCTGCAGGGCCTGCCACTCGGATGGCTGCAGCAGGGCCTGCACTTCGCCCCGGTCGGGCACGCCGCGCAGCTGCTGGCGCAGGGTGTGGCAGAAGGCGATGGCGCGGTGGACCATGCGCACCCGGATGTCGTCCAGCCCTGCGCCGGGCGGCACGGGCTGGGGCAGGTCGATCAGGCTCTGGCACTGGCGGCTGAGGTTGCGGCAGCGCAGCAGCAGCTCGCCCCAGAGCTTGCGGGCTTCCCAGTAGCGGTCGTAGGCGGCGGTGTTGCGAAAGCCCAGGAAGATGGCCAGCGGCAGGCCGATCAGCGTGAACGGGATCGCGGTGAGGGTGATCTTGTGGCTGAACACGGTGCCGTGCAGCAGCGTGACAACGGTGGCCAGCAGTACGTTGACAAGCAGCACGACCCAGATCTGCTGCAGCACCGAGCCGCGCAGCAGCAGGAACATCTTCAGGCCCGAAGGCCGGTCGCGCACGATCATGGCGGCTTAGAACGTGTTTACGATCTTTACGGGGATCGCGTTGGGATGGAATCGGGATGAGTGGGAGGACCAGATGCGCCGCATGGGCTCATGCCCATGCCAGCAGATGGGGCGCCCAATCGCCCGATTCCACCCCAACCCTTCGGGCAAGTGCCTTGTCGGGCGGTCTGCGGCGTTGCGGCGCTGGTGGATAGCCGGGCTATCCACTGCGCACCGCGCCTTGCAGCCCATCCCGACAAGGTACTTGCGCGACCCCGGAAAGATCGTAAACACGTTCTTACATGTGCCCGGTGCGCAGGTAACGGCTGTGCCAGGACAGCGCTTCGTCCAGCAGGTGCGGCGTGTGGCGGCCCGGGCCGTCGCGCCAGGCGCGTTCGGTGTAGTCGCACAGGGCGTCGCGGTAGTCGGGGTGGGCGCACTGCTCGATGATGAGTTTGGCGCGCTGGCGCGGCGACAGGCCGCGCAGGTCGGCCAGGCCCTGCTCGGTCACGATGATCTGCACGTCGTGTTCGGTGTGGTCCACGTGCGAAACCATGGGCACGATGCAGGAGATGGTGCCGCCCTTGGCCAGCGAGGGCGTGACGAAGAAGGACAGGTAGCCGTTGCGCGCGAAGTCGCCCGAGCCGCCGATGCCGTTCATCATGCTCGAGCCCATGGTGTGGGTGGAGTTGACGTTGCCGTAGATGTCGGCCTCGATCATCGCGTTCATGGCGATGATGCCCAGGCGGCGCACCAGCTCGGGGTGGTTGCTGATCTCCTGCGGGCGCAGCACGATGCGCTGGCGGTAGAAGTCGATGTTGGCCGTGAAGTCGGCCAGCGCAGCGGGGCTGAGCGAGATCGCGGTGGACGATGCCGACTCCATCTTGCCCGAGCGCAGCAGGTCGAGCATGCCGTCCTGCAGCACCTCGGTGAAGCCGGTCAGCCCGCTGAAGGGGCCGTCGTTCAGGCCGGCCAGCACGGCGTTGGCCACGTTGCCCACGCCGGACTGCAGCGGCAGCAGGCTGGCGGGCAGGCGGCCCTGCTTCACCTCGTGCTGCAGGAATTCGATGATGTGCCCGGCGATGCGCTGCGAGTTGTCGTCAGGTGCGGCGAAGCCGGAGTTGCGGTCGGACTGGTGGGTGCCGACGATGGCCACGATCTTGGCCGGGTCGCAATGCAGGTAGGGCTCGCCGATGCGGTCGTTGGGGTGCACCAGCGGAATCGGCTTGCGGTGCGGTGGCAGCGCGGTGCCGTAGTAGATGTCGTGCATGCCCTCCAGCTGCGTGGGCTGCAGGGTGTTGACTTCGAGGATGACCTTGTCGGCCAGGTCGAGCCAGGTCTTGTTGTTGCCCACGGCCATCGAGGGGATCAGGCGACCGTCGGGCAGGATACCGGTGACTTCGACCACCGCCACGTCCAGGTGGCCGAGAAAGCCGAACCAAGCGTGTTGCGCCACATGCGAGAGGTGGATGTCGGTGAAGTGCATCTCGCCGGCATTGATCTTCTGGCGGCAGACCGGGTCGGACTGGAAGGGCAGGCGCATCTCGATGCCGTCCACCTTGGCCAGGGCACCGTCGAGTTCGGGCGCGGTGGAGGCGCCGGTCCAGACGCTGATGCGGAACGGGTCGCCTGCGGCATGCAGGGCCTCGATGCGGCGGGCCAGCGCCTGCGGCAGGGCCTTGGGGTAGCCGGCGCCGGTGAAGCCGCTCATGCCGACATTGGCGCCTGCGGGGATCAGCGCAGCGGCCGCTTCGGCCGACATGATTCTGGACTGGAGCTCGGGGTTGCGGATGCGGTCGGCCAGGGACAAGGGAATCACTCCGGTAAGTGCGGCACCACGGGTGTGGTGCAGGCAGCCAGAAATTCTAGCAGTTACCTAGGGTTTACCCTTGGTTTTGTCGCTGTTCTGGGTGCCGTGCGGCGCGCTCACCGAGGGTGGAACCGTGTTGCGCCCCGACATGCGTTCACGGAACAGCGCGGCCCGCATCAGGAAGATGGTGGTGATGGGGGTGGTCAGCGCAATGAAGAAGGTGATCAGCAGGGCGTGCAGATAGAGCTGCCCGCCCTGCAGCGAGAAGAACAGCACGGTGGCCAGGGTGATGGACCACATGCCCATGGTGGACACCAGGGTGGGCGCGTGGATGCGCTGGAAGAACGAGCGCAGCGTGACCAGCCCGAAGGAGCCCACCAGCGCCAGCAGGCTGCCGCCCAGCACCAGGGCGGAGATCAGCAGTTCGGCCCACAGGGGAAGGTTCATTCGATCACCTCACCGCGCAGCAGGAACTTGGCCATGGCCGTGGAGCCGACGAAGCCGAACAGTGCGATCAGCATGGCCGCCTCGAAATAGAAGGCGCTGGCGTGCTGCAGGCCCAGCAGCAGGATCAGCAGCATGCCGTTCACGTAGAGGCAGTCCATGCCCATCACCCGGTCTTGCGCCGCCGGGCCGCGCACGATGCGCACCAGGGCGCAGCCCATGGCCAGCACCAGCATGAACTGGCCGGCGGCCAGGCACCACAGCAGGATGGGAGAGGTGAGGGTCATTCAAAAATCTCCATCAGGGGGCGCTCGTAGCGCTGCTTGACCATGGCGATCATGGCGTCGGCATCCACGATCTCGAAGACATGCAGCAGCAGCATGCTGCGGTCGCGCGACACCTCGGCCCAGGCCGTGCCGGGGGTGATGCAGAGGATCATGGCCAGCAGCGCCAGCGCATGGGGGTCGCGCATGTCCAGCGGGATATGGATGAAGCCCGAGGGAATGTCGCGCGGGCGCCGCGTGAGGATCAGGGTGGCCACGCGGATGTTGGAGCGCACGAAGTCGCGCATCACGATGGCCCAGAGTTTCACGGCCACCCAGGGGCGGCGCATGCGCACATGGCCGGGGCGCAGGCCCTTGGTGCCCACGGGCACCAGGATGGCCAGCAGCGCACCCATCACCATGGTGCCGGGCGACACCGACTGGTTCAGCAGCAGCCACACCACGAACAGCAGCAGGGCCAGGGGCAGCGAGGGCAGCAGGCGTTTCATGGGGTCTCCGCTTTCTCCACGCCGCCATGGCGGGCGGCGGCCTTCTCGGGCTCGGACGCCTGGGTGGGGTAGGACTTGGGCCGGGCCAGGGTGACGGCGTCGATGTAGTTGCGGGGGTCGTGCAGCGCGCGCGCCGTGGCTTCGGTGTAGCGCATCACTGGTCCGGCCTGCACCGTGATGACCGCGCAGCCTAGCAGCAGGGCAGCCACCGGGGCGCCTTCGAGCAGGTTCAGGCGCGGCACGGTGCTGCGCTGGGCGGCCCAGAAATGCCGGATGCCGGCCCTTGAGAAGGCCACCAGGGCCAGCAGCCCCGAGACGATCAGCATGGCCATGAAGGCCCATTTTGTCGCATCGACCGTGCTGGGTGGCGTTGTGGCGGCGGGCGAGAACAGGGCGCTGAGCATGGCGAACTTGCCAATGAAACCGGACAGCGGCGGCAGCCCGGCCACCAGCAGGGTGCAGGCCATGAAGGCCAGGCCAAGGAAGGCCACCGCACCGGGGATGGCACGTCCCACCAGCACGTCGTCGTCTTTCTCGAAATCTTCCTCGGTGAGCGGCTCCAGGTCTGCACTGAGGTAGGGGGCATCCCCCAACTGGGCGTAGGCCGCCGTGCTGGCGCCGTCGTTGCGCCAGCGTTCCACCAGGTCCACCAGCAGGAACAGTGCGCTGGCTGCCAGCGTGGAGCTGAACAGGTAGTACAGCGCGCCGGCGGTGAGGCCGGCGTTGCCCATGCCGGTGGCGGCCAGCAGCGTGCCCGACGAGGCAATCACCGCGAAGCCCCCCAGGTGGGCCAGCCGTTGCGAGCCCAGCATGCCGACGGCGCCAAAGCCCAGCGTGAGCAGCCCGCCGACCACCAGCCACACACCGCCGAAATGGGCCGATGCGCCGGCATCCACACCAAACAGCAAGGTGGACAGGCGCAGGACGATGTACACCCCCACCTTGGTCATGATGGCGAAGACGGCGCCCACTGGCGCGGTGGCGGCACCATAGGCCGGCACCAGCCAGAAGTTCAGCGGCCACAGCGCGGCCTTGGCCAGGAAGGCCACGCCCAGGATGGCGGCGCCCGCATGCAGCATGCCCCGGTCGGCGTCGCTGACCTGGGCAATCTTCACGGCCATGTCGGCCATGTTGAGCGTGCCGGTGATGCCATAGAGCATGGACACGCCAATCAGGAACAGCGACGAGGCCGCGAGGTTGATGGCGATGTAGTGCAGGCCGCTCTGCACCCGCGCCCGGCCCGAGCCGTGCAGCAGCAGGCCGTAGGAGGCCGAGAGCATGATCTCGAAGAACACGAACAGGTTGAACAGGTCGGCCGTGAGGAAGGCGCCCGAGAGGCCCATCAGCTGGAACTGGAACAACGGGTGGTAGTGCACCCCCGCACGGTGCCAGCGCGCAGCCGCGAAGACGATGGACGCCAGCCCCAGCAGGCTGCCCAGCAGCAACATCATGGCGCTGAGCCGGTCCAGCGCCAGCACGATGCCGAAGGGCGCGGCCCAGTTGCCGGGCAGGTAGACGCCGATGGAGGCCGAGGCATCGGCCCTCTTTACCCACATCAGCAGGGCCACGGCGATCACCAGGCCCAGCGAGGTGGAGGCGATGTTGAGCACCAGCTTGGTCCGGCGGTGCTCTTCCTTCATCAGCAGCATCAGGCCGCCGGTCAGCATGGGCAGCAGGATGGGGGCCAGCAGCAGGTGCGGCATCAGCAGATCGGTCCAGCGGCTCATGCAGCGCGCTCCTTCTCGGGCGCAGGGCTGTCGGTGGCCGGGAGTTCGTCTTCCTTGCCGTCCACGTGGTCGGTGCCACTGAGGCCACGCGAGGCCATCATCACCACCAGGAACAGCGCCGTCATGGCAAACCCGATCACGATGGCGGTGAGCACCAGCGCCTGGGGCATCGGGTCGTCGTAGTGCAGCAGGGTGGGGGGCAGGCCGGCCTGCAATACAGGCTCCTGGTCGATGGACAGGCGGCCCATGCAGAAGATGAACAGGTTGACGGCATACGACAGCAATGACAGGCCCATGATGACCTGGAAGGTGCGGGGCCGCAGCAGCAGCCAGACACCCGAGCCGGTGAGTACGCCGATGGCGATGGCGAGTACGATTTCCATCAGCGGGCCTCCTCCATGTCCTCGGCGGCGCGGGCGTGGTAGCGGTGGCTGCGCACCGACTGGTGGGCCAGCGCGGTCAGCACCAGCAGGGTGGCGCCCACCACCAGGGTGAACACGCCGATGTCGAAGAACAGGGCGCTGGCCACATGGATCTCGCCGATCAGCGGCAGGGTGAAGTGGGCGGTGTGGGTGGTCATGAAGGGGTAGCCCAGCAGCCATGAGCCCATGCCGGTGAACAGGGCGAACAGGATGCCCCAGCCGATCCAGCGGCGCGGGTGCAAGGGCATGTTTTCTTCGACCCAGACGGTGCCGGAGACGATGTACTGCAGCAGCAGCGCCACCGACATCACCAGGCCGGCCACGAAGCCGCCGCCGGGCTCGTTGTGGCCGCGCATGAAGAGGTAGACCGACACCATGCAGGCCAGCGGCAGCAGCAGGCGCATCAGCACAGCGGGCACCATCAGGTAACCCACGGCAGTGTCCTGGGCCAGGCGGGGGTTGATCAGGTCACTTTCCAGGTCGGCGGGCAGGGCGCGTTGCTGCAGGGGCAGGTCCAGCGTCTCGCGGGCCGGACGGAAGCGCCGCAGCAGGGCATAGACGGTGAGGGCCACGATGCCCAGCACCACGATCTCGCCCAGGGTGTCGAAGCCGCGGAAGTCCACCAGCATCACGTTGACGACATTGGTGCCGCCGCCCTCGGGCAGGGCACGCTCCAGGAAGAAGGTGGAGATGCTTTGCGGGAAGGGCCGGGTCATCATCGCCCAGGCGATGGCCGCCATGCCACCACCCGCCGCCACGGCAATCAGGAAGTCGCGCATGCGCCGCAGGGTGGCCAGCGCGGTGCGGCGGCTGCCGGTCTCGGCGGGCTCCAGGCGGCGCGGCAGCCAGCGCAGGCCGAGCAAAATCAGCACGGTGGTCACGGCCTCGACGGCCAGCTGGGTCAGGGCCAGGTC
>Ga0116180_1003505_pt1 | contig 11793 bp, 6 predicted proteins | sample AD_UKC073_MetaG_FD_89804 | JGI IMG/M metagenome (GOLD analysis project Ga0116180, IMG submission 89804) | Active sludge microbial communities of municipal wastewater-treating anaerobic digesters from USA - AD_UKC073_MetaG | ecosystem: Engineered > Bioreactor > Anaerobic > Digestate | place: USA... | reverse complement strand
CTCAAGATCGGCACCCCGACCTCGCGCCTGGTGGCGGCGGGGGCGTTCGCGCTGTCCCCCCGCGTCCTGACGACACTGGGTTCGATCTCGTCGGAGACCCTGCCGATGATGCTGGCGCCCTGGGTGTTGCTACCGGTGATCAGAGCCCTGAATCCCGGGGCCGCGGGGCCCGATCCCGGGTCCGGCGATCCCCGGTCGCTGCGAATACTGGCCGCGCAGTCGGGGGTCGCCCTCGCGCTGATGGGCGCGGTGAACGCCGTCGCCAGCCTGGCCGCCTTCCTGCCGGCCGTCATCTGGTGGGCCTGCCACCGGCCGAACCGGCTGTGGTGGCGGTTCACCGGGTGGTGGGCGCTGGCGGTCGCGTTGGCGGTCGCCTGGTGGACCGGGGCATTGCTGCTGCTGGGCCGGGTGAGTCCGCCGTTCCTGGACTTCATCGAGTCCTCCGGGGTCACCACCCAGTGGACCTCGCTGACCGAGGTACTGCGCGGGACCTCCGCCTGGACCCCGTTCGTCGCGCCCACCGCCACCGCTGCCGCGGAACTGGTCACCCAACCGGTCATGGTGCTGGCCACCACACTGGTGGCGGCCGGCGGCCTGGCCGGGCTGGCGCTGCGGTCGATGCCGGCCCGCGGCCGGCTGATCGCTATGCTGCTGACCGGCCTGGTGCTGCTCACCGCCGGTTACACCGGCGGGCTGGGTTCGCCACTGGCCCACGCGGTGCAGACCTTCCTGGACGCCGCCGGTGCCCCCCTGCGCAACGTCCACAAGCTGGAACCGGTGATCCGCCTTCCCCTGGTGCTGGGGATCGCCCACCTGCTCGGCCGGATCCCGCTGCCGGGCAGCGCGCCCCGGCCGGTGTGGGTGCGGTCGTTCGCCCACCCCGAGGACGACCGCCGGGTGGCCGCGGGAATCGTCGTCCTGAGCGCCCTGCTGGTGGCGACCTCGATGGCCTGGACGGGCCGGCTCACCCCGCCCGGGGCGTTCCGCGAGATCCCGGATTACTGGCACCAGGCCGCCGACTGGCTGACCGAGCACAACACCGGCGACCCGGCCCCGGGCCGGGTGCTGGTGGTTCCCGGTGCGCCGTTCGCCACCCAGATCTGGGGGAACAGCCACGACGAGCCGCTGCAGGTTCTCGGTGAGTCACCCTGGGGAGTCAGGGATTCCATCCCGCTGACCCCTCCGCAGACGATCCGGGCGCTGGACTCGGTGCAGCGCCTGATCGCGGCCGGACGGCCGTCGGCCGGACTGGCCGACACCCTGGCCCGCCAGGGCATCTCCTATCTGGTGGTGCGCAACGACCTCGACCCGGAGAACTCCCGGTCCGCCCGTCCGCTGCTGGTGCACCGGGCCATCGAGGGCTCACCGGGACTGGCCAAGGTGGCCGAGTTCGGCGAACCGGTCGGCCCCGGCACGGTCGAGGGGTTCATCAGCGACAGCGGGCTGCGACCACTGTTCCCGGCCGTGCAGATCTATCGGGTCGCGCCCGCCGGCGGACCGGCGGAGGCTAATCCGGGCGCGCCGTACCTGAGCACCGCCAGCGAGCTGACCCGGGTCGCCGGCGGCCCCGAAGCACTGCTGCGCATCGACGAGCGGCGCCGGTTACTGAAACTCCCGCCGCTGGGACCGATGCTGCTGACCGGTGACGCCCAGCGCGCCGGACTGAACACACCCCCGGGCGCGGGTGTCATCGTCACCGACACGCCGGTCAACCGGGAGACCGACTACGGCCGCGTCGACGACCACTCCTCGGCCGTTCGCGCCCCCGGCGATGCCCGCACCACCCACAACCGGGTGGCCGACTATCCCGCCCCCGGTGCGGTCCCGGTGGTCGGGAAATGGTCCGGAGGAAGGCTGAGCGCCTCCAGTTCCTCCGCGGACGCCACCACCCTGCCCAACGTCGCCCCGTCCAGCGGCACCGTCGCCGCGATCGACAAGGATCCCGCCACCGCGTGGGTGTCCAACTCGCTGGAACCGGCCCTCGGGCAGTGGCTGCAGGTCGACTTCGACCGGCCGGTCACCAACGCGACACTGACCATCACCCCGAGCGCCACCGCGGTCGGCGCCCAGGTCCGCCGGATTCAGGTGTCCACCGTCAACGGGACCACCACCCTCGGCTTCGACAAACCGGGCGAACCGCTGGCGGTGGCACTGCCCTTCGGCGAGACATCCTGGGTGCGGGTGACCGCGGTCGGCACCGACGACGGCTCGTCGGGGGTGCAGTTCGCGGTCACCGACCTGTCCGTCACCCAGTACGACGCCTCCGGTTTCGCGCACCCGGTCGACATCCGGCACACCGTCGTCGTGCCCGCACCGCCGGCCGGCTCGGCCGTCGCCGCCTGGGACCTCGGCTCCGAACTACTCGGCCGGGACGGCTGCGCCAGCGCCGGCGAAGACGTGCACTGCGCGGCCTCGATGGCGGTGGCGCCCGAGGAACCGGTGACCCTGAGCCGCACGCTGACCGTGCCCGCCGCCATCGAGGTGACCCCGACGGTGTGGGTTCGTGCCCGCCAGGGTCCGCGGCTGGCCGATCTGGTGGCTCAGCCCGGCACGGCGCGGGCCGACGGACCGGCCGACCTGATCGACATCCAGGGCTCGGCCTACGCCGCGGCCGACGGCGATCCGCGGACCTCCTGGACCGCACCGCAGAACGTCGTCCAGCACCGCACCCCGCCCACCATCACCCTCACCCTGCCCCGGCCCACCGAGGTTGCCGGCGTCCGGCTGACGCCCAGCGGATCGGCCCTGCCCACCCACCCGCGGCTGGTCGCGATCGACCTCGGCGACGGCCCCCAGGTCCGCGAACTGCGACCCGGGCTGGATGACACCGGCGAGACCCCGGCCCCGCAGAACCTGTCGCTGCGCCCGCGGGTCACCGACACCGTGCGGATCAGCCTGCTGGACTGGGACGACGTCATCGACCGCACCGCTCTCGGCTTCGACCAGCTCAAACCGCCGGGTCTGGCGGAGGTCGCCGCGCTGAGCCCGCGCGGAACGCCGATCGCGGCGGCCGACGCCGCGGCCAACCGCACGCGCCGGGTGGAGGTGCCCTGCGGTCAGGGACCGGTGCTGGCGGTCTCCGGGCGGTTCGTGCAGACCTCGGTGTCGACGACGGTCGACGCGCTGCTGCGCAGCCTTCCGGTGCCCGCGCGCACCTGCGACCCGGTCCCGTTGGCCTTGCCGGCCGGGCCGCAGGAGTTGCTGGTGAGTCCGGGGCCGGCGTTCGTCGCCGACGGTGTCGAACTGTCCGGGCCGCTGGCGTCCCGGTTGCGGACCGCGCAGACGACGCCCGCGCAGGTGCTGTCGTGGTCGGCCGATCGCCGGGAGATCTCGGTGCCGCGCTCCCCGGCCGCCCGGGTTCTGGTGGTTTCCGAGAGCGTCAACCCCGGCTGGGAGGCGCGCACCCCCGACGGCGCCACGCTGACACCGGTGATCGTCAACGGTTGGCAGCAGGGCTGGGTGCTGCCACCGGGCGCGCAAGGCACCGTCACGCTCGACTTCCCGGCCAACACCCCCTACCGGATCTCACTCGTGGCCGGTGTGGCGCTGCTGCCCCTGCTCGCGCTGCTGGCCTGGTGGCCGGGGCGGCGACGTTCCCGCACCGCCGACGGCGCGCGCCCGTGGGCGCCCCGGGCTGTCGCGGCCCTGGGGGTGCTCGGAGTCGGGGTGCTCCTCGGCGGGGCCGCCGGCCTGGCGGTGTTCGGCGCCGCCCTCGCCGTTCGGCTGCTGCTCCGGCGGCGGGAACGGGTGTCCGACCGGATCACCCTGGCTGTCACGTCGACCGGGCTGATCCTCGCCGGTGCGCTGCTGTCGCGCCAGCCGTGGCGCTCGGTGGACGGCTACCTCGGCCACTCCGGGTGGGTGCAACTGCCGGCACTGCTGGCCGTCGGGGTGCTGGCCGCCTCCGCGGTGACGCTGTCGACGTTCTCCCGGCGCCCCGCACCGGAGACCGGAACCGACAGCCAAACCGGGCCAGCCGAAAACCCTCCCGCGTAGGGTCGGACCATGGCCGGCCAGCCCCAGGTGCAGACAGTGCGCGGCGCGATCCCGGTAGACAGCCTCGGCGTCACCCTGATGCACGAGCACGTCTTCGTGCTGTCACCGGAGATCATCGCCAACTACCCCGACAGCTTGGGCGACGAGTCCGCCCGCGAGGACGCCGCGGTACGGAAACTGAACGCGCTCAAGGAGATCGGGGTGGACACCATCGTCGACCCCACCGTCATCGGCCTGGGTCGCTACCTCCCCCGCATCCAACGGGTGGCGGCCCGCACCGACCTGCAGATCGTGGTCGCCACCGGCGTCTACACCTACAACGACGTCCCGATGTACTTCCACTTCACCGGACCGGGCACCGCACTGGACGGACCCGAGCCGATGGTGGAGATGTTCGTCCGCGATATCACCGAGGGCATCGCCGGAACCGGGGTCAAGGCCGCGATCCTCAAGTGCGCCACCGACGAACCCGGTCTGACCCCCGGGGTGGAACGGGTGCTGCGGGCCGTCGCGCAGGCCCACCGCGCCACCGGCGTGCCGATCACCACCCACACCCACGCGCGCACCCGCCGCGGGCTGGAGCAGCAGCGCGTCTTCGCCGCCGAGGGCGTGGACCTGAGCCGGGTGATCATCGGGCACAGTGGGGACACCACCGACCTGGCCTACCTGGATGAGCTCATCGCGGCCGGTTCCTACCTGGGTATGGACCGGTTCGGGGTGGACAACATCCTGTCCTTCGAGGATCGCGTCGACACGGTGGCCCGGATGTGCGAACGCGGGCACGCCAACCGGATGGTGCTGGCGCACGACGCGTCCTGCCACATCGACTGGCTGCCCGAGGCGATGCTTCCCGTCGCCCTGCCGAACTGGCACTACCTGCACATCCACACCGACGTGCTGCCCGCCCTGCGGGCGCGCGGGGTCACCGACGAGCAGATCACCACCATGCTCGTCGACAATCCGCGCCGGATCTTCGCCACCGGGGGTGCCTACTAGTGAGTGGCCAAGTAGTGAGTGGCCCGGTGACCACCGACGACATCCCGCCGATCGGAACCCAGATCAGCCGGTTGGCCGCCGCCGATCCGAACGCCCCGGCTGTCACCCACGGCGGCCGGACCGTCACCCGCGCCGAACTGGAGGCGTGGACCAACCGACTGGCCCGCGCCTACGCGGATCTCGGGGTGCGCCGGGGCGACTACGTCACGGTCGCGCTGCCCAACTCGATCGAGTGGGTGGCCGCGGTCGTCGCCACCTGGAAACTCGGCGCGATCCCACAGCCGCTGTCCTCCCGGCTGCCCGACGCCGAGTACGGCCACCTGCTGGATCTGCGGGAGCGGGCGCTGCTGGTCGGCCGGCCCGACCCCCGCGGGATCGTCCCGTCGGTACCCGGCGATGCCGAGCCGGACCCGGGCCTCTCCGCGGATCCGCTACCCGAGGCGGTGTCGCCGTCGCTGAAGTCGATGGCGTCGGGCGGCAGCACCGGGCGGCCGAAGCTGATCGAGGCCGGCGGGGACGGCCGGTTCAACGGGACCGCGGTCGCGGCGATGATGGGCAACCTGCCCACCGACACCCAGTTGGTGTCGGTGCCGTTGAGCCACAACACCGGTTTCACCTCGGCCACCATGGCGCTGGCCACCGGCCAGCATCTGGTGCTGATGAGTCGGTTCGATCCGGCGGAGTTCCTGCGCCTGATCGACGAGCACCGGGTGAACTACCTGGCGACGGTGCCGACCATCATGCAGCGCCTGCTGCCCGTTTACCGGCAGACCCCGGGACGCTACGACCTCACCTCGGTGCGCCGCTGGTGGCACCTGGCCGCGCCCTGTCCGCCGAACGTCAAGGAGGCCTGGATCGAGATCCTCGGCCCGGAGGTGGTGTGGGAACTGTACGGCGGCACCGAACTTCAAGCCCTGACCTTCATCAGCGGCACCGAGTGGCTGACCCATCGCGGATCGGTGGGCCGGGTGGTGTCCGGCGAGATGAAGATCCTCGACGACGAGGGGCAGGAGTGCCCGCCCGGCGTGGTCGGCGAGGTCTACATGCGCCCGCGTCCTGGCAGCCGTCCGACCTACCGCTACATCGGCTCGCAGCCCAAGACCCGCCCCGACTCGCTGGGGGCCTGGGACTCACTGGGCGATCTGGGCTGGTTCGACGATGAGGGGTACCTGTATCTGGCCGACCGGCGGGTCGACATGTTCACCGTCGGCGGGCGCAACGTCTACCCCGCGGAGATCGAGAACGCGCTCGCCGAACACCCCGAGGTGCTGTCCTGCCTGGTGGTCGGCATCCCGCACGAGGATCTCGGGCAGGTGCCGCACACCCTGGTGCACAGCGAGGCACCGCTGGACAAGGCTGCGGTCACCGCCTTCGTCGCCGAACGACTGGCCGAGTACAAGGTGCCGCGCAGCGTCGAGTTCGTCGACACCCCCCTGCGGGACGACGCCGGTAAGGCGCGGCGCACCGCGGTACGCGAGGAGGTCATCTCGCGACTGGATTCGATGGCGCGCTATCGCGCGACCGGATCCGATGGCGCGCTATCGCGCGACTGACGGCTCAGGCTGATCGGTGACCGAACTGTCCAGCGGCGGCGGTGCCACGGCTTCGGCACCGGCCTTGCGGTACTCCCAGCGGCGCAACGCGTTCCGGCACGGTGACTCGATCAACGCATAGCTGACCGCCGCCATCGCGAAGCCCAGCACCGTGGTCAGGACGAACACCACGATCAGGTCGCCGTTGAACATGAAGGTGCCCACCATCGGGAACACCATCACCAGCGCCGCCAGATGCCAGACGAACAGGCCGTAAGACCACCGGCCCAGCGTCACCATCACCGGGTTGCCCAGAATCCGGTGCGGGGTGCCCGGCCGGTCCAGCACCAATGGGGCCAGCAGTGCCGCGGCCACCACGGCGCCCATCGAGGTTCGCACCACGAACTGACCGAGCGTCGCCGGTACCAGGTTCTTCGGGCCGGCCAGCGGCGACGCCGAGATCAGATACGCGACCAGGGCGATTCCGTAGATCTGCCACGGGTTGCGGGCCAATCGGTGCGGCCAGCCGACCGGGCTGACCGTCCACTCCGCCAGCAGCATCCCGGCGGCGAACCAGGACGCGTAGGCCGGCGGCCAGTTCAGGAAGTTGACGCCCTCCGCGGTGTGGATCGGCAGCAGACCCCAGCCGAGGCTGGCCACCGCCACCGCGGCGATGGCCGGAACCCGCGCCCGCACCGGCAGCAGGTAGGCCAGGAACGCCAGCAATGGCAGCGCCAGGTAGAAGCTGACCTCCACCGACAGGCTCCACATCTGGGTCAGCCCGGCGGTCAGGGTGAGCGGCACGTAGACCTGGGTCAGGGTCAGGTTGGCCAGCCAGACGGTGAGGCTGGCGTTCTTCGCTTCCGGCAGCAGGGTCAGGATGATCACCACCGCCACCAGGTAGCCCGGCATGATCCGAACCAGCCGGGACCGCAGGTAGTGACCGGCCGGCGGCCGATGCCGCAGTCCGCGGGCCGCGGCCGCGTGGCCCCGCCACAGCAGGAAGCCCGACAGCGCGAAGAACACCGCCACCGCCAGGTCGAACCGGTGCAGCAATCGGCCGATGACACCATCGGAGGTGCCGGTCTGGAAGGCGACGTGCGTGAGCACCACCCCCATCGCCGCGCAGGCCCGCATCCCCTCCACGGCCGGCAGGAAGCTGCGGGTGCCACCCACCTGCGCCGGCTCCCGGTCCACCGGTTCCATGCCGATCAGTGTGCCGGTGGCGACCGGAACACCGACGGCGGGTACAGCAGATTCGTGCGCGGGCGCGGTTGGTTGCGGCTCCGGCTGTTAGGGTCAGGGCGGCTGGATACCGACTGACACAGCATGTGAAGAGGAGACCTGACGGCGTGAACCGCGCGAATATGTTGCGTCTCGCGGCATGCGGCATCATCGGCCTCGGCGCCGCCCTGCTGATCGCCTCGCTGCTGCTGTCCACGTACACCGCGGGCAAGATCCGCAAGATTCCGCTGACCATCGACCAGACCCTGGTCTCCAGCGGCACCGGCACCGCACTGGATCCCGCCTCGCTCAGCGGCGAGCAGTTCGTCGTCAACCAGAACGTCCCGCTGGTCTCTCAGCAGGCGATGACCGTCGAGACCCCGGCCAACGCCGATGTGGTCACCCTGCAGGTCGGCACCAGCGTGCGGCGCACCGACAAGCAGCAGGACAACGGGCTGCTGCTGGCCATGGTGGACACCGTCACGGTCAACCGCAGCACCGCCGAGGCGGTCTCCGAGGCCGACCGCCCGGGTGGTTCGGTGCAGAAGCCACGCACCATCGGGGATGACAAGCCGCCGACGGCGATCGCGCTCCCGCACGAGGGCCTGACCTATCGCTTCCCGTACGACACCGAGAAGAAGTCGTACCCGATGTTCGACCCGATCGCCCAGAAGCCGTACGACGCCAACTACGACGGCGAGGACGACGTCAACGGCCTGACCACCTATCGGTTCACCCAGAACGTCGGCTACGACGCCGACGGCAAGCTCGTCGAACCGATCAAGTACTCCTCGCTCTACGACAACGATGAGGACGGCGAGGTGACCGCCCGGGCCGGGCTGTGGGGTCTGGCGGACCTCGATCCCTACGAGCCCGTCACGATGACCCGCTACTACGCCGCACAGCGCACCTTCTGGGTGGATCCGGTCTCCGGCACCATCGTCAAGGCCCAGGAACGCGCCAACCACTACTACGCCCGCGATCCGCTCAAGCCGGAGATGGCCGTCGTCGACTACAAGGTCACCTCGACCGAGCAGACGGTCGAGTCGCAGGTGGCCGACGCCCGCGACGAACGCGACCGGGTGGCGCTGTGGTCACGGGTGCTGCCGATCAGCCTGGCCGCGGCCGGACTGGTGGCCCTGATCGGCGGCGTGGTGCTGGGCCTGTTCGGCGGCCGCACCGAGTCGGCACTGGCCGGACCCAGCGAAGAGGGCAGCGATCTCGATCTCGGGCTGTTCGGCAAGGACGAGACTGGGCCGATGCCCGCCGCCCAGGCCGTGACCGAGAAGATTCCCACCCGGCGACCGGAGTCCCCACCGCCGGTCCAGTGACCGGCCGTCTGGCTGTTCCCGGGTACGCGCTGGCACTGACGGCACTGGTGCTGGGCCCGCTCGCCGCCCCCGGCTACCTGCTGCTCCGCGATGCGGTGTCGACGCCCCGCTCCTGGCTGCCCGATTCGGCACTCGGGCTGGGCGGCACCGCCCCGCGGGCGGTTCCGCAGGACTTCGCACTCGCCGCGGTCTCGACACTTCTCGACGGCGGTGTGGTCGTCAAGGCGCTGCTCGCCGGCGCGCTGCTGGCGGCCGGCTGGGGTGCCGGACGATTGGCGGGCCTGGTCCTTCCGGAGGCCGGTCTGCCCGGACAACTGGTCGCGGCCACCCTGGCGATCTGGAATCCGTATGTCGCCGAACGGCTGCTGCAGGGACACTGGAGTCTGCTGCTCGGCTACGGCTGCCTACCCTGGGTGGCGGCGGCCGTGCTGCGACTGCGCGCCGGCGGGCCCAGCGGGCAGTCGCGTCGGCCGAAGGGTGCGGACTGGGCTGCGCTGGTGTTCTTCACCGCGCTGGCCGGCCTCACCCCGACCGGGGCGATCCTCGCCGCGATCGTCGCACTGGTGTGCGTGGCCGCACCGGGCGCCGGAGTGACACGCCCGCGGTGCGCGGCGGCGCTGGCCGGCATCGCCCTGCTCACCGCCGGACCGTGGCTGCTGGCCTCCGCCCTCGGCGGGACGCTCGGCGCCCCGCAGTCCGACGGCCTGAGCCCGTTCGCCGCCCGCGCCGAACCGGGTCTGGCGACGCTGGGCAGCCTGGCCGGACTCGGCGGGATCTGGAATGCCGAGGCCGTTCCGCCCTCGCGGACAACGCTGGTCGCCGTCATCGGGACTGTCGCGCTGCTGGCTGTGGTGATCGCCGGGGTGCCGCAGCTCATACGCCGGCCGGTGGCGGTGCCCCTGCTCGTTCTGTCCGTCGTCAGCGTGCTGTTTCCGGCGGCGATGGCGACCGGCCCGGGCCTGGCCGCGCTGCGGGCGGTGGTCGAGGCGGTGCCTGGTCTGGCAGTGCTGCGCGATGGGCAGAAGTGGGTGGCGCTGGCCATGCCGGGCTATGCCCTGGCCGGCGCCGGGGCGATCCTGACGCTGAGCCGGGTACGTCCGGTCCTCGCCGCCGCGGCGTGCTGCGCGGCGCTGATCGCCGCTCTCCCGGATCTGGCCTGGGGTGTCTGGGGTCGGGTCGCGCCGGTGCACTACCCGCCGGGCTGGGCCGCGGTCGCCGCCGTCGTCAATGCCGATCCGCGTCCCGTCGCCGTGCTGCCCGCCGACACCATGCGCCGGTTCGGCTGGTCCGGGCCCGCACCGGTACTGGATCCGCTGCCCCGGTGGTTACGGGCCGACGTGCTGTTCACCGGCGATCTGCAGATCTCGGGCCGGACCGTGACGGGTGAGGGTGGGCGGGCCCGGGCGGTGCAGGAGATCCTGCTCTCCGGTGCCGACCGGCAGTCGCTGGAACGGGCCGGGGTGGGCTGGGTGGTGCTGGAATCGGGTACCCCGGGCCACCTCGGCGACGCCCTCGCCGGCCTGCGGCGGCTGCCGGTGGCCTATTCCGACGTCGACCTGACCGTGTACCGGGTGGGCGCCGACAGCCCCGGTGCGTCCCGGGGCGCCCGGCTGGCCGTGCTGAGCGCGCATCTGGTCTGGGCCGGGCTGGTGGTCGGCGGCGCGGCGGCTGTTCTCTTGACCCGCCGGCGCTCCTGACCCGCCGGAACCGTCATCAGTCCGGGGGGTGACCGTGCCGCCGCTGATAGTCCTGGCGGATCAGCGCGTCGCGGCGGCGCTGGATTTCGTCGACGAGTTCGGGGTCGAGCCCGTGCTGACGCAACCGGTGGGCACGCCAGATCTTGTCCAGCGCGTGCGCGAAGTACACGAACGGCACCAGCAGCAACGCGGACATCGCCAGGTGCATCCCCACCGAGGCCGGGATCAGCCACAGCGGCGACACCACCAGCAGGGCGGGAATCGTCACCCGGACGAAGTTGCGCCGCTGCGCGCCGCGACCGGCGAGGTCCTGGCGGACCCAGTCCGCGTACTGCGCGGGCAGGATCCGGCCGTAGCAGTAGCCGAGGTACTGCACCAGGCCGGGACGCACGGGGTCGGGGGACACGGGGTCAGGGGACACCGGGTTAGAGGACACCGCTCACCCTTCGTCCGTCGTGTACCGATTCGCACACGGTGCGCATCGCCTCCGCGCTCTGCTGCCAGGAGAACTCCCGACTGCGGGCGGCCGCCTTCGCGCCGAGTTCCTCGCGCAGCACCCGATCGACGAGCAGTCGCTCGAGGGAGCCGACGAGTTCGCGGTGGTCGTCGACCAGGACCCCGGTCACCCCGTCGATGACCGAGTCGGTGAGCCCACCGGATTCGCGGTAGCCGATCGTCGGCACTCCGTGCTGGGCCGCTTCGACGACGGCCAGCCCCCAGCCCTCCTTGCGGGACGGCAGCACGTGCACCCAACTGCGTTGCACCACAGCGTGTTTGGCGGTGTCGTCGACGTGGCCCCAGAAAGTGACCGCATCGGAGATGCCGAGGTCGGCGGCGTGTTGCACCAGCCGGTCCAGCCACCACCCGCCGCCGACGATGTCGAGATGCAACCCCGGCACCCGCCCACGCAGCGCGGCCACCGCGTCAAGGGCGTCCTCGATCTGCTTGTGCGGCACCAACCGGGAGAGCACCACCACCCGGGGATGCGGTGATCGCGGCGCGGTCAGGGTCTCAGGG
>Ga0116180_1003502_pt1 | contig 11794 bp, 8 predicted proteins | sample AD_UKC073_MetaG_FD_89804 | JGI IMG/M metagenome (GOLD analysis project Ga0116180, IMG submission 89804) | Active sludge microbial communities of municipal wastewater-treating anaerobic digesters from USA - AD_UKC073_MetaG | ecosystem: Engineered > Bioreactor > Anaerobic > Digestate | place: USA... | reverse complement strand
TTTGCAAATCTTCCTTGGTTTCATCACTGCCATTCTTTTGCTCCATAAGTGAAAGCGAGTTATGGTCAACCAATGTTGCCTGTTCATTTGACTTGTACAGATTACCTTTGTTGTTGCCAAAGTTTCTTTTGAGGAAACTGTCGTCCACAGACTCAATTGCAACATAAAAGCCAACAAGATTATCGTTTATGGTAACTGTGGCGTAGGTAGCAAGGGGTGCTACCAGCTCTACCTTTTCAAAAGCCTCGCATAGTAAAAATTCCCTCATATAGGATGGGTCTCTAGACACATTTGACAGAACCAGTTCATCAAGACCATCTATGGTTTGACCTTTCACAAACTTGTCGAACTTCAGCCTGTAGCTGTATCTGTATGCGGACTCGTCACCACCGTCAAGATCCGTATTACCCATGATCCTGATTCCGGTATTCTTGATTTCCTGATCATTGACTTTAACAGTCGCAGAGTAGTACTCATAACTATCGGGATAAGCATACATTTCCTCCAGGTATGCTGGATCTATAGTTATTGAAATCTCAAGAATATCGTTGTCCTTGAAGATATGTTTATAATCGTCTTTATTGCCTATATTGAGCCCGCTTTGTATGGTTGCGGATGGTTTTAAATCTCCGCCTCCATCGATGCCGCAGGCAGTAAGGGTTAGTACAATCAGGACAATCAACATTAATTGTATGTATTTTTTTAGCATTCCATTTCCTCCAGTTTCGTAGGACTTTATTAATGTTATTCTAATTCATCAATAGTTCATTGTCAACATATATTGACTTTTGGGCTATAAATAATATAATTAGGTAAACACCTATAGGAGGCAGAAATGAACAAGTACAAGGATTGTTACAAACTCAAAGGTTTTGTTGACATACACATACACGGTGCGGTAGGACAGGATGTGGTAACATCCGGGCCAAATGGTTTGCAAAAAATGGCCGAAAGTCTTGCCAGACATGGTGTTGTTGGGTTTTTGCCAACGATACCAGCCAGTTCTGTTGAAGAAACCATATTTTCTCTTGAGTCCATGAAAAAAGTAATGGAAGAAAAAAGTTTTAATGGAGCGAAAATTATTGGAGCTCACCTGGAAGGTCCCTTTATGAAAGAGGCGTACAAGGGAGCCCTTGATTATACAAAATTTGCATCTGCCAGTGTGGAGTACTGGGAGAAACTAGTAGGCGAGTACGAGAATATCGTCAGAAGGGTAACGGTTGACCCATTGCAGGATGGAGTTCTGGATTTTATTCCGTATCTGGTGTCAAAAAGCATATCCGTTACGATAGGGCACACAGCAGCGGACGCAGAGACAGTAAACAAGGCTATTGAACTTGGAGCCGATAGTATTACCCATATTTTTAACGCAATGCCACCAATGCACCACAGAAATCCTGGACCCGTGGGAGCTGCTCTTTCGAACAGGAAATGCAAATGCGAACTTATACTTGATTTTCTTCATGTATCGCCAATAGCAGCAAAGGTAGTTATTGAAGCAAAAGGACCTGAAAATGTGGCTATTGTTACTGATTCATGTGAGGCGGCAGGCATGCCAGATGGAGACTACGAACTGGGTGGCAGACTGGTTCATGTAAGGAATGGAGAAGCAAGACTTCCCGAAGGCAATCTTGCCTCAAGTACTGTATTCATGGATCAGGAACTTAGAAATGTTATTGAACTTGGGTACAGTATTGAAAATGCTGAAACCATGCTTGCAAAAACACCTGCTTCACTTGTATCTTATGAGCATGATGAAGATTATGTAATAGTAGACAAGGATTTGAATGTAGTTGAAGTAATTATAAGTGGGAAGACGGTTTATAGAGTATAGATGGGCAAAAAGAGAATTGCATTAATTACTGTTGCAATCTCGTTCAGTTATGCAGCGGGTTATGTAGCCAAGACTGTTTTGAGCGGGATAATGCCTTTAATTGTTGAAGTTGGTGTTTTTACTAAGAAAGATCTGGGTGCCATGGGTTCAGCATTCATGCTGGCCTATGGATTTGGACAGCTTGTTAATGGAATAATTGGCGATATACTTAATCCAAAGAGGTTGATAATGGCAGGTTTGATTGGGGGAGGACTTGTTACTTTCTTCTTCCCATATGTCCAATATGCCTCTTTGGCTATTTTTCTTTGGGGATTGTGCGGGTTTTTCTGTTCAACCTTGTGGGGTCCTTTGTCAAAGATTGTTGCAGAAAACATGGAAACAAGGATTGCAAGAATACTGATGCTTTTCCTGACAGCTGCAAGTATTACTGGTTCTATGCTTGCATACGTAGTATGTGCAGTAGTAAGCAACTGGGAAACTGCTTTCTTTGTATCCGGCATTTATATGATTGCAACTTCTGTTCTATGGTATTTGATTATAACTTTATTGGAAAAGAGGAAACAGATATCATATAAAACAAAAAGAGATAAGTTATTGGAAGGGCAAAAGGGTCTTGGTATAAACGCAAGGTATCTTGTCAATCATGCAATCATACCAGTAACTATTGCCATTATGCTGAACAGCATAATCAGGAACGCTGCTTCCTTCTGGATTCCTACATACATCAAAGAAGCGTTCGAGGTAAAGGCTTCTTTTTCGTCGGCGATAATAATTGTTTTGCCAATCGTAAATCTTGTTGGCACCATCATAAGCTACAAAATGCTGCCGCTTTTCAAAGAGAATGAGCACACATTGAGTGCATGCCTTTTCGGTTTTTCCAGTATCATGTTTATTCTGATACTTCTATTAGGCAATGTTATGTCCATAGCAATAACTGCCATGTTTCTTGCAAGTGCAGCAATGAGCGGAGTGTGTAATCTCTTGTTTTCCGTATATGTGCTCAGGTTCTCAAAAACAGGGAGGACCTCAGGCATTGCAGGCTCATTGGATTTTGCCGCATACATGATGGCCTCCCTTGCAAATACCTTGATTGGTTTTTGGGTTGAAAAGTTTGGCTGGTCATTTGTTATACTAACCTGGTGTATAGCAACAGTTGCAGGCATTGCTGCTAGCGTTGTCTCACACAGGCTTGTTGCCAACAAAGACTTTAATATTCATCAATGATAAAACACTTTTCTTTTGGAAGAAGGTTATTCAGCCTGTCAAAAATAGCCTTGTCATGTACTACTACATTGTTTTCTTCAAGTTGCTCGTCAAGAGTTTTGTAGCCGCATAGAACCTGGGCAAGACGTCCAGCCTCGATGGTGATATGTGGCTTTTCGTTAACAACCCTTCCATCCAGCTTGTATACACCGTTGTTTGTATCAACAATCCTGTCGACAACCTCTATGCATGAATCCTCATAATCTTTTGGTATGAAGGGAAATAAAGCTTTAAGGAATGCACTCATGTTGGCTACTCCCACAACACCTTGAAGTCTTGTCTTTGAGGTAGCTCCCTCGATATTGACGACACTGTCTGTAGGTAGTTTTGCACGAACTTCCTTGCCCAATGTTGCCACTTTTTTCAGCATCTCTGTCAGGGACTCTGAACTGTCGTATGCAATTTCCTCTACGTAAATGTATTCGGGTAGTATATAGAATACACCGTAAGCTTTTACATTGCTACCTTTGTATAATATGGATACTTTAGAATCGTCTGCAGAGTAGTCGGCCATTTTGAGGGTGAAATCCGACATTGAACGGGCGACAATGCCTGAGTAGGGAAGCGACCATTTTGTGTAGCATGCAAACATATTCCCATATTCGCTTTTTATGTCCTTCAATGGAAATATTTTTGCTTCACTATCGTAATCCATTGCTTTGATGGTTACGATTTTCGTTTCCGTTACAGGATAGTGACCTTTCGAAAAAAAGGTTGGTGTATTTGCAGGTGTATGGGGAACAAGTGGAATACCAGCATCTCTGATTTGCTCCATATGGGCTTTGAACACCTTGCTCATAAATCCTTTTCCGCGATGTTTTTCGTATGTTGAGACTCCAGCAAGAATAGAGGCTTGCACAATTCTTCCTCTGATTCTCAAGTTAAAAGGATACCCCTGCATTGCACTTGCTATTTCACCGTCTGCTTCAAGACATGTTGCAAATGCCCTGTTGTATCTGTTTTCATAAAACCATTCTACAAAGTTTGTGCTGTCATCTACAAATACTTCGCTCCAAAGTTTCTTAATACCTTCTTTGTCTTGTTTATTAGCCATTCTTACATTTGTTGTCATAAGTTATCTCCTCCAACCGTATTATATACTAAAACATGTTTTCAAACAAATTCCATTAAAATGTTGTAAAACTATATTGAAAAAAATGTATAGAATGATATAATCTATTGTGACAAAACTAATAAATAATAAATAAGGAGAATGAAAGTGAACTTTATTGATCAACAGAAGGATTTTTACAGACCATGGGTCAAGTTCTACGGTAAAGATACACCGCCAAATCTGGAATACAGCGATAAAACAATGTTTGGAGTATTCTATGATACTGCAACGCAATATTCTGATTACAATGCTATAGACTATATGGAGAAAAAGATTACATATGGGGAATTGTTGGAAGAGGTTAAAAGATGCGCAGCCTCTTTGGCAAAGCTAGGCATAAAAAAAGGCGATAGAATAACTTTGTGTTTGCCCAATATACCACAAGCTGTCATCTCCTTTTATGCAACATTGGCATTAGGTGCCGTGGCAAACATGATTCATCCATTATCTGCCAGCAATGAAATAGAGTATTTTATCAATGTAAGCAAGAGTAAAATGCTGTTTATTCTCGATGCCTTCTACGAAAAGACAAAAGACTTAAACTGTGAAACATTGCAGAAGGTTGTCACAGCCAGTGCAGCCGATTATCTATCAGCAGTCAAAAAGGTAGGGTTTGCTCTGACACAGGGAAGAAAAATACCCAAGGTTGGAGCTAGTGAAAAGACCATGACCTGGGTTGGTCTTATGAAGTTGTCAGAAGGCGTTGAAACGCCAAAAATTGATGAGCATCCGGACAATAAATATAGTGATACGGCAGTAATACTCTACAGCGGAGGAACGACTGGTACACAAAAAGGAATAATGCTGTCACATTTGAATTTCAACGCTCTTGCGGCTCAGACCGTTGCTCACGGCGGACCCAGCTTCAAACCCGGAGACTCCATGCTGGCTGTATTGCCAATGTTCCATGGATTTGGTTTAGGTGTTTGCATTCACACCAGTGTTTACAAAGGCGCTACAATGATTCTGGTGCCAAGGTTCAATGCAGATTCATTTGCAGAACTGATTGTTAAGAAAAAACCAACTTTTATGGCTGGTGTACCAACTCTTTACGAAGCCTTGCTCAGAAAAGACAGGTTGGCAAAAGCTGACTTCTCAGAAACAAAGGGCATATTCTCAGGTGGTGACAAACTGCCCCACGACCTGAAGGTAAGGTTTGACGAGTTCCTGAAGGAAAAGAATGCAAAGGTAACACTAAGAGAAGGTTATGGACTTACTGAATGTGTAACTGCTAGTGCCCTAAATCCAGAAGGAGCAGCATATAGGAAAGGAAGCATAGGCATTCCATATCCCGATACTTTGTACAAGATTGTTGAACCAGGTACAACTAATGATGTTCCTTACGGAACAGACGGTGAAATCTGCATACATGGACCAAGTGTAATGCAAGGATATCTGGATGATCCTGAAGAAACTGCAACTGTTCTTAAGAAGCATCCCGATGGACGCATTTGGCTCCATACAGGTGACCTGGGATACATAGACGAAGATGGTTTTGTCTATTTCAAACTTAGAATAAAGAGGATGATTAAGACATCCGGATACTCGGTTTACCCAACCCAGATTGAAGAGATTCTGAATGCACATGAGGCGGTATCCATGTCCTGTGTGATTGGTGTTCCTGATGATTTGAAAATACAGACTATAAAGGCATTTATTGTGCTTAAGGAAGGATACGCACCAAGCGAGGAAATGGAAAAGGAAATTATGAGGTATTGTGAGGAGAATATCGCAAAATACCAGATTCCTAGGATTATCGAGTTCAGGGATGATTTGCCGACAACCAAAGTAGGCAAGATTGCCTACAGGGTTCTTGAAGAAGAGCATTTAAACCTGGCGGCTAGTTCATAAGACCGTGAACTACTCTGTCTATATTGTTTAGATCTTTTACTGTGAAGATGTCTGAATAGGAGTGTATCTCCATTTCATTAGCTATATATTGTGCCTGATTTATTCAGGCTTCCAGGAGTAGGGAGCCGGATAAGTATTTTTTTGCCTGTGATATGATTTTCTTATATGCATCAAGACCATCAAGCCCACCATCAAGGGCAATTTCAGGTTCAAAGTCCTTTACCTGAGGTTCCAGCGTCCTAATTTCTTCTTTTGCAATATATGGCGGGTTGGAAAGAATATAATCGAATTTGATATCCGGCAAGCTGGAAAAGTAATCGCTTTGAATAAAAGTTATGTTTTCAACATTGTTCAATTTTGCATTTCTTTCAGCAACATGGAGTGCCTTTTCTGATATGTCTGTCGCATAAATATTCAGTTTCTTTTCTTTTTTAAAATCATATGCAAGACTTATAGCAATACAGCCGCTCCCAGTACACATATCAAGTATATTCAGTTTTTCTTTTTTACTATTTCGAACAAGCTCTCTTGCATGAATAACAAGCGTTTCAGTGTCCTGACGGGGGATAAGCACATTGTTATCAACATAAAGTTTTACATTCATGAAGTATACATATCCTAGAATATACTGCAAAGGCTCATTGTTTTTTCTTCTCCTTAACAGTTCTTCAAACTCATTAAGCATATTCAGGTCCACAACATGATCTGGATTTGCCAATAAAAAAACTTTTGACACATTTAAAACATGTGCCAAAAGTAAATCTGCTTCATATTGGTTTTTCAAAATATTAAATGCAAGCCTTCTTGCCTTATAAATTGTCATAGGACTAATTCCTCTCTTGGTGCCTGTTCAATTGTTTCTGGCTGACTTACATCGGGATTTCTCACTTCTTCGTCAATTTCAAGGGCTTTTATAAGAGCTATAATCGCAATCTCAATCATGTCGTCAGTGGGTTCCTTGGTAGTGAAGTATTGCATTGCAAGGCCTGGAGCTCTAAGTACTCTTGCTACAATTCCATTGCTTCTTCCTGCAAAGCGGTTGAATTCATACGCAATACCTGCAACCAAAGGAAGGAAAAGTATTCTCATTAGCAGGTTAAGTATAAATAAATCAAATCTTGGAAGCAGTGAATACACAAGTATGCTAATAATCATGACAACAAACAGGAAGGCGGTTCCGCATCTTGGATGCAGAGTAGTGTATTTCCTGACATTCTCTATTGTCAAAGGATCATTATGTTCGTAGCAGTGTATTGTTTTATGTTCTGCTCCATGGTACATGAAAACTCTTTTTATGTCATTCATTTTGGAAACCGCAATCAGATATCCCAGGAATATTGCTATTCTGATGACACCTTCAATAAGATTGTAAAGAATTCTGCTTTTTCCCTTTCCGATAATAAGGCCTGCAATAAGGTTTGGAAGCAAGAAAAACAATGTAATCGTAAGGGCAAGAGAAAGAACCAGCGCAATGGCCATTATTACCTCTGTTGATTTGTCGCCAAGTTTTTTCTCAAGCCACAAGTCAAATTTTGACTTTTTTTCATTTTCATCTTCCAAACCTGCAATTTCAGCAGATTTGAACAAAGACTTCATTCCAATTCTTAGAGAGTCAATAAGTCTGTAGGAGCCGCGAATGACAGGCAGTGTGAAAAACTTGTTTACATCAGTTGCTGGTAGTTTTTCAACTTCAGTAACAAGTTCTCCCTCCGGATTCCTTATAACTTGAGCATATCCATGTTCGCAGCGCATCATAATGCCTTCCATCAGCGCCTGTCCGCCGACCATACATATCCTCATATTCTTATCATTATCTTTATCATTACTCATCATAAATTTTCTCCATTCATTCATTCTTGGTCTGGTCATCACGAGGGATGATCTTCATTATTCTTTTCGCAGCCTTGTGTCTGCTTATCATAATCTGGTGGTTGCATTTCACGCATTTAAGCCTGAAGTCCGCACCAGTCCTTAATACTTCCCATTCAGCCCCACCGCAGGGATGCGGTTTCTTAAAAACGATAATATCACCCAAATTAATTTTCAACACATAACCTCCAACAGTCATATTATCATCCTAATTGTACAATTAACAGTCCTAAATTTCAAGATTTAATAAATGTGATTCTATAATTTTTTTGTAGGAATAGTTTTCAAGCTTTAAATATCTTGCTGCAGTATCAATAAAGGCTCTAGCAGGACTTAGGCCAATAAGTTCGGATGAAACAACTTCATATCCCATTTTTGATGCTTCGTTGCAAACTGTATCAAATACTTCAAACAGGGATGTAACCGTATAGTCTGTAAGGTTTACGGACACTTGGGCTGTGTTTTTAGTTTCCAGCATAATGCCAAGAGCTTTTACACATTTTAATCCGCCATTCTTCTCTCTTATTTTTTTTGCAATCTCCGTAGCAATTTCGATATTTGCTGTATTCAGCTGCATATTGAATGCTATAAGTGGTTTTCTAGCTCCGATAACTACCGCGCCTGCTGTTGGATGAGGTTTTGTGCCATAGTCTGGTTTCCAGTCTTCTGACTGCATTTTTTCAACCAAGCCTTCAAATTCTCCACGTCTAATATCTGCAAGATTTGTACGATGAGGTTTCGATGCAGAGTTTTCGTAAAGGTAAACTGGCAAACCCAGCTCGTTATATATTCTTTCTGCAAGAGTTTTTGAAAGCTCCACACATTCTTCCATGGTAACATTCTGTACAGGAACGAGTGGAATAACATCCACCGCTCCGATTCTAGGGTGTTTTCCTTCATGCCTTGTAAGATCAATTCGATTGACTGCAACGGAAGCGGCTTTATACATAGCATCATAAACTCCTTCCATTGAGCCCATAAAAGTAAAGACGCTTCTATTGTGATCGTAATCGGAGCTGTGTTCTAAAAGTATGACGTTCTTTGTATTAATTATTGCTTCTTCTATTTCCTTGATAATATTACTGTCTCTTCCTTCGCTGAAGTTTGGTATGCATTCAACAATTTTGTCCAAGTTCAATACCCCTTTTTTATTGTATTATACCACAATAATAGTGTACTTGATTTTTTAGTTTAATTCATGGATAATATGTTCACAAAACATGAAAGGATGAGAAGATGAATAAGGAGCTATTGAAAGAATTTAAGAACCCTGGTGTAGCGTATAGAGGCAAACCTTTTTGGTCCTGGAATGGAGAACTGGAAAAAGATGAACTTGTTAGACAAGTAAAAGTCATGAAGGAGATGGGACTTGGCGGATACTTCATGCATTCAAGAGCGGGACTCATCACCGAATATTTGGGAGATGAATGGTTCGACCTTATTAATGCTGTGGCTGATGCAGGTGAGGAAGAAGGTCTTGAGTCATGGCTGTACGACGAGGACAGATGGCCTTCAGGAAGTGCAGGTGGAAAGGTTACAGAAGATCCTCAATACAGCATGAAAAGTATAGTTCTAAAGGAATTCGACGTTGACAAGTTTTCCTGGGACGGAGATATTGTAAAAGTTTTTGCAGGTAAAGTTGACGGATTCAATCTGGATGAATATTTTGAAATTTCAAAAGATACGGATTTGTCCAAGCTTGAAGGGTATAAGATTCTGAAATTTGAAATTATTCCTCAGGAACGCAATAGCGTATATAACGGCAACACATATATTGATACAATGAGCCTGAAGGCTACTGAAAGATTCATTGAGTTGACACATGAAGAGTATAAAAAACGTTGTGAGGACAGAATTGGCACAACAATAAAAGGCATATTCACTGACGAACCTCACAGAGGACACATGCTGGACGACTTTAAGGAAGTTGACGGTGTAAGACAGTGTTCCTGCGCTTATACCGATGACATATTCGAAGAATTCGAAAAAAGATATGGCTATGATGCAAAAGCAATCCTTCCTGAACTTTATTACATCTATAAAGGCAGGAAAGTAAACAAGGTAAAAAAAGATTATGTGGATCTTGCAAATGCTCTATTTATCGAAAGATTTGCAATACCTGTAAACAACTGGTGCATTGAAAACAACATGGAACTTACCGGCCACTATCTACACGAGGACTCATTGACAAACCAGACTGTTCCTTGTGGTTCCATTATGAGAATGTATGAATATATGGGTTATCCCGGTGTTGACGTTCTGACGGAAGGCAATAGGTGCTACTGGGTAGTAAAACAGCTTTCTTCAGTAGCAAGGCAGCTGGACAAGAAATGGCTTTTGTCGGAGTTGTACGGATGTACTGGATGGCAGTTTGATTTCAAAGCCCACAAGGCAGTTGGTGACTGGCAGGCGCTGTTTGGAATAAACTTAAGATGCCATCATCTGTCCTGGTATACAATGGAGGGTGAGTCAAAGAGGGACTATCCTGCCAGCATTCTGCATCAGTCCGCATACTATCCATATTATGACCTTGTTGAAAGCTATTTCGCAAGATTTGGCGTTGTAATATCTTCAGGAAAGCCAGAGTGCGAAGTGCTGGTTCTAAATCCAATAGAAAGCGTATGGGCTCAGATACATATGGGATGGGCAAGATGGATAAGCAGTGTGGATGAAGATGTTAGGAAGCTTGAGCGTCACTACGAAGAACTCTTCCATATGCTTTGCGGCAACCATATAGATTTTGACTATGGTGAGGAAGAGATGATGTCAAGGCATGCAAGTGTGGAAGACGGAGCACTAAGGGTTGGCAATGCAAGATACAAGGTTGTTGTAGTTAGTGGAATGCTAACCATGAGAGAAAGCACTATTAAATTGCTTGAAGAGTTTGTAGAACAAGGCGGGAAAGTCATATTTGCAGGCGATTTGCCAAAGTATGTGGATGCGGTGGAATCTGAGAAAGTTTCAGAGCTTTCATCTAAAGCAACATGTATTCCATTTGATAAAAAAGAACTGGCGAATGAAATAAAGAGTGTTACAGCAAGCAGAATTGACATTGCATACAAAGATGGTAGTGTTTTGAATGATGTTTTTTGTCAGGTCAGAAATGTGGAAGATTCATCATTCATAGTAATGCTGAACACCGATAGAAACAACCCTAAAGATGGTGTTGTTGTAAAGTACAAATTGCAGGACTCTTCGAGGGATGTGTTTGTGGAAGAGTGGGATCTGCTTACCGGAAATCGATATGAAGTAGTTGACTACGAATGCAAGAATGGATTTGTTGAAATTAATACAAATCTGCATGCAGCTGGTGAAAGGGTATTCCTTGTAACAAGCAAAAAGGATGAATCTCTTTCACCTAAGGAAGAACATTTCATAAAGGAAACAAAGCTTTATGGAGACATGGTTGACTACGAGCTTGACGAGCCAAATGTATGCGTTTTGGATTTCGCAAAATGGAAGTTCAATGATGGTGAATGGAACGACGAAGACGAAGTTCTGAAAGTAGATGCCAAGGTAAGACAGCTTAATAAAATGGAATCACGAAGCGGTGGAATGCTGCAGCCATGGTTTGCAAAACTGCATGATAAGAAGGTTTATGGTGACGTAGAGCTTGAGTACGAGTTTTATGTAGACGAAATTCCTGAGGGTGATATATATCTGGCAGCCGAAAGACCTGAACACTGGGAGTACAGCATAAACAATGCAAATCTTGTTTGTGAAGATTATAGTGATTTTTGGATAGACGTCTGCTTCAAGAAGATGCTCGTTCCAAAAGAAGCAATAAAAATTGGATTGAATAAGGTAACGGCGAGGACAAAGTTCATGCGTACAACCAATATTGAAGCTGTGTATGTATTAGG